>Ga0335398_10009240_pt1 | contig 11459 bp, 14 predicted proteins | sample BON03_FD_205742 | JGI IMG/M metagenome (GOLD analysis project Ga0335398, IMG submission 205742) | Freshwater microbial communities from Lake Bonney liftoff mats and glacier meltwater in Antarctica - BON-03 (spades assembly) (version 2) | ecosystem: Environmental > Aquatic > Freshwater > Ice >...
TCATTTTTCAGGCAAATTGCTGCGTTGCGCGGTGCTCACAATCCTCATGTACCTTAAGTACATTCCGGTTGCTCCGCTCCGTGCGCCTTGCACTTTATCCTGAAAATCTGAATTTCTAGAAGTGCCCTGATGTTGAAAAAAGAAATTCAGAAAAAGTATCAATCAATAAATTACCACGTTGATTGTAAAAACTAAATCAACCGGGGCGCGGAAACCGTTAAATCGACCTCACCATCAACTAGGGTAGCGCGCACGGCTTGGCCTGTCCGGGTCTGTTTGACGCTGGTGATGGCCTGGCCTTCCACATCGGCCAGCCAAGCGTAGCCACGCTGCAAAACCAGTTTTGGGTTGAGCAGTTCAAGCCGTAACTGGGCGCTGTGCAGTTGCCATTGCCTGACTTTGATCGCGGTCGCAAAAGCCTTGGGGAGTTCTGCATCTATCGCTTCAAGCCTCGCAGCCAGGCGCCCAAGTGTTGAAGTCTTTGCATGTTGCAGATTTTGCGCATGTGCAGCCAGGCGCGCTTGCTGACGGGTTACAAAATGCGATGGGCGGCTAAAGCGCGCTTGCGCGCCATCAAGTCGCTGGCTGGATGCCTGCAATTGACGCTCAACGCCATTTTGCAGTTTAGAGAAAAACATCTCAAGCAGGTCCAGCCACACGCTTTGAGGCTGGGCGCTCATCTCTGCCGCAGCGGTTGGCGTGGGCGCGCGCACATCGGCACAAAAATCAGCGATGGTGAAATCAGTCTCATGGCCCACACCACTGATGATGGGCATGGGTGCTGCCACAATCATCCGGGCCAGTTTCTCGTCATTGAAAGACCACAAGTCTTCCATGGCCCCGCCGCCACGCACCAGCAGCAGCACATCAACTTCATGGCGTTTGCAGGCCGTGAGCAAAGCGTCTCGCAACTCAGCCGCGGCTTGAGCGCCTTGCACGCTGGCAGGGTAAACAATGATTGGAATGTGCGGCGCGCGGCGTTGCAGGGCTGTGACCACATCATGCAACGCAGCCGCTCCCAGCGAGGTCACCACGCCTATGGCGCGTGGCATCAAAGGCAACGGGCGTTTGCGCCCGGTGTCGAACAGTCCTTCAAGCTCAAGCTTTGCCTTGAGTTTTAGAAACTCTTCAAACAGACTGCCCTGCCCGGCTTGGCGCAAGGACTCGACCACCAGTTGCAGCTCGCCTCTCGCGTCATACACACCCAGGCGGCCACGCAGCTCGACCAGTTGCCCGTCGCGTGGTAAAAAATCAAGCAGTGATGCAGCTCGGCGAAACATGGCGCAACGAATCTGCCCCTGATCGTCTTTAAGCGAAAAATAACAATGCCCACTGGCAGCCCGGGAGAACCCGGAAATCTCACCCTTCACGGCCATCGGGTTGAAGCGCGCCTCTAAACTGTCGGATATGGCCCTGAGCAAGGAGCCAACCGACCAGATACGCACACCGATCGCCGGGGCAGATAGTTCTTCAAACACTTTGAGATCCCTCAAAATGCGCGGGGTAATCTTCCACAGGCGGCATCATCGTGCCCCAAAGACTGGGTAGATGCCGCCAAAACGACGGGGGATCGGTGTAACTCATTGATTTTAAATAGCTTAATTCTGCTCAAAATTTCATCGTTTTGTCATATCGCAGATCCGGCGTGGCTTTGCGAGGGATGCAAGCTCAGTTGCTCACAAAGTTATCCACAATATCTGTGAGTTAAGACCTAAGGGTTATTGGGGTCAGACACCAATTTTGCTGCAGTGCAAGCACTGCACCCTACGGGCGAGCCAAAGGCTAGTCGAATTTGGGCTCTGACCCCAAAAACCCACGCCCGGTAAGCCATAATTCACATCAATTTACTCGCTGGAGATGTGCGTTGTTTTCGATCATACAAGCCGCAGGCTGGCCCATCTGGCCGCTGGTTGCCTGCTCCGTGCTGGCGCTGGCGCTGGTTATTGAACGCTTCAGCAGTCTTAAAACCCGCAAGGTTGCCCCGCTCCGGCTGGTTGACGAGGCCATCACCGTATCCCGCACCTCCATTCCTTCGCCTGACGTGGTGGCGCAACTGGAACAAAGCTCCGTGCTGGGCGAGGTTCTTGCCAGCGGCCTGCGGGCCCTCAACAGCAACCCGCGCATCAGCGAAGAAGAACTCCGCTCGACGCTGGAGGGCGCAGGGCGGCAGGCGGCTCACCAGCTTGAACGCTACCTGGCCGCGTTGGCAACCATTGCCTCAGCGGCACCGTTGCTAGGCCTGCTGGGAACAGTGATCGGCATGATAGAGATTTTCGGCTCCCAGCCGGGCACTGGCGGTGTGGCGAGCTCTGCTGGCGGCAATCCAGCCCAGCTGGCACAGGGTATTTCAATCGCGCTCTACAACACGGCATTTGGCCTGATTGTGGCCATTCCGTCATTGATCTTCTGGCGCTACTTTCGGGCCAGAGTAGATGGCTACCTGCTCACAATGGAACTTGCATCTGAGCGTTTTGTGCGACACCTCAATACCCTACGGAAATGACCCCCACGCTCGTCACTGCGTGTACTTCTCTGCCCCCCGAGGGGGCCGTGCTTGCTTGGGGCGGCCCTGCGCTGCGCGTGACCCCCACGCTCGTCACTGCGTGTACTTCTCTGCCCCCCGAGGGGGCCGTGCTTGCTTGGGGCGGCCCTGCGCTGCGCACACCATGAACTTTCGCGGAAATTCGCGCGATGAGCCGGAGATCAACCTGATCCCCTTCATTGATGTCTTGCTGGTGATCCTGATTTTTCTGATCCTGACCACCACCTACAGCAAATTTACCGAGTTGCAGATCAAACTACCCGTAGCAGATGTTGAACATCAGCGCGATTACCCCAAGGAAGTCATCGTCTCTGTCAGTAGTGATGGCCGCTACGTGATTAACCGGGTAGCTGTTGAAGGGCGTAGCTTGGCAGCCCTAGGTGCGGCACTGGTTTTGGGTGCAAAGGCAGGCAAAGACAGCGTCATCATCATCAGTGCGGATGCCAGCGCTACCCATCAGGCCGTCATCACGGTGATGGAGGCGGCGCGGCGAAATGGCTTCAACCAGATCACCTTTGCCACCCAAAGCATTGCGCGATAAGCCATCGGGTCAACTTGAACTCGCGTGCCACCATCCGTCAGAACATTAGCCGCGCGCTGCAACGGGCCTGGTTGAATCGGGGCCCACTTGCCTGCCTGTTATGGCCCGTATCGCTGCTGTTTGGCCTGCTGGTCAAGGGACGTCGCCTGATGTACCAGTCCGGATTTTTAAAGTCAGTCCGGGTCGGCGTGCCGGTGCTGGTAGTGGGCAATGTGGTGGCCGGCGGCGGCGGTAAAACGCCCCTGGTCATGGCACTGGTGCGGCACTTTCAGGGCCAAGGAATGGCTGTTGGCGTGGTTTCGCGTGGCTACGGTCGGGCTGGCAAAAAATGTCAGGAGATTTTCCTGGGCACCACCGTTCTGGAGTCTGGCGATGAGGCCGCGCTTATCAAGCGCGCGACAGATACGCCTGTTTTTGTAGCATCGAAACGTATTCAGGCGGCTCAGGCCTTGCTCGATGCCTATCCTGCAACGCAATTACTGATTTGCGATGATGGCCTGCAGCATTACGCTTTGGCGCGCGATATTGAAATGGCAGTGTTTGACGACCGTGGCACCGGCAACGGCTGGCTGTTGCCAGCTGGTCCTCTGCGCGAACCCTGGCCACAGCGACTACACAACGGCATCAGCCTGGTATTGCATAGCGGAAGCAAACCGGCTTTTGACGGCTACGTCGCTTCCAGGAAACTGGCGGATCATGCTGTGACTGCCGATGGTCGCAAGGTCACCCTGCAAAGCCTACAGGCGCAGCCACTGGTTGCGCTGGCCGCCATAGCCCATCCGGAAGCTTTTTTTACGATGTTGAGGGAACGTGGCCTGAACTTGGCTGAAACGATTGCCCTGCCGGACCACGACGCTTTTGCAGACTATGCGCTGCCTGTCAAAAACGGCTCTACCCTACTCTGCACAGAAAAAGATGCAGTCAAGCTTTTTGGCTCACCGGATATGGCTGCCGTAAACCTGCTGGCGGTAGCGCTGGAGTTTGCGCCTGAGCCGGCTTTTCTGGAGGCGCTGGATGCCCTGCTGGCTCCGCTACTCTCTGCTTCCCGGCTTTCTGCTTCGCTGCTTTCTCAATTACCATCAGCACATGGACACTAAATTGCTTGAACTGCTGGTCTGCCCGGTCACTAAAGGACCGCTCGAATACGATCGTGAAAAGCAGGAACTGGTTTCAAAAAGCGCGCGTCTTGCCTACCCGGTTCGGGACGGCTTGCCCGTGATGCTGGAAACCGAAGCGCGTACCCTGAGCGACACTGAACTCGGCCTATAAGCCCAACCTGCGAGCCCCCCTTGAGTACACCGGCATGAGGGCATTTCTAGAAATTCAGATTTTCAGGATAAAGTGCAAGGCGCGTGGAGCGGAGCAACCGGAATGGGGTTATTGGGGTCAGACGCCAATTTCATTGCGATGCAGAGCATCGCACCCGGCGGGCGTGCCAAAGGCACGATGAATTTGGACTCTGACCCCAAAAACCCCACGAGCACCACGCAACGCAGCAATTTGCCTGAAAAATGAATTTATAGAGATGCCCATGAGCTTTACCGTCATCATCCCTGCACGCCTGACATCAATCCGGCTACCCAACAAACCGCTGGCAGACATTGGCGGAATTCCAATGGTGGTACGCGTGGCGCAACGTACTCTGCAAAGCCATGCTGCGCAAGTTGTTGTTGCGACCGACAGCACCGAAGTCGCTGACCGCTGCGCAGACTTCGATATCCGCGCCATTTTGACCCGAAGCGATCACCCGAGCGGCAGCGACCGGCTGGCGGAAGCCTGCGACATTCTCAAGCTGCCTGATGACGCATTGGTGGTGAACGTACAGGGCGACGAACCCCTGATTGATCCGACCCTCATCAATGCCGTGGCAGCGCTGCTGTCTGAACGTCCCGATTGCGCCATGAGCACGGCGGCTCACGCCATTGAAGAGCTTGCCGACCTGCTCAATCCAAACATCGTCAAGGTCGTACTGGATGCCCTCCAGACCGCACTTTATTTCAGCCGTTCGGCCATTCCCGTAGCCCGCGACTTTTCAGGCCAGGCCTGGTGGAAGGTCGGCAGTCATTTGCCGAAGCCGCTCAGGCATGTCGGAATCTACGGCTATCGGGTGGGATTTTTAAGATTGTTTCCAACTCTTAGGCAAGCGCCACTGGAGCAACTCGAATGCCTGGAACAGCTCAGAGCTCTCTGGCATGGTCACCGGATAGCGGTTCATGTCACGACGCAGGCTCCTGGCCAGGGCGTTGACACACCGGAAGACCTAGCTAGGGTGCGCCAGCTGTTTTTGTAATTCAAGGGGCACATGCTATCCTTGACTTCAACGTGAGTTGCTGCCGCAAAGGGGTTATTGGAGTCAGACACCAATTTCGCTACAGTGCAAGCACTGCACCCTACAGGCGAGCCAAAGGCTCGGAGAATTTGGGCTCTGCCCCCAAAAACCCATGCCGCCACCCCTTGCTGACTCGTCCGGTGGGTTATTGGGGTCAGACGCCAATTTCATTACGATGCATAGCATCGCACCCGAAGGGTGCGCCAAAGGCACGATGAACTTGGACTCTGACCCCAAAAACCCTATCCGCTGAATCCATAAAAAATACGCAAAAAATACGAGGACATCCATGAGACTGATTTTGTTGGGCGCACCTGGTGCAGGCAAAGGAACCCAGGCCACCTTCATCTGCCACAAATACAATATCCCGCAGATTTCAACTGGTGATATGCTGCGCGCGGCCGTGAAGGCCGGAACGCCGCTGGGCATTGAAACCAAGAAGATCATGGACTCCGGAGCGCTCGTCAGTGACGAACTCATCATCAATCTCGTCAAGGAGCGCATCGCCCAACCGGACTGCGACAAGGGTTTTCTGTTTGACGGCTTTCCACGCACCATTCCCCAGGCAGATGCCATGAAGGCCGCAGGTGTCAAACTCGACTACGTGCTAGAAATTGATGTTCCGTTTCAAGCCATCATCGAGCGCATGAGTGGTCGCCGGTCGCACACCGCCTCTGGCCGCACCTACCACATCAATTACAACCCGCCCAAAGTTGAAGACAAGGACGACGTAACCGGCGAAGCACTGATACAGCGCGACGACGACAAGGAAGAAACCGTTCGCAAGCGTCTAGAGGTCTACAGCGCCCAGACCCGCCCGCTGGTGGACTATTACTCCCAGTGGGGAAAAACAGAACCGACCCTGGCCCCGGCTTACCGCGCCATCAGCGGCGTGGGCAGTGTGGACGAGATCACGGCCAGGGCGTTCAAGGCCTTGTCCGACTGACAAAGTGCTTCTGCATCAAACGAAGCATCATTGAAATCCGGGCCTTGACCGGGTTTAAGCCTTCGGAGTCGGGAATGGTATCGCCCGGCTTGGGCAAGACCTTGCCGTCAACGCAGCGCGTCGCTCTGACGACCTCAATACCAGAAGCCTGGGCTTGCAGCAGCGCGGCTTCCAGTTCATGGTGCAGCGTGCCATTGCCAGTCGCGGCGGCGACCAGGCCACGCACTCCGCCTGAGACCAGCGCATCGACCATTGCCGCACTGGCACCGGCGTAACTCATCACGATCTCGACGCGCGGCCAGTCCGATCCATCGCTTTGACTAAGCATGCTTTTCATGGCTGGCGGAACAACACCGACAGCCGCTACAGGCCAATCCCTGGCCAGACGCAAACACCCTTCCTCGACATAACCAACAGGCCCAGCATCGCCGGATGAAAAAGCATCAAGTCGGCAGGTATGCACCTTTTGCACATCGCGCGCACTGTGAATCACGCCCGCACACACCAGCACGACACCGCGCGCGCCCGGCTGCATCGCAACAGCAACTGCATCACGCATGTTTTGCGGGCCATCTGCTGCCAGTGCCGTGGCCGGCCGCATGGCACAGGTCAACACCACCGGCTTGTCAGGGTTCAGCAGCGTCTGCAAAAACCACGCAGTTTCTTCTAGCGTATCGGTGCCATGCGTGATCACCACGCCCACTACCTCGGGCTGCATCAACCAGTGATCGACGCGCCGGGCCAACTGCGCCCAGACCGCAAAACCCATGTCCTTGCTGTCAATTTGTGCAACCTGCTCGGTCAGCAGCTCACAAGGGCTAGGGACCCTCTGCATAACCCCCCTGCGGTCTGTGATCAGCCGGACTCGGGCGGTCTGCTGCGTTGCTTTTCTTGGTAATAGCTGGGCTATTGCCTGCGAAAAGACGCCTTGCAGCCCATCCCGATCCGACTGCCACAGCCTCGCCAGAGTTATGCAGAGGGTCCCTAGCTGCAAGGTCAGCCATTTCGGCTACGAGGGCCTCTATGCCGACTCGCGCAGCGACATAGCCAATGTGGTCAGTTACCGATGCTGCGGTTCCCGCAATCGTCCCACCGGTACCCAGAATCACGATTTTTTTCTTCGTCATAAAACCCGTACTTGCAATTTTTTAAAAACTGGATAAAAATACAGTTACTGGATATTAAAACAGTCCAGGCGATTTACAGGGTTATTGGGGTCAGACGCCAATTTCATTGCGATGCAGAGCATCGCACCCGAAGGGCGTGCCAAAGGCAGGATGAATTTGGACTCTGACCCCAAAAACCCCATTTGTACCCCAAGGAGTCCGAACCATGAGTTTCAATGATTTTCCGGAAATGCCCAAACTCACTGCACGTCAGCAGCAAATCCTGGAGCTGATTCAAAACGCCATCACCCGCACGGGTGCGCCGCCGACCCGTGCCGAGATTGCAAACGAGCTGGGTTTTCGCTCTGCCAACGCTGCCGAAGAACACCTGCAGGCACTGGCGCGTAAAGGTGTCATTGAACTTGTCAGCGGCACCTCCCGCGGCATACGCCTGCGCAGCGACACCCTCAGAACATTGAACGAATCACGCATCAAACAGTTTTCCCTACCGTTGCAAAGCCTGGCCCAACTCGCCCTGCCTCTGGTAGGGCGAGTTGCTGCTGGCAGCCCGATTCTCGCGCAGGAGCACATCGAGCAAACCTATTACTTCGAAAGCAGCCTGTTTCACAGGCAACCAGACTACTTGCTTAAAGTGCGCGGCATGAGTATGCGGGACATCGGCATCATGGACGGTGACCTGCTCGCCGTCAAACAGGCCAAAGAAGCCAAAAATGGGCAAATCGTTGTGGCACGCCTGGGCGAGGAAGTAACCGTCAAACGTTTTCGGCGTACCAAAAACACCATCGAGCTACTGCCTGAAAACCCTGACTTCAAAACCATTGTGGTTGAGCCAGGTGATCCGTTCGAGCTGGAAGGCCTGGCTGTCGGCCTGATCAGAAACACTATGCTCATGTAACCATCAAAAAACCTCACCACGCATCAGGTGGCGGGCGTTTGATCAATCCATTGACAACACCCTGGTGCGTGGTCGTTTCGGCCCTCAAAAGCCGTATTGAAATCCTGTCTGTTTAAAACATTAAATCAGGAGTTCATCATGAGAATCACCAGTTTTTCGACTCATTTTTCTGGAGTCTCGGCTTGGGCCGCAGTTGTGGCACCGTTGCAAGGCCTGCTGACGCTTTTTGTGCCGCAACAGGCAGCATCGGCAAATGCGGCTTTATTGCCCCGCCACCCGGCGCAGCAGCCCCGTACCAGCCGCTTGAAAATCGTACGCCAGTTTGAACCCGGCGTTGGCCCGGCGTGCGCTGGCCGTATGGTTATTTCCGGGCGCATGGCAGATGTATGCGCCGAGCTGGATCGCATGGCCGAACGTGAAGGGCTGGCAGCCCGGGTTTGAATGCTATTGCCGCCTACAGATGCAAATTAGTGCATCTGTAGCTGCTTGCCAGGCAGAATTTAAAAACTTGCAGGCACAATGTCAGCATGAATATTGTGATCCTCGAAACCAGTATTCCCCAATGAAAACTATAGACAATTTTCAAAAGTTACGGCAAAAGTGACGGTGACTTCAACCCTCAATGCTGCAACAGCGTAGGCTGCGCCATGCCACGCAGCCACTCCAGCTCAGCCTCCAGCACGGGTTTTTCCTGCTTGCGCTGATTCAAACCTTTGCCGTGAAGACTGCCGCGCCGCGCGCTGTCCTTGCACTCCAACTCCTTTTCCATGCAGCGGTAGCGCAGGCCGTCGTGCTGGTTCTTGATGTAGGTGGCCATGGCGTTGAAGGCGTCTGTGTAGGCGACCTGGAACACAAGAGCCTTCTTGCCACGAAAGCGCATTGCCAGCCACGTGAAGCCATCTCGCGTGATGCGGTAAGACGCTGACGGGATCATTGCGCCGCCACTTGGGTTTTCACGCAGCTCTACCGTCTGCGCAAAATTGTGCAGACGGTCGACTAGCAGCGCGCTGCATAATTCTCGAATGGCCTTCATTGTCGTGCCGCCGACGGAGCAATTTCACCGACTCCTTGGTGCCCATAGCTGACAGTGAGGGTTCGACTGCCTGTACCCGGAATGCTGCGAATGCGGTCAGTGAACATGGCAGGCTATAAATTGGGATCCGACCAACTGCGGTCGGACACGTTATCCAGTGTGAGTGTCCGCTGTAGGCACTACACCAGTCATACGTTTTCTTGACTGACATTGATGACTGGACAAGAAACATGACAGGTTCAGCGCTCCAAACACCACCGTTTCATGATGTCAGGAGTGCGTTCACAAAACGACCGTATGTTGAACACCATGGCAGGCTGCTTTGGTCGTGGTTCAAAAAGCCCGCTTTGGGGTAACAAGTAGCGCCTCAAACTCCCCTGCTGGAACCGCCTTGGAATACAACCAGCCCTGCGCATAGTCGCAACCGTAAGCGGCGAGCAGGTCGCGCTGCTGTTCGGTTTCCACGATGCGTACAGCGAGCCGACACCATAGCTGCGTCCCAGTGGACTGACCCACAGCGCGCAGCGCAAACAGAAAGGCAGGCCGCACTGCATGACCGCGCTGCTCGCCAAGTCGTCCGTTTCGAGCCTCAAATGCCGCCCTTGCGGATGGACTGCTGCTTGTCCGCTGGCAGTCGCGTATCTGTGTTGATGCTGTCGCTTGTCGGGTATTTCACCCCCTTCTTGCTGTCCTTGGGGAACATGATGCGATTACTGTCGTCAGGCCGCTCAGTTCGGCGTCAACCTGTGCGAACTGGATAGGCATAATGAAACCAAGCATCCGATACAAATCGACGGCGACGCGCCACAATACTATTTGGAGATAGCATCCGTGCTCACCGTCTTAGAACCCGAATCCCTCTACCCCGACACGCTGCTGGAACAGCGTATCCTGGGGCCCTCCGTCCGCATCCTCACCGGCCAGGCCAAAAAATCCCTGCTGGAGCTCCCCGACGAGCTTTGCGCCCAGGCCGATGGCCTGAAGACGCTCCGCCTCGCTGTCCCGGCCGAGGCACTCGCCAGATTCCCCAAGCTCAAGGTCGTGGTCCGGATGGGCGTGGGCTATGACCGTGTGGACCGCGCCTATTGCGCGCAGCATGGCATCACCGTCTGCAACGTCCCCGATTACGGCACGCAGGAGGTGGCGGACACCGCCATCGCGCTGGCTGTCTCGCTCCGCCGCGGCCTCGTGCTCCACCATGACGCGCAGCGCGGCACCCCGCCGGCACCCTGGGGTGTTCTTCCCAACCGCATCGTCCGCCGGTTCGAAGTGCAGCGCTTTGGCGTCCTCGGCCTCGGCCGCATCGGCACCGCGGTGGCCTTGCGCGCCAAGGCGCTCGGCTTCCAAGTCGTGTTCTTCGACCCCCATCTGCCCAATGGCGCCGAGCGCGCCATCGGCGTCGCCCGCGCCGAATCGCTCGATGCGCTGCTGGCGCAATCCGACGTGCTTTCCATCCATTGCCCGCTCACGCGCAACACGCGCGGCCTGGTCGGCGCGCGGGAGCTCGCGCTGCTGCCCAAGGATGCCGTGGTGGTGAACACCGCCCGCGGCCCCATCCTCGACATCGACGCCCTGGAAGCCGCGCTGCGCTCCAACCACCTGGCCGGCGCTGGGCTGGACGTCATTCCCGTCGAACCCCCCGTGGAGCCCATCCCGTCTTTGCTGCGCGCCTATCGCGACCGCGAGGATTGGCTGATGGGCCGCCTGGTCATCATGCCGCATGTCGCCTTCCACAGCCCCGAAGCCTGGGACGACATCCGCCTCAAATCCGCTGAGACCATGCGTGATGTCCTGGTGCGCGGGTTGCGCACCAACGTCATCCCGCCCGAAAGCGACTGAGTGCGCGCGGCCTCACCCTGCCAGGCCGAGGGGTTCTGTCGCTACAAGGGACTTTCCACTTTGTCAAGAATCGGCCAACACAAATCCAGCCGAGGTGACATCGCGAAGCGATTAACCTCGGAATTTCTTCTCTGTTTTTATCCTACAGTAATGTTGATATCACCAACTTCGTATTGAGGGGCGTTGCAATTGGACAGTGCAAGGCTT
>Ga0335398_10009241_pt1 | contig 11455 bp, 9 predicted proteins | sample BON03_FD_205742 | JGI IMG/M metagenome (GOLD analysis project Ga0335398, IMG submission 205742) | Freshwater microbial communities from Lake Bonney liftoff mats and glacier meltwater in Antarctica - BON-03 (spades assembly) (version 2) | ecosystem: Environmental > Aquatic > Freshwater > Ice >...
ACCATCTCCAGCAACGCGACGATGCCCAGGCACGCTTGGCGCTGGGACAGCCTCAGCTCCAGTTGCTCGCAAGTGCGCCAGTACGCCTCGCGCGAAAACGGCTGGCCGGCGTCGCGAAACACCCACCAACCCCTTAAACGCCTGGGGCTTGCGCTTGAGGGCATACGATAAAGTGCGCATCAGTCGATCACCCCGGCGCGCTGAGCACCTGTGGACGAGCGGGCGCGACGTGCCAGCGCAAGCACCAGCGAGCCGCCCATGTACCAGTCCAGCCGCTCGATGCGAAAGGCTCAGGCATTGCGTCTGTTGCGACGCAGTACGACCTCAAATCATGCAGCTTCTTGCAGGTGGCCGCCCGCTGGTGTCCGAGGCGACGCCCACGCCTGCAGCCCCAGGCCAGGTGCGTGAGGATGCGTTCGAACACCGGGGCCTGCACGAAGCCGGTGATGATCTTGAGCTCGCCGCCGCAAAGGGCGCAGTGCTCGACGTCGATCAAAAAAAACCGCGTGAGCAGCCGGGCCTAGCTGATGCGAACCGGCTGACTGACCGCGCGCGCAGCCCGCTCCATGGCGGCGGACACCGACACGCCAGCCTCCTGATCCGGCAGCGTCGGAACCATCATTGAGCGCAGCCGGGCGTGGGTGCCAGATTTCCTCAATGACCTGATTACTGCCGCCTACGCCGCCGACGTCTACGGTGTCATCCTCGACAAGGACGGCGTCGGTCAGGCCGACACCGACACTGGCCGGGCGCGCCTTCGCGCGAAAGGCAAGTTCAATCCGTCCTTCGTCGGGCATTTCTTTGAGTCGGTCCAGACAAGCCCGTATGCCTTGCGGACCAAGGCGCAATGACATCAAGGCCAAGAATACCGCTGTACGCGGGGACTCGGGTGATTTAAACACCCTGCCGATCTCACGCACCCGGACGAACATCCTTTCAGCCGTATTTCCGAACTGGAAATGCCGCGGCATGCCTGTCTGCGATACGCATATAGAGATCCCGGGTCAGCCCCGCGAGGATCCGCTGCAATCCAAATTTCATCCCTGTGATCGACGATCCGCTAACGCCATTGCTCGGCGTTGCGGCCCAATTGAAAAGGTGAATGTTCCTCAAGTAGGGCGCCTGACCTGGATGCTTCTCCAGGAATTCGTAAGCGGGGCCCAGGTACGGATAGCGACCAAGCGGCGGATATTCCTCCTCCGGCGGCGGGCGATACCGGTCACCCCAGGTGGCAATATGTTCAACGATTGGGGCAAATTCGCGCTTGCGCCTGAGATCGACCACAAGGCCGGTCCCGAACATTGCAAAGTCGGACGTGAACGTCCCTTTCGGAGTCTCGATACTGATCTGACCACCTTCAAACCTGACCCGATTCCAGGGGCAATCGAGATGGAGATTGAATCCGGCATGGCTGGCCGCCTCCTTGAGGCTCCACGTCGGCGCCGGCGACCCTTTTTCCAGAAACCGGCGCATGATCCACCAGCGGCTGGCGTCGTCTCGCTCAAAGTAGTGTCTCAGGAAACCGTTGTTCTCGAGCCAGCCGCGGGGTTCTTCACCCTGCAATGTCGCGCGGCGGCAAAAAAGATCCACGCGCGCCGCTCCTTGCTGCAAAGCGACCGTCGACGCGTCCATTGCAGCCGCGCCTGCGCCCAGGATGGCGACGCGCCTGCCGTTGAGCGCGGAAAAGTCCGTGCACTCGGACGTGTGCGCTCGTAGATGCGGGGGAATCGCCGCCTTGAACTCTTCGGGAATTTGCCACTCACCCGCTCCATCCATTCCGTTGCAGAACACGACTTTGCGAGCCAACACGCGCTGGCGGCCGGCCACCGATCGCACCCATAGTGCCAAGCTGCCGTTTCCATCGGGTTCAACCGCTTCGACCTCGGTGCCGTTCTCCACCTTGATGTTGAGCGTCGCTCTATACCAATCGAGATAGTCCATCCACATCAGTCGCGGGATTCGCTCCAGCGACTGCCACGTACCCAGTGCCGGCTGCGCCTCGAACCAGGCGCGAAACGTGAGACTCGGGATGCCCAGATCCGGCCCGGTGAGATACTTTGGCGTGCGCAGTGTCCGCATGCGTGCATAGGTTCGCCAAGGTCCTTCACGCCCTGCAACCTCACGCTCGAAAATGACCACGTTGCGCACGCGCTCGCGGCGAAGCGCAAAACTCAACGCCAGGCCGGCCTGCCCTGCACCGACAATCGCCACATCGAGCAGCCGTTCGCCCGAATTGCCATCAGACATCATGAGCCAGTCGGAGTTGGGGTAGTCCAACAACTCCAGGTCGTGTTCGACGCGACTTGCCAGTTCGTCGAGACTCTGCGCGCTAATGGCCATTCACTCTCCAGACTCGGCAATATCGCGGGCGCCGTTTCACGATGCTTGCTCCTGCAGCGGCCTAACGAGCCTGTCGCAGGCCTTCGAGCGCCTGCTGCATGATCTCGATTGCACGCGCGTAGACCAAGCCTCTCCAGTCATCCGACGCGGGATAGAAGGCGCTCAGCATGTCGGACTTGACGCGTGCTCCGAGCGCACTGCCAGGGTCTCCTCGCGCATACAGCCAATTGTCGGCGTACAACGCCATCAAAACGTCGTTGAGCGGCAGGGTTCCCACCTCGATGCCTATCGCCGTCACGCTTGCTTGTTCACACCACCGCCCGAACGCCATTCTCAGGTTCCCGTCAACCGTGGGGGTGCTTGAGTCGCCCGCCGCCGGCGAGGAGACGGAGCTGCCGTACCAGGATCGCGCCCGGTCGAGCGCTTCGCTTCCGGGCGGATGGCGACAGATCAGTTCCGCGTGTGCAAAAGGGCCAAGCCCGGCGTGCAGGTCGATGACGGCAATGTGTTGCGCGCGGGACAAAAAGGTGTCGCTGATATGCCGCAGGGTATGGTTTGACCAAACCGGGGTCAGGCCGCCGTAGTAGAGGCCGTCGGCATGCGTGTGCTGCCCTCCCATCACGGCCGCATTGAATGTTTTCTGCCCATGCGCTGCGACATATTCATCGACCCGGTGCTGAATCTGTACCGGCTCGTCTTGGCCCCAGCCGACCGGCACGATGAAATCGTGCACCGACTTGTACGACTCATTCTGCGGAATCCGTGCTGAATCGAAGAAGTTTCGATTCAGGTCGATGTTGTCCTCGTTGACGCGGCGCAGCCAGGAAAATCCATACGGGTTGATGGCATGAACATGGAGAACCGCAAGATCGTCGGGTAGCTCCAGGTACCTCTTCTCCAGGACCCAGCCGAGCTGGATGCCGCTGCCGTAGAAGCCCTCGATCCCGTGCGTGCCGGAGCACGTTACGAGAACACGCGAAGCATTCTTATCGCCGACCCATGCGACGTCGCAGACTGCTGGCCCACCCGATGGGGTCTTCACGGCGGGATGCTCAAATGATTGCAGCAGCAACCCAGCACTGTCACAAGCCGCCACAATCCGCGCCCGCGCAGACTCATAACTGTCGGAGAAATACATTGCGGGTGTCATCCGGGAGCTTTCCTAGCCATGGATACAGGCCTTCAGGCCATTCCCGGGAAGTAGCAAGCTACTTGGTGCCCGGCGTTCATGTCCACGAGGCCGGGTTCGGTCTGGCGGCACTTCTCTTTAGCAATCGGGCACCGGCCACTGAACCGGCATCCGTGCGAATTGCCAACCGGGGACGCGGCGTCACCAGCGAGCACGATACGCTTGCGCGCTCGCTCGATCCGCGGATTGGGCACGAGGGTGGCGGCAAGCAACGCCTTCGTATACGGATGCTGGGGGTTCGAGAACAACTGCTCACTTGTGGCCAGTTCCACCAGCCGTCCAAGATACATGATTCCAATTCGATCACACATGTTTCGCAACACGGAGAGGTCGTGAGATACCAACAGATAGCTTGCGCCGGTTCTGACTTGTGCGTTCTTCAACAGATTCAGGATCTCGGCCCGGATCGACATATCCAGCGCAGCGACCGCTTCATCGGCCAGCACCAACTGGGGATTGAGCGAAATCGCCCTCGCGATCGCCACCCTTTGACGCTGTCCGCCGCTGATCTGATGCGGATAGCGCGACAGAAATGCTCCCGCTGGCCGCAAGTCCACGTCTTCGAGCAACTTGCACACTCGCGCCTCAATGCTTTCCCGGCTGTTCGGCTCATGCACCGTAAATGCCAAGCTCAGGGATTCGCCAACCGTCTTGCGTGGGTTGAGCGAAGCATAGGGGTCTTGAAACACCATCTGCACATTGCGCCGATAGTGCTTGTATTGTTGTGGACTTTGTTTCGCAATATCATTCCCGGCGAAACGTATGGTGCCTTCGGTTGGGTCGGCCAAGCCCATGATCAAACGCGACAACGTCGTTTTACCGCACCCGCTTTCGCCTGCCAGGCCAAAGGTCTCGTTCCTGCCAATGGAGAAACTGACTCCATCGACAGCCCGGACTACTACCCCGGTTCCTCGTACCTTGAAAGACTTTTTGACGGCGATGATGTCCAAGAGCGGCTGCATCATCGAACTCACGTGTAGAGGAAGCATGAAACCGTGTGCTGCGCACCTACCGTCAAAGTACCGGGCATAGTAGTCTTGCATTGCTCCATTGCACGTGGACACCGTGGGTGGAACCTGCAGCCCGCCGGGGGATCGGTTAGATCCGCGACCGATCCCTTGATGGACACAAGTTCAGCGTTGCCGCCCTCGATACTGAGGGTTGATTTCAACAGCCCTACGGTATACGGGTGCTTGGGATCATCAAACAGGTCAAACACGTTTGCCGCTTCAACCACTTGCCCGGCATACATGACGTAGACCGTATCGCACATGTAGGCCACAACACCCAGGTTGTGGGTGATCAACAGCAACGATGACCCCGCCGCCACGACCGACTCCTTGAGCAATTCGAGGATCTGCAGTTGCGTCGTCACGTCAAGTTCGGTGGTGCATTCATCACCAATCAGCAGGTCCGGTTGACAAGCCATTGCCATGGCAATCATGACCCGTTGGCGCATCCCACCGCTGAGCTGGTGCGGGTAATAGTCAAAAACAGCTTTCGCCCTGGGCAGACCCAACTTCAACAAGGCCTCGATGACATGCTGTTTTGCTTCGCGACGGGTCTTCCCCTGGTGCAACATGACAGATTCCACAATCTGCTCTCCGATGCGCATCACCGGGTTCAAAAAAGAAGATGGGTTTTGAAAAATGATGCCGATCTCCCGACCCTGAATATCGCGAATTTCGTCCTTGGGCAGTTGCAATAGATCTCGGCCCTTGAACAGGATCTGGCCTTGCGAAACCGTCCCACCCTGGGGCAACAGCCCCATGATGGTTCTGCACGTCATCGTCTTACCCGACCCGGATTCCCCCACCAGGCCGACAATTTGCCTGCGGCCAACATCGAGGTCTACGCCATCAACTGCATGCACTACCTCCGTGCCCCGCACAATATGCATGGCCAGACGGCGGACACGCAGCAGCACATCTTCGTCAGTGCCCTGGGGCGCAAGCCCATCGGTAGGTGTTGGCATCATCGCGGCAGCGAAGCTGCCCTCACATTCCGGCGCGGATTGAGCGCTTCAGCCAAGCCTTCGCCGACCAGATTGAGGGCCAGCACCGTCAGGAAAATCGATAAGCCCGGGATGAAGGCCATGAGCCAGTTCTGGTTGAAGTATTTCTGGGCGTTGTGCAACATCAGGCCCCAACTCACCACCGCCGGATCACCAAACCCGAGAAAGCTCAGACTTGACTCAATCAGGATTGCGCTTGCCTGGGTCAGTGAAACATTCACGATGACCGTTGAAATCGCGTTGGGAAGGATCTCGCGGAAGATCACGTGCAAATTGCCGGCTCCACTTGTGCGCGCTGCATCGATATAAGTCTGCTCCTTGATCACGAGAAATTCGGCCCGGACAAGCCGCGCCATTTGTGGCCAGGACAACAATGCGATGACACCCACCACGTTCCATGCACTGCCACCGAAGATGGATACAAACACGAGGGCCAGAAAAATTGCCGGTATCACCAGGAAAACTTCGGTGATACGCATTAGCGCCTCATCCACCCAACCGCCGAAATAGCCCGCAATCGCGCCGAAGCCGAGGCCGACTACGGTGGATGCCACAACTGCCAGAAACGAGACCACCAGGGTGGCACGGGCCCCATATAGTGTTTCACTGAATATGTCGCGTCCCAGGTTGTCGGTACCGAACGGATGCGCAGCGGACAGACCTGCAAACGAGGGTCCACTACCGGTCATGAGCGGTGGATAAATCGCCAGCACATTGGCAAACAGCGCAATCAACACGTAAAACAGCAGAATCACCAGGCCAAAGACTCCCAGCCGATTGGGGCTGAATCGCTCCCACAATGAATGGGCCTGCCGCAAGAAGTGCCAGTCCTTCATTGCGCCCTGATCCGCGGGTCGATGTAGGAATACAAAATATCAACGGCCAGGTTCACCAGCACAACCGAGAAGGACACCACGATGAACATGCCCATGATCAAGGGGTAGTCGCGTGCAAACAGCGAGTCGATCAACAGGCGACCGAGCCCAGGCCAGCCAAATACCGACTCGATCACGACAGCCCCCGACAAGATGTGGCCAACTCTCAATCCGACGTACGTCACCACCGGTAGTAACGCGTTGCGCAAGGCATGCTTGTAAAAAATCACCAGATCGCTGAGCCCCTTCGATCTGGCAGTCAGAATGTAATCCTGACCCAATGCTTCAATCATGCTGGTTCGGACGAAGCGCATGACAAATGCAGCGAGCCCGGCACCAAGCGTGATCGTTGGTAGCACCAGGTGCGTCGCATAGTCAAGCCACTGCGCCCCGGCACCCACCACAAACGACGACATCCCCGCTGCAGGCAGCATTCCCAACTTGACCGAAAATACCAAGATCAGCATCTGCCCGAGCCAAAAGCCCGGCAGCGAATACAGGACCAGCGATGCAACGATGATGACGTTGTCGCGCCGTGAGTATGGTCTTGCCGACGCATACACACCCAGCAGCACGCCCGCGATGACACCGCTGGTAATGCCACAGGCCATCAGCACGATCGTGGGCTGCGCCCGTGCCATGATCACACTCAAGACACTGCTGCCTTGATGTATGGACGTGCCGAGGTCTCCCTGCAACAAGCGCCACAGATAGAGGGTTAGCTGTTCATGTATCGGGCGATCCAGGCCGAGCCTACGTGTCAATTCAGCCACGTACTCGGGCGACGCTCCACCGTCGCCGACAAACATCGTGATCGGATCGCCAGGTGCGAGCTTGATCAGGATGAAACTGAAAATAAGAATCCCGAGAGTGATCGGGATCGCCTGCAACAGGCGATTCAGGGCGTAGGGAACGCGCATCGTTAGGAGAGCCGCAAAGCGAAACTCCCGCAAACGCATGCTATCGACTGGCAGCACCAAAGGAAACGGGCATGTAGTCGCACCATTGCTATCGCCCCTTCGGAACAGCGTTGAGCCAGTGCACGCCCGCCAGTGTCTCCCGATAGGTGTACCCGATGGGAAAACCTCCCAGCTGATCGTTAAAAGCAAAGACCTTCAGCGAACTCGCAATCGGCAACATTGGCAAGTCAGTCATCAAGATGTTCTGGATTGCCCCGTAAGCTGCTTTCCGATTTCCCACATCGACGATGCGCACACCTTCATCCAGCATTTGGTCGACCTTTGGATTCTTGTAGCCGGACGCATTGGTTATCCATCCTGCCCCGATGTTCGAAGAGTGCCAGGTCTTATTGAGCAAGTATGGGTCCGGCCCCACGGCGACGGTCTGGATATGCAGGTCGTAGTCCAGCTTCTTGTACACACGCTCAGTGGCGGCAGCCGCATCGTAGACCTTAATGTCCAACGCGATACCTGCCCGCGCAAATGACGTTTTCAACAGGTTGGCAATCTGCAGAAATTCCGGTGACTCCGTGGTGATGGTCAGATTTAGCTGGAAACGTTTGCCGTCCTTGTCTTTCTTGAATCCCGCTTTGTCGAGCAGTTCCTCTGCGCGTTTGAGGTCGTAGGCATAGTACGGCGCATTAGTGCCCGTGAACCAGGTCAGAAAACCGACATCCTTGGAGCTGGATGCAATTGCGGAACCGGAGAACACACGGGTAATGATGTCCTGCGTGTCAACCAGGTGTGCCAACGCCTGCCGTGCATCGACGTTGCGCGTCACTGGACGGTCCATATTGAAAAACAGGAAAAAGATGTCTTTGTTGGCGTAGGGCCAAGTGATGGTCTTTACGCCTTTGGTCTTGTTCAATCGAGGAATTTCTGCACTTGGCACGACGTCAAGCGGCGGAATATAGTCAATGCTGGCGCTCTCCAACGAAGAGATCAAAGTTGTCTCGTCAGGAATGACTCTGAACACCAATCGATCCAAATACGGCAGTCGCTCGCCATTGGAACCCTTGCGCCAATAGTTCTCGTTCTTTTCGAAAATCATGTGACTGCCACGCACCCATTCCTTAAACTTGAATGGACCAGTACCCACGGGTGCCCAGTTGTACTTGTTGTTCGGAATGTCTGTGCCCTCATACAGGTGCTTGGGAGCCATTGCACACCACTTGGGATCGAGGCGGCCCAAAAACGCAGCATCGAAGGTTTTGAGTGTGATCACCACCGTATTGGCGTCAGGGGTGTCAATGCTCTTAATGTTAGAAAAATTCAACCGCCCCACCGGGTGGTGTGGCAGGCAGATGTCCTGGATGCCAAACTTGACATCAGCCGAGGTGAACGGCTTTCCATCATGCCATGTGACTCCGCGTTCCAGGTCAAAGGTATAGACCAGGCCATCGGAACTCATCTTCCAGGATTTGGCGAGTCCCGGCATCAGCTTTCCATCACCCCAGGTACTGTGCTGCAGCAACCCGTCGAAGAGATTGACCGACACCAGTTGGCCTGTTCGGGTGGCGTTGAAAATGGCCGCGTTCAGGTTTCGAAGGTCAAGCGGCATCCCTGCCATCAAGGTTCCACCGTATACCGGCTTGCCGGCCGCGGCGGGGGTCTGGGCATTGGCACCGCTGACGCCAGAAAGCAGCATGAAGATCGTTGCTGCGACCACAAAAAAGCTTCTCATAGTCAACCTCCTGTGTTTGTCGTTTCACTACTGACGGTTAAAGTCGAATGACACCTACACCATCCTCGAAGTCAATACGCGTCCCGAAGGCCTCTGACATCTTCTGGTAACGCTCGATAATCGCCTTTGCAGTAGCCCCGCGCGCAAGCATTGGAAGTCCATGTTGCCACACCGGGAGCTCACGTCCCATGGTGATCGGATGCAGTTTCACACCGACCAGTTTGTCGCCATCCATGGTGAACTCAGACAACACCCCGTCAAAAAAGCCGGCACTACCAAAGCCACCACCTGGTCGCGCCTTGGCAAAATCGGTAGGTGTAGCATTGGCATCAAGACCCCAGTTTTCATAACCGTCTGAAGGGATGCGGCTTAGCGTCTCGACCTGCCAGGAGAACCATCCTAGGTCGTAAAAAATTGGTTTGCCCTTGTAAATCTCCACGCCCTTGCCGTGCATCCCATGGCCAAGGAACGCGGTTGCTCCTGAATCGATACAGGCGTGGGCAAAGTCCCTCACAAAATGGGCTGGTACAAGCGCAAACGGTCCGCTCTTGTGGTCGCCTTGTGCGTGCGTATGATGGGTAACTAGGACATGATCGGACATGGCCGCAGCATTTTCAACCCAACGCAGATTGGCTTCGACGTCCTTCTGTACAGCCTTCGTGTGAAACCCGACCTCTTCCCCGAGCGTAAAGCGGATGCCTGGCGCACCGCCATTCGAGAAAAATAGATCGTCCTCGTTGTCAGCCTCCTTGTTCACTGTCGGCATGCGCAACCCCAACTTTTTCTGGATGGCGCGCAAATCTACCAGGGTTTGCTTGTCGACCTGATAGTAACAATTGAACCGTATGCCGTTCATACCCGGTCGCCCTGGAACACTACCGCGGGGCTCACTCGCCATCTGAACCTGCGCAAACTCGTGGTACTCATAGGACGAGTCAATGGAAATCAACGCAACCCGCCCTTTGGGTGTATCGGCGTACGCCGGTTGACGGGCCGCCGTCAAGTTGACACCTGTTCCCGCATGAACTATGCCAGCAGCGTCCAAGAGCTTTTCAGTCGTGTACATCGCCTCGGGTGACCAGTCCGTCGTGTGGTTGTTGGCCAGCGAGCACATGTTGAAACCGGTCCACTTGTATTCCTCGGCAAGCCAGGTCTCGCCGTTGAAGTACGAAGCAAAGGAATAGGGCTTCAAAGGGTACGCCTTCTCGTCCCTGATAAGGCCCTCCATATTCATGAAACTGATGTCGCAACTGCGAATGAGCTCGACCAGGTCCAAAAAGTCCTTGTTCCTGGACACAGAGACGCGCCGCGTGTACATGGCGCTTCCTGCTGCAATGAACCGCATCGCATCCGGGTTATCGCCATTCTCCTTTGATGCCATGGTGTCGCTGCTCCTGTCTGGTTGATCTATTTGGTGCTACCGAAATCGATTCTAGGGAGGGTTCTTGAGAAAATCCAATGATATTATCTGATCATGTCCTATCCATTTTTTGAATGCTAGTCAGCTATGTTTCGAGGCGTGACACTCAAACAAATGGAGGCCTTCTACTGGATTGCCGAACTTGGCAGTTTTACCGCTGCGGCCATACGGCTCAATTCAACCCAGCCGGCCCTCTCCAATCGCATGCGCGAATTCGAAGAGACCATTGGCACAAAATTGTTTGAGCCGGACATACGCCAACGTCGACCGACCGCCAAAGGTCGCGAAGTATTGACACTTTGCGCGCAGGTCCTGGAATTGAGCCAGACACTGGCAAATATCGCTGGCGCTGCTCAACCGATGGGTGGCCTGGTACGGGTGGGCGCCTCCGACAACGTGGCGTTGACTTGGCTGCCCCAATTGATGTCGGAGTTGGGCGAACGCTATCCGCAAATTGATGTCGACTTGATCGTTGACTTGAGCCAAAACCTCAAGGAGCGTTTGATTGATCGTCGTCTGGACATTGCCTTCCTGGCTGGCCCGATCAATGAGCTCGATGTGAGCAGTCGACCTCTGGGTTACATGCGAAACGCTTGGATGTGCGCGCCATCGCTGTTGCGCAAGCTGCGCAAGAAGGACCTCGATCCCAAGGAGATGGGCGCCATTCCTATCTTTACCGCGTTACGCGGCATGCATTTGCACCAGATAATCATTCAGTGGTTTGACACGCACGGAGTCCGCCCGGCCCGTGTGCATGGCTGCACCAGTGTCTCCACCATGTTTCGGATGACAGTGGCGGGATTGGGACTGGCGATATTGCCGGTTGACCTGATGCGCGAGCAGGTGAGAAACAAACAGCTCAAGGTTCTTCTGCCCAATGTACCGTTCCCACCGAACCTGTTCGTAGTGGCACACCAGTCACGTACACTGGATTCGACGATTCAGGTGATTGCCGACATGGCGGTAGAGGTTTA
>Ga0335398_10009247_pt1 | contig 11449 bp, 1 predicted proteins | sample BON03_FD_205742 | JGI IMG/M metagenome (GOLD analysis project Ga0335398, IMG submission 205742) | Freshwater microbial communities from Lake Bonney liftoff mats and glacier meltwater in Antarctica - BON-03 (spades assembly) (version 2) | ecosystem: Environmental > Aquatic > Freshwater > Ice >...
GAACCATCAATCCTCCCTCCCTCCCTCCTCCTCCTCCTCCTCGTCCTCCTCCCACCCCTCCCAAGAACGCTTCTACCACTTTAAGAGGCAAGGGATCAGGACATCTCACCCCCACCACCCGCACAGCCACTGGGAAAGTCCAAGCTAGAGCAGAAAAACAATTAAATGCCGTTTTATTCGTCGGGCGAACATGACGAAAATGTGAGAATTTCCGTTCACGCGGAGGGCGGGAGGGAAGGAGGGCAGGAGGGACGAGGGAGGGGAGGGAGCGAGCAAGGAGGGTGCCGGGCTCGGCTTCGGGGAGGGGGGAGTCGAGCATGATCATTTCTAAGGCAGAAAGAGGGATCAGCTGGGTGTGGGTGAAAGAGGCTGCTGCTGCTGCTGCTGCTGCTGCTGTTGTTGTTGTTGTTGTTGTTGTTGTTACTAGCGTGGTGCTGCTGGTGGTGGAGGGCGGGAGGGAGGAAGGGGGGGAGGAGAGGGAGTGGAGCAAGGGCTGCAGGGCAATCATCGCCAAAGGATGTAGATGCAAATGAAGTGGCTCAACATGCAGAGAAATAACCGGAGGAGGATTAACCGCTGCAGCTACTACTGCTGCTGCTGCTGCTGGAAGAAGAAGGGTGCTAGCCGCCCGTCGGAAGGCCGAGCGCGTCTCCTCCATCGTCAAAAACACATTCGCCTTGTCCAACAACGGCCACCTCTTCCTCACTCCCTCCCTCCCTCCCTCCCTCCCTTCCTCGCTGCTGTTGACAATATGAACACGGGCTTGGACTATGTTGAGGTATTGCTCCACGCTATAACCCGCCGTTCGGAAGCTACCCAAGAGCTGGTCCACTTCTATCTCTAGAGAAGCAGCAGCGCCAACAGCAGCAGCAGCAGTAGCAGCAGCAGCAGCAGGAGGAGCAGTACCAAGCAAGACGATCTTGAAATGATCAGTCAGCAATTTGACCGTTTCGGTCCGTCGTAAGAGGAAAGGCGACAGGGCCCGTCTTCCAGCAGCAGCAGCAGCAACAGCAGCAGCAATGGCAGCTTGTGCTTCCCCTGCGTCTTTCGCGGCAACAATTTCGAGATTTAGGTTGATGAAGCCGCCGAGGCTAGATAGGAGGGAGAGAGAATGGGGGTCGAGGTGCAGGGTGGAGGGTTGGAGTTGGAGGGAGACGTCTGAGGTGTTTCCTTCTAGAGATTTCCTCCAGGCGATTCCTAGGGCGGATGTGCCGGAGAAGGAGGAGAGGAATTTTGGACGAGGGTGGAGAGCAAGGCCTCGTTGTTGCCGCTGCTGCTGCTGCTGCTGGAGGAAGGGGGGGTGGGTGCTTCGACAGTCCTTGACGACTACTTCTGACACGTCCACCCGGCCTGAGTAGGTCCCTATGTGCAAGAGGCAATTTTCCAGGTTGAGGTGAAAGGCCAGAGTGTCTGTATCCACGGTATGCGCCATGGATCGGGATGGGTGGGCACCTGCCCAGATTCCATAGGAGGAGGAGGAGGAGGAGGAGGAGGAGGAGGGGCGAGGGGTCTTGAACGATAAGTAGAGGTAAGGACAGGCTAGACGCATATTAGGCGGCTCCTTCTCTTCTCCTTCCTCCGCGCCGCCGACAGCAGGGGTGCTACGTCCCGAGCTTCCTCCCGCAACAGCAGCAGCAGCAGTAGCGCTGCCACCTTCTACAGGAGGAGCCCTTGTGACGCTGCGACCAAATACCCCCACCACCCGCCACAACACCGCCAACTCCAACCTCCCCACCGTCAAGGCCACCGGCGAGATCTGCACCACCCTCGCCTCGTCCTCCCTCCCTCCTTCCCTCCCTCCCTCCTCCTCCACCTCGAAATCTGCCCTCTCTATCAATGTCCAAGCCTGCTGTAGCTCCAACCCTTGCCCTGCATCAAAACGCCACTGACCCATCTGGGCCCTAAACCCCATCCGCCTAATCTCCGTCGGCGCCACCATCCCCCGCCCTCCCTCCCTCCCTCCCCCCTCGGTGCGTCGCCAAAACACAAATGTGTCCAAATCAAAAAGTAGGGCGAAACGAGCATCTTGTATATTTCCTCCTAAAACCAACACCCGTGAATTCCGCGCCTTCAGCAACAAAGTAGGACGAGGCACCTCTTCTTCCTCCTCCTCCTCTTCCCCCCTCCCTCCCTCCCCCTCCGTCCGCTGCTGCTGGCGCCTCTCCTTCCTCTCCTTCTTCGCCAACGCAGTCGCGGCGCGTGCGGACGCCGAGGAGGTAGTAGCAAGAGTACCCAACCGAATAAGCGCGTACAGAAAAGGGAAATAAAGCATTAACTGACAAGGAGCAAAGCCCACCTCCATATGCACCATCGCCCTCGTCTTCCTCCTCGACTGCCACTTCATCTCGAAGAACCCCCCTCCTTCCCTCCCTCCCTCCATTCCTCCCTCCTCCCCTTCTTCATCAGGAATCAACAGAGGGACCAACACCACATCATCCCCCTCCGTCTCTTCTGCTGCCATACGACTACTACTCCAGCGCAAAGCAGCACTTAAATGCCCTCCCTCTAGAGGAGTCAAAAACGAGTTCAGACAAGCATAACTATGAGTATGTGTCTCTTTCCACAGCCTAGCTAACGACGACTGTGCTGCTGCTGCTCCTGCTGCTGCTCCTCTTGAGGTGCGTCGAGGCACCCCCCCCACCGCCGTGACGTGCGCAATGCCCAACCGATTCTGAATCAAAGAGGAGGAGGGAGAGAGGGAGAACGCACCTTTCTCATCCTGACAAACAGCCACCCACTCCCCCTTCCGACACTCAAACACAACCCGTGGCAACTCCCCCTCTAACCAAGGCAAGTCCACCAGCACCGTAAATATCTCTGCCCTCACACACATCTCCTCCTGTGTGTTCGCTCCAGCCGCCGCAGGCGAAAAGGGAAACGCAGCTATAACCCTCGCAATTGCCAAAACTGCGTTTTTGAGAGCAAAAAGCTTGAGGGGGGACACTTGGAAGGAGAGGTGTTGAGGGGCCGAGACGTTGATTTTGCGGCCTTCTTGAAAGGAGGTGATGGTCTCGAGGGAGACCTCGGGGGTTTGAATGATCACGGCGCTGCTGCTGCTGCTGCGGTTGGCAGGAGTGTGACTGCTGCTACAGCTACTGCAGCTGCTGTTGGTGGTGGTGCTGCTATTGGTGCTGGTGGTGGTGAGAAGTTCTCGGACGGAAAAGCTTTCCAAGAGCATGGCCACCACTTCCCTCGTATCTGCAGCCAATCCCACACCCTCCCTGCTGCTGCTGCTACTGCTGCTGCTGCTGGTGGCGGTTCTCCCATACTCGATTACAGCACTGCTGCATGCCATTTGAATAAAGGAGGGAGGGGGGTGACGTAGGGCAAGTCTACTTGCTGTCGTTTCCAACGCGTCTCCGTCTTTTGTGCGAAGGAAAGAGGAGATAGCTACACATAGCCGCATCTGGGCGGGGAGCACCGACAATGCCACCCCTCCAGGAAAGCTGATCCTCATATCCGTTCTGCTGCTGCTGCTGCAACTGCTGCTGCTGCTGCAACTGCTGCTGCTGCTGCTACTGCTGCTGCTGCTGCTGCTACTGCTGCTGCTGCTGCTACTGCTGCTGCTGCTGCTGCTGCTCGCTGTTGGTTGCACCCGGGCTAGGATCGACATGCTCACGTTCTCGGCTTCTAGAAGGGGAAGGAAGGGACCCCCTGCTCCTCCTCGGGCCGCATCCGCACCAGGAAATGCTGTTACTGCACCAGCTGTTGGTACGTCAAGCAGGAAGCTCACACCAAGACATACCCTCGCCAGCTTCAATGAGGAGGAGGAGGGAAAGGAGGCAGATCCTTCTCCTTCTCCTCGTCGTTGGTGCTGCTGTTGCTGCTGCTGTTGCTCCATCACTAGGCCTTCTACTTGGAGGAGACAATCGGGTCGTCGTCGTTGTGATCTGCTGCTGCTGCTGCTGCTGCTGCTCGTGCTGCTACTGCTGAAGGGGCTCACGCAAGCAAAAGAAACTTTGACTGACTTCGCTCGTAGCTGGTGTCGGGCATGCAGCTGAAGAGGAGAAGAAGCAGAGGTGGTGGAGGAGGAGGAGGTGGAGGAAGAGGGGAGGGAGGGAGGAAGGAAGCTGAATGCCGATAGCCCCATCACCAGGGCGGGAGTCAGTCGACAGTGCAAGTCCTCCGTGAGCAACACGTCGAACGTACTCCTTCTCAGATCACCACCACCAGCAGCAGCAGCAGCAGCAGCAGCAGCAGCAGCAGTGCTACTGCTCGTGCTAGCATCAAACCACCGAAAGACAAGCACCGTCGCCGTTCCCGGCCTCAACCCCCCCTCCGCCCCCTCCATCACCTCCTCCCTCGGCTCCTCGCTCCTCGACGACGCCTTAACAGCCAACCCCCTCTCAAACAAGCTCTCCAACAACATAGGCGCCGAGGTCACTACCCCTCCCTCCCTCCCTCCCTTCTCCTTCTGATGGCCCCACTGCAGCAACAATCTCATCGGCATGGACGACGACAAGATCCCCCCCTCCCCCTCCCACCCCTCCTCCTCTTCCTCCCTCACGTCCTCCCCTGCATACGCCACTTCTAAAGCACCCAACGCTCCACGCACATCTGTAGTGTGCGCTGCTCCTGCTGCTACTCCTGCTCCTCGTGCTCCTCGGAGCTCTTGTCGATCCAAACACAACCCTTGAGCACGCAGTCGTAGAAAGACCCAAGACGCATGTGGCGCCGGCGGAGGGGAGGGCAAGGCAATGCTACTGCTGTTGTTGCTGCTGCTACTGCTGCTGCTGCTGCTGTTGCCGCCGTGTCGGACCAAGCTTAAGGAAAGGGTGTGGAGACGAAGACTAGTAACATGCAACCTGTCATACCAACAGCTGACTGGCGGCTTCTCCTGCTGCTGCTGCTGCTGCTGCTGCTGCTGCTGCTGCTGATGCTGCTTGTCAATCGCAAGCACTTTCCTCCCTCCTCCACCCTTCTTCTCTTCTTTCCCCTCCTTCCTCCTTGCCCTCCCCAACAGTGCCTGCAGCAACGTCGCTTGATGCTCACTGAACGACAACCTTAACCGCGCACACTCCACATTTAGCACCACTGCCGCATGCGCCTTCCTATCAAACCGTCCTCGTCTCTTCCTCCCTCCCTTCCTCCCTCCCTCCTTTCCCCCTTCCTCCCCCTCCTCTTCCTTCCCGTAAGCCACCCACGCGTTCAGTCCATCCTCCCACGGCCCCAAGCTTGGCCGGGGTACGCGCCAGGTGCCCTCCCTCCCTCCTTCCCTCCCTCCCTCCTTACAAGCCAACACAGGGCAAAGTGCCCCAAATGTAGGAGGCAGATGCCCGTCATACAAACTCCTCTCTTGCCCTTCTTCGTGCTGCTGCTGTTGTTGTTGTTGTTGTTGCTGCTGCTCGGCTTGGTGAGGAGAAGAGGCAGTATAAGGGCTGTCAAGGAAAAGACCATCCATAGACATAGGTGAGAAAAAATCAGTCCGGAAAAATGATGTGCTGGCAGGAGCAGGAGGAGGAGCAAGGGCAGGAGAAGGAGGGGCCGAGGGAGGGAGGGGTGGTTCTTCGGTACCCCAGAAATGGAAGACGTCGCGTACATCTAACGCCATTTTGAGCTTGAAGGTGGCACGGTCTACTAGGGGGGCTTCATGCCGCCGCTTGCTGCTGCTACTGCTGCTGCTGCTGCTGCTGCTGTTGGGACCACGTCCGTCCAGACACACGGTGACGTCGTCAAGATGCACGGCCTTAAAGAGCCAAGGGCTACCGGGGGGATCACATTCGTTGTAAGCCGGCTGCCAGCCTTGCCCGGGGTCGGCCGAATGCAGCAGCACATTACAAATATAAGCAGTAGCAACCGTACTCCCATCCTCCTCCTCGTAGCGAATCGCCAGGTTATCCACCCGCAGCATCACATTCATCAACAGCTTCTTCCCCAGGGCATGGAGCCAGCCTTTAGGTTTGTCGGCCCCCACAACGGCGGTGCCTTCCTGCTCCTCAGGGGTAACCACACTACCTCTGCGGCTCTTGGAGGGAGGGGGAGCGGTAGAGGGCGGGACGGGAGCGAGCTTGACGGGCGATTTTTGTGTTTCGTCGTGCGGCTGCGATGCTGCGGAAGAGGATGGCGGGGAATGCGGCTTGTCTTCTGCGTCCCGGGAACTGTCATTTGACGAGGAAGAGGAGCGTTTGACCAGGATCTCCACCGTTTTCAAAGTGACTTGCACGACGGGCTGGGACTGAGCGATGATACGGGCCCATGGAATGGAAACCCGCAGTTCCTTGGCCGTGCCTCGGGCAATGTCGTACTCCAAGGGCAGGTTGAGCAGGTTGCGCAGCAAATTCTTGCGGAGGGACAGGTCCTCGAGCACCACGTCCCCTGTAATCCCGGCCACCACCCCGCCCTCAATTAAGTGATTTAAACTGTCTTGGATCTGCCGGGTCAAATAACTGCGGATGCCCTGCGTGAAGTCCATGGCTGGACGCCTGTGTGTGGCGTGTGTGTTGTGTGGGAGAGGTGTGGGTGTTAGCCCGGCGCTGCTAGGAGCAGAGCCGGGGTTTAGACAAGCAAGGAAGAGGAAGGGATGTGATGATGATGAATGATGGCCCATGGTGGGACACAAAGCGGGGAAAAGCATGCCAAGACGAGCACCAGTTGACCACCCAGCCCTCCAACACGCTTCCCTGGTCGTGGGCAATGCTGTAGGTTGTGTTGCGGCAGTGGTGGGATGGTTAGAGGGCTCGTAGAGTGCCTGCAAAGAGAGGCAAGCGAGGACAGAAGCAGATGAAGTGAGCAGAAATGATGATGGCGATTCATCCAACAGCCTGCAACCGACAGGTCTTCTCAATCTCAACCACACCACACACACACCCAGTTTCTAACCCCATCCACTCCACCACCACGCTCTCCTCTGTAAACAGGTCTACCCGAGGCGCACCCGCGCGACTGCGGGACGTGGTGGCCAACACAATTACGAGCGCCTCGCCTACAACCCACACACTCACATCAACGAAGAAGGATAAAACGGCCGAAGCCAACACACAGGACGATGCGCACGCCTTTCCCCTTCCCCGTCGTGGTTGTGACCGCGCCCACAGAGCGCTCCGCACAAGCGTATCAAGAGGAACTGCAAGCCCGGCTCTCCAAGCGGTACTGCGTGGCCAGCAGCAGCAGCTGCAATGACGAAGCAGAACGAGACCTGATCCTCCTCGCAGTAGCCGACCCGCGGGGCAAGCGTGTAGGCAGCGGCGGAGGCACCTTGAATGCGCTCGCCCACGTCCAAGCCTACTTGCGAAAGCATGGCAACAACAACATGCCATCGGTCCTGATGGTGCACTCGGGCGGGGACTCCCAACGCTCTCCCACCAACTCGGTGTGTGGGAAAGCCTGGTCTTGCCTCAATGCCCTCCGGGAGGACGACGGCGGGAGCAACGCACCCATGGACCTGCTGCTCGAGCAGTTCTTGCACTTGTTTGCGGGGGGCGTGCCAGCGGGCTCGCTTGTGGTGGCGTCGTCGGATGTGTTGCTTATCCTACCTAGCCTTGTTCTTGACTGGAATGCGCAGCAGGGGGTGGTAGGGTTGGCGACCCGCGTGCCTGCTGCCCTTGGGCCTAACCATGGCGTGTACGTCACGGCAGCGAAGGAGGAGGAGGAGGTGGTGGTGGGTGGTTGCCAAGAGGTGACACGCTATATGCAGAAGGCCTCTCTGGAGCAGCTGGAAGAATATGGGGCTATCTCTTCTCCGGAGGGGGAAGTCTTGTTGGACACGGGCGCGATCTATTTCTCGCCGGAAGTGACGAGGGAATTGGTGCGGTTGCCCGAAGAGAACGCGGTGTTTCGACGCTGTTGTACTTGGGAGGAGGGCAAGGAAGGGAGGGAGGAAGCCTTGCGTTTGGAATTGTACAGCGATATGCTCTTGGCATTGAGCGAGGGGTTGGGGCAATCTCGAGGAGAATACCTACGGATGGATGGATGCAAAGACGATGCTGCTTTACGAGAGGCACGAGAGGTGTTATGGTCTAAATTGAGTCCGTACAAATTCTCGGCGTTGGTCCCTCCTGGGGGTTTGTTTGGCCATTTGGGGACCACGAAGGAGTTAATGGAAATGATGACGATGGATAATGAGAAGATGCTGCCTTTCACAGAGGCCTTTCGATTGGCTCGAAGGGTATGTTGTGTGGTCGTGGGGGAGGGGGAGGGGCAGGAAGGGAGGGAGGAAGGGGCTGTGGTGTTGAATTCAATTTTGAAGGTGGAGGGGGGGGTGAGCCTGGGGAAGGGTGCGGTGGTGGAGCATTGCTTTGTGCGAGGCGAGGGAAGGATGGAGGTGGGTGAGGGGGCGTTGGTGAGTGGGTTGGGCAGTACCTGTAGTGCGTGCAGTGTTGTGGAGGTGGGCCCGGGGGTGATTGTCCAGGAGGTTCGTTTGGGCTTGAAGGAGGAGAAAGAGGGTGTCTCCTCCTTTCCTTCCTCCTCCTCTTCCTCTTCCTCGTCTTCGTATGTGATGTCTGTCTTGTCAATCGAGGATAATATCAAGGCGACGTATGGAGGGAAGGAGGCAGGGGTGTGGGGGCAGCCCTGGGAAAATGTGTTGGACATGCTGCAGGTCGATGCCGAGGTCATCTGGCCGAGCAACAGCAGCAGCAGCAGCAGCAGCAGCAGTAAGGAGGAGAAGCAGATGCCACGCACATTGTGGCATGCCCGTCTCTTCCCCGCTGTAAGTGGGGAAGAAGCAGCAACAGCAGCAGCAAAAACAGCAGCAGGGGCGTGGGGTTGGCAGCAGGCTTATGCTGGGAAGGGCGTGCTACCGTCGAAGGAGGAGGTGGAGGCATGGAGGGAGGCGAGGAGGTTGTCATTGTGTGATATTTTGGCAGAAGCGGAGCCACGAGCTGAGTTTAGATGGCGGCGGGCGTTGGAAAAAAAGGTGCTTACAGTGAAGGAGCAGGGAAAAGTGCAGGAAAAGGAGGGAGGGAAGGTTGGAGGTGAGAAGGAAAAGGAAGAGCAGCAGCAGCAGCAGCAACAACAACAGCAGCAACATCAGCAGCAGCAGCAGCAGCTGCAGCAGTGTACCCAAGTTTTGGCAGCCCTGCAAGAAGCGTTGTGGACGGGGCCTAGCCTCGAAGTGTCCGACCGCGAGTCTATTGATAAGGTGTGGCAAAATGGCTTATCCACCCGTGGGGAGAGGGAATGGTTGGTGGGCGCCTTGGAGGAATGGGTGGAGGGACAGGTCCTGAGCAGTAGCAGCAACAGCAGCAGCAGCAGCAGCAGCAGCAGCAGCAGTGATTTTGATTTGGAGGGTGCGGGCGTTTTGTCTGTGGTTGCGTCGACTTACGCTTTGCTTGCACGGGTCTTGCGGGAGCTGGCTCGGGAGGAGGAAGGGAGGGAGGGACTGAGGGAGGACAGGGGGGAGGACGAGGCGCCCTCGACGTATGATGCTCGATGGACGCAGGCTGTGAAGCTGTTAGTGCAAGGAACAAAGGGAGGAGGAGAAAGGGAGGGAGGAAGGGGAGAGGCCATTAGGCAGCTACGGGCTTTGCGAGCGGCCTGGACTAACCAGGGAGGAGAGGAAGGGAGGGAGGGCGGGAAGGAGGGCTCGCGCTCCCTCCTCCGACACGCGGCCGCCCACTGCGATATGACGACATTTGCATTGATTAAGAAGCAGGTTGCTTCTGTCCAGGCTGCTGTTGTGTTTAAGTCCGTCCCTCGCGTGGGGGTGGGGATGAGCGTCGTTGCTGAGGCGCCGGCGAGGATTGATTTGAGTGGTGGGTGGTCGGATACCCCTCCTATTTCCTATGAATTAGGAGGGGAAGTGACTAATCTTGCTATACAACTGAATGGGCAAAGGCCGATCGGCGCGAGGGTGGAGGTCTTGAAGGAGGGAGTGGTGGTGTTGCAGGCGCGCCAGGCGAATGGGATGTTGACTCAGAAGGTGTGTTGGACGATCAGGGATTTGGAGGAGGAGGAGGAGGAGGGGGAGGAGGGAGGGGGGGACGAAGGCAAGGAGGGAGGGAAGAAGGCGGTGGCGTGCCCGACGGCGTTGGTGAGGTGGTGTTTGAAGTATTGTGGGGTGTTGCCGTTGCTGGAATCTACTGCTGCTGCTGCTGCTCCTGCTGCTGCGGGCAAGGCACATGCTTCCCCCAAAAACAATCACCACAACAACCAGCAAGACGCAGGTGAGGACGACCGCACCTCCTCTCCCCACCTAGCAACGGTGAAATTAGAGCTCCCCGCCTTGCTCTCCCTCCACGTGGGGGGCGGCCTGCGGATCGAGACGTGGTCTGCCTTGCCCACAGGCTCGGGGTTAGGGACGAGTAGCATTTTGGTTGGTACTGTCCTAGCGGCATTAGGCCGTGCTTGTGGACGTGCATATAGTTTACGAGCCTTGAATCATGCAGTATTGGAGGTAGAGCAATTGATGGGGGTGGGGGGAGGGTGGCAGGATCAGGTGGGTGGGTTGGTGGGAGGAGCGAAGAGGGCTTTCTCCCCTCCGGGCTTGCCGCTGGAAGTGGATTATCAGCCTTTGGCTTTGTCGCCAGGGGTGCGGGATGTGTGGGAAAGGCATTTATTGTTGGTGTACACGGGGAAGCAAAGGCTGGCGAAGCATTTGGTGAGGTCGGTGGTGATGGGGTATTATGCACAGAGTCCTGAGGTGTTGACGACGTTGCAAGGGTTGATTCTGGGGGCGAGAGCTGCGGCGGTTGCGTTGACACAGGGAGATGTAGTAGGGTTGGGGAGGTGCGTGAATCGGTATAGGCAGCAGAAGAGGGTTATGGCCCCGAGTTGTGAGCCGGAGCATGTGCGGAGGTTGATGAAGGCGCTGGAGTCGCGGGTGGTGGGGATGGCGTTGTGTGGGGCGGGAGGGGGGGGGTTTCTGGTGCTGGTGACGAAGAGGGGGGAGGATATGGAGGGGGTGCAGGAGGTGGTGGAGGAGCAGTGTGTGGATGCGTATGTGGCAATGGTGGTCGTGGATGAGGAGGGCTTGAGTGTGAGGGTTGAGGAGGCGGGGGCGGGGATGGGAGGGGTGGGGGGGGCGTAGATGTAAGAAGTAGATGTACATAGAAATGAGGATTTGGTGGTGGTGGGGCTGGATTATCACAAGTGGTAGCAGCTGGAGAGAAGGAAAAGACGGGGAGGAAGTAGCAGCGCAGAATGTAGAGAGAGCACAGTAGGAAATTGTTGTGCACGTAGTAGTAGGCAGGAGGTCGATGGGGAACAAATAAGAAATTAGACTGTACGATGGTGCGTGTGGTGTGACACCACACACAAAGACACAAACGCGAACATCTCCAGATTGAAAATCAAAGCACAAACACGACGACTGGACTCTAGTGAACAAATTACACAAAAAAAGAAACAAAGAGAAATTCTTGCAAAGATGGGCCACGAGATCGGACCTTGGGGTGTTTGACGTACCACTGCTCGGCATTCTACTTTTGGCGCCAAAGACCTTGCTTCTCTCTTTTTCTGCATGCATCTTTTTTTCCCGCTCCTTGGTCGCTTTGCCTTGTCCTTGTCTGGC
>Ga0335398_10009248_pt1:2500-10000 | contig 11447 bp, 11 predicted proteins | sample BON03_FD_205742 | JGI IMG/M metagenome (GOLD analysis project Ga0335398, IMG submission 205742) | Freshwater microbial communities from Lake Bonney liftoff mats and glacier meltwater in Antarctica - BON-03 (spades assembly) (version 2) | ecosystem: Environmental > Aquatic >...
TGCAAATCATTTTTTCGAGCTGTGCTGGAATGATTGGACAAGGCCCTAGCATGGTGACTTGGACTCACCTGGCTACAAGTTCGGGCACCCGGCTGCAAGTTCGGGCCCTCAAGCATCAATGACACGGGAAATGGTATCCGACATTTTTTTGTGCGATTTCAAGAATGGTGATATTGCTGTGGTGAGGTCATCACTGGAGCCAAGGTATCGGAGCGCATAAATCCTGGATCCTGCACGCACGTGAGGAGTATTTGGAGAGTTGGTTCGAGCCTAATTTTCTGAAGTACCAGCCATCAAAAAAACACGGTTTCTTGCGGGTTTCCTTTTATTTTGACTGATGCACAAGTCAGGGCAACCTGGTAGTTAAATTGGAGGCTGCGTTGTGCGAAATGGACGATCTACCATTTAGTTCGGAAGATCAAGATAAGATTCTTGACCTCTTACGGAATGGGCATACTCCAAGAGAGGCTGCGATTAAGATGGTAAGATAATTCGCAAATACTTTCACTTTTTTAGAGGAGTACCACTATTATCCCATCTTTTTCATCTCGCATACTTTCTTGTGCAATACGTTGACGAACTCGTGTACAGGAGATGTCATTGCCAGTTTTCAAAGCCAGGTGCAAGCGTAGCACGGCATTTTGGAACTCAGGGAAGTTGGGTGATATTTTCTCACATCTGACAGCCGAACAAGTCGAAGCTGTGAGACATGGGCCAGGAGGCTGCATTCGCTCACAAAAGGATGTTGCTGATATACTGGTAAACGATCCTCTGTGTAAGAATGTGTTCAAATTGTATTTGAATGAATATAGAGCAATTTTCATGAAGGACTGACTTGAATTTCTTTGTGTTGGTATAGGGTTGTTCCATAACCACACTACGAAGGATTTACAAGCATTTAATGGTGGAAAATGTACCTTCAGGCCTCACGTGGCGAAAATTGCCCTTACGTGAAATAAGAGCACTGCAAGATGGCAAAGGGTTTCAAATAATTTGTTCTGGACTTGAAGATTCTTTGAGGAAAAAAATTCATGGGATTCCTGCCGAAGTAATCATATTGGAGGCTAATGAATATCCACTCCTCTCGGAACACAAATTGACGCAACGTTCTTTCATTTGTGTCAATCCCGTTAATGGCATTCCGACAAACGCTGTTTACTACAAAGCATCATGTGCTAAAGGAATTTCGAAGGATGCTGGTTTGAAGGACCTTAAAGATGAAATTGTTTCTTCTGACGACTACAGTAAGGCAGAAATTGTGGATTATCTAAAAAATCCCTGTGATGACCCAGAACCTCATGATTTATTCGCAAAGTACATTCCTTTGATATCACAAGGGCGGGAGTACGAATCGATTAAAATTTCTGAACTGGTACAACGTGCTTCAGGCGAATTGGACACACGGCATTTTACCATGGCCTTCATGACGTGGTCCAAAACTGGAACTTCGAAAAGTGGCACGTCATATTTGTTGTGCAAAATTTTTGACAGTCAGTCTTCCATGTGCTTATTTCTCTGGGATAGTGCCTATACTTCATTTCGCAACACGCGGTTACCGTGTGTAATTGCTATTCAAAGTCAGTTCCTTCGATTAGTCCCGAAAAGTCCTTTCAAATCACATTATGCGATAGCATATTCACTTTCAAACTCAGCACACATACATCTTATGACGGGAACTGAAGGCAAAAATCTGCCGGCAATTTTTTTTCCGGGTCACATTAATCCAATTAAACGGTCCTCGGCACAATTATCTTTCAATAGTTTTACCAACGTGCATCCCTGTGATCACATACATTGTGGTTCAAGTCCTTCCAGCTCATTGATCCTCAATTCGACATCGTTTTCTCCATCTGTTCTGCTGGCGGTGCCAATACAGAGTGGTTGTTGTAAAGATGAATATTATGATGGTGGTGACGAAATTGAATACGACAGCTGTTCGGAGGACTTGGTGAGCTCACATTTGACAGGTCCCCAATTTTCGGACGCTCACAGTGATGAGTTTGCTTTATTGCAGCTTCAAAGAGAGGTCTTTGGCAAGTCCAGGCCGCATGTACTGTTAGGTGCTGACGGGCTTGGTCAGGATGCTTGTCTCAAGAGTGTCTGGCTCATGTTTGCAAATATGAATTCAACATTCAGCCCTGATGTAAATGACATTACATCCCAACGTGTTGATCGTCGAACTCCAATCATTGTCACATTTTTGGTCCTTGGGGTTCAGACTGGAATTTCTACGTGTGACTTTTGCCACGAAGCTTCACAGATTTCCCAAGTAAACATGCATGGCATAGTAGGTCTAACCCAGGTACATAAGCCATCAGAGTGTGTTCACATACGGACAATTCGTTCGTATTTTCAACGTGCTTACCATGATGTCCCTGGCATGGAATCTCTGCAAACAAATACAGCGCGAGTGAATACAATTGGTCTTGATTGTTTGATAGCCAGCAAGGCCCTGAAATTCAGGAAGGACAACTCCCAGCTTTATGCGTGGAAACCGAATGCATTGCCCTCCTCTCCAAATATTTTTCAATTTGTTCTTGAAAGACATTTCTCATCTACCGATAGATATTGTCTCTTACAGTATGGATATCCAGGGACAGACGTTTTTGGTCTGGTTTTGACAGGACGTCTTGCAGGGAATCTGAGCTTTTGTCATTGCATTACCTGCGACAGCTCTGGTTGCCATCATGCTCAACACATTCGAACTGTTGGCGGACTCAAACGATCTCACACTCGTCCTGAAGGCTATGAGTATGAAAAGGTCGTAAAACGACATGTCGCAAAGGATGGTAAAGGCTTAATTTTGTATGGTCATTCAAAGGCAACAATTCCAAATCAAAATTCATGCGTGCACAAGTTTGAATTAGAAAGCATGTTGCAAGCACAGGAATTAAAACTATCATCTGTTTCAAAATCGACAGATGTATCCCACTGCTTTTCAAGTTCAGATGGCTCTGATGGCTCTGATGAAGAGAGTTGTAGTTCTTGTTTTGAAGCTGATTATTCTTCCAGTGATCCAATTGACAGTACAATCGCAAAACATGATTGTGGATTGACAAGTAATCCTATAGCAGACGGGGAAGTGCCAACTGTGGACCAGGGCCTGAAAGGTGCAAAGGGGAAGAGGGCGCGAAATGATGGTAGTGACGAGGATGGTAGTTGTTTTGGGCGGCAGGAGCGGCCGGGTCGGACGAGTGCCAATCTCAAGTTCCCGTTGTCCTACCTTCATACCCCTGCCACTACGACGGTAGACTGGGTTATGTATGACGAGGACTCACACGAAATGCTTCACGAAGAAAAGCATAATTCTCAAGCATGGACAGAGCAACCCAGCTACACCAGCCCAGATCATCTCAAACTAGGTCAAACGTTCGATGGAATTCGTGGTCACAAAAGTGCAAAGATGCAGGATGCACAAGGCGAGTACGATCCTGAGTTTTTGCGCAGTACTTCTCGTTGGTACTACTTGCAAGATGGTCATACAATTCGTACTTTGGGATCCCAATGTATCGTTCCTACCGACATTGTTGAGGAAACCCCGAGCAATAAGTCTCCAGCAAGCACTCACGCTCTTGAATGTTTGAGCAATTTAAGGAATGCTGTAGATCAGATTCCGTCAGATCAAAGAACATCTGAATCGTACAGAGCACTGTCATCAGCAATGGAAGGAATGAGTTTGAATTTGCATAACATCCAGGAACCGAGCACACCATTGAAACGTTATTTGGTGTTTCATGTGGGGTGTGTGTATGAAATGCCTGTGAAAGGACCCATTGAAAATTACGATGGCGCTGAAGACAATCTTATTCATGCTGCGGGACATATGTTTTTTACCTACGAATTCATCAGGGTTTTCATTACCCAACTTTTGGTCAGCAGCACCACTTTCCACGCATATATTCGTACTGCGTTACAGCATTATGTGCAGAGCATGCAAGGTGTTGAAACCTTACCTGATTCTCACCAGGATAAATTGTTGTACAAGACGCTTTGTGAGGATCTTGCTAAGATTGAAAGAAGACAGGGCGATCCGAGGGTTCTGGTCAATTTTCGCGACAGCGTGTTGGATGCAATAACTTTGCAGGTCAGTAAGATGGAATCCTAAGCACACGAAGATCTCCTATCCTGCACTTCATAAATTATTTTTGGGTCTGACTTCTTTGCTTGAACAGAGAATTGATTATGCCAAGGGCTTTCAATGTGCATGTGGCAAGGTTCGAGGTCAACACGCAGGACCAACACGCATAATCTATGATAACGCATGTAAGATACTTGATTTTGCATGCTTCACCAGCTCCATCACTGTGTACTGACATACTATGTTTTATATTGTGTATACTCTCAGTTGCTCGCACCGTCCCATCTCTCTCTGCATATTTGCATTTCTACGGTCATGCCCTTTTTTCAACATATTTTTCTTGTGTGCCAACTGTTTGACACACTACAATTTGATAGGTAATCTTCTGATGTACTGTTTGACGCGAGAGCCAGGGATGATCGACAGATATTCATTCTTCGTGGACACGTTTCATCACAAAGGACATACGAACTGTTCTCCATTTCTTGCACACAAAAGTGATCCTCTGACACATTTTCGCAACAGTTCCACGAATGAAGTGAAAAATAGACTACACAAGTATATGAAGAGAGTGGCAGCGTTTTTGAATCAGCCAAGATTTTTAGTTTTGTTTCGGCACATTGCGTACCTGATCAACCAAGTTCAGCTCGCAATGAACCAGATCATGCACTTGGGTGGACGTGCTAGTGGGTCAGCAAAGATAGTTGTGGACAAGTCTAATGTGCAAACACTGGTGTGCGATGGTGTCATGGTAAATTTAAGTGCGAAACACGTCAGGACTGGCAACAGGCCACACATTGTGACTCCAAGGGACTCGCTACGCAGAGTGAAAAATTTGATTTCCTGCAACGAGAGATTAATCATTTCAGATGCGCCAGCGCGAAAGGGTTTACATGAACTTCTGAAACCACCCACTATCAAAAAAAGTGTGGAACATGTCAAGGCTTTCAAAGATTGGTTAGAGACCGAAGGATCTTTTCTATCTGACTTCGTCAATGTCGAAGAGGTAACATGACGTATTCCAACTTTAAATCTCCACACTGCCTCATTCTGTATGTCTGAAATCACTTGTAGTCACAGGACTACTTGTATGTAGATGAGCAAGATCTTGTGAAATTGTTTTATTACATAGTTTACTGATGGTTCAGATTGCTTGATTTCAGGTTGACGGCAAATTCTCTCTCGCGCTGCCACAAGGAATTCTTCGTGCGAATCAGAAAGGTTATCTAATGGTTTTGAGGCATTGGTCGTCAAGAACTCCAGAAGTTGCTGGTCTGCCTCCTGCATCCCACACCTTCATTTCTACATTCCTCGAGCAACATGCCGATATGTTGAAAGTTTCGGGCAAGGGGCGTCCATTGATGGAATCTGATTTCAGTCTTATTTCGCAACAATGTCCAATACTGCAAAATCTGATGTTGCTGTCGAACTTCTGGTATTGATTTTATTTGATTGAGCTTGATTATAGTTGCTGTGTAGGCGCAAACTAATCACTGTGATGATATTCGTGTACACCATCTTGGTCATAATGCTTGATCTTCACCTTGCAATGCATTTTATTCTCTGTGGAGCAGGAACAAAGTAGATGGAAAAACTTATTTCAGTGACTCAACTGTTGTACTTATGGAACGGATGTTGCAAATTTCAAAGCGAGTGTGGGTTGAGATGGAGGATTGTGCTGGCCAGGAAGAGCTCCCATCAGAGCCATGTCCGCGTTGGCGTGGGAATGAAGAACCAACTGATTTCGACGAATTCATATGGGTATGATTGGGCACTTGAGCTTACAAACTGCTGTGTGGTGTACTTTGACCTTTGTCAGACCCGTATGTGCCTGTGCTGTGTCATGCATTGCCATACATATTTGACTATTCTCATGATTTGTTTTAACAGAGTGGTGAATACTTTCCAAATCATCCGATTACCGGCCGTGTGCGGAGATATGGTTTTGATGAGTTGAAGAATGGACGTCTCAAAACATCCTATATTCGAAAAACTCAAGACGCTCTTTGTGTCAAAAACGCTCCGACGTACCGGAACTTTTCTCCAGGGATCTTCACTGTTTACTGTGCACAGTGTTGCCTCATGCTTGGTTTTAGCCTTCTTGACCGACAAGAAAGTGTGCGTACTGCCTTCGAAATCTTCCTCTGTAGGCGTTTTTGTGGGACACCCCTAACGCCGACAGATATGGAGCAAACCTGAAGACATCAGAAAAGTCAAGGCTTCAGTTTTGGAGTTTCATAGTGGACAGAATTCAAACCGATTGGAGTCCTCGTCTAGAAAAAATTTGTTGTGTTATATATATATTTACCTATGTATATATAAGTATCTATGTATACATACTTGTATATTCATATATAAATGTATATGTACACATATATATTTGTCTGTATATATAATACAAATTTTTGCATGCATAGACATACCTACAATGAGTCATACAAACACACGAACGTACACATATATTCATGCATGTTATATTTCATGTGTACATGTGCATGTTTATTTTTTTACATGTATCATTATTTACATATTCAAATCTGTTCAAGTGAATGAATGTATGTACATTTATGACCAACTATCCATGTACGCATTCAAATTTGAATGCACATTTATGTTTAGACACGAACTCTGGAAATGAGGGGCTGTTTTCTTCACCAACGATGTCGGTTCACGAACTATGTTCTGCAAGTGGATACTTAGTATTATTCAGGTCTTTATGCATGACGTGAGGACCAATTCAATAAACATTCGTCTTAACGATACCTCGCCCACAAAACAGATCTTGATTTGTTTGTCATTGAGCACCACCATGCCACTGACCCCATTGTTACGATCACTGAATCCTTGGCACGTCTATTTCAGCACACATCAAAGAACCCTTGTTATAATCCTGACTTTGCTCAGATGCATAATGTGTCAGATAAATTTCAGGAGCCTCCCGAAAGGATCACCATCTACCCCCGTGCGCCTTTTCCAGCAACGATACCGCCATTGGTAGATACGCTACAGCTACAAGTATTAATCTGTAACCCCACCACTTTTCTAGCCGCCTGGCCCTCCTTTGCGCATGGATTGGGAAAATGCCTTCTGTTCACGAATTGGATCGGAAAATAGATTTTCCAAAAGGCACTTGTGACCTAGAAGGGCCTGAATTAAACGCGATACAGCGCCTACGAGCAAGATCTGCCGCCGCGCGTCAAGGGAGCAACGCCTACAACGAGATCGTTCGACCTCAAAGGGCACAATGTAAACCTTCTTATCCGTGACAACATCTCGTGAGCGTTGCTCACGTTTGACCTAAAAAGTCACAAATCAAACCTGATGATTCAAAACAAGATCTCATGGACGTTGCTCACTTGACGCGCGGAAGCAGATCTCGTTCGTGGGCGCTGTATCGCTTTTTCCACATACGGGACTCTTAC
>Ga0335398_10009249_pt1 | contig 11447 bp, 7 predicted proteins | sample BON03_FD_205742 | JGI IMG/M metagenome (GOLD analysis project Ga0335398, IMG submission 205742) | Freshwater microbial communities from Lake Bonney liftoff mats and glacier meltwater in Antarctica - BON-03 (spades assembly) (version 2) | ecosystem: Environmental > Aquatic > Freshwater > Ice >...
GGGTGATATATACAATACCGAGTCTATCAATGACAATATGCAAGAACAAATGCGGCGACGTGCCGAAATCGACGCAACATCGGCCACTTGCTCGATGAACTCCAACCGCCTCTTCTGGCCAGGCATTCTGTTCCTGTTTGCCGGATACTCTGATTTTGCAGACGAGTTCTGTCTGGATTTCATCGACCCAGCGCAAAAGTCGTCGGAGAGTATGATTGGGCCCGAGGGAAAAATTGTACAGTGGAATCGGGTGATGGCAGGACTTTTCTTGATTGGGTCGCTGCTTGTGCAAGTGAGCACCTCGGCTTACACCATGGCTAGTCCACCCACAAGCAAAGAGTCCGTGTCTAGAAAAATGATACTGTTTTTACAGTGCATAATGTTTGCTTACATACTGGTGATTTTCTCGTACTCCTGCGTTGGTATGCAGTATATTTTCGCATATGAAACGCCGCTTGCCTGCAGACGGAGTCACAATTTTCAGGACAAAGTGCCATACGTTGTGCTGTGGCTTTTCTCAGTACTGTGCGTCCTTTTGTATTCCGTCATGGCAGCATTTTCGGTGGTGATGGGTGTGTATTTGGCATTTTTCCACCATCAGTGGAATAGAGGGTAGATTCGATCAATCTTTTTTTTTGCATAAAATTAAACACCACACCCTTCACGGGGCTGTGCCTCCACAAAAAAAAAGTCGAGGACTGAGGAGCTGGCTGTGTTTGCGTCAAAAAGGTTCCCCGAAGCGAGGAGGCTCTGCCTGGACTAAGCGGGTGGCGAGCACAGCGCGATTTGTTTCTTGACGCCGTCTAGCTCTTGTTGCAACAACACATTGTCGTGCTTGGTTTTCGCAACCACAAGCGCGATTTTCTGTTTCATACCGCCGCCCCTGCCGTGCGATGACTGCAGCATTGCACCCACCTTGGTCATCAAATCGCGCTCGATCGTGGCTATCTGGCAAGCGGAAACCACGCACTGCCCGTTGATTTTGTTTTCGCTCCGTTCCCTTGCTAGCTTTTTCCTGCTGCGCTCCGTGTATTTGATCACAGCCCCCAGCAAGCATTTGTTTTTGACACTGTCGTAGACGTGTGTGGATTTCACCACGGCTTCCACCACAGAGTCGGGTGTTTGTTTTGTAGTTTGATCGTCCTCCTCTTCGTCTTCCTGCTCGTGGGCGCTCTCGCTGCTGCCACGGGCCAGGTCCAGGATGCGGGCAAGCGTTTTGTAGCGCAGTGAAAAACGCAACTGCGAGTTGGCGTCTGTAATATCCTCGTGGGCCTGGCGCAGCAATTTGTTGGAACGTTTGACAATCGCAACGGCCCCCTGTTGCAAGCAAGCCGTTGCCTGTGCCACACTGTCTGGAGCATCATCGGCGTTGGGGGCTGCATTAAATAAGCCACCACCACCACCACCACCACTACCCCCCGCCCCGCCCCCTGGCAGGCTGAACTCGTGCGAAATCAGACCATCGACTAGTCTGGATACATCGACGAGTCTCTCCATTGCGTGCAAGTACTCGTATTGTACAAAAATGGTATCCTGCAAATCTTGGAAAATCGCGGCACACGACTGGGTGTATAGGAAAGCGGCAGAGCAGTGCTTCTTGCTGAGCTTTTGTGTTTTTTGAAGGTGTCTGTCGTGTTCGAACACACACTGCTGCAGCTCCTCGTAGTCGTGTGCGCACAAGACCTGCTGCAAGTACTCAAGCACCGCCACAGGAGTGTTGCAGCGCCCCCTTTTGAGACCTGACATGCCACACGCCACACGCCTACCTTCCTTTAATGGCCACCCGCCGCCAGTCACCCGCCGGTCACAGTCTCGGTCCACCCGGCTCCCTCGTGCGTGTGCGACAGGCAGCGCAGCAAGCCGCTCTTTGTTACTCTGGAAATGTGCTTTCAAAAAACGGAATCGTGGCAATACCCCATGGGATGGCGGTTTGTTTTTCTGGCTGCACCCATTGCCACGTTTGTTACTCTGGAAATGTGCTTTCAAAAAACGGAATCGTGGCAATACCCCATGGGATGGCGATTTGTTTTTCTGGCTGCACCCATTGCCACGTATATACCAAAAGAGACAGGTTGTTCTTTTTCGGGCCAGGTCACCCCATGCGGTGGCCCCAGGTGGGTCGTGGCCAAAAACATAATATTGGGACACCTCTTTTCAATTTAAAAAAGCGTACATACACAAGGCCCCCCCGCCCCTATTGTCCCTTATTTCTATTTCGGGGGGGCATGCGTTTTAAAAGAATCGGCATTTTTGGTGTGCAGCAGTAGAACATTCCCAGAATAGCGCACGCGCCATGGCGAAGAGAACGTACATTGTGTAAGAGGTAGCGTGGTGCCTGCCGTCCAGTGGCATCTCTGGCACACATGCATATACAAACGCTGGACGTGCTGACGTGGATCCTGGGGAAAAACTCTGCCATCTTTCAGATCCTCACGTTGTCGTCTCAACGGCATGCACTACCCGAGATCGAGGACTCTCTGCTGCTGCGCTGTTTCGAAGAGTATGTCCTGGAAGCATGTGCTTGCCAGAACGAAGAGGAGCAACAAACGCGCGGCACATATTTTGAAAAGGAGCACATTGTGCGGGAGGTAAGCGGCTGGCTACAAAAACTGCAAAAAAACAGCAGTGTGATGGACACTGGGATGGACACTGCGGTTGCGCCGCCACCGACGCCGACGCCAAGTACAGCTGTGCTGCAACGGATCATTTCCATGTGCATCCTGGTCCGTGATTTTGAAGACATTCGCGTGTATGTGGAGGGAAGGTGGCAGTGTGGCGTGCAGGAGTGTCGTCGTCGCGGGGGAGGTGCGACAGCCAATACTCCACCGGAAGAAACAGCGCAGAGTGCAGCGGTGGGGCCCGGGCAAGTGGTGCTGCAAAAGGCATGGGTCGTTCGCAGGAATCTACCACACTACAGAGGAGCATCCGAGGGCGCACCCCCCGCTTGGGACACAAAGCATGAAACGTGGCTCAGCGCGGAATGGAGCGAAACGCTGGCAAGAATTGACATTGAGGCCAAGTTGGTGCTGTGTGCCGAAATCATCCAACACGGCCACGACGCACTCGCGGGCTGCACGACAATGTGCGTGTTTTTGGGGCAAAACATGCCGGGCGTGGCCCCCTACACACCGGATGCCCTGATGCACTGGTATGCGCAGGACAGCGACACAGACGACATGCAGATGATCTGCGACGTGTGGAACTACGGGTGGTGTAGGCAGAAGCATGACAACATGCATGTGCCCGCCGTGCAGTTTGCAGCAACCATGCCGGCGCTCACGGTCGAAATCATGCGCGTGGTGGCCGTGTTCTGCAGCAATCTCGTGTACACAGTGCGGACCGGGCTCCTGCAGCACTGTGTACGCATCGACCTCGAGGCGCTCAAGGTACTTGTGACCATCTACGACAATATTCAAGACAAGACCAAAAGCCAACAGAAGTACGTGCTGGACAGAATGAAAAACAGCACCAAGCAAAGTTGCTGGGGCCTGCACAAGGCGTGCTCCGACATGCAAATGCGTTTGCGCATGTATGTCTACCACCGCCACATGCAGAGCAACACCCACACAGCAGCGCTGCTGAAGCATCTCGTACAGAGTGCAGGCTGCTTCTCTGCCCGCGAAAATGTGCCTGAAGTCCTGCAACAGTGGATCAAAGCAACCGTGCTGTCCAGTGCACACAGCACAATGGCTTCGGCGATCATCCTGTGGGGTGGCAGCCATCTGGCAGAGTTCTGCATAACTTCACAGTGCGACATGGCGGTGCCGGTGCACAAGATGCAGGTCGTGGACGACAACGGCATGCTCGTGGATGCCAGTCATCTCTTTGACGACCAACTGTTCCAAGAATATTTCGACACGACGTGAGAGCGGCCAAAATGCACACGGAAGCCCCGGCCTGCGAGCTGGCGACGGTTGCGGTTCCTAGACAGAGCGAGACAACAAAGAAACGCGCTGGTCTAGGCCAGACATGCAAAATACGAAGGCGCGCTGGTCTAGGCCAGACATGCAAAATACGTACTGTGTCCCGAATAAACCAGTGTAACGTAGCTGTTTTTGTAAAGTTACGCTCTCGCCCCGACTCCCTGCCCATGCATTTCCAGGAGGGACTCCTGGGGGTTTGGGTATATAAGACACGCATCGGAGGGCGCGGCAGAGTGTTGCACCAAGTTGACAGCGTGGCAGGTCGTGTAGAAAGCGAAGTGTCCGCTCGGTTTGTGTGTGTTCCACGCTACGGCGCGGGAGACCGGTTACAACAACAGTAGGGGTGGTTGAGTCGCGCAAACATGGCCACTGTGCCCCAGTACGTGGTATTCGGGCCCATGCTGATTTGCTTGTTGTTGGTGTTCTTCGAACACTATTGCTATTATGCTACGACACAGAGGTTTGGGCGCCTCGCGGTGCACGGATCACGTGGTCCAGTGGAGCGTGAATGGCAGTACTTTCACGACATGATTGGGCGTGCCGGGAACGGATACCTTTTCTGTTTCGGGGACAGGGAGACAGGGCAAGTGGGGCCTGTTTCCACGCAGGTGCTGGCCTGTTTCATGCACGTTTTCCTCGGCGTGAATGTTTTCCTGTACCCTCTGAAACTAGGACACGATTTCGCCAACGCGGGCCTGTTGACAGTCGGGCTGCTGTATGGCGTGAGCTGCTTCGTCCACGTGCCCAACGATGCGACGGAGACGACGTTTACTGCGCCTTGCTCATTGACGACTTGTTTTGCGATATTCCGCCTCTGCTACGGGTGCAAACAAACAAAGCTCAAGGACCTGACCCTAATGGCCATCGGATTCAACTTGTCGGTCACGTTTGCTGTATTCTTTGTTACAAAGCTGCGGTTGCACTGCCATTTCCCGTACTTTGTCAGGTGCGTGCTTCTGGCTGGGTTGTACTACCACTTTGAAGCACTAGTGGAGGACATGCTCGACGAGGGCAGCCCTCTTTTCCAAAACCACCCCCGTCATCGTGGCCGTGATGGCCTGTATTACGGCAACACATTCCCGTCGAAACAAGCGCTGCACGTCGCCAACTTTTGCGCGGCCGCCTTGTCGTACTGCGGGAAGATGCTCTGGTCATGCGCGGTCCGGTGCGGTGCATACCGCACGCCCGGCCATGCCCACGCCCACACCCACACCCACCCCGACCCGTCGGCCGGCCGGGGGCGGACGCAGAAGAAGCTGGTCGGACAGCAGCTCGTGGGTGTCAGTGTGCTCGATCGGCACAACTACACTGGGGTCGTCGTGGCAAGACACAGAAACCTTTACGTTGCAGAGTTCCCGCTCGACAAATCATCTGCACTGTTCACGGCGCAAGACGTCAGGGACATGGCAGAGGCGTTCGAAGAACAACAACAATAACAACAAACAAGCGCGCGGCGTTTGAAACGCACTACCCATGGACAGAGCCTGAGGAAACCAGGCGGATCCATGTAAAAGAACAAAATACTCACATACATCCACAATACATACACACACCGGATAGGCCTGGAGGTCCAAGCCCAAGGTTCAATTCCTTGCTATTCCGTTGCCGAGAGTCCCCTGCCCTCCGGGCCCCGGAGGGGTCGTGGGCAGGGCGCTCCCGCCATCTGTCCTATATAAGCGAGCATAGTGCACGTGCGGTGTCGGAGTGTCGTCTTAGTTTGTTTGGAGTACATATGCAGGGTGTGGTGGCCTAGAGTGCCCGTGTGCTGCTGGTGCTGCCAATGGCAAGCGAATGGCCGTGGCTCTTCGCAGTGCCGTTGGGCCTTCTCTACTACTGGTTCTGGCCGACGTCGGAGATCTGGCACATGCACGTCGTGGTGGACGGTGGTTTCAAGTGGGCCATGTGTGTGACTGGCGTGCTCGCCTGCTTGCGGAAGTATGGCACCAAGAGCCAGTACGTGTACATTGGCGTCCTTTTCGCGATAGGCTTGTGGATGCTTTGTGTGTACAACTACTGCATGGCCACGGTGGACCGTGTCAATCGAATGGCAGACACCTTCATGCGCGACGTACACAAAGTGTACGCTCTTGTTCGCGTGTGGCACCCAGAAGCCGATGTGCCAATGATCGCGGCGGCCCCGCATGCATCGAATGCTTATGCAGCTTCACCCTCCTTTGACCTCTGGGGGTCCACTCTTGAAGGGTATATCACGGCCGTCGCCACCTACGTCGTAGCTGAACACAAGCGTCTCATGGACAGCCTGTTCGTATTGTTCGTAGTGTACTATGTGCTCCACATGTCCGGCGAGTGCTTCCTGGTGTGGAGGGTTTACAGGCGCGTGTGGCAGTTGTGAGCGCAGCCGCCCCGCTCGATGGATTAATGCTTCATTGCACCAACCATCTAAAAAAAAGGAACAGGACTGGTGTCCCGTGTGTGGGTTCGATTCCTCATGTTCTTGAAAAACGCCTTGTCCTGCAAAACTCATGCCGCGGGGGGGCGCGCTTGGGCCAAGTGGAGTGGAAGCGCGCGCCCCACCACCCCTCCGGGGCCCGGAGGGGGGGGGCACCATATTCTACCGGGCCCGCGCACCGCGCTGTTGCGTCTTTTGTTTGCATTTTACAGGCTCGTTTTGTATATACGTGTGTAGTTTTTGTTTCACAAGCCAGCAAGAATGACTGTGAGATGCGCCATGGTGTTGCTGCTATATCACTGCCTAACACACACGGATGTCGGTGCTACCACGTGTGTCACTTCAGATGAATGCAAATGCAGACTGCCCAATCCAGAGACAGGAAACGGTGAAATCGTAGTGCCGTGGCCTGCCAACGACTGCAACCAGTGCGTGCTGCTGAACACCGACTCGATATCGCAGCAGTGCAAGCACACCCAAACGCACGAACCGAATACGTTTCAAGTGGGATTCTGGGTACCTCTAAATGGAGGTATCGGGCAAAACACCGTCGCTGTGGTCAAAATCAAACACCCTCCAGTCCCGAACCCCAACCCAGATTTGGTCATCCGGGGCTTCAATACCCCGGCGTACCAGGGCTGTGGCAGGACTGGCTCCAAGTTTTGGGCCTGGCAGTTTGATACAGACACACAGGTCTCCGCTTTCAATACTGATAACATCGACAGCTGTACACAAGAGAATCAGATCTGGTTTTTCAATCTGCACGTTTGGGCCCCATCCGAAGAAATTACTGCGGTCCCGCCGCCCGTACTCAGCTTCGAGTTTTTCATCGGGAACAAGGTGTATTTGGCGACCGGAACACTCGACCTGGAGGAAGAAACTGTTTCGGAAGGTGGCAACTCTTTTCAGTCGAGGGGCCTACACCAAATCATGCAAATTGGGAATGAGCCGCGGGCACTTGCAATCCTTCCACAACTGTTTGTGATGGCTTGTCCTACTTCGAACTGCCCGTCTGAAACTGAGTTCACGGCACAATATTATGCGCTGGCAGCACCCGGCACATACCGCATGTGGGCAGTCGAATGGCAGGACAGTGAGCCAGTAACGGTCACACTAACGGGGGACGACTGCGATGCTGCCGACTCGGGCCCATATGAACTTGAAAAAAAATCCCAGTCCGCGCCTGGTTTCACATTTGACGTGACCGGTCCTGCTACTTGCAAGATTTCCATCGCGAAGACTGTGACCTGCAATGATGCAAATACCATACTTTCCGACGATGAAACAGTGTGTGTGTGCACACGTGGGTACTACGTCCCCGATGCGGGTACTCCTGTATGTACGCAGTGTGCAATGGATACATTCAAAAGTGGAAAGGGTAATGCAGAGTGTAAACCTTGCTCTGGTCAAATGCTAAATTCAATCACCATTGCCATGGGAAGTTACAGCTTCGATCAATGCGTGTGCCCGAGTGGGTATGGATTTACAGACAACAATGGAGCTGGGACTTGCTCGCAGTGTGCTGCTGGGACGTACAAGGGTGCTGCAGCCAACTCGGCTTGTTCCACTTGCCCCGCGAATTCCGTCTCGGTTGTGGCGAGCATAGTCGTGACAGCCTGTCAATGCAATGCAGGATATTCGGGGGCCAATGGTGCAACCTGCACGGTGTGTGCAGGGGGTACGGCGAAAGGCTCTGTAGGGGAAGCTGCGTGCGAAATCTGTCCCGAAAATACATATTCGACATATATTCATGCTCCAGTATTGACGCAGGGATCTGGTTCTGTCAGGTGTTTCCCCTGCCCGACAGGCTCTACCTCGCCTGCTGAAAGCGTGTATGACAGCGCATGCACGTCGGATGCGGATTGCGCAGTTGGGGAATATAACACGGAGTCAATCCCTAACTCCTCAGGGGTGGGTTGGACAGCAGGTGGATGTGTCTCGTGTCCAGAGAACTCCGACAGCCCAGAGGCAAGTAACAGTGCGGACAGTTGCACTTGCAACGCTGGCTACACCAGTGTTGGCGCGAATGGGTGTACGGCATGCGAGGCGGGGACATATAAGGATGATGCAGGTGCATGTGAATCATGTCCATCCAACTCCAACAGCCCAGTGGCCAGTGGCAGCGTGGACTTTTGCACTTGCGACGCTGGCTACACCAGTGTTGGCGCGAATGGGTGTATGGCGTGCGTGGCAGGCACATACGGAGCGGGCGGTAGCGTGGGTGAGGAGTGCGTGCGGTGTGGCGCTGGCAAGTACTCTCAGGCAATTGGTGCGTCCTCGGGTGAAACGTGTTTGGACTGCGCTGAGGGCAAATATGTGACAAACACTGGCCACGATCATGAGGACGACTGTGTCGCATGCCCGGAAAGCTCCAATGCTCCGGCTGGCAGTGATGACATTTCGGACTGCAAATGCAACGCTGGGCATTTTCAAAACGGCGGTGCATGTAGTGAGTGTGTTGCTGGCAAATACAAGCAGGCTTCCAATAATGATGGCGCGTGTACTGAATGCTCGGCAGGGAAATATTCTGCTGAGACTGCCGCAACAGCAGATACTGCATGTGTAGCCTGCCCGGCAAAATCCGATGCTCCGGGCGCAAGCGCTGTCTGCACCTGCAACGACGGCTACGCTGTAACTGAGGGGACCGCTGTCATGAATGACAACTCATGCGCTGAGACCAGTTCTCCACCACCACCACCCGGCGATGACACAGAAATCGAAGAAATTATACTATTCCGTGGAAGACAGTATGTTTCATTCAACCATTACACCGCCGGCACTAAGTTGGTTGATATCCTTGATTCTAGTGACGAGTGGCGGGCTGGAGACCGGGTAACCGTCATAACCGACGGAAATATATTACGGTCAAAAACAACCGACAAATTGGATACGAACTGGGGGAATTTTGTGACCTTTAAAAACGTTGACCACAAGCCAGAAAATATTTACTTAATTAACACTGGATCTGGATTGACATTGCATTACACAGCACGTCCACTTCTCGCCGAAGACATTGAAGTTGCACCAGGAAGGAGTTATGTGGCCTTCCGAGGTTTTCCAGAACAAACAAGTGTCAGTGCGGTACTAGCAGGTGCAGTTTTCAGTGCAGGCAGCAAGTTTGGATATATCAAACAGGGTCTCTTGTCATTTTATATACATGATTACGAAGGAGGGGGGAACTGGAAGAATCCGCAACCATTCAGCGCTTTGAAACATACAAAAACTACCGTGTATTTTTTTAAAACGGGGGATTCAACAACAACATTAAAAGCGCCATCGCCAACTACAAGACGATCAACGTCCAAAGGAAAGGGAGACATACAACGCAGAAGATTGTTGACACAAAACATTCTCCGCCCTAGTCCACGCACATATTACGAGAACCCCAATGCATGCATTACTACTGAGGTGTGCAGGTGCAAGAATCGTGATGACCCAACGGTTTCCATCAATTGGCCAGGACAGGTTTGCAATTTCTGTGCCATGGTGGGGGGTACAGAGCTGGACACTTGTCTCAACACCGGAATCTATGCGGCAACAAACGTTCAAGTCACATTTTACCTTGATACCACCAACATCCCTGGCATACGTGTCGATGCTACGAGTGTTGCGGTGGCAAAACTGAAAAAAACCCAAACAGAAAAAGGCGCGCCCTTCCCACAGTTGTCCATACGGCAATGGCAGAACCCAGAATGCTACGGTTGTCGAGCAACTGCTGGTTCTGATGTCGGAGTGACTTGGGGGATCGAGACGTGCCAGAGCAGTGCCTGCGCTGCAGACGAAAAGGTTTACTTTTTTGATCTAGTGGTGTTAGCATCAGAAGACGAAATCAAGATGCTGATCGATGGCGGTGAGAAACAAGCACTGGTCGTGAGTTTTGAATTCGACATAGACAATCAGATTTACGTGACACAGAGTACAGAGAAATTAGAAGAGCATAGCATTGATGGGCTAGACACGTTGAACTATCATAGTCTTGGCACTGGTGTATACTGGCCTGCTGAATACGTAATACACAAGAAACGTTTCGAAATCGACTGCAGGGGCGATACACAAAAGACATTCGTGACGGATGCTTGTCCATACGAAGGTCTCGACAGTGTGACAATTGATGTACGTCCGGAAACCGTGGGATTGACCCAACTGGCAAATGGTATACTGATGCAGGACCTGGGAGGACAAAGGGAATTTGAATGGGTCGTGCGCAAGGTGTTTGAATCTGACGCCAGTGATGTGTACGTGGAGCTACAGCCATTCACATTCCAGAAATGCGCTGTACAGGACACGTACGCAACATGGGAAGCCAATGGAGAAATGTATACATGCGAACCAGGTTGCACGGGCGAGAATAGATGCAATGGACGCATCCAAGGAACAGTTTTATGGAAGGATGATGATTCAGAAGTATTAATCAACTGCAACAATGATGACATGAAGTGGGCCCAGCGTGCCGTAGTACAAAATGACGCCTTGACTGTCAATAAATACAACGGTGATGCCCTCGTGGCATCAGAAGCATTTGAATGTGCGTCTGGTGGTGGAAACTGCGCTGCTTCGCAACGTATATGGGCACTCACGTCACAAGACGACAGGCTGGTCATTACATACAAAACGGACGGGGTTGAATGTGCAGGCAGTCCTAATGACATCAAAATTGCCGTTTCGAAAGAGCGTCCTGCTACCAGCGAATCAAACCATAGCACGGGTGTTTGCGATGCTGGATTCACGGTAACATCTGATACAGACAGCACATGCATTGCATGCGTTGCCGGGACGTACAAAACAGCGACTGGAAATGCGATTTGCGACCCCTGCGAAACTGGCAAGTACCAAGAAAATATGGGGCAATCAGCCTGTGACGCGGATTGTCCAGTAAACTCCAACTCACCTGAGCAGAGCTCTGTCAGTACAGACTGCAAATGCAATGCTGGATCGTCAGGCGCAGACGGTGGTCCATGCACACTGTGCGTGGCTGGCAAGTACAGGATATCCACTGCCAGCAGCATTGAGTGTTCCGACTGTGAAGTGGACCACTATTCGGCAGAAGAGGGTGCCACCTTATCAGATGTTTGCGAAAAATGCACGGAGAATTCCAACGCACCGGCAGGGAGCAG
>Ga0335398_10009257_pt1 | contig 11440 bp, 14 predicted proteins | sample BON03_FD_205742 | JGI IMG/M metagenome (GOLD analysis project Ga0335398, IMG submission 205742) | Freshwater microbial communities from Lake Bonney liftoff mats and glacier meltwater in Antarctica - BON-03 (spades assembly) (version 2) | ecosystem: Environmental > Aquatic > Freshwater > Ice >...
ACGAGCTCGACCGGCGCCAGTCACGCATGCTGGACAAGCGCTACAAGGACTCCTGTCTCGATGAGAAGGCATCGCTCAAAGACATCGACTGGTCGTTCAATCCGAAGGTGCCGCGCGCGGCCTGCTTTGAGCTGCAAACGCTCAAGTTCATCAGCGAGGGCGCCAACGCCTTGCTCATCGGAAAGCCCGGCACGGGGAAAAGCCACACGGCCAAGGCGGTGGCCTACCATGCCCTGCAGCAGGGGCTCAAAGTGGCCTACGTGGAGACAGAAGCGGACTTTGCCAAATACGCCCTGTCCGAGCCCAGTCGGCGAGAGCAGCAACTGCAGCGCCTACTGGCGGCCGATCTGGTCGTGCTGGACGATCTGTTTCTGGCCCGGCGCATCTCGGAGGCGGCGGCGGAGTTCTTGCAGACCCTGGTGCACCAGCGCTACAAGCGTCGTGGCAGCATTGTGGTGACCTCCAACCGGGTGATTCAGGACTGGGGGACCTACCTGGGCGACATGACCATGGCCTCGACCATCCTGGACCGGCTTATGCACCGCTGTCACATGCTGCAGTTTGAGGGCAAGAGCTACCGGCTCAAGGAGGCGGCCAAGAGGCTGGCGATCAAAACTGACGGCGCTGGCGAGCCGTCGTGACGCAGGATGGATTGAGCACAACGCAACGGTGTTGACAGAGTCATTCTGTCGGACATGCCATCGTTGTTCCGCCGCCGGCCAGGGGGGGGGGCCTCCGGCGGCCTGGCAGGGGCCTACTGAAAAATCACTGAACCCAAAACCAAAGGCACCGCCACGTTCAGTCAAACCGGATTCAGAGCGACAATCGTGGCGTTCCGCCCTGGGGGAGTTTGAGTGGCCAAAAGTGGGGGAGTTTGAAGTGGCCATCCGGGGCCGAAATTGTCGCTATGTTGCAGCGCAAATGGACGCGTGAGCTGGACTACCGGCTGATCAAGGAATTGTGGGTTTTCGATACCCACCGCATCGCCGTGCGCTTCGCCTACGAATGGCGCGACGATGCCGGAAACTGGTTTCGTTCCCATGGCAACGAGAACTGGGAGTTCGATGCCGACGGCTTGATGGTGCACCGCTACGCCAGCATCAATGATCAGCCCATCCGGGAGAGCGATCGCAAGTTCCACTGGCCCCTGGGTCGCCGGCCCGATGAGCACCCAGGGCTGACTGACTCCGGGGTGGGTTCCGCGCCGTGATCCAGACTCTGCGCGGATGCACAGGATGAGTCGTTCATCCCACACGGCGGCTGACGCGCCAATCAAGGATCCAGTTCTGGTAGACGTGGTTGCCGACATTCCCGAGTTGGGGCGCACGCGGAGCATCAGCGCCACCATTCGGTTGGATGCGGATGCACCTTGCGAGTCGCGCATGCTGTCTCGCCGGTATGCTCCCGGCCCGGAGCCCACCGACTTCTTGAAGCGCGGCCAGTATGGCCGGCGGTGCCTATGCCTGCTCAAGGTAGGCCCGAGCCATCTGTACAAACAGCTCCCCGGCCAGGCGCGAGAGCACCGCCCCGGCACCAGGCTTGGTGGCCCGTGTTTCGTGGATCATGAAGTTGATCGCGGTCTGCAGTCGGGCGAAATCGGAACTTCCGCTGCCTTTGAGATGGATGAAAGGCGGCAGTGCGGCGACGATGGGATGCGAGCGCCCCAGGTAATTTGAAAACTTGAGAACTGCGCGGATGAACACGGTCAGCGTATTGGGTGCCAGTTTACGCATGCGCATGTCTTCGATCATGCGTTGGCGCAAAGGAGATCCAGTATGCGTGGATGATTCCATGGCGGTGCTCCTGTCGTGAAACGAGGCCAATTGCCTCGCTCCCCAAGATAGCCAGAAGCCCACCTCTTTGAAAACCACCACCGATTGAGAGTAGCCTGCCGCGCGAGCAGATTAGTTCATCTTCCAGGTGCCGCCGGTCGGCGCCTCGATATGGTCCGCGTCAACTATCCTGGCCGTCGCATTGACTCATCAGAAGTGCTACCACTGATGGCCTGTTGTCTCCTTGGTTTGATGCGTGTCGGGATTGAGGTGGACTTGATCCCGGTTCCAATTTCGGCACTGTTTTGACCAGCGTTGTGGGTGATTCTTGCGGGCCATTTCGTAGACTGCAGCACGGCCAGCGAGGAGCGCATCGAGGCGCTGACTCATCTGCTGAGTGGGGCAGGCAGCGCCACCCTGATGACGCCCCAGCTGCGTCACACGCTATGCGATCACGCCGCCGGCAACTACCGCATCCTTACCACCATGGCTGCTGAGCTGCTGGCCGTAGCCGCCAAACGCGAACTGCCCCAGCTTGGCGAGAAGCTCTACCTGGAGGTCTTCGCGCCGCCCGACACACCAACCACCCGCCGCGCGGCCCCTCGTCGTTGAGCACACTCGCAATCATCATGAACACCGACCGCCAATATCCCCGCGCCTACCCCATCGCGCTGCCAGCGCTCAGCGATGAAGCCGTCGTCGAGATCCGAAACTTCATCGAGCACGTGCTCGACCAGTTCGATCTCCACTACGCGAGCCAAGACCGGCTCTTCTACGGGGACCGGGCAGAGCACAACATGGTTCGCCCAACCCCGCCCGCCGCCGACGACGATCCGCCGTTTTGAAACTCAACGTCCTCAAGTTGCAACGCCGCCAGGCTCAAACCTGGCGGCGTTCTTGTTCACGTAGGTGAGGGCCATCAGCAACATTGCACAACGCCTTGTCAGACACCACCGCCTCGTCGTTCAACGACCATCACCAAGCTTGATCGCAGGACCATCGAATTGGCTGATCACGCTCAGCCTCAGAGCGGCTTGCCCGGTAGGCGCGCTGGCGTTCGGTTGCTGTTTTTGCCATGACATCTTTCGTTCGTTACGCGTTAATGCGATTGCATCACCGTTACCGCCAAACGGATACTTTATCCCAGTCCGTACACCTGCTTAATGCCCGCTTCGACGGCGGTCATGTCTGCTGGCGAGAGTTCACCAACGCATTTCCCGAAGCGGGACTTGTCGACGGTTCGGAGCTGATGGCAGAGCGCCACCGAATTCGGACCGGCCGACGGCACAGACACGAGCATCGGTGGAAGCACCTTTCCAGACGATGAAAGTGGAACAATGCCAACATTACGCAGTTTCTGGTTGAGCGGCGTAATGGACAGAATCACGCATGGCCTGGCGGTGCCTTGCTGCTCACTGCCACGTGTCGGTTCCAGATCGACACGATATATTGTTCCTCGTTTGAAGTCCATAAGATTGCTTGGTTACATCATTTCGAGTCCGTCACCCACGGTGACATCCCACAGTGATTCGTCGGCGCGGCACTCGGCGAATGCCGGGTCGGTCATATATTGTTCGGCGAGCTTTCCAAGTTCCGCTTCACGTTCCAGCAGCGCCTGCTGCATAAAGCGCTCCACAACGCGGCTGCGCTCCCCTGCGGGCACTATCGCATTGAATCGTTGAAGCGTTGGAGCTGATACGGTGTAGGAGGCTCGAAGCATAGTGGTCGACATGATGGTTCCTGACGTAAGCGCAGTATTACTGAGTACTGATCTTAGTGTATTAGATGCTGAAAAAATGTCAACTGCTTGAGAGTTAAAACGGGATAACGGCCAACTGAAATTCCACGGTACCGCCGCGCTATGCGGTTCGGAAGACTCTCTGGCGCGCCTTGCCGCGGCCTTGATTCCGAGCGGCAAATGTCTGCACGGCATTGGCCTTCAGTTCATCGTTACCGCCAAACGCTGAGTCCAGACAGATGAACTGCATCGGTTCGGCTTCGACGACCGCGTCCATGAGCCCTTTGCTCACAGCTGGAGCCAGACACACCAGCAGGGCACCTTCCTCCACTGAGAACACCGGTATCCCGAAGACCTCAGTAACGGAATACCTTTCAGTCGGTCGAAAACCTGCCTTCAGCAGGATTTCGAAGAGCAGGTCTTCCTGGCTCTCGGATGGATCCACGTGCTCAATGTGCAGTTCAAGCTGGGCTTGAATCTGATCGACCAGGGGTCGATTTGTTTTCTATGACCGCAGTGGCGGTTTGGATTCGAGCACTCGCGTAGGGGTAGCCATATGAGATCGTTGATTTCATTGGGTTTTCAGGCTACTTTTTAATCTGGATTACGTGACGTCAAACCGTGGTCGGTTTCAGACAGCCGCCACGTTTATCAACGGAGCCAGCGTTGGCATCAGATCGGCCGCATATCTCTCCACCGGAAAGCGGAACACGCTGCGTAGATTGATGCCACTCAGACGGGGGTGCGATCTTGGGTTCTGTCGCATTGACCCGCACGCCAAAGGGTGCGAGTTCTTGCGCGAGTGACTGGGTCAGCAGCTTGATCGCGCCCTTGGAAGGCGCATAACCCAAGCTGGCGCCCTGTCCTGCGCAGGCCGCAATCGACGCCACGTTGACGATACCCCCCCCTTGGTCGCCTTGATAGCGGGAATCCAAGCGAGCGTGACGTTGAACGTGCCGTTGACGTTCACATCGATGGTCTTTTTCCAGTTGGCCGCTGCATTCGGGCTCGATGTGTTCTCACGAATAATGATGCCGGCGTTGTTAATAAGCAGATCGACTTGGCCGACTTCCTGCGCCACCCTGGCCGCGAGTTCCTCGCATGCGGCCAATGATGTGACATCCAGCACGTAGGGCCAAGCGGTGCCGCCCTCCTGCCGCACCGCGCGTGCCGTTTCCGCGACGGTGTTCTCATTCACGTCAGTCACTACAACCCGCGCCCCAGCTTGCGCCAGACCAAGGGCCAGCGCACGGCCATTGCCCTGACCGGCGCCAGTTATGAGAGCCAGTCGACCTTCGAGCAATCGTGGCGCAACGTTCGTTGGGTATGGCATAAAGTGTCTATTCGGTGCGGTTGAAACTCAGTCGCCGCGTCTGACAGCGATCGACTCGCGGCGTGCGACTTGGATCTCGACATTTACCGATACCTCTGCCTTTGACAACTGCATGCCCGCGATGTAGCCAAAAGTCAATGCGGGACCTAAAGTGATGCCTGCACCGGGATAGTTCCCGCCCATGACACTGGCCGCGTCGTTTCCGACAGCGTGCAGCCCCTTGATGGGACTGCCCGATGCATCGAGTACGCGCGTTTTTTCGTCCGTCATCAGCCCGGCAAAGGTTCCGATGTCACCGACCACAAGCTCGATTGCGTAATACGGCCCGTTCTCCAATGGACCCAGGCACGGATTGGGCGTCACCAAGGCATCGCCCTGGTAGCGTTTGTAGGCTTTACTTCCCTTGCCGAATGACGTGTCTGAACCGGTGCTGGCCTGTGCGTTGAATTCAGCGACTGTCGCTTGAAGGGTTTCTGCGGGAATACCAATTTGCTTCGCAAGCTCTTGCACCGTGGCGCCGCGCTTTAGATACCCACTGCGCAGATGCCGACCGATGGGCATTGGCGACGGCGCCACACATCCCAGACCATAGTTGCGCAAAGCCATGTGGTCGCAAAGCAGCCATGCAGAAACCGACGAATCACCTTCACAGGCCTTCACCATGGCCTGCACAAAGTCGTGGTGTGAGTTGCCTTCGTTGGTAAAACGCTTGCCCGTGACCGTCACTGCAATGACGCCCGGTTTGGCGTGGTCGATGAAGTGCGGCATGACGCCCTTTGAACCGTCGGTGCGCGTCGTGATCGATGTGGGCACCCAGGCCGCAGCCTGCGGAATGGTTGCGTCGACCCACCCACCAACTGCCTCGGCCAACCGCAATCCGTCGCCGGTGTTGGATTCAGGCGATGGTGAATGGTGCTCCTTGCCTGTAGGTGCATGCGGGAAACCTCCGCATGCCAGGACGACGCCGCGCCGCGCGTTGACCCGCACCGTCTTTCCCTCGTGCTCTACCAGTGCGCCCGCCACACCGTCGTATTCCACGACCAGTTTTCGAACCGGCGACGAGAGCCACACGGAAATATCCAGGTCCATACCGGCCTTCGCCAGACGGCCCGCCAGTGCATTGCCGTTGGTCAGCATCATTCCGCGACCATGCCGGATCACATCGAGCATGTGCTGGGTCAGCCGCTTGGCGACGTAGACAAACGACGCTGGCGACTTGAGGGCACCCATGAAGTGCTTGATTTCCGGCCCGGAGCCCAACATCATCCCGAAGACGGTCAGTTCTGGCAGCGGAGGCGCTAGCTTCTTGATATGCGCAGCCAGTTCGTGGCCGTCAAATGGACGCGTCACCATCGAGCGCCCCCCGGCTGGCCGCCCGTGGCTTCGGCGTGGTAGTCCGGAAAGACAGCCGGCATGTCGAACTGCACACAGGTATTTTTGGTGAAGAATTCGATTGCCTTCGGGCCGTTTTCCAGAAACGCATCCACGCGCTTTTCGTCGAAGTGCGTTGTGGTTTCGTGCTTGAGATAAGCCTTCGCTGCGCCAGGCGGCTCATGAATCCCTTGCTCCTTGGCAAGGTGTGTGCCTGGTACCCAAAGCCATCCGCCTGAACGGGCAGTCGTCCCTCCGTACTGGGCTTCCTTTTCCACCACGAGCACGTCAAGCCCCTGGGACGCGGCAGTCACCGCTGTAGCCACCTTCGCCGTCGCACGTCGCATCGGCCGTTGATCCGGAGGGCGACGCAGTCTAGCAGTGGCCGGCAAGTTGTGCGTTGGCCGTCATGTGTATCCCCATTTCGGCAGCACCGTCAATCGCCGGGATGCGCAGGGCCTGAACGGCGCATTCCCCGCGCATGGCAGCGCAGAAGCTTGTGTTGTGTCATGGCGCGCCGTCAATCGCGCTGGCATGCTGGAGCACCGGCCTGCCGCAGTGGTGCAGCCCGACCGCCCCCGACATCGACTTGGAGCCATGATGGACTTTCAGTACAGCGAAAAAACACGCGCGTTGCAGCGCCAGTTGCAGGATTTCATGGCGCACTATGTGTTGCCACACCACCGGCAGTGGCACGACACGGCTGAACGCGGCGCGCACCCGACCCAGCTGGTCGATGACCTCAAGGCGCTGGCCAAGAGTGAGGGGCTATGGAACCTGTTCCTGCCGGGGCTGCGCGCCGACGAGCCGGGAACCCGTATGTCGAACCTTGAATACGCGCCGCTGGCGGAGATCATGGGGCGGCTGTACTGGGCATCGGAGGTGTTCAACTGCAATGCGCCCGATACCGGCAACATGGAACTGCTGCACCTGTTCGCGACACCGGGGCAGTCCACGCAATACCTGCGACCGCTGCTCGAGGGCGATATCCGGTCTGCATTTGCAATGTCCGAGCCCGACGTGGCCTCGTCGGATGCGACCAATATCCAGACCACGATCGCGCGCAAGGGCTCCGGTTATGTGGTCAACGGCCGCAAATGGTTCACCACGGGTGCGATGCACCCGCATTGCCGCTTCATGATCGTGATGGCTGTGTGTGTGGATGATACGGAGCGCGGTGCACACGAACGCCATTCGATGGTGCTGGTGCCGATGGATACGCCGGGCGTGCGCATCATGCGCAACCTGCCGGTCATGCACCACCTGGCAGTCGAAGGCCATTGCGAGGTCCTGTTCCGCGACGTGCAGCTGCCCAAGGACGCGTTGCTGGGAGAAGAGGGCGCCGGCTTCGCGCTGGCGCAGGCACGGCTGGGCCCGGGGCGTATTCACCATTGCATGCGCTCCATCGGCCAGTGTGAACTGGCGCTGGACCTGATGGCCGAGCGCGCGCTGGAGCGGCGTGCATTCGGCAAGCGGCTGGCTGATCAGGCCAATATCCGCGACTGGATCGCACTGTCACGCATCGAGATTGACCAGGCGCGCCTGCTCGTGCTGCGCGCCGCCGATCGCATCGACCGGGAGGGCAATCGCGCAGCGCGGGTTGATGTGTCGGCGATCAAGCTGCTGGCCGGGCGACTACAGACCCAGGTGCTGGACCGTGCCATGCAGGTGTTCGGCGCCATGGGGTTGACCTCGGACACACCGTTGTCACTATTGTGGACATGGGGCCGGGCGCTGCGATTCGCTGACGGCCCGGATGAAGTGCATCTGGGCGTGGTCGCCAAGGCCGAGCTGGCGCGCGCGCAGAAAAATACCGGCGCCAACGCGCTGTACTACACACCGCCGCACGAGTCGTGACTTTGAAATATGTGGAAAGCAACATATCAATGAAATGTTCAGTGCACTCTGCGCCCGCGCCGGGTTGGCATCAAAGACCTTTTCAATGGTTTCCATCATATTCAGCAATATTGATAATGGCTTTGGCAAGACGCCGATGATGCGAGAGCGTGCGCGCACGAGTAGCCGATCACACATGCGCGTGCTACCATAAAGTGTCAGCTTCCTCAGTTGCAGGCTCGCTGGCCGCAGCCCACCGCGCAACCTCGGGGAGCAGATATGAGTGGCGAGAACGGAATCGATGATCCGCGGCGTATGGTGCTGGTACGCGCCCTGTCGGCAGGATTGCTGGGCAGTTGTATGACGCCAGCCCAAGCCATCACGTTCGGGTTTTTTGGCAGTAAGCCATCCAAACTTCCCGAGACCCAATCCATCTATCGAATGTCGGGCGACGTCGCGGTCAACAAACAGGCGGCGACGCTGGATACGCGCATCCAACCCGGAGATACGGTGCAAACCGGAAAAAACAGCGAGATTGTCTTCGTCGTTGGCACGCAATCGATGATCCTGCGAGAGGACAGTGAGCTAGAGATCGAGGCGGCGACCGATGGCCTGGCATCACTGTTCATCAGTGGGTTGCGCATGCTGACCGGAAAGCTGCTGTCGGTATCGCGCAACTCCAACATGCAGGTGCGCTCCTCGACGGCGACCATCGGTATACGCGGCACCGGCTTTTATATCGAGGCCGACCCCGAGCGCACCTACTTCTGCAATTGTTATGGCGTTACGGACGTGCAGGCGACCAATGACCCGCAGAGCCGGGAGACCGTTACGGCTACCGACCATGGCCGGCCGCTGTACATACTTGCCGATGGCGCGGCGGGCCGCAAGATCCGGGCCGCGCCATTCATCAACCACACGGACCAAGAGCTTGCGCTGATCGAAACCCTGGTCGGGCGCGAGCGGACGTTCGTCTTCCCGCGCCGCAGTTACACGGCACCACGCAGAACCTACTGACACGCAGGGCGCTAGTTGCTGGCCAGGCGTGACGAACAGTTTTTCAGAACCCGAGCAGATACACCAGCGACAACTGATTGGAGTTGTAGCTCGTTTCGATGCCGGTCAAAGCCGTGTTGGAGTTGGGACGCACCTGGATACTACGCCAGGACAGGTCGACCGACTGGCTGGGCGTCAGCGCGTAATTGAATCCCAGTGTCACCAGCGTCGTATTGCCGCGCAACCGATAGGTCAACATTCCGGCGAACACGTCGTCCATTGTCCAGACGTCGGACACCCTGGCGCTAGCCATCATTGGCCAACCGGTCGACACGATGTGCCCGCGACGGTATTCGGCGCCAACGTAGAACAGTGCGTGGTCCGTCAGCTGAAAATCCAGGTTGCCGCGCAACGCATTCTCGCTGGAACTGAACACCTCGCTGCTGGCATGGCGCCGGTTGTGCGACAGCGCGGCGTATAAGTTGACGCGGTCCGTCAAGGTGCGACGCAGTGATACACCGACACTGATCCGGTTGCCATCACGCTGGACTGAATCAAAGTCTTCCACCGTCAACTTCAGGAACGCGCCATAGGTTGGTTCATCAAAAGCCGATGAGCCTCGGTACTGGTATTCGACATCGCCGCCGATATAGCTGCGGCTCAAGCCGTCGATCTGACGGAACTTTTCGCCGCCCAACGTGCCGTTGAACACCAGCTGCGAATGCTCCGTCAAGGAATAGTTGAACGGCTTTCTGACGCCTGCGAAGGCCACGTTATCCGAGACTCGGTCGGCTCGCATATTGGCCCGCGTCAGGTTGTCGTCGCGCATCACACCGACCTCGACCTGAATATTCAATTTCTCCTGCGGTGCCGTTGTTTCCGCCGAAGACTGCGCGTGAGCCGATGTTTCGAGCAGCGCCGACAGCGCCAGAAACGCCGCGGATGCCCAGATAGTGAAATTCAGGTGCGTCATGCTTTTCTCCACCGTATGTGCGGCATCGGGGTTGGTTGGCTATGGATCAGATGCACAGCACCCAGGCTGCTAGTGCATTCGCCGCTTGCGGTCGGCGCACTGCAGACCCTTGGCAACTGGCCTGTTGGTCCCAACTACTATAACGAGGAAATCCGCGCAGGTCACCTGCACAGCCGCTTTGCCGAGTCGGGGCGAGAGCCTGTTACGCCAGTGTTGTGGTGCTGGGGCATGCACGAGATAGCCCCGGGGCCGGGCGACGGCCCCTCGCGCCGGCGAAGGTCTGAGTTCAGGGCGGTTACGACTCCACCTTGTATTGAACGAGCGCTTGCACCACCGCCTTGCCGTCACGCCGACGGTCTCGCGTCTCCGGGGTTTCCTGCCCCAGCGGCGTTGCTGCCACGAACTGGCAAATCTCTGCGGCCCCCTGAAAGACATGTGGGCCGACGCCGGCTGAGGCCAGCGTCTTCGAGATCTCCCGCATCTCCGGCGCCCAGCGGTACGCCTTGGGTGGCATCGCGGGGAACTGGCCGAGCGACCAGTCGAACATGTCGCCCAGCGACTGACGCAACTGTCGTTCGAGCAAGTCCGCGACACCGAGATGCTGCGCCGCCATCAGTATTTCCAGCCACAACAGCTGTGTGCCCTTGTTGAGGCCTGCGAAACACATCTTGAGCGCGCTGGCATCGGCGATTCGATCGCTGACGACCTGCACCTGCAACTGTGGACCGGCGAGCTGCGCAAGGTCGGTTGCGTCCGGCCCCGAGACATACAGCCGGGTGCTGGCCGTGCCGCGTGGCGGCGGGCCGATGATGCTGGCATCGAGAAATCGTCCGCCTGCACCCTGCACGATGGCGGCAATGCCATGCACGGTATCTGGCGCGATCGCATTGCAGTCGACGATCAGCGTGTGCCGACCGGTTACGCGTAGTGCGTCGGCGGCGTCGCCTGCGAATTCCAGCGCCGCCCCCGGATTCATGATCGATAGCACCAGATCACATTCAGCCACCAGTTGCTGGATGTTGCCAAGATCGGTCAACCCTGCCTGGCGCGCAAGTTCATGGCTGCGTTCGCTGCGGTTGTCGAGCGCGGTGCACACGGTAAATCCGCCAGCCTTGAGTTGCAGTGCCACTGCCTGACCCATGTCGCCGGGGGTCATCAAACCAATCTTCTCAATGTGCATGTTGCGGCCTCGTGTGTGTCTGTGCGCGGAAGGTCAATATAGACCAAACGTGCGTTTTGGCTGGACTGGTCAGTGTGCGCAGCACCCGCAGCACCCGCAGCAGCGGCCAGAGGCGCTGTTACGTCCGTCAACATCTGAGGATCGGCACCCCTGTTTTGTCCCAAGTCTTTTGATAGCGTTTGCAGTATCGAGCCCGAATGTATTGCGGGACGTTGAACGGGTTTGATGGTTCGGTTTGATT
>Ga0335398_10009258_pt1 | contig 11438 bp, 9 predicted proteins | sample BON03_FD_205742 | JGI IMG/M metagenome (GOLD analysis project Ga0335398, IMG submission 205742) | Freshwater microbial communities from Lake Bonney liftoff mats and glacier meltwater in Antarctica - BON-03 (spades assembly) (version 2) | ecosystem: Environmental > Aquatic > Freshwater > Ice >...
GGGACACTAGTCAAGGCGCGCCGAGAGGCAAGGAAGGTGCCGCCGTAGCAAACTGGTCTCACACTCTGCGCCAGCCTGCGCTGTGCGCGCGGGCCGAAGTCGAACTGGTCCGTCCACACCCCGAGCGGCTCCTCGGGCGAGCGGAACTGGCTCAGGCGGGCAGAGGTCTCGTTCTGCTCGTGGGGGGTGTGATGCACCCTGAGAAAGAATGACCTGGCATCCAGCCTCGTCATCCACGTGCAAAGGGGCGCAGGGTTGGGGCAGCCGAAGCGCCATCGGCCGCCGTGCAGGGAGTGGGTAATCAGCTTGTACAGCTTCACCGCTTGATTCGTGGACGAATCCTTCATAAAAAAAAAACCGCAAGCCAGCGCGTCGTAGTCGTTCGCGATGTGGTGGAGGTATGTGGCGTCGTTCCGCCCGTAGTTGGGCAACTCTTGGGCCCGCCAGCCGGGCGGAAGCTGGGCCCGTCCCTCGATCGCACGCTGATAGCCCGCATTGCCGCACTTGTAGTAGAGGCTGACCTTTGGCACGCTCACATTGATCCTTTGCAGGCGCCCGATCGCGCTGAGGAGGTGCGTGATGAACGGGGTTTGGCAAATGGCAACGACGATCTCCAACGATGTCCAGTCGCCGGCCGTGTTGTTGGAGCAGGAGTGCACGATGCTCGGGTTAACCCAAGGGTTACCCGGACCCGAGCCCCGCAGATCCGCCGCAGTGCGCCGTGTTACCGATCTGCCGCCGTGCGAGAATGGCTGGGCGGTCGAGGTCAAGTTCCCAATGCCGCCGATGCCAAACAAGTTCATGGCGCGAAAATTTGTATTGAGCGCAGCTCCCAGGTTGTAGCCAGATACCGACGGGAGGGGGAATAACGCGACGAAGAAGTAATGTAATGTATATTTTGTAACGTAACGTACTTCTTCGCCAGTGCCGACTTTGAGTCCGCACCGCTGCCCCGACTCGATCGATCGCTCGCAAGCCGAATTTCAAACACCCGCCAACCATCCCCTAATCAAACCACCTTCTTTCAAGTGTGGGAGACGCTAGCTCAAAGGGCAAAGGCGCTCCCGCGCACGCGGAAGCGACTCTGTGTGTACCTTGTGTGGTCTGTTGTGCGCGCGTCGGGACTGATGTGCACACACAACGGGCCTCAGCGCCCGGTGTCGCACTCAAACCCCGACCGCAAGCGTGGGGTGAGTGAGTGCGCCTTGGAGGGGCGCGCGGCGGTACTCCTAGTAGAGCGTCCCTGCGGCATATCATGCCGATTCTCTCTTTTCTTTTACATACATGTGTGTGCAGAGCAGAGAGAGTCCCAAATTATCGAGCACGCGAGCGACAAACACAGGCTACCGTCAACGTAGTGTTAGCAAACAAACTGGATGGGTAACATCTGTAACAGAATCAGCCTTGGTGTGCTGCTTATCCCCCAAAAGGGGCCACCCTTGAGCGTACCAACGGGCTCCACGACGACTCCGCACGGTCTGTCCTCCCGGTTGCTTCTGGGCACGGGTAGTGGTGTGGGGACTGTTGAAGAAACGGGTTAAAAATATTTAGATGGTGCCCCGTTCTGGGTGTCGGCGTCGGGGTGCTTTTTGATTTTTGAGGGGTAGTGACGTCGGGGATGGCGGAGGGAGGGGGACTCGTATATTTGTGGCTAGTTGTGTAAAAGGGCACAATCTATTACGTCATCAAGTTGCCGCGAGGCAACTTCGCGGCTAAACGAGGTTGGGGTTCAGGGTTAGCTCTAACCTGACGCGTATCATTTCACAGAAACAAAGAAACAACGCCCTACCTACTGTCTACTGTACCTAGATACTAACACTGGCGCACGCGCGCGCAAACAATACACAACACAAGTAACTAGGCACTAGCACTAGGCTACCCCATGGGTGGGGCATGGGGGGGCCTGCTAGGCAGAGTGAGTGCGAAGCGCGCCCTTACTTAGGCACGCCACGCAGCCACGCACCGCTAGCCGCATACGCGGCTCCGGTTGTCGAAGAGCATACACCTCTCACTGACAACAGCGATTGTCGAGGTCACTATTTGGGGTTCCACACCAAGGCTTATTAGAAATAACACTTCGGAACAAAACGCGCGTCGCGGCCGCGCCGCGCCGACTCAGAGGTTGCCGTCACCTAAACTGTTCATTCAGGACCGACCGCCCTCGCTCGAAGCCTGGTAAGTTTTTGCGGTCAGTCAGCGCTCAGCGCGCGGCCGCCCGGCGAGCCTGGAGCCGCCCAGCGTCGGTTCGGCGCCGAAAACAGCCAAAAATGCCTCGAATTGCGTAACAAACTCAGGCCCCTGCCGCCCAACCACAGGTAATATGGACCGCTCCGGTGGCGACGCAGCTCGCCCTCGACTCCAACGGGGAGCCCGGTACCGCTCGTGCTCGCTCTCGTGACCGCCAGCCGCCAGCACAGCCAGCCTCGAGCCTGTTGCTGGCTTTTCCCATGGCGTAATAAGCCTTGGTGTGCTGCTTATCCCCCAAAAGGGGCCACCTTTGAGCATACCAACCGGCTCCACGACGACCCCGCACGGTCTGTCCTCCCGGTTGCTTCTGGGCACGGGTAGTGGTGTGGGGTGTGGGGATTGTTGAAGAAACGGGTTAAAAATATTGAGATGCTGCCCCGTTCCGGGTGTCGGCGTCGGGGTGCTTTTTGAGGTAGTGACCTCGGGGGGGGGGACTCTATTCGGGGCTTTTCACTACTGCAAGGGCACAATTTATTACGTCATCAAGTTGCCGCGAGGCAACTTCGCGGCTATGCGAGGTTGGGGTTCAGTGTTAGCTCTAACCTGATGCGTAGCAGCGGCGAAGGAACTCCCGCGTAATAACTTTTCACAGAAACAACGCCCTACTACTGCCTACTGTACCTACTGTACGTAAAACACTGGCGCACGCGCAAACAATACACTACACAAGAGTAGCTAGGCACTAGGCTATCCCATAGGAGGGGAGCCTGCTAGGCAGAGTGAGTGTGAAGCGCGCCCTTAGGCACGCCACGCACCGCTAGCCGCATACGCGGCTCGGTTGTCGAAGAGCACGCCACACTGAACACAGCGAATGTAGTCCCCCCCCCCCCGAGGTCACTATTTGGGGTTCCACACCAAGGCTTATGGCGCTTGGTGGACTACAGCTGTTGGCGGGTGGGGTTCCCCTGTGGGCGGTTTCCCCCCTTGTGGTGTTTCCCCCCGCGGTGTTTGGGGGCTGCCCCCCTCCGGTTCCTTTGTCGCGCGTAGCTGCTAGCTTGATGTCTTTGTGTTCTGTGTTCTCTGCCGTCCCGGCGCCTGGCCGACCTCCCGGCCAACAACATGGCAGCGGCTTGCCTTGTCCTGCTGCTGCAGAGCAGCGCGGCATGCAGAACGGCCAAGGACTTCCCCCACGAGCTGGTAGCGAGTACGACGACCTGCACGCCCACGGCGCCGACCGCTACGCGCCCACCGACCTACGCGCCTTCGCCGCGCGGGTAGATCTCATCACTGCTAGCGAGTACGAGGACGCCCTGCGCGCCTGCGCCAACATGGACGACCTGCGCACCTGCATCGCCATGATGGATCTCTTTCGACTGCGGGTTCCGGCGGCGTCGACGCCGCACGAGCACGACGCGTCCACCCTGAAGGCCGTGTGGCGCGCCATAACTCCCGACTACACCGTGGCTGCGCGGCAGGGGGCGTTTCAGGAGCTGGGCCAGCCCACCACCGTCGCCGTCGCCGCCGCGGAGTCCGAGATGGGGGTGGCGCAGGCTGCGGCGCCGCCTGGCGGCGACGAGTTCACGTTTGAGCAGCTCGGCGACCTGAAGGCCGAGATGCGCGCCGACACGTTCGAGAAGCTCGGCGAGATGCGCGCCGACACGTCCGAGCAGCTTGGCGACCTGAATGCCGAGATGGACACGGTCGCCGCCGCGGAGCCCGGGACGGGGGTGCGCGAGATGGACATGACCGTCGCCGCGAAGATCTTCGCCGTGGCGCACCAGGACCACTACATCTCGAAGTCGATCGCGGCCGACGCGCCGACGGGCAGCACGCTCAACAAGCCGGAGTCGCGCGCATTCACGACCAACCCGCGCCTGGACGCCTCCCGCGCCAAGGTCAAGGTTGGCCCCCTCGCACGCATCCAGATTGACGACGAAGTCTACACTTAGAATATTGCCCGCGGCGGCCTTTCTTTTTTATACGCAGGGCAGACTAAAGGGGTAACCCTCTGATCGCCTCTTGCTGGCATAGAGTATTTCGGCTACTCTGTGGCTACACGAGCCAGCAGTGAGGGGTGCCCCTAGTTTCACGCGGAAGTCCGAGGATCTTCTTTGCTGGCATAGAGTTTTTCGGCTACCCTGTGGCTACATGAGCAAGCAGTGGGGGGTGCCCTTTGTTTCACGCAGAAGTCCGAGGATCTTCTCCCACCTCTGCCAATCTTGCACCGCGGCCCTCTTCTTGTAGATGACTCGCGGTGGGGGGGGTGTTGGCGGGTGGGGTTCCCCTGTGGGCGGTTTCCCTCCTTGTGGTGTTTCCCCCCGCGGTGTTTGGGGGCTGCCCCCCTCCGGTTCCTTTATCGCGCGTTGCTGCTAGCTTTCATTGTCTGATGTGTTCTCTGTTCTCTGGCGTCCCGGCGCCTGGCCAACCTCCCGGCCAACGACAACAGCCTACCACCAGCACCGGTGGCAGCGGAGGTGGGGCTTCTCGCTGTGGAGATGGTCTACCTTGGCGTGTATTATTCGGGTACTTTGGCGGCGGCGCGCGTCTCGGGTCTAGAGCTAGAGCACAGCAGCGCAGCGCCTGCTACGGGGACACACGGGTGGCAGCGCTGGTGGAGGCTTAGACAGTACTAAACTGGGCCGTGCACGTCTGGGAGCACGTCGAGGCGGCTTCTTTGGCAGCGAATGTGCGACTGGCACTGGCTGGTGGCTGGTGTCACGCGAGCTGCAAAGACGCGCCGGCGAGGCGCGGCTCTGGCAAGACGCAGCGAGGCCGCGGCGGCTGTATTTTGCGTTCCGCCGCGCCGCATACAACACGCCTGTGGGCGGCTCGCTGAGCTCCTATCGCTCTGCCCACGGCCAGCCTTGACGTGCCGAGTGCTGGTAAAGAGTCTCGCGACGCCGAATGGGGGCCACTCCGCCGGCGATTGACGTCTCCACTAGTGGTACGCACCGCTATCTTCCGAGTGAGAGGTGACGCGCCGGCGCGGTGTGCGTCATATCCATTGAAGGGCCCACTGCCTACACGCGGCGCAAGGCTAAGGACGGGGGTGAAGCATGCGAGGAAGAGCTTTCCGCACCAACGGCTCCCAACCCGCTGGTCAACGGCTTTGCCTTGAAAATGTGCTCCCCCCGGGGAAGCGGACTTGACGCGCGCCCATTCGCTTCGTGGACGAGCTAATGCAGCAAGAGGACGTCCGCCGGCTCCTACTGGATGACGTTCCGGATGAGGAGATGCAGGCCGCGTTGCTGGACGAGAACTTTGAGCTTGATGCCGAGGATGGAAACGAGTCGGAGGACGAGTCGGAAGGCGAGTCGGAGGACGAGTCGGAGGACGACTTGGAAGATGAACTCGAGTAGCTTTACTGGGGTATAGGGAGGAGGGGGCCGGTCGAGTCTGACACGTCGGGTCAAATGTGACCTCAGTGGAGGGTCCAGGATCACAATGCACGAGTCGCGCTTGTGCAGGACGGGGTGCCTCGCGACTGACCTGTGTGCACATGTCGCGCGGTGAGTCGGGGCGCGGTGCGCCCTTGGACGAGCTATGCGCGGCGACGGTGAGCGCGAGGGTCCTCTTTGTTCGTCAGCTGGTTGCGGTCGGCGCCCTCGGCGCAGCGTGCCCAGAATACCACCATCAGGGGAACATCGTCCTTCATGCTGTACTAGAGCGGCTGGCATGCTGTGACGTTGTTAAGGTGCAGAGCATGAAGAGTGCTGCAGACGGCGGTTTGGTCCCTGAGGAAGTCGCGGTCTCCCACGGTGCTGTCATCGTGCACGGCGTGAGCGCTGCCGCCGCCGCCAGGGCCGCGGAAGCCCTCGCATTCCCATCGTTCGTAGTCGGCCGCGCTGCCGCGGTTGCTGCACTGAGCATTGGTGTGTGTGTCAGTGCACTTGGCGCTGCACGCTGCGCCGCAGCCGCGGGTCGGTTGGGTCCATTCCTGCCCCGCTAGCGACGGCATGCAGATGAGGGTCAGGGCTCACGAAGTCTACGGCGGAGAGTGCGGAGTAGCCCCTTCACCCTTGGAACGGGCGCTCGTCGACCCGTCAAACGCGTGGCAGTTCACAAACTCGTCTACCGCGGCAAAATCGGCGCGGGCGTACCGCCCACATGTAAGTAGAGGCATTAGCCTGTTACTGGGCCACAAATTTTGAATCGGCCGTTACTTGGGCCACGTAGCTCTTCAGACCTGGGCTCAGTGGAGGAAAGGGACCCCCAGTACCCCTACAGGCCGACACAGCAGCTCAAGTGCCTCTGACACAGCTTTACATTTACAACTGAACAGAGACCTCAAACTCAGCACCGTCCGTATTGAGTGAGTGCCTGTTAGCGAGCCACGGTGTGAGAGCGACCCATGTTGCAGTCGGTGTGTCGGTGTATAGCCGTGAGCATTGCACTGAGCTCATCCAGATGACGGTCCTGGGTGGTGCTGCCACTGCCCAGCTCTTCAGGAGCAATGCCGCGCTCCTATGCGGTCCCAGCTGGGCTGCGCCGCACGCTGTTGGCGCAAAATGCGCCAAGGCCAAGAAAGACGAAACCACCAGCTGCTGGACCCCGACGCGCGGCGAGGCGGCGTTTGAGTACTGGGTAGCTCTAATGGTACCTAGTGGCGTACAACCAACTCAAAGGTCGGCTCTCTAGCGGCCACAGACCGCCGTACTAGCAAATGGCTCGCGTCGAAGCGTGGCTCGTTAACAGGCGAATGCCTCTAGTGGTTAAACATGGTCTACTGTTTCATACAGGGACAGAGGACCCCAAACGGCAAGTGGCTTGAACGCGCTTCGTTCTTCCGTCAGGGTGCGTCAGGTAATGCGCGGGTTCGGGTTAACCCCGCACTAGCAGGGGAGGGAATGGCCCCCGTTTGGTGTCACGACCCTTTATCTCCGAGAAGGCCCTCGGCGTGCGCTGCACGGCCTCCGCGGCTCCTCGCGCTAGCTAGGGGCCATCGGCTCTGGAGACGCCGTGCCAGCCTGTATTAGCCGCATTTTCTGTGAATCGGCCGTTTTGAGAGCCACTGGCTGCTGGCGAGGAGGAGACTGGGCACGGTGGGGGCGGCGGAACCTCCACCTGGGCCGCTGGGGTGGGCTTGGTGCCCGGGGCACCGGCTGGGGGCCGCCACACGGCCGGCTGGGGTCGATTTGTTACAGATCATTTACAGGATTTTTTGCTATTTTAGCAGTTTTGGCCTGTTTGGCCCCCCGTGGGACGTCTTGTGTAGGGTTTGGGATGTCGAGTCGGTGGGCAATATTGTGCGTAAGACCCGTATATGTTAGTCCGCCACCAAGCTCAGTCTCGTGCGAGCTCGCCCTGGCCCGGTAGGACGGTAGGGAGCAATTGTTACAAAACTGTTACATGTTGTTTTTTTGCTATTTTAGCAGTGTCTAATACTAATAGCGGCCTGTTTGGGCCCCCGTGGAGCGTCTTGTGCGCAGTTTGGGATGTCGATATCGAGTCGGTGAGCAATTGTCCAAGAGAGACGCCAACTACAGATTGCCCATTAGTAGTTGCCCCTCCTCGCGATTAGCATCTAAGAGGATCAGTTAGTCAGAGCACATCAATGTATTCATCAACCGTGAAAATCTTCTAGGAAGATCTTCCGGTTAATGATATCTCGCTGTGTGTAGAGTGTTGCGAGATTAGAGGCAATCAACGCGTAGCTTCTCTTTGTTACGTTCGAGCATAAGCCGCAGCTCGTGTCCCTGTTGCTGCGCAACGGCAATATTGTGCGCAAGGCCTGTATCTGTTGTTCTGCCACCAGGCTTGATCTCGTGCGAGCTCGCCCTGGCCCGGCAAGGGGCTATTTTTACAGATCTGTTACTGTTTACTGTTACATGTGTTGTCATTGAATGATTGTCATCTACCTTATACAAGTGTCTAAGATAGATGCACCTACTACCGTCATTGCCTGCAGTAGTTAGTACCTCATGCGGTATCCCCGGAGATACCTGCCGGTATGCCAAAGGCCACTCTTCGGCCACATCCTATGAACGACTTGCACATCTCGTCCCACACGTTGCGGAAGCCTGCCCTTTCGAATGTTTTGTGTTCTGTGCCGAGATTCACTGCGAGGTGTGTCCTCGGTGAATCTCGAGTGTTGTTTTGTAGAGGCAAACCTTCGTAAGAATTCTGTCTGCTCAGAGCAGACGCCCGACGTTTTTTAAGCTACCTACACGCTCCCCAGCATCACCATCATCTCCGCGATGGCCGACTTGCTCGACCCTGCCGCGGAGCGCTCCGCATCGAAAGCGATGACCGCATTCCAGTGGAACATCTTGCTATTTGCAAAACACCCTGTCGTTCTCCTCGCCGACGCCTCCGGCCTTGGACTCGACAACGCCGAGACCACGCCCAGAGGCGACGGGTCCGACACCGCGCCCACGATCGGCGACGGATCGCACCCGTCGATGGTGCTCATGGCCCTCAACTTCTTCTGGTTGCTGATTGGCCGCTGCACCTCCGCCAAGTCCCGCGTCAACTTCACGCCGCCCGGTTTTCAGCCAGGCGACGGCTCAGCCAGCTCCAAACCTGGCTCGAGCACGCGCCCCGAGGCGGGCCTTTCGATCCGCAACCGATCGGAAGCCTCCGGGTTCACCTTGGCCTACGCGGCCATTGCAACCTTCCTCGCGCTCATGACCCTCAGCCTCTTCGTGTCGCTGTTGGGCCGCCACATCTCCGCTGAGTCGACAACCAGCCTCACGCCGCCCGGCTATACACCAGGCGACAGCGGGGCGTCGCCTGGCACTCTTGGCGTCATTCCCGAGGCGGCAGCCATGCCTGCCCTTGAGGCCGATGCCAGTCACCTCCTCGCCGCATTCGTATCCTTCTTCACGGGGGCGATCCCCACGGCGTCTTGCGTGGCGCGGCTCACTGCGATCTTCTTCGCACTCGCCGCCTTCATATTCACCCAGCCCACCAATGCCGCCGCCTGCTCCGCCGCTGCCAACGCGACGCCGCCGCCGCCACTCGCCTCGGTACCGGTGAGCGATAAGCCCGCCCCGGCGCTAACCACTCGGCGCTTCGCTCCCGCATGCGCCCCCGCGCCGGCACTCTCCGCTCTCCGCTTCGACATCGAACACACCGAGATCGGCTGGACATCGCCACACGGGGCAGGCAGCACCGACACTCCCAACGGCCTATGGGCCCCGGGGGCAGGCTATAGCAAGCCGCCGCCGCCGCCGCCAGCCATACCGCCGCCACCTGCGCCGCCCGGGCCGCCCTCTAGGCCGCCGCACGCGACGCCGCCGCTCGCACTGGCAGGCGCGCTTGGCAGCTCTCACGGTATGCCTCCATCAACACCAACGCCACACGCGACGCCGCCGCCGCCGCCACCAGCGTTACCACCGCCTTCGCGGCCCGAACCGCCTCCGTTGCAGCTCGACAGCCCACCCGGTACGCCTCCATCGCCACAACACGCGCCGCCGCCGCCTGCACCGCCGCCGCCTTCGTGGCAGCTCGGCAGCGCTCTCGGCGTGCCTCCGTCGACAACACACGCACCACCACCGCCGCCGCCGTCTGCACCACCGCGCGCACCGCCGCCACCTGCGCCGCCCAAACTGCCTTTGTGGCAGCCCGGCAGCGCTCACGGCTCACGGCGTGCCGCCGTCTACAATACACGCACCACCGCGCGCACCGCCGCCACCTGCGCCGCCCGAACCGCCTTCGTGGCAGCCCGGCAGCGCTCACGGCGTGCCACCATCGACAACACACGCACCGCCGTCGTCTACACCGCCGCCGCCTTCGTGGCAGTTTGGCAGCGCTCCCGGCGTGCCTCCGTCAACAACACACGCACCACCGCCGTCTTCACCACCGCGCACACCGCCGCCACTTGCGCCGCCCGAACCGCCTTTGCTGCAGCTCAACAGCCCTCCCGGTACGCCTCCGTCGCCACAACACGCGCCGCCGCCGTCTGCGCCACCGCGCGCACCGCCGCCGCCTGCGTCGCCCAAAACGCCTTCGTTGCAGCTCAACAGCCCTCACTGTACGCCTCTGTCACCACAACACGCGCCGCCGCCATCTGCACCGCCACCACCTTCGTGGCAGCCCGGCAGCGCCCTCGGCGGGCCTCCGTCGACAACACACGCACCACCGCCGCCGTCTGCACCACCGCGTGCTCCGCCGCCACCTGTGCCGCCCGCACCGCCTTCGCAGCTCGGCAGCGCTCTCGGCGTGCCTCCGTCGACAACACACGCACCACCGCCGCCGTCTGCACCACCGCGTGCTCCGCCGCCACCTGCGCCGCCCGAACCGCCTTCGCAGCAGCTCGACAGCCCTCCCGGTACGCCTCCGTCGCCACAACACGCGCCGCCGCCGCCTGCTCCGCCGCCGCTTTCGTGGCAGCTCGGCAGCGCTCTCAGCGTGCCTCCATCGGCAACACACGCCAACGCCACCGCCGTCCCCGTCAATGCTGCCGCCTGACCCGCCACCGCCGTCCTCGCCACCGCCAGCCACGCAACTAGCGCCGCCGCCACCCAGCCCGCCAATGCCGCCGCCTGCCCCGCCGCCGCCAAAGCCACCGCCATCCCTGCCATCGCCGCCGCCACCTGCGCCGCCAGCACCGCCACCACCCATCACACACCGCCGCCGTTTGCACCACCGCGCGCACCGCCGCCGCCTGCGCCGCCCAAAACGCCTTCGTTGCAGCTCAACAGCCCTCCCTGTACGCCTCTGTCGCCACGACACGCGCCGCCGCCGTCTGCACCGCCACCGCCTTCGTGGCAGCCCGGCAGCGCTCTCGGCGGGCCTCCGTCGACAACACACGCACCACCGCCGCCGTCTGCACCACCGCGTGCTCTCCCGCCACCTGCGCCGCCCGCACCGCCTTCGCAGCTCGGCAGCGCTCTCGGCGTGCCTCCGTCGACAACACACGCACCGCCGCCGTCTGCGCCACCGCGCACACCGCCGCCGCCTGCGCCGCCCGAACCGCCTTCGCAGCAGCTCAACAGCCCTCCCGGTACGCCTCCGTCGCCACAACACGCGCCGCCACCGCCTGCTCCGCCGCCGCTTTCGTGGCAGCTCGGCAGCGCTCTCGGCGTGCCTCCATCGGCAACACACGCCAACGCCACCGCCGTCCCCGCTGCCGCAGCCGCCTCCGCCGACCCGCCACCCGTTGCCACAGCCGCCTCCACCGACCCGCCGACCGCACCCCGCCACGTACCCAACGCCGCAACCAACGAACCAGCGCCCCGTCTCACGCCGACCGCTCCTCTACCTGATGCCGCAGCCGCCTCCGCCGACCTGCCACCCGTTGCCACAGC
>Ga0335398_10009263_pt1 | contig 11433 bp, 20 predicted proteins | sample BON03_FD_205742 | JGI IMG/M metagenome (GOLD analysis project Ga0335398, IMG submission 205742) | Freshwater microbial communities from Lake Bonney liftoff mats and glacier meltwater in Antarctica - BON-03 (spades assembly) (version 2) | ecosystem: Environmental > Aquatic > Freshwater > Ice >...
TTTGTCTGCGTCTGTGTCTGTGTCTGTGTCGGTGTCGGTGTCGGTGTCGGTGTCGGTGTCGGTGTCGGTGTCGGTCTCGATGTCTATGTCGATGTCTGTGTCGATGTCTGTGTCGATGTCTGTGTCTATGTCTGTGTCTATGTCTGTGTCTGTGTCTGTGTCTGTGTCTATGTCTATGTCTATGTCTGTGTCTGTGTCTATGTCTGTGCCTGTGTCTGTGTCTGTGCGTGTTTGTGTGTGTGTGTGTGTGTGTGTATGTATGTGTGCGTGCGTGCGTGCGTGTGTGTGCGTGTACGTGCGTGTATAGATCGACAGACATATTTGTATGTATATAAATGTATACATGTGCATACATCTATCTAAAATGGAATCTGTTCCTGATACATGGCATGCACAAGGGGTCCTGTACTTCGCACACGCAGACAGTCAGTTAAAGGTGAGGTTTGATCCTTTAACTATTGCTCCATCAAAATGGATCTGTAATTGGACCCTGCCGTTGTTCCACGTTTGATGCGCTGTTTTTGACAATCAACCGTGACAATTCCATAGAAGTATCAGAGAAAATCTCGAGCTCACGAAAGATCTGGCCTTTCTTGAGTTCAAGTGGCCTTCCAGGGTCAACCGGTTCGTGATCCGTTATCTTGACCTGCTTAGCTGTTTCGTCAAAATTCACCCAAAATGTCGGCTCTGGAGCGTCCCCAGGAGCAGGCAAACACTTCGAACGAATTCGTTTGGTTACTGTTTCGTTGAGCCCAAACTCGCCCTTGTTCAACATTCTGACAAATTTGCCATCGGTTATAAACGCTGGGTTTGTAAAGCTATCAGCTCCAGACATTGAGTTATACTCCCCTGCCACGTACTGAATGTACCTTGGGGTGTGTTTGAGGTTGAGATTGCCATATAGGTTGAACCTTTGTTGACGAACGTTTTGGCCAAACAACTGTCTTCTGATTTGTGAACAGCAGGTGTACGATATTTCTGGAAGCGGTTCCTCAACGTGCAGTCTGCAATTACCTGCTGCTATTCAGTGGTAAATGGAAAAAACGGGACGATCGCATTTATGCGGCGTGAAAGTGCTTGCAGTTCCTCGCTGACTTCTTTGAATTCCTTCATCACAAGGGGCTCGAGAATTTTCTTGAGCAGTTCACTTTCTATAAATGACACGGTGGCCTCGTACAAATTGCGGTCGACTCGCTCTCTATGCTGGTACGAACGGTTAAGCTGTACGACTTAACCGTTCTTACAAAATCGTAATTAATGCCCACCACAACCAACTGACCGAGCATGGCTCTCCCTAGCAGGCGTATCCCCATGCGGGCTTCCATCCGTTCCCATGGTTGGTGTTGCCCCTCCCTGATGCTGCGGACCGGTAGCACTGAGTGCATGCACGGCGAGCGGAGTTCGAACGGATGTTGCCCCCCTATTTAGGCTCGCGGTGAGAAGGGTTCGAACTGTCGACCTTTAAAGATCTTGTGGGAACGGTAAGTCGAACGACTTAGACCGGTATGCCAAATAGGCTCGTCCCGGACCCGAAAGTACCTAGCTAGGTAATTTCGGACTGGACCGAAGCCTCTTTGGCAAAGTGGTCTAATCCGTTCCCACAAAATCTTAATTAATGGCCGCCACAACCAATGGACCAAGCATGGCTCTCCCTAGCAGGCGTATCCCCATGCGGGCTTCCGTCCATTCCCACGTTGCTCCCCTATTTAGGCTCGCGGTGAGAAGGGTTCAAACGGATGTTGCCCCCCTATTTAGGCTCGCGGTGAGAAGGGTTCGAACTGGCGACCTGTTAAGATCTTGTGGGAACGGATTAGACCACTTTGCCAAAGAGGCTTCGGTCCGGTCCGAAATTACCTAGCTTCCCACACAGTGGGTACGGATAAAGACGGTGTTGAAAAAACGCACAAATGGGAAGGGGAGGTGCATACAAAATTCAACAGATTTATACGACTATGGTATGTATGTATTGATAGAGAGAGTAGATATGTATGCATATTTAAATAGAGACCCTTGAACATGGGGTCACAATCTTCCTAGACGCTTTACCCGATGTATACACATTCTGTCGTGGCATTGCCACTAAATGCGTTCCCCCTTTGGTTTGCTGCTTCTTCATCATCCTCCCTGCCCCTACCAAGTGGGACTCCCCCCACAACTCCCCCATCTCTATCATCATTCTCACCAATCGCAGCTACCTGCAGGTCAAACGTGACTGTTTCCCAACTCAGCGCTGAGGAAGGCAGCTTGCAACATTCACCTGCCCTTTGTGCCGTCTTGGTAGACACCACATCCTCCGCCCCAGCACTCCAGGCCGTCGTGCGCCACGAAATGGCAGCAGGGTCATTGCCCTATCTGCCTCACCTACCTGCATATTATCTTGCGCTTCTTCCGCATCTGGCATCCAAGCGTCTCTGTCTAAGCCATCCAGACACATGCTAGGGATAGAGTTGTCACTGCTGTCACTGTCACTGTCAGCCAAATCAAGCCCACTCAGTTGCGGCCTACCTTCTCCTGGCGGCAGGCCCTGTCGCCATGCTATCTTGTCCACCTCATAGTCAATTGTGTCAGGCATGTTGACAAGGTCCATGGTTTCCGGTTCTGGCGCAACTTCTGAGGGCTGGCCTAACGCAGTAGTACAAGTATGAGTGGACAGGTCCACCCCTGCCTCTTTCAACAGTTGTGTCACTGTGTTTCAAGTGGAAACTATGTGCAACTGTTGCGCAAGTTCCCACCTCGACGTGCCAGCGCATCCGCAGGCAAGGCATGCACTACCAATTGCGTACTGGTGGCAGATGGAGCTATCTCATGCACCTGCCACATGCGCATCTCACGGATCCCTCGCACTGAGGTGTGTAACTTGACGCTAAGATGCACCTTGTCATGCGGGATGGGTGGCGGCGGCGGCATCTGGTAGGGGCCTCTGCATATTCCAAGAATGTTCTGCTACTGAGGTGATAGTGCCCTGCCGGCCAACCTTCAGCCACGGGAGGTTTGCAATTTGTTGGCGCACTTCAATGCGAACCGTAGCGCGCAGTGCCGGAGGGACTGGGTCACAGCTACTAAACGTTTGACCAATCATTAGGCAGTATCCTTATCAGAACTGCTTCAGTAGGTGGAGTGCCCGGAGGCTGCGACTCGGTGAAGTAGCATCTGATTGCCATCAGGTCGCAAGTCAAAGCCCGTATTTCTGCTGTCACTGCCTTGCCTTCGCACGCCACATTTGCAAGGGATGTGGTGGGTGCCACACATGCGTCCACAGCATGTAGAAGTTTGGCTGGTTGTCGTGTCACGTGCCCGCTACGTTGAGAGGTACTATACGTTTCAATATCACCACGTGATACAGCTGACATGCTGGCGTCTAATATAGCCTCGCTTTCGGGTGTGCCTACTGAGTCTGCCCACTCCAGCGAAGCATACTGTCACAGGTAGTGCTGCAGTCGCGTGGGTATCATTGACTTGTAGTGACCAATCAAGTTGCATGTGGCCCCCTGAGTCTAACCACATAGAACCATCTTTGGGATTACCAGAGCTCCTCCGACCTGTGCCTCCAAGCAGGAATGCCAGTCTATGCACATGACTTTGTCGAATTCTTCGAAGTAGAGCTTTTGTTTAAGATGGCGGGGCCAATAGAAGAATGCGCACATCCTTTATTGAGTAAGCCATCGCGTCTTCGCAAAATACCAAGGCAGTGATCATGCAGTGTTACAAGATTTCCATCCTCAACACATGTCCAGGTGTGACTCTGTATGGTTGTTGCCTGATAGTTGCTGTTGCTCTGCCAATCCCTTTCGGCATAATCCGCCCACTCTGCTGCATGACCAAAGCTGATAGTACGTGCAGGAAGAAGGGCAAATTCTGAGCACGCGACGTGAGTTGTGTTGTACCGCCTATCATGTTTCCTAGATAGGCGGTTCACCCTTGGGTGTTCATGAATAACAACCACCACTCGTCTGAGACATGCTGTTGCAAAGATTTTTTCCCACACTCTTTCGAGGGCCCCATTTTTGCCCTCATTCAACATGATCATGGACCTTTTCTGCCATGCTTGCTCTGGTCCCCCTCGATGTGCACAGAAGTCATCAAACGTCACCTGCCAATTTTGGCCAACAGGGCTGTCCCGTCATACAGTTCCAACCACAGCTGGTGCCTCCGGGAAAAAGCAATTGATGGCAAGCGCCAACGTCACCACCTGATGTTCGAGACTGAAGACATCTCGCAGTCATGCAAGAATTTCCAGGAAATTGTCCAACTATCCCAAATCGCAGAGCTTTATCGGTCATCTGTGGCCTGTCTCTTACATGACAAGTTGATGCCAAGTATTGACGCATACCCCCAACCCATTCATACAGCACCTCGTACGCAGGTTGCTGCAAATCAGCGCCAGCGCACGCCCCCCCAGATGTCACATCTTTCTATCCCCACAGTACACACAGACATGCAATTCGTTCCTTGGTAGCCACACTTGTATCCATAGTATGCCATAACCATGTTGACATATGTGACTGCAGACCCTGCTTGCCATGTCGAAAAGTCTGGGTCAGAGTGCCTCATAAAGCCTGACATTCGTAACCACGCCTCCTTGTCACCTGTCATGTTGCAATCTAGGCCAGCGAAGCCCAATCACAGGTCTGGACGAAACCACAGGTTGTTCCCCCCTGACTCTAGGTGTGCTGATGCTGCCAAGGCCACTTGAACCAAAGAAAGCTGCCACGCCGGGCATTCGTGACACCAGTGCACCCTCAGTGGAATCTGGACCCCCTGCACAAAAGTGCAGTTGTCAGTGTCGCGCTGTCAGATCCGAATACATACACACGTTTTTCAGTGCCATCAGGCCACTCAAACTGTCCGAGGAGAGTAGCGCTTCGCAATTGTCAGGTGCAATTCCATTTAACATGCTCATGGCAGTTGTTACGCACTGCTCCTCTACTGAAGTACTGGACTCATAATCAGAGCTCCTTGCACTACTCGCATGGCGTTGGCGGCTACTACATATTTGGTAAGGGTTTGCGTGACTTGTATCGCTGATGATGTATGCAATGCTCAATCGTGGTCGACACTCTGGCGATCTATCATGAGAGGATCCAACCCAACCTTCAGCTATGTGGTTATTCAGCGCATACACTGACGCAAAACTCTTGCCACAAACACATGTGTGTTTCTCTGAACTTCTTTTTCTTTTGCTACCCCAGCCCAGCAGTCACATTTTGCCCCTCACACTTTCACAACTACTCTGTTGTACTTGTCCGCCTCAGCTGGGATTGTCCCTTCCCTTTGCAGTGTACACTCCTTACCATGTAAGCATGGGCCTGGTGCATTGACTGTATTAAATGTGTTTAATGGATTGGTGTTAGAAGTGTGAGGTTTTAAATATCCTCGCGAGGCGGATTTTCCTCAAGGTAATTCTCGGTGACGGCAAATCGCTCAAGAAGCGCTGGCCCGACTACGTTTCTGAGGTGGAGACAATGTACATCATAACCGAAAACCTTGCAAATGCGTGGGAAAGAGTCCAAGCCGAGCTCAAAGCTATCAAGACCCTCACGGATAAGAACCTATTGATCGCAAGGATGTATCAACCCTGAGAACTGTGCGATGATGTCTTCACCAAGTGGAGTGAGGGCAACGAAATCACCCTACCTGCGAAAAAAAGGCGGCCACCTCGGTTTTTCTCAGGTGCTTTCGCACAGGTGCTTGGCAGCCACCTCGCACGAGGTGGCCGCCAAGCACCTGTTCTCTGCTTGAGTATGACTCTAGTGTGGTAGTCTATCATACGTCTACAAACAGAACACTCCACACCCAACATGACACATACCCATACACCCACATCTAGACCCACACCAAGAGCTAGTGGCGAAATGGGATCCAGTGACACACGCTTCTAGTGACTTCTCAACAAAATGTTTGATCAAGAAAAAAGAACGCCAAATCCCACTGGTTCCTGCATGACTCAAACAGTTCTTTTTTTTCCTGTATGTGGTCCAAAAGTAGTGTTTTTACTGGTTGATAGTAACTTGGAAAAAATAGTAGTCTGTGGATTGAAGAAACTACTATAGTAGTGTTTGCAACTACTAGTAAACTGCAACCATCAAAGATTATTTGAGGAAACTGTTATTTTGTACATGCCCAAAAATATCAAAAAATAGTAGTATTGAACCCCATTAAACTATTAAAGTGTACATGAAGAAACTACTCCTACGAGTGTATTTTTCTGATGAGTGCTCACCAGATGGCGTGGTGACCTCACATTGTTGCATTCAATTTCTTTCAGTATCAATGCATCTGGTGGGTCCCCAGCTTGCAGCCCACACCTCAGCAGCCTGTGGTGCAACTCAACCTGTTTATCATGAGGCATCTCAGTCCGCTTACGTGCAACAGGAGTCAAGTGCTGCAGGATGAATCCCATTGCATTATGAAAGTTTTGCGGTGGCAAGTACACCTGTACAGGCGGTGTCACACTGTTGAAAAGCAACTTGAATCCCTCTTGTTCATCATTGCCCGCCTGCCCTAGGCGACTCGCCAGGCACGTGATACGTGAAGTCAAATTCCACACCCATCCCAAACCACCAGCGTGGAAAGCCGCTGGTTCTGAACACACAAACATTGCAGTCTGCGATCGCGCAAACACTGCAGTCCGTGTTCGTGCAATTGCAGGTATATCCTTCAGGTGTACACATTCGAACTTCGCAGCTCCCTCACTTGCGGGCGTTCTATTTGTTGGCTCCTTTGACATCACAACAGTCGTGTCATGCATCACTCAGAGTCATGCACTGTCGCCCTTGTCATCCCAGCAGTTCTATGCGGCGTCACATGCAGCAGGACCCAGTTACCAAACCACTGTGAGTCTGGGTCGTGAAGCCAGTAGATCCATATCAGCTTGCTTTGGATACCTGCTGTCTGCATTCTTTTGAAAGTGGAGTTCCTTGTTGCTTCCAGGGCCTATGCGTAGGTGCTGTCATGTCTTTCACCCACGTGTTCATGTTTTTCAGCCAACGCTGTCAAAATCCTGCGATCTTCTCTTGGGATGACTGATCCATCATTGCTCACTAAGAGCAAATGTCGTTTCGTGCCGTCCTTCACATTCTGTTGATACATTGCTGTTTTCTGGAAGGCGACCGCTGCAATCATATCATGTTTTCGCATCCTTTCCATGGAGAAGCCGAGAAAAACGTCATTTGTTGTCAGGGTTGGCTTGTCACGCCGTGACCCTCTCCAAGATTCAGATCCACTACATCCAGGTGTGCCAATATATCTCGATTTGCTGTGCTCAGTTGCGGAACCAACAGTAATGTCTCAAAATTTTCCGAGCAAGAAAGCTGCCCGGCTATCTTCAGCAATGTTTAAATCAGCACGGTCACTCTTTCGACTCACATGTCGGACCGCGTCCGCACCACATAAAGACATCACTGCAGGTACCCATGTTTGTAACACAGATCCACTCCCAGTGCCATGAGCGCCATATGCGTAGCGCACAGCAGGGTTTCGGTCTGCCATAGCGTGTAAAAAGCAGTCATCTGAATGAGTTGACAGCCTTGACTCTTCTAAAGAGGGGGGAAATGGGGTTAAGGGGTAGAGGAGCGTGGGTACTCAGGAGGGTAGGACCTGATACCAATAACGCTAGATTGGCATAAATGTTATCCAGTTGTCATTACCTGCCAAAGGACTATCAACACAAACAACGCCACTCACTTTGTGAAGCTAGGTAAGACAAGACGAGAGAGTTCCAAACGCAATAACTACATTATTTCTCAAAAAGTGAGAATAAACGCAATCATCATCATCGTCACTAAGGATGGCTTCCCCTTTTGCAGATACACACCCCTCCTCCAAAAACTGCTGTTTCCCTTTGGTGTTATGTCCAATCCATAATATACCTGGCACCATTATCAAGGACTGAGCCCGTGTCTGCGCCTCTGACTCTTCAACGGGCAGTGCTATCCATGTTTATGTTGATGTAGGGCTCTCCGGTTCTTCAGTCAGTACTACTGGGTCTCGCGGTGGCAGGTACTAGAACACTGCGCCCTACATCATATCCTTTGTACAACTTGAGAAATCAATGTGTCTGAAAATTTGGCTGGGCTGGTGACAAAGTCAGGTGTTGGTGGGCCCAGTAAAAGTTAAGTCCGCAGTACAGAACCGTGGCTGACGACTCACACACTATATGATAAGAGGCGAGGGCAGCAGTTGTATTATCTCGCACTAGTGACAGGATGCTGTCAGCCGCTTGTCTATGCTCACGCCAGTAGCCAGCCTCATCCCCAATTATCATGTCAGGGTTCCCCCACTACAGAACCGTGGTCCGAGATAGCGCAAGGCTCCTCGGTCTACTAGTCAGGGCACCCCCTTTTGTAGGCACTGTTGTGATAGCTGCTCGTATGAGTTGGCCCCGTGAGTTGATTGCAGCCACTGTCAATCTGGGTTCCTCCCCAAGCAGGTGTCGCATTACAAGTGAACAGGTGCTAAAACTTTTCTCCAGGTTCGACCGTACCCTCACCAAGGTCAAACCAACAGTCAAGGCCTCTGTCACGAGTCCATTCTGCAAGTTCAGGAAGATGGCATGCACCTCTTCTGGTGTCTTTATCTTCCCATCTGTGATCACTGTTTTATCATCTGCATAACCTGTGCCCTTGACATATGCAACACAAGGGTGTGGTGCTGGCATCAAACACTTTGTTTGTTGCTGTACGTTGGTTCTGCTTCGTTTCATCAGCTATGCCATCACGATGTGCACAGGCCGCAGATGTGGCAGGGGTTATCCATGCACTACGTTGTTGGCGTACGCCTCGGCCGCTGCAGTTTTGAGAATGTACAGCAACGGGGTAACTGGTGCCCCTTGTGTTAACCCCCACTTCAAGTCGTGCCCTCTTATCCAAATCCCCGAGGCCACAGGCTGTATTAACCACTCGAGAGTGTGAGCCAATATGTGGCATAATTCTTGTTTCGACATCAACAGGCACTGCAAACACATTGCATGCTGAACTGCTCCATTGTTATTAATGGGGTCGTATGCTGATGTTGCGTTCAGAATGGCCTGACAAGAGGCCATCTGTTCGCGCCGTGAGTGCCACTGGATGCCTGAGACTAGATCTGCACGCCATTCTGGGGCCCCGCCCTCGATGAATCCATACCTGCCCTCTGGTAGTATGCCATATTCTTGCAGCACTAACATGAGTCTATGGCTGATCACAGCGTCCACTAACTTAAAGATAGGATCCAAGCATGTGACAGGTCATTTGCGTCACAGATCCTTCAGGAGAGGAATATTATCACTCACCACACCACTCAGGATCGTCAGACTTTCTCCAGCTGGAAGCAGATTGCAGATCAGAAGCACAGGCAGAAGTTGTTCATCTGTCATATCCTGTAAATCTTCAACTGTCGTCAAACGTCCTGTATTTCCCCTTTCCGCACGACCCAGTTCTTGTGGCAACTCGTGCACATCTCTGAATGGAGCAAAAACCTGCCGGTAGGCCTCATCTCTCCTAGCGTTTGGTGGTACACATGGTTGCAGTGACTTCCATGATGTTTACGCATGTATTTGATGTATGAAATACCCAACAAGTCGCCACGTTGGTTAGGCATGGCAACACTTTTTGGTCCTTGCCAACATCACCATCATTCGCACCAGCCGCACTGCTTTCTGTTAGCGCACACTGCACCTGTGTCACGTTTGGGTTGCCTGAAACATTCTGCTGAACTTGGTTTCACACCTTGTCAATGTCCCCTTCACCTACATCTCCCCCGGGCACCCAGTGAGCTTCTTGCTCCTCCTCTTCCTGGCCACCACTTGATTTTGCAACTTTCCAGCTCATATTAGGAGCTGTACTGTGTTCTACGGTGGTCTGCGTGTCCATCTCATCAGCTCCATCTATCTATACACTAGCCATGTGCACAATAAGTAACAACAAGCCTGCTGCCACCCTCTGCTCTGCCTTCAGGTAAGCCCGTATGCTTGTGCCGTAACTAGTTTCACCTTCAACGTCATCTACTATGTCACTTTGCCTCTGCATAGCACCACCCATGGCATGATGTCCACTTAATTGATCAATATTCTGATTAACATTTCGTTTGCTTGTTCCTGTATTTTCATATCTTTGGTAGACCATGACATATACCCGTGTTGAGCACCAACCGCTGCTATTGGGTGCTCGCACGGTGCTGTCATAAAAAAGCTGCCACGCTTGATCCAGTGTGTGCCGCGCAATCGTGATAAACTTGATGATGACCCCCAGGCCATCCAGTTGTCGTAAAGTGTTGTATCACCAACATCAGATCATATTCTGATCGTGGGCTTTCTATGCAGTTGCAGACGGACCCGAATGGCAGCTTCTCTTGTGGGAAGTCTACACGACTTTGGTTCCCTCGTGTTCTGCTACCGTTCACATTGCCCACAAATCTTTTCATATGGATGATGACAAACTCTGGGAAATCAGCACATGGTATTTGATAGTTCCCAACTGGATGCTTTGTGACACTCTGTGGTCTGTGTTATTTGCATTCAACACACTGCCACTGCCTTTCCTGTATTGCAAAGAAACTTGTCAGACGCGCATGCAGTGTTGTAGTATGCCAAGGTATCTCTAGGCTCAGAGACAAGAAGTTGACAGGGTCAGGCTCAGGTGCATTATGACTGCCACAGTCCCGTGGTTGGCACTTTATACCACCAGTCATCATGGCTCCACCCCAAAATTGCCAACAGCTGCTGAAGTGGTTCCAAGTTGAATGCAATGTAACAGCCATATTAAGGCATCCTGTGCATCAAGTTGCTGTTGCATTTCAAAATCTTGAGGACGCACTATCTGTAGTTCCTGAAGCAGGATATGTAAGTTTGTATTATTCGTAAGACCAACGTTCAAATCCCCAATTACCTTCCAGCAATGGGCAGCAGCTTGTTCACCTGTAGATGTCACGGCTGGGAGGCACCGTCAGTTGTGACATCTACATGCATTCAGACCTGCTGGCCCGGATTTAGCACGCTACAGTGTGCCAGACACTGTAGATAACAAGTATCACCAAGATTTTGTAAACCCAGTCTGCTGCGCTGAGGTGGGATGCAAGGCACTTGTCTAACATTCGAGCACATAGAGCTTCCAGCAAAGCTACCCGAAAAAAAATATGTTTCGACGCAGGAAAAATCGGATTTTGCCATTACGCTGTGGTTTTCCAGACGCAAGTAACAAAGTTGGGCACATTTTGATATCAGGAACATATAGTAGATTCGCTCGGAAAAATAATTTTCTAGCGCTCTGCGTTTGCTTTCTGCAGCCCTGCTCGAGCGCTGGCAGCAGGTTTGCCGCATCAAGATCACGTTTACAAAGGCGACTACAACGCATCCCTCTTTCCTGGAGCACGTAAGGGTTACAGCAACAGCCGCGAGACCAAAGAGGCCGACGTGCGCTTTCAAAAATTCACTCTCGACCCTCAGCGCTCAGTCGCTTG
>Ga0335398_10009264_pt1 | contig 11432 bp, 9 predicted proteins | sample BON03_FD_205742 | JGI IMG/M metagenome (GOLD analysis project Ga0335398, IMG submission 205742) | Freshwater microbial communities from Lake Bonney liftoff mats and glacier meltwater in Antarctica - BON-03 (spades assembly) (version 2) | ecosystem: Environmental > Aquatic > Freshwater > Ice >...
AGTTTGGATATTGCTGACATCACATCACATATACAAATATACATATATATACATATACACAAATATATGTTTACATGTATATGTGTATATGTGTATGTGTGTATATGTGATGTATATACACATATATACATACTCATATATATACACGTAAATATGTATTTGTGTATATATGCATATATTCATATATTCATACATATATTCATACATGTATGTATACATATATACATACATGTATATATGTATATATATATATATGTATATATTTGTTTACATATATGTGTGCATATAGGGTGGGACACGGAGCGAGCTAGGACGTTGCTGACATCACTAGAAGCCTGTGCAAAGTAAAGTGTGTTGTAGTGTGTTGCAGTGTGTTGCAGTGTGGTGTGATGTGGTGCAATTTGGTGCAGTGTGTTGCTGACATCACTAGAACCCTGTGCAAAGTAAACTGTGTTACACTTTGTTGCAGTGTGTTGCAGTGTGTTGGACTGCGTTTGGTTGCAATTTGGTGCAGTGTGTTGCTGACATCACTACTAGAAGTCTGTGCAAAGTAAAGTGTGTTGCATTGTGTTGCAGTGTATTGCCCTGTGTTGCAATTTGGTGCAATTTGATGCAGCGTGTTCCTGACATCACTGGAAGCCTGTGCAAAGTAAAGTGCGTTGCACCAGTGTGTTGCAGTGTGTTACAGTGTGTTGCAGTGTGTTGCAGTGTGGTCCAGTGTGTTGCTATCATCACTAGAAGCCTGTGCAAAGTAAAGTGCGTTGCAGTGTGTTGAATTCTGTTGCAGCATGTTGCAACGTGTTGCATTCTATTGCAGCGTGTTGCAGTGTGTTGCTGACATTACTAGAAGCCTGTGCATAGTAGACGTCTATTGCAGTGTGTTGCAGTGTGTTGCAGTGTGTTGCAGTGTGCATTGTTTTGCAGTGTGTTGCAGTGTGTTGCAGTGTGTTGCAGTGTGTATAGACAGAGTGTTGCAGTGTGTATAGACAGAGTGTTGTATGCTGTTACTTTGCTGTTGCGGTGGCGGGTTGTCCAGAGAAGTCGGGCTGCAGTGTGTTGCAGTGTGTTGCAGAGAGGGCACACTGCAACACACTGCAACACACTGCAGCACACTGCAAAAAGTCGACCCGCGCCTGGTCGACAAAACACTACAAGAATCGACAGACTGGCTCAGCTCGAATTTTTTCCAAAAAATCGGACTTTTTGTTTGGTACAAAAAAAATTTGCACCAAAAAAAAAGTCCGGACTTTTGGAAAAAATTCGAGCTGAGCCAGGCTGTCGATTCTTGTAGTGTTTTGTCGACCAGGCTCGGGTCGATCTTTTGCCTTGTTCCGACCAGGCTCGTCACACACGTTAGAGGGTGGGTTCAGACCCACTCCGGGTCGCCACGAGTTTTGAGGGGTCGGCACCCTGTTTGTTTGCGTGTGTGCTCATGCGTCCATGCAGGCATTCGCTCCGAAAAATGCCCGAAATAGCATTCATACAATCGGACATAGAATACATTCTTTGTGGCCACGCAGGCATACCCCCGCTCCTCTCTTCCTCTCTCGATCTCTCTCTCCCCCCCCCGCACTAAAAACGCACCTCCCCACCGCTCTCCTCGCCAGTTCTTTCTTCTTTTTTTCTCCTCTACAAATGTTTCTTTCTCACACTCTGTGTATATCATAGTATATATTTGTAGAGGAGAAAAAAAGAAGAAAGACAGATTTGGCAAATTCCAGACATAGTTCATGGTATACAAATTATACATATAGGGAAAGAGAGAGAGAGAAAGAGAGATAGAGAGAAAGCGATAGAGAGAAAGAGAGAGAGAGAAAGAGAGACGTAGTTGATGGTGAAAATTTTATTTATATATGTATATATATGTATATAATCTCCCCCTCCCCCTCTCTCTCTCTCTCTATACACACATATATATATATATACTATATATATATATATATATATATATATATATATACATACATACATACATATATATATATATATATACACGCATATATGTATACATACATATACATATATACATATATATGTATAGAGAGAGAAAGAGGGAGGGAGACGGAGAGAGACGACAGAAAGTTAGTAGATACCTTCAGTCACGAATCAGACGTCACGTCCCTACAAGACCCCTTCACGTTACGTCCCTAAAAGACCCCTTTCTATTTTATTGTTGTGTTCCACATAAATATGAAGAGGCATCCTCTTTTAGCCAATGCCGATATTCGCCATCTTCTCGACTCTGTATTCTTTGCTCTTGCAGTTCACGCCACCGTCTTTAGGCCTATGTTTCTCTGGTGATAAGCCCATGTTCGACCGCTGTGCTTGGTTTGGTTTGCCATATTCACACCGGATGACGACCTTGGCCGTACGTTTATTTTTCTGTACGAGACATTCTCTGCTGCAGACGCATCATACCTGTTGATTCCTGTCAACAGACTTCTCCAGGTGGGCCTGAAGCCAAGCATTTTCGGCCGCGCCGCACGCCTATTGACGGAAGGTACGCAGACAGGAGACTGTCTTTCACATAGTCCCTTTCAGCAAATGTATGTACGCGCTGCTGCAGAACGTTCTTTGTCGGGAACGCCTATGCATCTCTTACTTGTCGATGCTCCAAATCGTACAATTTCTATAGACGAAATTTTTCATGCAGGACTGGAGCCTTTACGCGCTTTCGTTTGTTCGTACCCTATGGACAGGATATTGCAAGCTTGCAGACAGCGCTGTGGCCCTATGGACGGGATACTGAGAGCTCTCATGGATAAATCTCAATTGTGTTGTTAGCTCACAACACCACCCGTGTTTTCGAGTAATGATCAATCTTCAACCCCGCATTCGCCGTCCGCGATGCTACAGCTCACGTGCCAACGGTGTCCCTACTGCCGACAGCGCCCTACTTTCTGCGCACGTATGACCCTTCAGAGAACTTCTGCGCTCGCCCTTCCACAGGACCCTTCCCCACCCTGCTTGTTCATTATTTTCTGATTTTATCTTCTTCTACATGTACTCATTTGATAAATTTTCTTCCTCATTGGTAGACAGTTCGCTTCAACACGCCTTAGATTATTTCGAGTGCTCTGATCTTGCCAGTTTCTCGAGGGAGACACAGAAAGTTAGTAGATACCTTCAGTCACGAATCTGTCGTCACGTCCCTACAAAACCCCATCACGTCACGTCCCTAAAAGACCCCTTCCTATTTCATTGTTGTGTTCCACATAAATCCTCCGAAGTTTCAATTGAATGCCGAAATTCGCCATCTTCTCGACTAGTCTCTGCTCTTGCAGTTTACGCCACTGCGTTTAGACCTATGCTTTCCTAGTTTGATGGTACACAGAATATATAGAGAGAGATCAAACATCGTCGTCATCGTCTTTGGCGTCGGTACCACGGGCCGAAGATCTCATCAAGACAACACTTGTGGGGACACGTGCTTTCCTGTTTACAACGTCGGTGTTCGCGTGGATGTGGCATGCCCGCTGACATCGTCAAAGCAACAAGCAGAGCAACTCGCAGACGCGCTGTCGACAGACCGGACTTTAGATCGTAAGGTAGACACTATCACGATGACCCGACGACGAGAAAGCAGGGGCAGAGTTGTCAACACGTGAAAAGCGCCCGAAGCTAGGAAGTTGGATTGCCATTACATACATCTGCAGAGGAAGAGACCTGGACACAACGCACCTGAGATCGCAAAAATTTGTCTTTTTCTACAGGGTCGTTCCAGCACATCGAACCCGCTTTTTTGACCCAGCCAGCGTGTTTCTAAGCACATTCTGATGAAGCCAGAACCCAGCCTGCCAGCGTTGAAACAACGCTGGTAAAACAACACTAAACCATTAAAAAACTGCCACCCAGCCAACGAGTTTCTACACTCCCCGTAGAAACTTTAGCTTTCTTTGTAGTACGAGATTTTATGAATAGTTAAGAAAATCATGGAGAAAATCATTACAAAATTTCATAGAGAAAATCTGAGATTTTCATACAGCAAATTGAGATTTTCATTAAGATTTTCATAGAGAAAAACATAAATCATCAAGAAATTGCCCAAATCGCTGCCAGCGGGTTTCTCATCCTACAGTGAAGAAACCGGCCAATTTCCACATTACTGTTTCTATCAATCATTAAGAAACTGACCAAATCGCTGCCAGCGGGTTTCTGAACACTTATTCAAGAAACCGGCCCAATTCCAGCCTGCAATTTCAAGTTCTATGTGCCAGTTTCTATGTGCCGGAACGACCCTGTATTACTGGAAAATCACAGTAGTGTGTTGATGTTTATATAAGAGTAACCTTGTCAAAAAAAGCCAGATAAATTGAATTTGAAAAGCACACAGATCTCAGACTGAAGCTCCCCAGTGGCCTTGGAAGATAGGAAAGGAACAAACAGGTAGACACACAATGGAAACCAACGTCGAGGAGGAGCAGACAGGATCCGGACTCTCGAATGCGAGAAAGGATGGAATGGACAAAAGCGAGGTGAGAGTGGATCGTATCAGAAAGAGGGACAGAACGCAAGAGTCCTTGCGTGCGCTGTCGTGTGAGGAAGGATGGAGGAATGGGAAGAGCCGGGACGGGATAAGGAAGAGGAAGAGGAAAGGGGAGGGGTGGGAGCTGCGTAAGAAAGAAAGAAAGTCAATCATTACTCTGCAGTAATTGTTGACTTTCTTTCTTTCTTTCTTTCTGCGGTTCTGTATTTTCTTTTGTTTTGTTGACATGAAGCTTCACAACGCACGCACTCCCAGGAAGTCAAATGCAACCCCTAAAGGCCCAGTAATAACTACCTCAAGGACCACAATGGATCTATCACTGGATCAGCCTGAGGATTGGATTCTTTCTTTCTTTCTTTCTGGATATTGCTTTCTTATTTTTTTTCTTGGGTTTTGAATACTCAACTTAATCAATAGAATAAGCGGGTCGCTGGGTGGTGACCACCTGATTAATCATGTAAGACCCGGCAAGAAACTATGCCGGACCGTTCCCGACCTAGTTGAAGACCGATTCGCGGGTAAAAGCAGTTCACAATGTGTGTGGGCTGACCTGCCAGGCTGCATCCTTGGGCTAACAACTCCTAACAATGAAGTCTCCCTAACTTGATCGCAGTCCTTTTACCAGTCGGCGGGAATCGAACCCACGTCACGGTACCAAAGGACATTCTTACGACGATAGCTTTATACCACTTGGTTATCGAAGAGTACTTATCAAATTCGATAAGTGCTTCGATAGCCAAGTGGTATAAAGCTATCGTCGTAAGAATGTCCTTTGGTACCGTGCCGTGGGTTCGATTCCCGCCGACCGGTAAAAGGACTGTGATCATAATGTGGGGTTGATAATTGAATATCGCACGGGCCTATATTACGAGCCATTCCCGCGGAGACTTCGCCTCCCAAAACCTACTCTACCCCTTGAGTACGTTTTTATCTGCATCCGGTCTACGCACTGCGGTGGTGTGCCGGAGTCTGGATGACCACGCTTGGTCTACGTACCTAGGGCTCCGAACTATGAACTCTCGAATGAATTCGATAACGCCCACGTTATGGGTGCAGTCCTTTTAACAGTAGGCGGGAATCGAACCCACGTCACGGTGCCAAAGGACATTCTTACGACAATAGCTTTATACCACTCGGCTATCGAAGTACTTATCAACTACCAAGGAACGTAGCGCCCGGTGGAATGGTCCCCCCCCACTAGGGCAGGTAAGGCACCAAACTTTCTTTCTGTCTTTCTTAGGCTGCAAAGACCCAACATAATCACTGGACTAAGGCCGAACGTTAACAGTCTCACTTCCCTTGTCACAACTTCTTTAAGTATTGTAAATCATGTTTAATAGACGTAACTGTTGCGTAGCAGGGGCTAGTTCAGGAAGGAGTTAAAAAGAATCCCACATGAGTATGGCCACATCTGCGTGGGATTCTTTTTAACTGTTTTCCCCACTTCAGCCCCAACTTCAGTTTTTCCTTTCTTTCCAATACTAATGGTTGAGGAAAATTGCAACACTCTGCAACAAAGCTATGATGGTTTGATTGAAATCATTGACCAAGTTAGTAAAGCCATCAAAAATCAATGAGAGGTCGCGAGCGTGGTGCGGCGATGCACACCTTGACATGGTACATCCTATTTGTGACGTGCTATAGAAGAACCTGTTCACCACACGTCTGTTAGCTGCTATGCTCAGTCGCGTGGTGATCAGATTAATATCCAGCAATTAGGCTGTCTTTGTCCTCTCTTCCTGGCGCTCTTCCACTGCGCTGGAGATGGCGTGGGCGGTGATCTCGAAACCCGAAGAAGAAGAAGAAGATCTCAGCACTTGATGGGTAGAGGTTTGGAACGAGGTGCACTGAAGCTGCCTTCCCAACTGTGATCCAGGGCAGATTGCACCATTGTGCACTATTGTGGTGCACGCAGGGTACTAGCACATCGTACACATACCGCCCGGAAATTACGACCCACTTTCGGCGAGTCCATAGAGTTGTGTATGTGGCACCGCTCAGTGACTCGGAATTATGCCGCAGGAGCTATTGTCAAGCGCTGCAATTGCATTAGTATGATATTTGTATGCACCATATAGCACTACTGCTAGACGACCAGGAGTTGCGATGATGCTTGTCATCTTCCTTCAGTCCGTTGCGATCTCCACAGAGAGGTCCACCGATCGACCCTGTTCACTTGATATGTGCAACACAACCAGGAGTTTCACATACGAGTCCAATACATATGTGATTAGAAGGTTGGCGTTCCTAAATTTTGGCTTCATTGACCGTGAACGACTGTCTTGTACCCGCTCCCTGCCACCCTCCACAAACCTCGCATCGCAGAATTCTGGTTTGTCCACGAACCTCAAATTTTAGAAATTGCTCTGAGGGAAATTGGGGATTTCCAAGAACTTATGCTGGTGTTCGGTATTGGTAGGATGTAAAAATGGAGGCGGAGGCGGAAACTTTTCAAAAGCAAACCGGTCAGTTTCAAAGTGGATAGGAATAAGGAAACAGTTATACTTTGGTTTTTGGCCTGTACTGGTGGGGTTTTAGAAACGCAGGAACTTTTTCCCATATTTTACTCATAAACCCATATTTGACTCATAAACCCATATATGCATATTTGCCCCTGCTCATAGGCTCTTGGAATATGCAAGAACTTTGGGATTCGGACCTATTTTGGTTCGATGACGGTCGAATCAGAAAGGATTTCCTGCCACTTTGCATTTTGTAGCCTCGGGAACAGACTTGCGAGCTTTTTTATTGTACCTAAAAACTGCATTTTTTGAAGCGCATCATTTGAGCTCATTAAAAACCTGGCAACTTTGTTCCCTAAATTGTTACAAGGTTTTCATGGAACACTCCTATACCATTGTTACACCCTAGGTATTGGGTAATCTTGGTTGCTCCACTTGAAGAAGAGTATGGAAAATAAATTGATCAATCGAAGTTGGGACAAGCGAAGTGAGAGTGTCAGCATTCAGTCTAAGCGGATGGTGATCACCTGATTCATCACGTAGGACCCAAGAAACTGTCCCAGACCGTTGCCGACTCGGACCTAGTTTCAGGCTATGCCCATTTATCCAGGTGATTATTTTTTTGACGTATAAAGTTGACAAACTAGCGCTCGGCGTTTGCTTCCCGCAGTCATGCTTGAGCGCTGGCCATAGGTTTGCTGCATCAACATCACGTTCACATTACTCTCATATTCGGGCTGTTTCTCAGGGACATCATCGGCCACGAAAGAGTGCCTGGCCATTCGAACGCTGAGCTAGAATTCAGTAAGTGTCAAGCGACCGACAAGACCTAAAGTTTGAACGTACTTTTGTCCATGCATTCGGATGGCCAACCCCTCCCCATAGTCCCATCAAAACACTGCGACAACGCCAGCCAGAAATAGGCTCAGACGGTCAAGTGTTTGGAACCCTCCCCTAATTTCGGACGCTTCACGACGATTTCAACCAGACCCTTGTCACAGTCGACCCAAACAACTTTTTTTCTTGTCGCTATTTGTAAGGTTGAGAGGAAAATGCTGGAACTGAACTTTCAGGATCCTCTGCTCTTCTTTCATTCTGATTTATTAAAAAGTCGACTTTGTGTGTGTTGTTTTATTTTATTCAACCGATATTGGGGAATCGTTACGGTCCCGTGGTTTCATCACGAGCGAGCCAAGGGGGACGCAACCACGATCCGAGATCGCCGACATCCCTCCTCACCCTGTCTCCCCTTAGATAACCTGGGGTGTCCGGATCCTCACCCTCCACCGTAAATACGTCGCTGGTTATACCGTGTGTGTGTGTTCCTTTGTTTTATTAAACTGATATTGGGGAATCGTTACATACGGTCCCAGGGCTTCATCGTGAGCGAGCCAAGGGAGACGCACCCACGATCCAAGATCGCCGACGTCCCAACCTCACCCTGTCCCACCTTAGATAACCTGGGGTGTCTGGTAAGTCCGGATCCTCACCCTTCACCTTAACTACGTCGCTGGCTATATGTGACGACTGATTTGGCTTTGACTGAATCTCTTTTGAAATCTCTGCCCCGCCGTCGCTCTGCCCTTTTAATACTTTATTCGAGCACACAAAGCTTCCAGCAAACCTAGTAGACTATTTCTTACGAAGCAATAAAAGCAACATCAATCAATCAGCCCACTGCGAGTTTCGGGATGAAGGTTGACATGGTTCCTATTTTGCCACGTGCCCAGTTTTTGGTCACTCTGATGTTGGGGAGTCATGTAGATTCCAAAATAAACTCGAGCAAAGGGTATCCTTCAAGCCCCTCCGAATTTACATCCTTTTGTTCGGGGGTTTTGTTCCAATAAACGTCTCTTAGTGCGGATCCCAGGGCTCTTTTGTGTAAGAGGCGTGTTGAAAATTTTCATCGAGCGAAAATTGTCGAATTTGACAGATGTACTTCACCGGTAAATATGTAGTAAAATTTGTCAAAGAGACCTGCGAAACTGTCCACAAAATCGCAAAAAACGCATGTCAAAAGGTGACATGGTTTGATGAGCCCTCCAAAACTGCATGTTTTTGGGGGGTCAAGGAGACATCAAAAGAAGGGAATGTGAGTGATCTAGGGTTGTGCAATTGTGAGGTATACTTTCATGTCTTTCATTACTTGCCACGCAAGGGGCCTGCAGTGCCGTTGAGAGACCTACAAAAAATGGACCCCCCATTCTCTCTTTCACCCTCTCTCTCTCTCCCATTCATGGGGAGAGAGGACCGGGGCTTTTTTGATTTTTTTTGATTTTTTTGTTTATTAAATCCACACAGCTCGCGCGCCTAGTACAGTAGGAACGATTACAGATGGAGGTGCAGTAATGCGGAGGCCCGGAAGCGTTGGGGAGCGCCATTACTGACGTCCATCCCGCAGTTTCGTGACGAACCATGATCCATTACTCCGCCCCAGAGCACGTTGATCCACTATGCCTATTACTCTCAGGTTCGAAACGTCGGGACATTCTTGTCCTCAGAGCACGGTCCCCCCAGTGGACAATTTCACGCAGGTTCGAGTCGACAGACAGTGTGTGACTATCCCACGCAGCAGCTACAGTTTTCTACGAATTAACAATGCAAGGGTCATATTTCCAAAACAAATTTGAGAACATTGCATGTATTCAGAGGAACTCACCTGTAGTCGTCTGTCAGCGCAGTATTATTGTACATATTTTAACACAAGCAAATGTACTCTTCCTACAACAATCATATAGAGAATAAGGCTTTAAACGTGCTCTATTTGCTCTATTACTCAGCAAATTCGACCGGGTAGGAAGCATACCTGGAAGCGAAGAAGGTGTCCTCTGATTTGTCTCTTTCTTAGTGCTCGTTCTAGTGCTCTTGTGTAGTCGTATGTATTATAGTTTCAACATAGTTGATTCCGGAAAAAAACGGAAACCGGAGAACTATCATATACCTGGCCAGGATTCACGCCATCCAGCCTGAGATTCAGCAAGACTCGAGGCACGTCGTGTCGAGGAGTTCGTGAAGCCAATCCAGTCTGCAGTAATGACGGCGGACGTCACAGAGGCCACACGTGGCCTGTTTCATGGACAAACTCATCATTTTCGAGGGTTAGGAGCCGCAAGAGACGCGAAAAATGCGCAGCAGGGCACAGTCTACGGCACACTCTCCTCACATTGGCCTCTATGGTTCTGCCTGCAAATCTAAGTGTGCTGCTGGGAGCCCTACGTGAGCAACCCGGCCGCCCAGCCGGCTCGCTTGTTCAAAAAACGAGCAAACCGGCGCCTGAAGGCTTGGATGCACAGGTGAGCGCCCAACGTTTTGCACACAGCTAGACTGGGCAGCTGCAGGCACGAAGCTGAGTAGGCAGCTGCAGGCATGCTGTCTGGTTCACCCGCTACAATCACTGGTCCTGGTGCGCACGACGCATTTTCGCAAATTGTCTTCGACGAAGCCTCAGGCCTTCCCTTCAACGTCCACCTCGCTTGCACTTCACTTCTCTCTCCACTCTCCCCCCTCCCCCCTCCCATTGCCTCTCCTCCTCCTTCTGCTGCTGCTGGGGAGCCCATCTGAGATCCAGGAGTTTTCACTATCATAATCATCTTTGTCCCCTATTGGTGGTTGTCTTATAATAAACTTTCCTCTCTCTGGATACGCATGGCGAGAACTGCACGGCAGGACGCTTAGAAGGTCGGGAAAGGAAGACGCAGGGCATCCATTGTTTTTGGAAGGATACCTCTTCGGATTTTACGGGGAACACAATAGTAAAAATAGAAGGGGGTCTTTTAGGGACTTTGACGTGAAGGGGTCTTGTAGAGACGTGACGTCTGATTCGTGAATGTAGTCATCTACTAACTTTCCGTGTTGACGTCGACGGCGCCAAAAGCGAGATCAAGGTCGAGAGAAGTTGTGACTTTGAATGTAGCGCCGAGGATTTCGCAGAGAGCGTCCTCGAAAATACACTCGTCATCATCGTCGTCATTGACATGGGTCATCACAGCGCTCGCACGGACATTGGCATGCCCGTCGACGACGGTGGCATTCGCACGTACATTGGCTTCCTCGTTGACACCGTCAAAGCCAGTGGAGAGACGACGAGCCGAGGGACTCGAAGAGGCGCTGTGATACGATGCTTGACTTTGCGTAGGCAGGTAGTTACCACGGCCCGACGACGGAGAGGCAGAAGTAGAGTCAACAGGACCGGGAATGACGTCTGGAGGCATGCTAGAAACCAGCGAAGGATTGCCACCCCCCCCGACCGCACCTGCACAAAGGCCATTGATAATGTCGCTGCGGACAGGACCACTGGCAGCAGACGAGCTTGCAGGAGGGTTTCCCTGCTGACGAGGATGAGAAATGTCAACAGCGATGCGGATGAGACAATCAGCCGCTGATCGAGGGCGAACAGAAGCGGCACTCATAGGGTGAGCGGTGCCATGTACCGACAAATGAGTGCGTATGGCTGAAGCGTATGCAACGGCAAGGCCAATCGCATT
>Ga0335398_10009269_pt1 | contig 11429 bp, 10 predicted proteins | sample BON03_FD_205742 | JGI IMG/M metagenome (GOLD analysis project Ga0335398, IMG submission 205742) | Freshwater microbial communities from Lake Bonney liftoff mats and glacier meltwater in Antarctica - BON-03 (spades assembly) (version 2) | ecosystem: Environmental > Aquatic > Freshwater > Ice >...
ATGGGTCGCACACACACACACACACACACACACACACACACACACACACACACACACACACACACACACACACACACACACACACACACAAACACACAGCTCGTCGCGCGTTCACCGCATGCCGCCGCCTCGAGTCCCAACACGCTGCCGCCACCAACACCTCCCTCCCCTCTTCGCCCGCGCTCCCGCGACCACCCACAAGCGCCAGGGGGGAGGGGGGGGGGAGACTGAGTGCGACGAGTGTGGCGTGCACTGCGAATATTGCACTTCTCGATGCATTGCAATGAGTCGTATAACCTATCGATGAGTCGTGTCTCTGAGAAAGGAGTGCTGTGCTGTGTCTCATGAGTGTGTCTGCTTTACGTGTATGAGGCATGTCGCATATGTCAGTCCCATTTGTCTATGAGGCCTGTCTCATATGTCAGTACCATATGTGTCTCATGAATGCGTCCGCTTTACGTGCATGAGGCATGTCTCATATGTCAGTCGCATATGTGCATGAGGCATGTCTCATATGTCTGTCGCATATGTGCATGAGGCATGTCTCATATGTCTGTCGCATATGTGCATGAGGCATGTCTCATATGTCTGTCGCATATGTGTCTAATAAAAGCGTCCGCTTTACGTTGACGAGTCGTTTCTCACATCAAGGTGACATGCCGCCAATATCGCACGTCGCTGCCAAAATTAGTACCAGTTTGCACAAAGTTGTAAAAGCTCGCCGAGCAAAAATGGAACAAAATGACAGTACGGCGTCAAGGCGCTACCAGTGAGCCGAGTTCATTGACAGCGCCTTCTGGATCTGAGAGCTGTGCCGTCTGCCGGGTCTTAATACCTCGGAATTTGCCGCTTCGCTTCTGTCTTGCCCGGGTGAGCCTGCCGGTCTGGCAAGCAGCAGCGTGCTCATGGGTGCTCGCGAATCGAACCGTTTTCACGGGTGGAATCTTGTTCGTGTGGTGATCTAGAGTGGAATGCGCATACGAAAACGACAGAGAATGCGAATGCGTATGTAGAGTGAAAGTAGAGTGAAAGACCAGACGTGTGGATACGACATGTCCAACATGTAAATACTTGTAGCACAGGTGCATTGGTGCAAGTCAAGGGCCTTGCTGCGCATTCAAACGTTGGCAACGTGCTGCATGCAAGCGTTGGCTAGGTGCAGCAACAAGAGCCTTTCCATGGTCTTCATTTTTTGAAATCCCTCCACTTTCTTTATTTATACATTTGGTCCATTTACACATCCTTTGTCAGCTTGTCTTTCCTTTCACCTATACATAGGTATGTACGCATCTATACATAGATGCGTACGTACCTACATACATATAGAAATATATATGTACGTTCATATAAGCACACGTAATTCGCACGTACATATCCGCGTACGTACAAACAAAAATGCAAAATATACATACGCGTGAAACACACATATACAAATCACACATACTGAATATACCGCCGTCAAGAGAGAGACAGAGCAACACATGTAGTGCCTGAGGATCGATTTCAAAATGATATTTGAGAGACTTTTCGACATATCAGACCATATCTAGAACCCAAGTCTATACGTCAACACAAGAATCATCAAAATTCGGCCGCAGTTTCTGAAAAGAGGCCTTTACTGTATCAAAAGAGATGACGTTCTATCGAAAGAGCCCTACATTCAATCAAAAGTCAATGTCGAGATCCGCATGAACTTTGGAGAAAGTCTTGCAGGTGCGCAGGCCACGGTTGCGGAATTGGTTCACTGTGATCGTAGATTTTCCTGGCTCGTTCATTTCAAAATCACGCGTGAATGTGCCCTCCTGATTAGAGAGAGCGCGCATGAGAGAGAGAGAAGAGCCAGAGAGGAGAAAGAGAGAGAGAGAGAAGAGATGGAGCAACAGTCAGTGGATGTAGATGTGGGTACGTGCTGATCATAGTGCACGCTGTAGGCTGCTTCTTCTCCAAGTCGCTTTCTTCTCCTAGTCGTGTTCATGATCTGAGACCATGTTCCTTATCAAATCACATCTCATCAAATCGGAGCGTTGCATGTCATTCAAATTGTGTGACTGCCTCTCGGAATGAGCCCTATATCCAGACAGAGAGGGCAGTTGCGTGAGGCAGATGTGCGGATGTGCGTGTAAATACAGATATGCATGCGAGAAATGATCCATCTGCAGGTTCTTTTGCAAAATCATTGTATTGTGTGGCGAGGAAAAAACACACATATCCATATACTGACCACACTACCCTATCCAACCCACTGACCAATCCATGATCATGTGTGTGTGCGTGTTTGTATCTTTCATGATGCACACGCAAGCCACATACAGATGCATACCATTTTCCGCCCCATATGACAGTCATTGCAATTGTGTTGTATCACTTGCCAACACGATAAAAGAGCCGAAGAAGTTTAAACACGCACATACGTACATGGCAACGCTGTAGCGGACAACAAACACACCACAGACAAAGACACACAAACTTCTTCTCTAGATCGCTTTCTCCTACAAGTCGTGTCCATATTCTTAGGTCACTTTCCTGATCAAATTCCATCTCATCGAATCGTGGCGTCGCACGTCATTCAAAGTGTGACTGCCTCTCTGGAAAGAGTCCTGTATCATATCGAGACAGAGATGGCAGTTGCGAGGAAGCAGATGTGTAGATGTGCGTGCAAACACAGATGTGCATGTGGAAAATAATCTGACTGCAGTCTCTTTTCCGAAATCGTTGTATTGTGCGGCGAGAAACAAACTCACACTCTAGTGGGTTGGACAAGGCATTGTGGTATGTCAATTACGTTGCAAAATGCTCTGTCCAACCAACTGACCAACCCATCGTAATGCGTGTGTGCGTGTTTGCATTTATTCACGATGCACACACACCAGCACCCACAAAAATTTGCTGCACACACGCAAGCCGCACACATATGCACGCACGAACAGATCACTTTACTTTCCGCCACCACAAATAACAGTCATTTCAATCGTGGTGTGTCACTTGCCAACCCGATTAAAGAGCCGCAGAAGTTGGAAAACGCATATAATGACATAGCAACGCTGCATAAGATGGACACCAAACACACACAAGAGAAGAAGACACACGAGCATGAACGCACCTTTCCTCGCCATTTGACAGGCATGTCAACTTGCTGGGGTCGCTTGCACCCCAAATCGTGCGCCGTTGTCGTAAAACACGGGTGCTGCACCTTGATGTTCGAAGTAAACGTGGAGGCGTTCGCAAATCGTTCCGGCACGATGGACGAGTTGCCAAAGGGATCCTTTGTACCCACTTCTCGCTCGTCCTGCTGCTCGCCGCCTGGTCCGTGGCACCATTCACGGAACTGGGCAAAAGTTATACTCTCCAGCTGCTCCTCCTGTAGACACTGCACAATGTTGGCCTCATCCACCGGCACAATATCCATCTTGCGCACCTCTGCCACGTAGTCCACCAGCTGGTCCAAGTCCAGCGCGCCTGCGGAGAATCAGACCGCGTTAGCAGAGCGTAGCGAGGACAAAAGAAAGCAGCGAGCAGGAAAGGGAGGGGACCAGTCCCGCGGCGATCAAACAGCTTGAAAAGATTGAGCGTACACTTCCACGCCTGCTCCATCCCCGCGTCCATCTTCCTTCGTGTGCTGAGTGTTTGCCTCTCCGTTGGAATTGGAGATAAGCCCCCGATGCAGGCAGTGGGGGCTTTTGTCTGACTAGAATTGACACCAGTTCGTTGTTTGCGCCCCGATAGTCGGCGATAGAACAGCTGCCGATAGAAGTTGGTGTCCATGGCCACGACGTATTTTGAGGGTTGCATCTCTCCATCCAGACTGGAATGTTCCGCGAAACAGAGCATCCTCATCCTGCTGTGAGTGTTGCAGTGTTGCCAGCCGGTCCAGAATCTTGAAGCAGCGCGGGCAAGTCGTCGCACCAGAATGTTGCGCAGCGCAGTGCTGCTGCTACTGGCGCTGCTGGTTCTCGGTGACCTGGCGGCAGCCGACGATGGGCCGCCCCAGCCTGCGTTGGCTCCTGCCATCCCTTTGCAGATGACCTACCCTAGTGCCAAGGAGGTGGCGGCACACCTGTATGCGCTGCAAAAGGCAGAGAAGCGCGTGGAGGAGATGGAGGTCCAGCAGGCCCGCCACCGGGAGACGGTGCACGAGCAGGCAAGGCAGCAGCGTGCGAGCGCGGCTGCAGCGCGGCAGAAGAAAGTTGCCTTTCCCCTCGGACTCGGGCGCCGCCGCGTGGCTGTCACCACGGGGCTGGGGTCTTCGGGGTGGTGGGACGACGTGCAGGCTGGAAGGTGGGAACCCGAGACGTTCAAGGCATTGTACCAGGAGGTCACGTCTGACGTGACTTACCTGGGCGTTGGCGAGTGGGTGGGAGTCACTGGTCTCTTCGCTGCACAGCGCTCTAAGCGCACCATCCTCGTTGAGCCGGATCCGCTGGCAGTCGGAGAGATGAGGGCAAACCTGGAAATCGAGTCACGGGACACGGGCAACCCGCGGATTACAATCAGCACAAAGTGCGTGTCAGACAAGCGTGGCCCAGTCACCATGACTGGCAATGGCTCCAGCACGAGCTCGCTGCTCCCCGGTTTGCCGTGGCTCCAAGGAGCTCCCACCTTTGAGGCAACGTGCGTCACTCTTGCCGACCTTTTCCAGGAATACTACCTGTCCGGCAAGGTCTTCATCAAGATGGACATTGAAGGCGCAGAGGCGTCGGTTATTCCCTCGCTCTTCACCTGGCTCTCCACCCTCGAGACCGGGACAAAACCCTCGTTTTTCATCAGCTTCCACCGACAGGCAACTCCGAATTCCAGGGAATTGAAGGAGCAAATCGCAAGGTAAACCGTGACAATGAGTTTGCGCAGATGCACACTCACATCCTGCCTAGCGAATGCTGCTCCAAACAGCACTCCTGGCATGTAAGGATCATGATACCTCCATGCGGTCTAGCGCTGAATCATACGGAGAATGGGTGTATTGATGCGCGTCCAATAAGAGAGGAGAGGGAGTCGGAGAGAGTGAGAGAAAAATGACGTCTTGACGCGTCTTGAAATACACAGAGTTTTGAACCTCTACCCGCACTTTGCTATTCTCAAGGTAATCACCATCCTTAACACCACACATGTTCAAATGCGCAGACATACACACACACTCATGCACACACGCACACACAAATACACACATGCACACATGCAAATGTTTGCACACACACATACATGTCGACTGATTGTATGAGTTTCTAATGTTAGACACATAAACAGAAACAAGCACACCCGTACACGCTATGCATGCACACAAGCGCACACGTACACACGTACACGCGTACACAAACACACACGCAGACGCACGCACAAGCTCGCTTGATTCAAGTTGAAACAAGAACACACACTCACACACGCTTACGGACGTGATTAAAAGCACACGCATGGAGAATTTTTTCATTCTCGTGCATGCACAAGCGTGCTTGCTCTCATTCTCCCTGTTTCCTTTTCTCTCTTTGTTCTTCTCTCCCTGTCTCTCTGTGTTATTCTTTAGAGCTCACTCTCTCTCTTTGTTTTTCCTCTTTCTCTCTCGCACGAGCTCTCTTCTCTCTTTCTTCTCTTCTCTCATCTATCGCTCTGTCGCACACACTCTCTCTTTCTCTCCTACCTTGTCTGCCCTGTCGACTGCAGGGCCACCCTCACGTGAAAATGGATACTAGCGACTGCAAGCTTGGTGTGCCTCTCACCGATAACAAACATGGCACAGCTTTCAGTGCTGAGAACATCTGCGACACATGTGATGTACTGCTCTCAACCAGTCGTGCCCGCAGTGATATATTGTGTGCAAGGAATACTGTCAGAAACGCCAACGCCGCGCAGACGTCTCTGCTTTCTAAGACGACGCAGTCAGTTGGTGGTGGTGGTAAGGAGGAGACAGGAACTCGAGATTTCACACCGAAACAGGCTCAAGAATGGCAAACATCAAGCACGAATGATGCTCAAAACTCTCGCACACATGAGCATGCTCGCAAACGTGATCATGGTACTCATGCACGTGACCAGGGTAGTTCGCAAAGCTTAAGCTTGAGCTCGATTGCAGGAGAGATCCATGTCCTGGAGCACACTGTATCAGACCTGAATTCAACTGTAGATAATTTGTTGAAGAAAGTGTCAACCCTCGAGCTGCAGCATGACTGGAGCCAAGTTGCCACCACATATGTAACTTGTAGTTTGGGCATGACATGGAGGTGTGTCTATCGCTTTCGCTGTCGCTATCACTGTGGCTATCTCTGTCTCTGTCTCTGTCTCTCCTCTGTCTCTGTCTCTGTACCTGTACCTGTCTCTGTCTCTGTCTCTATCTCTGTCTCTGTCCCGTGTTGCGTGTGTGTGCATGTATCAGTGCATGCATGTATTTGTGTGTGCACATTTTTCGATTTCAAAAACAAACCGTGTGTGCATAAAACATTATTACAATCTGACCTTCTTATGCCGGGTGGATTTCGGAAAATACGGTAACACGCACACGCGCGCACATACATTCAAACAACAGCGAGATAATCAAAGTCGTGTCAGACCAAAAAAATAGCGGCACCAGTCGCCCAGAAATCGTGACAGGTGGCCTGGGCCGGAAAATGGTTTTTGAGAAGTTTGAGGTGTGGATTTGCAGCCGATCAGATAGGTGTGCAATTTCAGAGGACGATTTCATGTGCTACGTATATGACGAGCAAGAGCGCATTTTCCTGCCGTGGTCGACAAATGGTTTGTTCCTGCTCGCTGTTTATTGTTGCTGCGCTTACTGCTCACCTCTCACTTGCTCTCCCTCTCCGTGGTCTCGTCAGCTGACATCAAAGGGCATGCAGGCGAGCTGAGACTAGTCAAGGGTGGGCCTTTTCTGTCTGGCCACGAAAGCACTGCTGCACTTGCGCTGGCCCAGGTTAGACTGTTGCGAGAGGAGGTCAACCAGTTGAAGCAAATGAATACCACCGCGGGCTCTGGCATTTGCACAGGCAGTCTGACCGTTGTTGGTCCCTGCGTGCGCAAATTTACGTCAGGGCAGAATATATCCTCCAACTTGTGGCGTGAGACTGCTGCTGTTTTTTTTATTCCTGGAGCACCACCGCAATGGCAGGACCTTTCCGCGCGGAATCCGATGTCGAACCCAATACAATACGAGGATGACAGGACCATCAGTTTTTCACACGTGTTGGCTGTTGACAAAGGTGGTTCTACATGCTTCGCCCGCATGTTCCCTGGCAATTATGCTTCTCAGCATGTCTTAAGATTTACCACAATCGAGAGCCAGTATGCAGGGCGAGCTGGTGACAATGAGCTGGTTTTATCGGCTCAATCGCCCGACTTTTGTCAAGGAAATCTTATTAAAGTAACGAATGTTCAGCACATCGCTGACCGGTTTCAGATTGGCAGCTATTCCCAAGACCACAGTCCATTTGTTGTCGAGGCGCTTCCTTGGGCACTAGATCAAGACTGGCAAGCAAATTTGGGTGCTGGTTACCAACCAATAGCCGTCCAACTTTCGAACGGTGGAACGCTATTCTACAACTTTCACGCAGGCCAGAATTTCAACTACGATCTCACACAGCGGCATGTGCTCCTGTGGGGTGGCACGACTGGGTTGGCGGATCCTATCACGTCATATGATATACAAAGGGGATATCATGCCACTTTTTCGAGGGGCAACTTTCAAAAAATCTCTGCTGTGCCTCTCTTGAGAGGCTACATTGAAGCTGGATACAGAAGTATTTGCTCATCAGATAATGGTTGGACGTGTGGACCTTCAGACGAGCCACGTTTTGCGTTTTCAAGAGTGAATGTAGGAATAGCGCAAGCTGGATCGTTTGTTTACTTTGCGGGCGGGCTCGAAGTCACTGGCGATGGCCCGCAAGGCGAAGCAATTAGACGTAATCGTGGTGCGTACACTGTTTCTGGGTCTGGGTCTGGGGGTGGTGTCGCAAGGATTGACCTGCCGTCCCTGCGCCCCATGCAAGACGTGACTATACTTAATGTAGACACTGGAGTTTGGACCTCGCAATCTCTGTCCTTTCCTCGCTTTGGCGTTGCTGGTGCAGGTGTAGGTAGCAAGATTTTTTTTGCTGGAGGCGCTCGTTTGGGCAATGCCGATGGCACTGCTGTCGTCCCTGAATTTACCTGGCAAGTAAACACTTCGTCCTGCAGCACTCAATGTATGGAATTTTGGCAGTGGCAGGAGAGTGGCACTTCATCCGAGTCTCGTTGCTACTTCGATGGGTGTCAAGCTCTGTCGTGGCAAATGACTGTGATCAACAGTGATGTTGTCGAGGTAAATGACACGCGCTCCAACAGTCCACAGCAAATGACGCTGAAACAACCTCGGCGATTTGCAGCAGGCGCTGCGATTCCAGCGCTCGACTTGGTCCTCTTTGCGGGAGGGGTCACCACAAGTGACGCAACTATGCCTGCAGGCGGCTGGAAATCTTCCCAGACGTCAGATGCCGTCGACATCTTCACGGTGGACAGCAGCACTGGCGCTGTTTCCAACGCCAATGCCGCCATGTTTCCCAGCCCCGGCAGTATAGCAGCAGGCAAGTTGGTGGCAGGATCAGCGGGCAATATGATCGTCTTATTACGACACGACGAGAATGTCAACTTTGACAGTACAGGCTATATCTTTGATGGTTCGACGTGGACCACAACTAACCACCCAGGCCAGTGCGGCGTGCAAGATTCCACAACATCGACGCCAGGCGGCTTGCTCGTCTTTCTTTCCGCCTGCGAGCCAGAAGCTTACATTTTCATTCTTTCGTCTCGAACTTGGCAGCGTCATCGTTTCACTCATTCGGCCCACCCATCTCGGATTGTGGCGTCGTTGGACAAGAAGCTTCTCTTTGCAGGACGCATGCTAGCGGACGACCAGGAATCTTCTGAAAATTGTGGCTACACATACTGGAGTCAGCCTGGTCAGCCTGGAAACCCGTATTCTCCACCAACTGTTGTGTGTCCTCAGCCGGCACCTCCTCCCGGATCAAATGGCTTGTGTGGTTGGGATGGGCTGTCTACATGGCGCTCTGCTTCATGTGGTGGTTCTGCTGGTCTATATCATGTACCGCAAGGATTCGTGACCGCGTCTGTCAAGATATCAAGTCTTGCGAATCCTGCGCTCTCTGTATCTCGCACTATTGTGTTTCCGGCGCGTCTACCAGAGGTGGATGCCATGTTGAGTTTTCAAGACCTCTACAACACCTCTCATCTTGGAACAGACACGTGGTCATTCACATGTCAGGCGACAGTAAATGGGCGATCAACCCTTTCTTTGGAACTCTCAGGGCAGGAGAAGATTTGCCTAGTGCCGCATGACGTGTACAATGACGATTTTGTTGCACATGGAGGACGAGCGTGTTGTGATGAGTGGCAATTTTAGTCACCAAGCAACAATCACATACGTCTTGTTATATTGACATCACGTGGAAAAGAAGTGTAGCAGGAGGAGGAAATGGCGAGAAGTGAGAACTGACATCGCATCGCACGGTGAAAGTAATAAGACAATAGGACAATAGGAAGCAGAGGTCATAGCATGGTTGTGGCAAATTTTTGTCAAATATTAGCACCTGCATGTTTCGAGATTTGGATCCAATAGAAATTCGCAAAAAGGATCCGTAAGAAAGGCCAACGATACGAAGCGTTTTTGTAACAATCATCCTAGGAATGGGCGTGTGTTGTGTTTTGTTTTCAAGTAAATCAAAATATCTCAGTCTCAGGTGCCGGCAGTGGAAGTAAAAGATGAAGGCGCGAGGGATCCAAACAAAGGAACGGTCAATAATTGACCGATCCCTAGGATCTTCAGATCTTCGGCACCACATGAGACGTATTGAAACTTCTGTTACGGATGTAACGACAAATCATTTCACCGTGCTGTTCATGTATAAGTACTTGCCTGGCACAACATACATGTGACTGTGTGAAATTACGTTTTTGTGGACACATTTTTGTGTGAGAATTATTGTGTATGTTTGTTTGTTCGTATTGTACGGAACAGACCAATTTATTACCATTTTCTTTATTGTTCCGTTACAATGTTTTGGAATCACTACGTAGGAAATTTTTCGAAACTGAGGATATATACATATATACATATATTGGAAATTTTTCGAAACTGAGGATGAATTTACAATTTGGATTCTGTTGTTACAAAATCTCATGAATATGAATATGTATATATCTGCATTCTTTTGATACTTGTCGATCCGCATTTATGTACATTATATGTACATACAAATCAATGGATATCATATATGAATGCACATGTGCCTATGTACGTGCGTGTTTGCGAATATATATATGGAAATACGCGGTATTCTCAAAAGAAATTGATGAGAAAAATATACACACACAATTACACACATAGTTATGGGTTTATCGTAGTGACTACATGTATGTACATGCATATACGCATATACATGTATGAGAACTATCACATGCACGAATATTGACGGAACCTCCACAAAGGTCACATTTTGAATTTATACAGCCCAGCGTCAACCTACGCAACTTGATTGGAATTGATGTTGCTTTTATTACTTCGTGAGAAATAGTCTTGTAGCTTTGCTGGAAGCTCTATGTGCTCGAAGACTTGACACCTTGGCAGTCAGTGTGCACGTATGTGATCTTGGAGAGTTTCAAGATGTAGGAGCAAGAAGGTGACGTCGCAGGACAGCCTGAAGCACACACGTCGACAGCGCCTTGTGGCGTTTACGCTCTTTGATCACTGCTGAAGGGCGCCGCGCGTGGTACCACTCGTGTGCTGTGTTGAGAGTATGCCTCTGTCAGTTTTTTCGTCTGGAGTCGAGGTAGAGTGCATCTACATGTATAGTGTATAGACTACATGTTAGTGCGTCTCTGGTACATGTTAGTGCGTCTGTGGTACATGTTAGTGCGTCTGTGGTACATGTTAGTGCGTCTGTGGTACATGTATAGTGCGTGTGAGATCATTATTGATCTTCCTTTTGGTTTTCCAATAAACAACATTATCTCTCTCTAGTGCGTGTAGATACATATTGTATGTATGCTGCCTGTCTGTGACAGAATGGCCGGGAGGAATGCGCTTGCGAACACACACACGCACAAAAAGGGTGGGTTACCGCCTAAGCCATTGAAGTCTCCTTGCCGCATCCGTTGCAGCAGCCCTGTAGCATTCATCGCTTCTTTGTCAACACACTGACTTTGCAGCTGAGGCTCTTGCCTTTTTCATGGACATGCCCATATCTACACGCGCATACATACTGCAAAAACGCACATACACAGAGCAAAAACGCACATACACACGCACATATACATGCACGCACACACATGTACACACATACTCATACACACACGCAAACACACATATGCACAGACACCTACACACGCACACACACACACTCACACACACACACTCACACGCACACATTCTACATCCTGTGTTCCTGCACTTCTTG
>Ga0335398_10009272_pt1 | contig 11427 bp, 13 predicted proteins | sample BON03_FD_205742 | JGI IMG/M metagenome (GOLD analysis project Ga0335398, IMG submission 205742) | Freshwater microbial communities from Lake Bonney liftoff mats and glacier meltwater in Antarctica - BON-03 (spades assembly) (version 2) | ecosystem: Environmental > Aquatic > Freshwater > Ice >...
ATGTATGTATATATACATATAAATATATGTATATATATATACGTATATGCGTATATATATATACGTATATACGTATATATATATGCATGTATATATTCATACATATTCATACATTCGCCTTTGTTTACATGTGCATTCATAACTACGCACACACTCACACACATGCAAATTCACGTGTAATGTTGTATGCAGGATACAATTTCCCAGCTGGGAAAATATTGTCCTGCAGTTGACAGCACTTACGATGTGTGTGCCTGCACAGCCAGCCAAAGTTTCCTTTTTTTTGTGTTTTGAAATAGATTTGCACTCCGGCACGAATTACAAATGCTGGCCCTGGCCTGCAAATGCACGCGAACAACCAGCTTCGACTTGCCTCTTGACATTCACTCTCTGTCACACACCCATCTCTTGAAAAAAAAATTCAAGCAGCGTTCCACGTCTTGTCCGATTTCAAAAAACATGTTGTTTTCCGCTTTTTCCACCCTATTCCGCTTTTTTCATCTTTGGGGTCCGTAGGGCCAATAGGGGTCCGACCTTTATGGTGCGCGGCGACGTCGGGCTACAGCCCTCCGCCGCGCACCCACCCACCTCATTTTCCTGCTCGCTCCCTTTCCTTACTCATATGTACTTCCACCTGGTCTGGTTATTTTGAGGCTGGACGACTCAGTCCGCACCCTCGTCAGCAGGAATAGCGGGGGTCAAGCTGGGCATGAATTTCGCTTTCAGCTTGTCAGCCTGTGAGAGAAAGAGGGCAAAACGAGATAGTGGGCCACGGAGAGTGAGTGTGTGAGAGGGAGAGGTGACAGGGGAGACATTGAGAAAACCTCGGGATGGTTTTCGGAACTTCGGGTGGCGCGCGGCAGCTTGCACGCACGGACAAAAACCTTTGACAATCGCCCGAAACCATGAGAGAGTGGGGTCAAATCAATGTAGATGTTCTTGTTTGGGTGGGTGCGCTTTTGCCGCCCCCAACGCTGATCAGGTTTAGGGTGCAGGCAGCTTGGCACACGACACAAACTTGCCACATAGACACAAAACTCACCAAGCCTTTGATTTCAGCATCGTCTTGATGCTTTTGTAGCTCAGACACAAAGGCCATAGCACCAGCCTGGTTCTCCTCAAATCCGTACTTGCCAATCACTGACGAGACAAGTTCAGTGGCGAGTGGGATCATCATCATGAAAAACTTGCCCAGGTCGCCAGCACATTGCTTCTGCACCTCCACCACCTTTTCTGAATTTTCCTCAAACACAGCTAGTGCCTCGTTGGCCGCCTCTGCACACAACAGCGAAGAAGTCAGCATATTATGTAACTTGGGGAGCACCTGGGGAACCTTTGGCGAGCGGTTGACCCACGAGCGCCAGGCCACGTTGCCTGCCGCGCTGCTAGCCACGCTGGACGCACAGGGCAGTTGTGGATGTCCATCGCCAGAAATGTTCGCAATTCCCCCTCCTCGTTCCTCGGTCTTACAGGGCCTGCAGCTAGGCGGGCAGGATTTTTCAACGGTGAACACTGCTGGGTTGGGGCTACCTCCCAGCGTTGCTGTTTGTCGGCGGGGGGAGGGGTATGGAACATCTCCGTTTATGTATTGAATATCACTCACTTCGCGCCTCTTCGACAGGCAGCTTCGCAGGTGTGCCATCAGGCGGCGGCATGAACGACATCTTTGAAGTTTAGTCTTGCTTTGGATACAAGATTTCGACCCCTGATTCCTATCAGAATGGACAGGGGCAGAGAACCCTCAAATAAAGAACAAGTTCCAAACTACGCCTCAGTTTTAAATCGGTTGGTCGCAGGCTGATTGCGCAGAGTAGTGCGAAAGGAGACAAAGAAGCTTGACAGGCCTGGTGCAGTGCGCACAATAGTTTGTGCGAATTGTTGTCACCAGGATTTTACAAAGCCTTTTGGGGTGCCAAACTCGCTTTTTTATGGGTTGTACCTGTACTAGCTATAGTCGAGTATGAAGAAAATGGATTAGTGGTATGAAGCATGAAGCCAAAATGATCTTATGGACATGATTACGCTTGATCAGAAAGAATTTCAAGTCTACAGTTTACACTTCGTACTCGACTATTTTTTTAAAAAATAAATCTTCAAAACAAAGGATTTGTGGTCTTCTGCGCATAGAGTATGCGCGTACGTTATTGGTATTTGCAGCGCAATGCAACACGCAGCAACACGCTGCAACACGCTGTAACATGCTGCAACACGCTGCAACACAGTGTGTGTGGTCTTGTATGCAGTGTATGCGTATACCTTAGTGGCGTGCGAAACACACAGCAACACGCTGCAACACGCTGCAACACGCTGCAACATAGTGTGTGTGGTCGGGTAAGCCAAGTGCACGTTTGGGCACTGTACACTCAAAAGAGCCCTGCATATACTCCAAAAAAAATACATGAACTCTATCGATACATATACAAATATGATTTGATAAACATATACATATATTTCAAAATATGGATACGCATCTGTTCAAACGGATAAACCTGTACGTTGATATATGTGTATATCTAAATGCAGCTACTTTCCAAGGTGCAACCTTTTTCACACCGCTTCTATTTTCACTGTGCGCCTCACACTTAATACGATAATTATGTAAAATGCATTCTTGCACACGCACGTGACGCAGGTATATGTATATGTTGTGCAACTCCTTATGTATTGTTATTTCTGTTCATACAGGCGCGTGTGCAAGCAGAAAAAATGCCCACTCGTACAAGCACGGTTCGCTTCAAGCAGGACCTCTGTCCAACCCATCAAAGGGCGTATATTCGCCCCCACTTGCTGCGGCGTGGATCTTCCGCCCCCCCATGCTCCACGCCCACTTCTGCAAGCGCGCAGAGCCGCCCCGGCGCAGATGGGAAGCTAGCACCGAGGATGTGCGCTCAACTGGCGCTGCACAGGTGAGCAGGCGAGACGAGTAAACTGCAGCAGCACGCACGAGGGGCGAATCCATATACCACATGGGCCCGCCGCTGACCATGCCTCGGAATGCTTCGCTGTAGAGCGAACGTAAGTGATGCATTCTTTGAGCGAATCCATGCATTCTCTGCATCTACAAATCGACCAAGGAATGGCGCGATTTTTTTCACCAATAATGAAAAGTTACAAAAGTACCCCCGGATTTTGGTCCAAAACTAAAATATACAGCGCCAAACTTCAAATATGTGGCCCAAAATTCAAATATATGGCGCCAAAATTCAAATATTCGACGTAAATTCAAAATAAATGAATTTTTGTAAAATACATTAAACAGAAAGGCTTCCTGTAGCCGGAACCGCGAGGTTGGAGCTGTCAAGGAAGCAGATTGAATAGAATTAGTGTAGAGGAGGTAGGTCGTTCTGACTGGCATTCGTTGTCACAGTTTTTATTTAAAATAAAAAGAACCTGAGTCACCCTGACCGCTTAAATGTTGGCCCGGACCCTTACCGAAAGGGTAGTATAGCTAAAGTGACAACCTGTCACGGTCGCCCCGAAAAATACGAAATTACCTCGACCCACGGACCTCCCTGGTGGCGCCCGTCCAAAATTCGCTCCGAGGCTCGGCCCAATGTGAGCAAATATGTCGAGGTTTTTCTTTTAAAAAGGGTGTACGGAGGGGACCTACAAGACAGTTGCCGCCAGTGCTATGGAAGATATTCGCGCCCATCTTGGAGAAGGGTCTCCGTATTGGGGGGGGGGGTACCACTTCCTGTAAAAAATATGCAAAAAAAAGTTCCAAAACTATCGGGTCCAAAAAAATATAAGTGGTCCTTCATTAGATGGTACAGTGAAGAGGTTTCTCAGGGTCTGCCAGGGTGTTTTTGAAAGTCCAGTTCCCACTGAGCCCACTCAAATCGAGTTCAAGATTTGGTTCAAGTTCCAAAAATCGAGGTGATACATAGATTTTGGGGGAAAAACTTTGAACTTGCCTTGAATTTTTCTTCGCAATCGAATTGACTCGGAGCCCGGAGCCCGCTCAACTCGATTTTCAGACTCGGACGGTGGAAAAATGCCAAATTGGCCCTCAGGCTTGAAAGTTTTGACACCCCCCAAACACCTGACACTTGAAACGCGATTTTCGTCGGCACGCGCAAATCGAATTGAGTCAGAGCAGGTCACCCGGGTTCAACTCGAAAAAACGAGGAAAAAAATTAAAAATCCGGTTGGTCTATGGTTGAACTCGACAAAAGGGTAGCGCGCGTCGGCTCAACCCCGGAGCCGCCTTTGAACAGCTCTTGTCGAAAAAGAACCATGAAAAGTTAAAACCCCCACTTAAATCTCGGGATTTTCCTTCGTTTCTTCGAGCTCAAATGAGTTACCCCTATATGGTGAGATTATTCGAACTACTCCATTAAATGAAGGAAATTTCCTTCATCTTCGAAATGTCGGGATTTTCTTTCGTTTTTGATAGAGCCCTGTGATGAGTATTCACGATTCTGATTTGTCTCAGTGTAATCATTGTAGTGTCATTCCGATTCACATTCCGGCCGGGGTCTCATCTTTTCGGGAACGGACTTAACTACAATCTGGTGAATCTCACTACAGATGTATGTTCACTTCAGATGTATGTACAGACCTGAAACAGTACAGACTAGATCATCACTATGAGAGTGTGCACACGACTTCGCCCTGTGCGAGTTGTTAACCTCGCTGGAATCTATCAAACCCTCGAAACAGCAAGTTTGGTAGTCAAGTCAGTCTCAAGTTTTTTAATTCCTGGCGACCAGTATTTTGTTCCGTGTGTGTGTGTGTGCGTGACAAAGACATCGAGGGCAAATTGCTGTCCAACTTTGTCAATAAAAGGTAACTCATAATGAAACTGCGCGTACTGTAAAGGAACCATCAGGTCAACTTTACAACCAACTACCATTCTTGGAATTATAAACAACAGCGACTCCAAAAACACGCAGTAGACCACAGTCTTCTGTATAATATGATCGCATTGACCTATTTGGACCTACATGCACGTCTAAATGTGCACCTGACAACCCTCAGCGAACAGTAGAAATCTCCAACACCTGTTTTGGTTGAAAATGGGAGGTGGTTGTATTTTCAAGCTACCACACCCACGTGAACAGTGCGTTCGCCCCCGGACACGTGGCGGTACAAGGGGTTTTAGCCCCGACCTGTCGCGCACTAAGGGTCACGACAAAAATGGGGATATTTTTGCGAATACAAATCTTTGGGGTTTTTACGAAAACTCGACCTGCGCCGACAGGTCGAGATCATCCCACTTGCGACGAAATACCGTCGCAGGTCGACTTTTAACTGACCTGCGACCCACAGGTCAGGAAAAAAATAAGAATTGAAAAAATCCCCTGGTTTGGTCATGACCCTTCTTCGCGCGGCAGCTCGGGGCGCCGCCGCGCGCCTAAACCGCACCTTTCTTCCTGTTTGGATGCAGTTTTCCATCACTGTGCACCCCAAAGGCTCTGAGCGGAATACAAAACGCGCGAAACAACCCTGACGCGAATTGTTTGTATTGTTTTTCCTGGGACCAGGCACGCACATTGTAGTAAGATTGGTGGATGTCAGCTCCACAAAAAATGGGGTGCGTACCAGCAAAACATCTCCCACCCACTGTGGTCTAAGCACCCGATCGGCTGAAGTTCCCAGGGTACACGGCGCCTCTTACGAGTGACAAACTTCGCAGTACCAACCCTGACAATTTCTGTCGTGGACACGACCACCACCAACCCTGAGAAGTTCGTTTATTGTAGTAGACCATCCCGGCGCAGTAGCCCGGTGCAGCAGCCTGCGCAGCAGCCTGCGTGTGCCCGACAAGAAACCGACGATATGACATACAGGACAGATGGTTCAGAACGCCCTCTCCACAACAGACTACACGCAATACAGTCAGAAACTACAAGACACACCTCGTCAGAGTCGTTCTGCAGGGGTCTCGCGCTGTTGTTACTGCAACCAGTCCCCCGCCGCACTGTCTCTCCCCCGCGCCGCCGCCCGAACCTTTCTCGAGTCCTCAGAATGCCGTGTCACCGCGGAAGTATACATCAACTCTTGCCTGCCCAGCGGAGGTTTTTTTGTCGTGCGGAGGTTTTTGGTGAGGTGAAGTTTGCGCCGAGGGGAGCACGCCTTGCGGAGGTGTATGGGCAGGGGCGACGGTGTTGGCACCCCCAATCTCCTCCATCTTCTTGATGACAATATTGGGTACAAATTGTTTGAAGTAACTGTACTTTTGCACGCGCATAAGGCTCATGGCATCTTTCCACTTACCGGGGAGGCTCAACATCCTTGCTACTTCTTTACCAAACTCTGGTAGACTTTGCCATCTCGAGGGGTTTTCTTGCGAATCTTTAGGGTCGTGTCTGTCCGTCGATCGACTTAGTTTGTTGCGGAAATATCTGAAAAGAGACCCACAAATTGCTCGATCCCGACAAACTAAGTCCTGGAAACTCATTGAGTTTTTCTCGAGTTAATCCGCAAACTCAAAGCTCGAACGAGCTTGAGTTTTCTTGAGTACCAAACGAGTTATTGGTTTGATTGGGACCGAGAAAACCTGTCCCATGTTGGTTGAGATAAACTCAAACTCCATCAACAGACAGACACGACCCGTATGAACCCCATTTTAGAAACTCTTTACAAATCATGTGGTCTCGTCACTTTTAGAAGAGAGGTTCAGTGATCTTTGCCAAGACCATTGTTTGCATCCCACAGGTATCTGGAGTGGGCTGTCCTCCATCCAAATATAAACCAGGCTTTCCCGGATCCTCGCGGTCATCCCTATACCATGTACCTCTTCGGGGCGCGCGGCGGCGGAGGGCTTTAGCCCAACGTCGCCGCGCGCCCACTGGATCGGACCAGAGTCATGAGGACGGTGGAAAGAGGGGAGTGTCATGGATATCACTCCCCTCTCGAAGTGGTCAACACTCCACTCTGGTTAGGAATGTCGCGCCTCTCCCCATACTTGAAAAATAAGGCAAACTCCACAACAGACTCACAGATTAAAAACAACAAGATGACCCAAAAACAGGTAGACAATGGATGTCAAATCGAGAAAATGAACTGTGCGAAAAATTCGCTATGGCACAAACCTCTCCTGCCCGAAAACCTCCTCTACCCGACAATCTCCCCTGCCCGCAGAAACCTCCCCTGCCCGACAACCTCCCCTGACCGACATCCTCTCCTGGGTATCAGCCAACGCGCGCCGGATGTCGCCCCACGGTGAAGGCAATTGGCCGAAAAATTACCATGCCCGACAACCTCCCCTTGACAACAACCCCCACGCCGAAAACCTTCTCACGCAAAAAACTGCCCTCGTCAACAACCTCCCCAATTCCCAGGGGAGGCCAACTTTCAGGGCGGGCCAACTTCCATGCGCTTCAACTTCCTGTGTGCCCCTCTTACAAGGCGCTTCAACTTCACGCGTACGCACTCCACCACCGACATCCTCCCCTAGGTATCAGCCTACGCGGGCCAGATTGTCGCCCCACGGTGAAGGCCCCCCCTGGCCGAAAATCTCCCCGACCAACAACCTCCCCAAGCGCTCCGACAATAACGCGCATGAAAGTTCTACTCCACCATAATTCTTAATTCTGAGCTCACCAAAATTCTAGGCGGGATTTTTTTTAAAAAACAAGTGTTAGCAAGAACATTGAACAACGTCATTCTCACTTTCGTTCATGCTCGCGTACGTACGTTGCGCGATCGTGGACGTTCGTTGAGCAATCGTGGCCAAGCGAACGCGGCCTGCACGAAGTGTAGGCCACGTGTCGGGGCAAAAAAAGCCCGAGAGAGACAGCGATTTTCCAGCGATGAGTACACACGGACAAGGGCCAAGCACTCCGGGCGGAAGCAGGCGGGAACTTGGACGCTCGAACTCGTTTCCACCACGACGTCATTCATTTGACAAGATCTGGAGCGTAATCCAGGCATCAGACGCAGTTGAGGAGGGCGGGGACACCCGGCTCGAGAGCGTGACCCCATCCCCGTCCCACCAAAGCCTCGCCAGTAGATCACGGGAAGAAGGGGTTGGAGTGCATCAGCCTCCGCCGCCATGTAACCCAGCTGTGAAGCCCGAGTATCGAACCACGTGGCGACCCACAATTGCTCCCTCCGCCCCGGGGAAAATGGAAGAGAGTTGCGGTCCGCGAGAAAGTAGAAGAGAAGCTGGGAAAGAAGAGAAGCGCCTGGGGCGTTCCGAGTCGTTCCCTATTCGCAGGTCTTCATTTGACCGCATCATAGACCTGCATGCAAACGATGAAGCGGACGAGCCAGCTGCAGGGCCGCACTTCACCAGCACAAACACCAACACGTATGGCCCTCCCTCCTCACACGTGTCTCGCGAATATGCAGCTCTCATCCTCCTGTGTGCGTGACTTTTTTGTGTGCGGTAGTTGAGCTACCAACCAACCCAGTTCGGAGTGGCAAAGTTGTGTAAATGACGTTTTGTGAAGCAACAGGTCGTCGGCCAGCAATTCGGGCTCAAGTAATGTTTCTGGCAGCGACTCGCACGCGCGAACGCACGGAAACCGAGAAGGACACGTGGCAGATCCTTCACAACAACTCAAGAAGGGATTTTTCCCCATGCAAGGCCAGATTTTGCGGCACAGTAGAGAGAAAAGAGGAGGACCTCAAGAGGACATGTCAAGCTCTCGGCCGCAGGGAGCTGGGGCAGTCCCGGGTCATCGGCACAAAGCGATTCCTGACACGATTAGACGAGGAATAGAGCGCGAGGGAGAGGACGAAGACTTTATGGGGTTGGGTGCTGCTGATTGGTATCAAAGTGGAAGGTATGGTGATGATGGTCCAGAGATGCGAAAAGACAGCGACTCTGACATGATGTGCACGGCACCAAGCTCGCAGGTCTGGCGTGAGAACCTTTTCCCTGTTTTTGGGCGAGCGGCAGCGCTGGTCCAATGCTGCCGCGCGCCACCCATCCTCCGCCGAAAATCTTGACTTCACAAAACACGGACACGCACAAAAACACAACACAATGACTAATCTGTACCTCGAAGATGGATCAAAACGCACAAAGCAGGCTTGAATGCTGTGCACTCGTCGCTTGAGTGGGGCGTGGTTGTACCAGATTTTGAATCACTGGTCTCTCAATCTGAAAGAGACCTTGAATTCCGTCTGGGACCAGTTATGTAGGTCCACGGGTCGCGCCCACATCGAACATCGAACATTAATTTGTGCACCAAAATTTCAAAATATCAAACAGTTCAGATGCAAATCTGCTGCAGGCGCGCGGCGCTGAGGGGCTTTAGCCTCGAGGTGCCTTTAGCCCCGAGGTGTCGCGCAACATTTGGTTACCTATCCAGCGGTTTCTTTTTCATTTTGTAATTTTTTTCACAAATCCCTGACAAGTATGTTGGCCGGTTTTGATGCAATATGTCTATTTTTCTGTCCGGGTTTTGTGTCAATCCATACGACGTCAAACACACGCGACGAGTATTGTGGGCGGGACAGGAAAAGCAATTCTTTTTCCGGTTCCATGTGATCCAAAAAAGATCTTGCAAAGTTCAGAAGATTTTTTCGAAAAACAATCGGCAAAAATTTATCCTTCGAACACATTGTCGAATGTGTACGAGATATTAAAATGGCTTAATTTAGTACCTCGGAAGAATTAGAATTGATCATTTTGACCCCTCGGAAGGCACATCCGAGGGTGCTTGGACATTGTCGCGCGGCATCTTCAGCTTGCTGCTCTTCGCCACCCTGCAAGGCGCAGCAACAATGCAACATATTTATCCTTGTTTCATTTATAACGAATTCTACCACCTCTTTGATTATTCCCCCACCCCTCCCAGATTTGAGGGCGGTTTGGGAAAAATTCTGCCCGGCGTGATTGAATTATGTCTGGTTGTGGTTGTGTGTTCGAAGTGACTCAGAGATTCAGGGATGGGAAAAAAAAGTGATGCAGAATGGTAGACTGCCCTGTACATAGATTCAATCCACTCCCCTCTATGTAGGTTCAATACACTCCCCTCCTTGACCTCATTACTCTGGTCCGATCCAGTGGGCGCGCGGCGACGTCGGGCAAAAGCCCTCCGCCGCCGCGCGCCCCAGGACTATCGATCTGAGATTCATTCCTTTCTGAGTGTGTTGTGCAGGGGAGTAATGAACTGGATGCAGAGCCCGGGATACATGTTGGCAACAGAGCTGCCATGATGCGTGGAATCAATACCACAGTGCAGGAGCGACAGAGTCAAGGCGAAGGCAGCGGCGACGGCCTAGCAGACCCGACAAGCAAAGATGGACATATTGTGAATGCATCCGGCGAAAGTGACGGAATGCATAATTGGAAATACCTAATGAGTCTTTGCAAGGCCAAATTGCTGTCCAACGAAGGAAGGGGTAGAAAAATAAACATTATGTGCGGCGGTCTGGTCAGCCAGACCTTTGAAAAAACTCTGCGGCGCTTTCCTGGCACGCTGTTGACATCAATGATCACTGACGAGGATGGTGCGCTGTTTTACTCTGACAAAGTGGTGCTTGATCGCCATCCACTAGCCTTTGTGGAGATTCTGAATGCATACAGAGAAGGGGTCATCTCAGATCAGCCTTTGCACATCGCGCCAGAGACGTGGATCCATGAACTGACTTACTTCCAAATGCACCGTGCAAATTTGCCCGCGGTCAAAGACTTGCTGGCACGGTACGGCATCCATGCAAAAAAAGGGAGTCTCGACCCCCTGAGCGGCCTGCCGAATTGGGCTGTCCAAGTATACCTGTTTCTCGAAGATCCATCGAGTTCGTGGGCGGCATGGCTGCTCTCGGTCGTGTCACTTGCAATGATTGTCATTTCGGTGGTCCTGGTATGTGTTGAGACACTTCCAGACGTCGCAGCAGACGAGGCGTTTGCGGAGGACATGGCAGTGGCCGAATTGGTCATTATCGTTTTTTTCACCGTCGAGTATGTCGGGCGCTTTATTGTTGCCAACAGGAAACGAGAATGGCTGATACAGCCTATGAATCTTGTCGATGTTATTGCCATTGCCCCTTCATACGTGTTTATGAACAACTCGGGCGGCGGTGCTGCGGGTGGGTCGAAAATATTCCGCGTCCTCCGTGTTCTGCGCATTTTCAAACTTTCGCGCCACTCCAATGGCCTACAAGTATTGGCCAAAACTGCCGAGGTATGTACGTGTAGACAAAATGTGTTGCCCTTTACAAGACTTTCGTGCCGCACCAACTGCGTGCAAGTGATTGCCTTCAGTGTCGAGCTATGTTTACATCTATGTGTGTCTCTGTGGCTCGGTGGCTGTGAAAGTAGGGTGGAAGTGGCTGGAGCTATGGCAGCGTATGAGTGTGGGTGTGGGTTTGTGACGTGGTTGCGTGTGTGGCGCTTGCGGTCTGTGTGTGTTTCCATGTGATTGCGACTGTGAGTCTATGTTTCCCAACTCTATTGCGAGATTTGTTGTCGGTCATCTATTCCCAAAAACCATATATATTTATACACATACGTAGATTATCTCCCCC
>Ga0335398_10009273_pt1 | contig 11425 bp, 14 predicted proteins | sample BON03_FD_205742 | JGI IMG/M metagenome (GOLD analysis project Ga0335398, IMG submission 205742) | Freshwater microbial communities from Lake Bonney liftoff mats and glacier meltwater in Antarctica - BON-03 (spades assembly) (version 2) | ecosystem: Environmental > Aquatic > Freshwater > Ice >...
GGTGAGGGGCCATCGCTTGCCATCACCACCATGTTTTGTTCAGAATTTGCTTAAGTATTTCGGCTTTCTGTCTCGATGAGAAAGGTTGCTGGCGAACATCCGTTCTGTGTACTCATATACATGAATTGTTATATATTTCACATTTGTTTCGTACTATTTATTTTATTGTCATATCTAATATTTGATTTTGTATGCTTGACGTTATTATCGGCCGACACACATGGAATTGCCAAATACGCACGCACATACATACAAGATACACACACACACGCACACACACAACAATTAAAAAAAAGTAGAAAGATTAGAAGGAAAAAAAAGTAGGAAAAACAAAAAACAAAAAAGAGGGGGGATCAGGAAAGAAAAAAAGAAGCAAAAAAAGAAAGGACGAAAAGAAAAGGGGGGAAAAGAAGGACCAAAATGAGAGAAAAGGGGAGGGGGAAAAAAAGAAAGAAAAAAAGAAAGAGGGAGGGGGATGGGTTTAGGGGGGTAGAGGAGCGTAGGTACTGAGGAGGGCAGGACCTCATACTAATAACACTAGATCGACATGAATGTTTTTCAGTTTTTCATCATCTGCAAAAGGACAAACAACGCAAACAACGCCACTCATTGAAGCTAGGTAAGAAAAGACGAGAGAGTTCCAAACGCAATTACTACATTATTTCTCCAAGAGTGATAATAAAAGCAATCATCATCTTCTTCACTGCTATCTCTCTCCCGCTCGTCTACGTGCCTTCCAGGCTTTGTCCTGTAACCATGTTACTTCTTTGGCCAGTATTTCTTGTTCCTTCCAGATAAGGTCGGCAAGTGCTTGGCCTGTTGGGTTCTCTCCCAGGATCTGATTTTTAATCCGTGTTCTCCAATCGTCCGCATGTTTTTTGAAGAAGACTGTGTCGATCCTCTTGGAGAAGTCCGGTGAAGGGTTGCGAGCGGGGTGCATTTTTTCGGGGAAGTCCATGTGGGGGAGTTGCGTCCAAATCTGATTATAATTCGGGCAATTGTCTGCTTATTTACCAAGGATGCCAAAGGGACTGTACACAACCCCTCAACAGAGATATATGGATAGCAGACAACAAACTAGAAACCTTCCTCACCAACACCGGGGGATACTCTCATGTACAGCAGAAGCACACCTGGAAGGGAAAGGATTGCCAAGCAGCGCTGGTGATATGTTTATTCGTAATAGGGCGTTCTTATTAAAGGACTTGGTACCCATCCGAAGACGACGAGCACAGACATGCGTTTGATGGACGCGAACTTTGCATGCTTCACCCTGACCACCATCACCCTGATCCATCTGTCCTTCTGCATGGATAATATGCAGAGCAAATTGGTGTTTTATGCCGTGGCGCTTGGGACTGTGCTCCGACTGGCGTTTGACTTTGCTGTTGCAAGTCTGCCTCCCGAGCAGGCACGCCAGCATCTGGTGGTGGTGAACCTTGTTGAGAGTGTGCTCGTGCGGTACATTGTGCACAAGATGGGTAAATACTTGCGGTCCCCGCCCATCATTCTGCTCGTCACCACCTTCATAGGCGTCGCGGTAGACGTCTCACAGCTTTATCGCGCACAACAGTGATCCACACAGGGGCGTGCACTACTCTACACGGCAGGTACTCCCGACAGCCGGGGCGTAATAACTGCTTGCGTGGTGTGTGCGTGTATCAATGCCACTTCACATGTCGAAAGCAGCAGCCAAGACCTTCTCTGGTGGTACTCTTCTGGGTGCCTCACGTTACACCAGCGCATAGTGGTGTTGTCGATAAAATGCAGTATACTGTGGCTGGCCAGTTGCTTCTGTACAAGCACGCATAGTCATAGACCAAAAAGAAACAGTGACATAGAAAGGGACATTCCAGGCACCACCAGAACCCTCGACCACAGGGTATGCCAGTGAATGTCCAGTATTGCCTCTGCCCCCCTCGTCACTACAAGCGGGTTATTTGAATGTTTTCATTGCAGAAAAATAGCAATGCACAGACCCACACACACTAAAATACCCGTGTGCGTGGCATACTGTGTGTACGCGCAAGGACAGCATCGACGTGCTATGCATGATATACCGCGCAATATGCGCACGAGAGCAGCATCTCCGCGCGCATACCGACGGCACATGGACTTTACACATGTTCGTGTCTCGAGCCTGCGCGGCTCGTGGTTGCTCGTGGACAAACGCTGTCTCGTTACTCTCGGGTGTCCCAGTGCACGCTGTCGCCGCCAAATGTGAGATGTGTGGCGAAGCCTGTGTACGAGAGGCAGTGCAGATTTTTGGCGAATCCCTGATGCTCCGGAGCACTGTCCGTGGTATTCTTCGCAGTCTTGTGCACGTTGGGAGATTTGCCTGTGCGTCTACGTGCGACACCCCGGTGCTTCGTCCTTTTGACGTTGGTAACACGGTATACTCTGGTTGCAATTAGGCGCAGATTCTCATCTCTCGACTCGGACAGGGATGTTGTAGTTTCTTTTCTACCACGGAAGGTATACCTCCCCTTGGAATATGTCCCGTGTGTGTCCGTGGCGACTGTGGCTCCATGCAAGACGTCTTGTTCGGGTCCAACAGACGTGTTCACTCCCTCGCCCACGATGGACAATGGAACACCACACCCCTCAGGGGTGCCTGTACGCCGCAGCGTTGCCCGTTCTTCAACATCCACGCGCACCTGATTTTCACAGGACGCGATGCCTGGTAGATTTTGCTTTTGCGCATCAATACAGTATCCTACCGCCGTAAAGTCTGGGAAGGTTGACGGACCCATGGACAAGACGTCCGGATGCACTAGCACGGCATTCTCGAGCAATTTGCGCATTTTTTTCTCCTTTTTGCATACTGCTGCCACGCGCACTTGCGCTCGGTAGACCCCCTCGGTGCACGTGGTGCCCCCAATCTTGTAGACTTTTTGCGCGTCATTGTGGTCTGACGAGAGGAGCTTGTCGGGAAGGACAGAGGTAAACTTCCTCTTCTTCGGCATCGGACGACCACGCTGCACGTGGATGCGCTGAAAGTGCATCTGCGAGTGGTATTTCCGGGTGTTGAAGTAGCCACACTGCGAGCAGCAGAAATATGTCTTGGAATTGACTTGGAATTCTACCAGGTCTCCGAGGCCCAGCAGCGTGTCTCCTCGGGACAAGGACTGCATATACACACTGATGGCATCCGCAACACTGGAAGTGGCGGTGGCTTCCTTGCCAACAGCGCCACCCATGTCGCAACCCCAGCCACCCCCGGTGTCGTGTGTTTTGGTTTGCACGATAGCAAGTGGGTCCGGAAGCTCTCCGGACACCCCGCACACCACACCCTCGCGAGCAAACATTGCACCACCCTTTTCCACGAAAGAATCCCTCACTATGTCCAGGGACCGGGAACACAAGATCAGAGGAGAACGCTGCTGTACCTCATGGCGGGCGGAATCGAAGGACTTGAACGTGAGAACGCTGCTGTACATCACAGCAGGCGTGGTCGAGGGCCCTGCCACGTTATGCCCACTACACACAATATCTGCATAGTGCACGCTGTCGCGGGATCACACGCCAAAGGTGTCGACACATGTCGCACGATTCTCTTGCACAGAACCGTCGAAGCTGTCCGTGTCTGAACTGAGGCCATGCAGATCCGCGCACGAATACCCGAAACGGCCGCAGAGGCCCCCGCCGCCCCCGCCGACCTCAGTGTTTGTGATATCCAATGTGTCTATGCTGTCAGTGCGGGACATGGCGTCCATGGTGTAGAAGCTATCACCGGTGGTGTCAATATCGGTTTCCAAAGAGGGAATACTTGAAGATAGCGAGGGAATGCTTGAAGATAGCGAGGGAATGCTTGAAGATAGCGAGGAAGGGGCATCGAACGCCGTGAACAATTCACCAAGACATTCGCCGTGGTGTGCGGCGTGGTACCCGAACTCGACGCAGTTGTCGTCAAAGCAGTTGTCGTGTGCAGGGGAGTCGCATCCCTCAAAAAGGGCCGACATTACAGATGCTTCTGTGGAGTTGTTACGGAATACACGCCAAAATCGTTTTGCACAAAACGCAGTTTCCCCGTGTGGACTATAAAATAATGCCATTGTTTTTTCTATTTCGGGGCAAATTGAGAGGTGTCAGCACCACGCGCAAAGCACAGTCCTTGCGGGCAGTCTTGCTGCACGGACGCATGCACAGCATAGCCGTGAGCGAGCATAACGCAGAGAAGAAGCAACACAGACGCGCGCTCTGAACACGTGAGGCTGGTGCATTGCAAGAGCTCCGGGCACAGCGTGTGTTCCAGGAAGGACGCGACGTCGCGCACCGTAGGGGTGCAGTGCAAGACCACGTTGCTCTGGACAAAGTGGGTGAAAATGCGCACAAAGCCCATGGTGATGTCGCAGTCCCCGGCCGCGAGGCGCGTTTGCACGATCCCACGCACACGTGCAAGAGCCACGATCGTGAGGAAACACGTGGGTACAGCCGTGTGCTGTTTCTGGTGCAACTGCCACAGCTCGATTATGCGCAGGATCTGTGTCGCACACCGGTCCATCTTTCCGCGGTGGGGCTACACCATGGAGTCCACTGAGTCCATGTGGACAACACCCGGCACGAGTGTGTCTGCGAGCGTGTATTGTGGAGAAGCGGCCACGGGATCCGCATGATGGCGTTGTATGCAGTCCACGTGGGGGTCTATATTGAGCTCCTGTATCAGCTCCAGCACACAAGCTTCCACCACACTGCTGACTGCATGGGTTCTCTCGGTGAGAGAGCATGCGAATGCGGTGGATTCAATGTGCTCACAGCGGAAATGCGCCTGAACGACGTGCTCGGCCGCGCCGTACAGCGGATGCAGGTCCAAGAACTGCAACAACGTCCGCGTTGGGTCGTCGAAAGACTCCTGTGCACAGGCGACCTTGCGTACACGGGCAAGCGCAACAAGGACGTACAACGTCTTGTCCACCAGAGAGTCCAGTGCCACCGTGCCCGTCGTAGACTCAGTCCGTGTATACTGGGCGTGAATAACGTGGAGAAATTGGCTGGACACCAGGATTTGGTCTATGAGCAGTTGATGCTCGTTGTACTGCTGAAACGACGGGACGCCCGCGGGGACGTTGGCGTAGCTGCAATGCACCAGACACCCCGTGTACTCGTGGACTGCTGTCAGCATTTCGTGGTACAGGAGGTGGGTGTCGCACACGACGGCCAGCAGCAGCATATACTTGCGGAAGAGGGCTGATTTTACGGGGATTTGAAAGTAGTAGATGTATTGCAGTATGTCCATGGTAATTTGCGGCATGATTCTCGAGACGCGCATCCACGGGCTGTGGTAGAAATGGCACATGCACACAAACGAGAAGTCGATCCTGAATTTGCGCATCTGCAGCTTCGTGTCTTTGAGCTCACCGCACACCAAGGCGACCGTGCTACACATCACCTGCGACAAGACGGCAAGCTGTTTGTCCAACAGCAGCGACAAAGCGTCAGACCGCAACATGCTCTGGAGACATAGCATGATGAGAATCAGAATGTCACGACACAGCGGCTGGGCCTCCGTTGGCAGGAGCGGTAGCGCTCGCGAGAGGGTGCACACGATTTGCAAGAACCAGCGCGACTTGCGCAGAATATCAGGGTCCCAGTGGACTTGCACCTGCAAAAGAGTCGAGAGCATGGAAAGCACGGGCTTGGTGTCCAGCATCCAGGACTGTGCTCGCACCACAGCACGCACGACGCTGGTGAACACGCTGCGGTAAAAATGCACGGGGAGGCCGCGCGGTATACGATAAGCAGCGCCTGCACCTGCGGGCTGTTGTGCGAGAGATCCTGAAGAAACGTCGCAAGGAGGCCACGTATGGTGCCGCAGCACTTTGCGATCACCGTTTGCGCGTAATGCGCAACCTCGAGCGTCTGCCCTGGTAGAACAGGGTCCTGGCGGAACGCCAGCATGGCGCGCAAAAGGCTGCAGACGTGTGATACACTCGAGGCCCTGTGGTAGTACAGCTGCTCTATGCTATACATGGCCAGGGCGCAGATGCCCATGCGACACAATTCGTGGAAGCTGGTTGTGCCGACCAAAGAGCAGACCAGGCCGCTGAGCGCGATAGACAGGCGGTGCTGCTGCGTTTTGTGGTGTGCGCGCATCTTGCAGCGCCTGACCGTGCAATGCCGCCGCATGGTGGCAAGGGTCCTACAACACACCGCGACCGATCTCCCGACAATGTACTCGTATGCGTACTGGCACGCATAGTCCTTGCGCAAGCACAGGTTCGCCTGGAGACACCGCAAGACGCATCAGAGAGTTTGCGCACCCAAGTCCTGCGTGTCGAAACGCCCGGCAACGCTGGCGATAATATCGAGAGTGTCTCCTGTAAGCGTGCGGGGGGGTGTAGAATTCCAGCGGAGCACGCTCAAATCATGGGTGGTGGTGCGTTCCTCGGTTCTCTTGCGGCGCATGCGATGCAGTGAGAGCAAGAGCTTGCGGATCCGTGCAAAACACGCATGCAGACCGCGGCTCTCTGCATACAGCTTCTGGATGTCGCGCCTGCACACCCGTATCAGCCCCACCTGCAAGTCTATATTGCACAGTGGTAACACTCCGAGCCTCCTGGTGGTGAGAAATAAGCTGTATACGCCCAGCGCATCGATGCAACTGTTCCACAACGAGTCTGTGCTGCATTCACAGGTGGTGTCGACGAGAAGAAAATACAGACTTTGCTCGACACACTGCAGACACCACCAACAGGTGCGCAGTTTTGTGTGGGGGCCACACGAGCACCCCGGCTCCCAGAACTTCTCCGTGTACGCGGGGGCCAGGTCTGTTTGCGGCCAGCACACTCTGCCCGAGGCGTCTCTGCAACACCGCTGCAGCAGACGAGAACGATTCTGTAAATCTACAGGCGACCGCAGGAATAAAGCCTCACAATCCAGCCACCACGGACTCTGTCCCCACATTTCGCCACAGCACCGCACCAGGTACATCAGGTACAGACGCAGGGTGTGCGAATTGCCGCAGGTTGTGCCACACACCCCGTGCCCTTGCAGTTCCCGTGAAATTGTCGAGCACAGCACCGGATCAAAGTGCATGCTGCGATGGAGATGTAACACCACGGATGGCGCTTCCAACGACACGGCAAGGTCCACGAGCATGCAAGTGCACTTGCGCGTATACCGGTTGGTGACGTGCAACAGCATGCTGGCGTGCCGCGGGTTCCCGTCATATGTCCTTCGTCGTGCACCAGCGCGCGCACCCGACGTGAAGAGCATTCGCGCAAATTCCTCGTTCTCGCAGCACACCGCATAAATTTCCTCGAACAAACTGCTCCGCGCGCGCACAGCGCGCATGCCCGCAACGCCCGGAAATTTCACACACCCTCTCCACGCTGTGCCGCCCGCCTTTTGCTCCCCCGCCACCATTGTACAGTGTGTTATTTTTTTCAAAAACACCCTCCAAACGCCATACTTCTTCTTGCCGCTCACATTAACGCGGAAAAATGTCTAGAAGGCGTGTGTGCGTCACACTGCACTGTTGGGTGGGCCACTTGATGCAGCTTCTTTTATTGTCAACGAATACAATGCCACGCAGACCCTGTGGCAGCCAAAACAATGCGAGACGAGAGACGGTGTGCTCTGCGAGGGTGTGCAAGCGGATGCAGCAACGAGGTAGATTCAGTCCGTATGCGATTGAATTGTTGATTTTATTCTCAAAGCCATATTCTCAAAGTGCTATCCACCCAACCCAATAGGCTAATTTTGATTGCGGGATGGATCTATTCATAAGGGAGCACCTGTACCTGCATTGCTCCCTTGTGAATTAGGGCCCTAATTCACAGGTGCTCCCTTATGAATAGGCCTCCAAAGCTCGAATTGCGGATGCTCCGACCACGAACTCACATGGAGTACGGAAAATGGGGAGTCAGAATCAGCCTATTCGCCACAAGAGAGTGCCGGGTTCGCACAAACTATGGGTGCGTGCGTGCGTGAAGACTGACTATGCACCATGCTCGGTCGCAAGAGACAGGGGTTGTTTGTTCGACACACTGGTCTCCCTCTCACGGCAGCGGGGGGGTCGACAGGCGGTGCACCTGGAATACCGCGTCAAACTCCAAGATTACCGCGCGGGTACTTTCGTTTGTCTTGAAGCAGGAGGCCAGAAAGTCCGACTTGTTGAGCGCAAACATATCCTCATACAAAGGGAGTTCTCGCGTGAGGTGGTGTCTGAACTGCAAGTCTGACATGCGCTGCACTTCCTCGCAATTATCGATAAAGCTGTGTTCGTCGAGTTTAAAGTGCTTGTGCATGCATACGACGCTGATGTCGTCGTCGTCGGAAAAGTAAAACGCGCGGAACCCGATCTTGCTCAAACTTTCGACGATTCCAATCATCACGAAACACACGTCGACCTTGTAAAGGTAGTATGTGCAAACACCCTCTGAAAAATCTCCAAGCACCGTCAGGGGTCTGAGCGGAAACTTCACCCGAAGGCGCTGTTGCACCTTTCTCGTCAGTTTCGGGGAAAAGTTGTGCTGCGTCTCCATGTGCGCCAGCACATCCTTTGAGTTGTACTTGAGCTTATGCCCACAGCCTTTGATAGGGCACTGGTACTTGATAACATGTCTGCACGTTTCGCGGTGCGATGCTATATCATGGTATTGGCAGAGCACAGGACATTCGCGCTTGCCCGTCCTGCCGTGGCACGGCCACAGCCTCAACTGCGCCATCTTTTCCAGAGGAAAACAGCGGCTGTCAGGGTGCACATTCTCGCCACAATGCTCCACGGTGCATTGCGAAACGCAGTCCTTGGGCACACACTTGTCGCACACGACGTGTCCCCCCACACACGCGCGCACAGGTGCTGGTACCGTCAGGCCGCACACATTACACTCCAATTTATCCTCGATCGACGCACGCCACTCCGATGCGGTAGGTTCGCCACGCTCTGGACCGACAGCGCACGCCGATCCTCCGTGCCTCGGATTTCCATCGTGTCCGCACTTTGACAAGCGTCTCTTCTTGCCACCAGAAGTCGCACCCTCCCCGTCTTCAGACCCTTCAGCGTAGTATCCCTTCATCATGGCCAACGCCCTCAAATCCATGACGGTCGCCTCTCAAGTCGCAGGGAACCTGTGCACAGCCGAGCACGTTCGCGCCCCGTTTCTGACACCTTGTCGTTCTGTGCAGACACGCATTCTGCCTCCTATATAAAGACTGCTTCTATTTTGGGCGAAAATCGCGAGCATCGCAGAACACACAATCTCGCGTCCTGTCCTCTGATGAGGCGCAGATCTGCACAACAACGTCTCCCGTGGAGGCGACGACATTCTTGGACCAGCCCCCATGCTCTCCATAGGCAGGTGTATATAGTTGCCCAGCGAGATGCACACGCTGAGTGTGTCCGTGAGTCCTTGCAAACTGCGACGCCACTCGTCTCGTCTGCACAAACCATTCCGTCTTCCTTGGAATAGCCGCCTCAGCGTAACAAGCGAGATGCACGTGTTTGTCTGAGGGTTCGTGGGTTTTGAAAATGGCGCCAAAAATTTCTAGATGTGTATCCCCCTAAAATGCACGGCCTTTCGGGGTCAGATGTCCTCACAGAAAACAGGCGAGGCGCGCCTGGGTGCATGTACCTGCTCGTGTGCGTGTGTATATACACATGTATAATATATATATACAAAGAATATGCATGCATGGCCATCTATGTCTGTAGTGGATCATGTAGTAACATGGAGCTACCATCTCCCACTACACATCACCAAACCAAATCCTAAATCACACAAGAAATTCGACCATAATCAGATTTGGACGCAACTCCCCCACATGGACATCCTTGGTAAATAAGCAGACAATTGCTCGAATTATCAATAAGCAGACAATTGCCCGAATTATCATGCATGGGGACCACAACACTGCCCGAATTATCATGCATGGGGACCTCCCCATGCATGATAATTCGAGCAATTGTCTGCTTATTTATCCAGTTTTTCCGTCGTGTTCCACATTTCTGTTTGTCCTATGGGGTTGGAGGCAGTGAACTAGTATATATTTATGAACTGGATCATTTCTCCCATGGGTTGCTTTCCTAGTAAAATTGAAAGTCTGCCGTCCGTTTCCATCCGAATCTCAGGCTTTGTTTGTCTCAAGTGGCGGCACTGCACTTGTGTGACCCTTTGGAGAAATGCGGAGTGGAGGGCCATCAGAACCGAGAACACATATCGCCCATGGGCGGTCTCTGGCATTGGTTCGCGGGCTCTGAGCTGTGGTTATATATATCCAGTAAGGGGGGAAGAGGCGCTGGAGTTCTCTCTTCACATGCTGTTTCCATCGTTTGGGTATTCGCGTGTATTGAAGGCAAATGATGAGGAGTCCTTGTTCGAAGATTTGGTGGACAACCTCTTTACTTCCTTTGTATCCGTCCGGTCCTATATTCCAAGATACCACTTTCGCATCCGTATTCGTTTCTATGGAGCCCGAGATCTGGAGGTTCTGCGTCCATTCTGTTCTGGGGGTCATGGGTTCATTCTTGCCTTTATTTGAGTGGATTTCCCCCCATCTTTTCCACCCCGTCTGGATCGGGGCCAGGCTGGCTTGTTTTTTTTGGCATATGTTCCTGCAAAACCGAAGAGATTCTCAGCCAGCGATGCCAAGAGCATCATGTCTCGTCTCTCAAGGTTGTGTATCCATGATCCTAGGTTTGTATTAAAGGCCATGAGGAATTCCACAATTGGTTTCCAGGATTTTCTCGGGGCGTGAGTGAGGCATTAATGCCTGAACTGTGGGGGACACCCATCACCACACAAGTCTCGTTTGCCAGGCATTGCCTCGCCATGCCTCCTTCAGGGATGGCTAGCCATAGTTCTTCTTCCGACAACCAGTATTTTTTTGTTTCGTGGAGGGTTCTCATTTTTGGGAAGGTTCAGATGTGGCAGTTCCGCGTTCTAAGTGTTGCCTCCTTGATTGGTATATTGTTTGTCAAGTCTCCTGGGTTTCCCAAGATGTTCAGTTTATGAACCATATCCCTTACCTCGTCAGTAGCCCCCGTATTTCTGGAGATGCATTCGGTCAGGTGTGCTAGGGCCCATGTTTGGTGGTTGCCATCCCGAAGAGTGCGTGGACCATTCCTCGGGGCATTGATTTGTCTTTGTATGGTTCTAGAGCCCATAATTGTAGGAATTTGCTCTTGTCCGTCAAATCTTTGCCTTCCTCATGTTTTTTTCCAGTATGGGTAAGGTTGCTTCGAGGATTTTATGTGCTTATTGGAGTCGGGCTATGTGTAGCTCAATCGTAGGTATCGGCATGGCGGGAGTGTCGTCCGGGTCCTCTGTCAGGCTGTCTATGGCAGATCTTCAATTGATGTGTAAGATGTTTATTAATAACAGAAAGTCCTAGAACCCCCAGTCACTATAGGTACCAAATTTAGGTCCTCGGCTACATCCCTTATACGGGATTGGCGGTGTTCAGTTTTGCGATTACTCGTGTT
>Ga0335398_10009277_pt1 | contig 11422 bp, 20 predicted proteins | sample BON03_FD_205742 | JGI IMG/M metagenome (GOLD analysis project Ga0335398, IMG submission 205742) | Freshwater microbial communities from Lake Bonney liftoff mats and glacier meltwater in Antarctica - BON-03 (spades assembly) (version 2) | ecosystem: Environmental > Aquatic > Freshwater > Ice >...
GCACAAGCATCATTTGATCATTCGCGTTGGTGCAGGCCTCATCCAGTTTGTCTATGGGTCGCGCTCGCACTTGGCCAACGGAGGCTACCCGTCACAGAAATTTCGCCATTTTCGCGTGAGGTTTTTTCTATGTGTATGTGTGTATATGTACGGACATGGATATGTGTATGTATATGCATGTGTGTATGTATGTGTATATGTATGCATTTACATACATGTGTATATGTATGTTTACGTACAATTGTGCATAGATTGTAGGTCTCAGTATCAGTGCTTCAGCGTGTGAACAGTGTCATGCATGCGCATGTGTATTCGTGTGGATATTTATGCGTATGCATATGTGCGTAATTATATATATATGTGCACTTTCTGGCATTGAGTATTGCATGCACTTTGGAACAGGTGTTCTGTGCACCAGTGCATGTGCATGTGTATACGTTCAACAGGTGTTTCTTCAACATCAACGTACACATCTGCGACACACTCGCTGCAGGGCATGCATATATGTATGTGCATATATATGTGTATATGCATGCACATGTGTATGGATGCATAATTGCGTCTATGATATTGCTTGACGCGTTGAGGGGTTGTTGTTGAGATTTTTAATCTGTGTGCAGGTGTGCAAATACTACTACTGGCATGCATATGTATATGTGTGTGCATGTATGCGTGTATATGTGTATGTTCATATGTATGGATATGTATATATGTGTGTCCGTGTATGTGTATGCACATACATGTATATACACGCGCGTGTGGGTGTACATATGCATTCGTGTAGGCGCATTTGTTTATTTGTACTGTCCAATCCCTCTATTACATGCATGTGTATCACAGGTGTTTTTTAATCACCAGCATGCGTGGGTGGGGGGGGATTGGAAGTGGGGGGTTTTTCCAGCTTGTTCATCTTTAGCGCTTGTTGCTGGCGTGGGAGGCTATGTTTTGGCAGGGGTAGAGATAGGGGGTTTGTCTTGTATATTTCTCTATTTTTGCAGGTGTTAGGGTGGTGGGTGGGTGTGTGCTTGTACACACACATACACACACACAGACTTCTTGGGTACTTGATGTGAGCCCAGGTGTAGGACGGACACCTGGAGAGCCTGAAGAATATAGATCGACTAAAGCGCAGTATGCATGTAGACCGTATAGGTGTACAAAGTACATTTGTCTACATATATGCTGGGCTGTGGGTTTTGATGATCTGGACTAACTGCCGTTTTTTCTTTTAACAAGTCTCTGCTTCTGAGAAAAGTAGAAGATGTGACAACACTCAGCAATTCACAGTCGCACACTCCGGTGAAAATAAAAGACTGCACCTTGAGAGTTCTAAACAAAAATACTACATTATTTCTTTTATGAGAAATAAAAAAAGCAATCTTCATTCAAACACCCTCCTTGAACACCTCACTTCACACGCGCTGCTCACCTCCCCCACCCCTAGCCAAAGAGAGTTTTTCTGTGGGGCTTGCATTGGCACTGCACAGGTTGGCGTCTCGTTGGTTGCACCCTTAGATTCTCTTTTCAAACAGTCTAGTTTGCGTTCTCCCCGTCACATCATCCTGGTATTTGTGATATGAAGAAATATAATACCTTGTATCCACGCGGAAGGTGTGTACAGCGCCCTGGCGCGCCTCCATACCCGTCGTGTCCATGCCTGTGCAGTGCCCGTTTTGCTGAAAAATATGTACCACACCCATCATCAGCTTGCTCAGTGTGCATCCTGTGTCTACTGAGTATGATGATGATACCTACACCGCCAGTGTGGACACTGACACCATCCAGGTATGTTACCATACCCGACTTGCTGTGTGTACATGCTGTGCCTGTTTTGTTGAAAATATGATGAAGATGTATCAACAATTCCCTCGAACTCGGTACGTGACTCCATATTGTTTAGGTTTTAGTTTTGCTTTGTTGTCGGGAGGCCGCTTTTCTAACCACCAAATCGTTCATGGGGTGCCCCCTCCCCCTTTCTTTCACCCTGAATTCCTTAAGTTCTGTTGTTCAAGGCACGAGACTGCCTTGAGTGTTAGTGATTAAGGGGATCAGATGTGGGGGATCTCGAGACGCTATTCGGTGGCTGAGGATGCATCTGTATGGGGCTTGCGTAAGTCCAGGGATGCAAGCCAATTCGTCAACTTGTAGAGTGTTAACCTTAGTTGGTACGTAGAGTGATTGTGGGCGATGGTGTACCTTTGGTAGGACCGCAGGATGAGCGGGCGCGCGGCAAGCGGAGAGGCTTTAGCCCCGAAGCCGCCGCGCGCCACTCGCAATACGCCAGAGTTTACACGGAATTTCTCCAAAAACAACTTTTTTTTTCTCCATATTTCCGAAATCAGCCTGTGTGTTTCAGCCACCAAACCGAAAACCTGTGTAGGCTGATGTGTAGGCTGAGGCACCTATATGACAGCATGCATGCTGCACAAAAGCCAGAAAGCAAGCTCAAGATTGTCACGCTCAGCGTGACAAACTGGAGCTTGCTCCTTTTGTCAAGCGGCTTGACAAAAAAGGAACATGAGCACGCTGTGGCGACGACAAGAGTATCTAAGAATCTGCAGCAAGGAAGAGCTGGTGGTGCTTTCTGGCTTTTGTGCAGCATGCATGCTGTCATATAGGTGCCTCCAGATGGAGTGGTGGGCATCCGTGACTGTCATTGCCATTCCTTCGCAGCCTGCACTGTTGATGTGACTGTGTGTTTCAGCCACCAAACTGTCAGTGCTCTCACCTCGGGCCTCTCGCGCTATTCTGCACAGCCGACACCCTGCTGATTGCATCTTGCCTATTTTGGTCAGAAAACTGGCTGTTGGCGTATTTCCAGAAACAGACATCCCCAACCGTCTCCTTCGCTGCCATGGGATTTTTTTTGTCATTCAGTTACTTCCCCAGCACGGGTCTAAACCTCATACACACGGAGCAAAATTTCAGAGATTTCTCAGTGGCAAAAGTGTTTTTCTGAACTCAAAATTTCAAATCCGAGAATTTCATGCACATGGAATGGAGTGAGAAGAAGTTCTTGAAAGGTAGTGTGGGTCACCAAATCAAGCTATGCTTCTGAAACAAACTTCAGATGACAGATCTTTTGCTCATGCAGCTGGCGAGTTATAGATATGTGCTAACAAGGAAAATATAATATCAACTTTATGTCTTGATAGATTCTATTTGTTAGCCAACTTTTCTGGTATTGTTTTATGATACTTTAACACCCTTTCATGCATTTCTTTGTAGCGCGCCAGCTGCATGAATAAAAGTTCTATCTTTTGATGTTTGTTTCAAAAGCGTAGCCTCGTTTTGTCACCCACAATACCTTTTAAGAACTTCTCCTCGCTCCATTCCATGTGCATGAAATTCTCGAATCTGACATTTCCATTTGAATAACACACTTTTGCCCGAAGAAATATCTGAAATCTCGTTTTTGCGACTTGGAGGCCTGAAACGATGAAATTGACTTGTCAATTTCGTCGATTTTTAGCGAGGACGTTTAGACCCGTGCTTCCCCAGCATAAACCCTCCTGCATCCTGTCTCAGAATGATTTCTGCTATCTATGTGCCGTAGAGAGGCTGGTGGATGCCTCCCCTTTTTTTATTCTCCTTGATACAAGTCTTTTTGAAACCCTCCTCATAAATCCATGTACCATGATGTAGAGCCATTACCATACTCCGATCATAGCTTACATGGACTCCGAGTCGTCGTCTTTGTTTACTGATTTGTTTCCAAGCTCCTGTTTAATTTGTTTATATTTATTCTTTTTATTACTGCTCTATTTATAGACTCGTGACAGTCTTGGTGTAACTTAGTAAACGTACACACGTGAGAACATATTTATGTGGATGGAGTGGGTACGGGTAAAGACGGTGTTGAAAAACGCTCTGATGGGAAGGGGAAGTGCATCCACAAATTCAATAGATGTGTATGAACATGGCATGCGTGTATGGATAGGGAGTATAGATACGTATGAATATTGAAATGGAGACCCTTGATCATAGGGTCGCAATTATGTATATATTTGGCAAAGCGTCTGGGAACGGATACACAAAGGCGTATTATAATTTGGCATATAAATCTTCGGTTCAATTTCAAACCGTAAATTCAAAATCTTCGGTACAAATTCAAAATGGGAAAGGAAGGGAAGGAGTTAGGAAAAAACACAAAAAAACAAAAGAAAAACAGAGAAAAACTCTTTTTTGAAAAGGAGTTCCCAGCAATAAAAAAAATCGGAGATTGGACCAAATTGGAGATTCTGGTACAAAACCAGTCATTTTGTAATATTGTAGGTGAACGAACTACTGTAGCACCTCGCAACAGCGGGAGAGATAACGCAGCAGGAATAATGATTATATGATGAACTAGCCCTTCTCTCATTCTACAAATTCACACAGTGCACCAATATGCCACGGGCACTCCTTTTCATGTTCCTCTTCTTTCTTGGGTTCTCTTTGCCGCCGTGGAATAATTGTCACCATTTTCCACGGTTTTGGGACCAATTGTATGGTCCCTTCGGACTGGGACTCTAGGACTCAGCCGCTGGTGGAGCTCTCGTGTGCCGTGATTGTTGGCTCGCTTCGCCACGCTGGGTACGACACGCTTGTGCCACCACGACAATTTCTTTCTTTCTTTCTTGGGTTTCGAAGAACCAACCTGATCACTGACTAGAAATGCGGTAGCAGTGTAGGCCAGGGATTCGATAGCACTCTAGATCAATGGATCCAAATGGCTATGACTAAATTGCTATGCGAGTATAGGCCATGTATTTGATAGCGCTGTGGATCAATTAATCGAAATTCTATGATAGAGGCACACTGCTGCTGTGTGGCTGCTGTGGTGCATTTCTGATCAAAAAACAGTTTTTCCCCTCGAAAAATCAATTTTTTTAAGAAAAGATTCACGATTTCCTCGGCGGCCTCGGCTCATACATAATTTGCGGAAATGTCGCGAGTGAGTCGCCCCTGCCGACCATGCACCCTGGAAACAGCTGCTGATCGGAAAGCAGTGGAATTTGTTGCGAGTGCTTCGCCTCTGCCGCGTAGACGGACAGCTGGCGAGAAAAGTCTGCCAGCAACACTCCGCCACGGAGCACAGCGTGCGTTGTGGACATGTTGCGTCGTTCTTTCGGCCGTTTCCGTGTCGGCTGGCATGTCTACGCACGTGCGGTCCCTGTCAATCAGCATGCAGGCCACTGGGGTAGCACATGTTTCTCCGGTTCGTTTGTCCCTTCGCGGCGGTAGCAGCAGCCCCGAGGCGATCTGGGCTGCTACAGTTGACGTCGGAAGCGGCAAAACATATTACTACAATGTCAAGACCAAGGAAGTCGCATGGGCGCTTCCGCTAGGAGCCATGCTGCGACCGCCAAAGATAGCGGCCACGGTGTCCGCCGTTGCCACGGATACAGCAACAGCAGGTGGCGCCGTGGATGCGCAGCCGGCAGGCGCTGGGCAAGCTTACGCTGCGCAACTGCAGCAAGCGCAACCGACGGCCGAGTCGCATGCCACTCTACAATTTGCTGACCCTGGAGTAACCGTACACGCGCCGCCAGTATGTGCGGAGGTACCCGACGGCTTCGGTCGCAAGGTCGCTGAACCTGCCGCTGCCACGCCCGATGCTGCTACGGCTGCAGCACCCGCGTATCTGGCTGCTGCCACTACCGTGGCAGCAATACAGTCCGAAGGAGTAGAACAGCAGCAGGCTACCAGCACAGAACAAGGCGCAGTGAACGGGGACACAGCGTCTGAAAAGACGAGACCAATACTCTCTCCCAACAGCATGTGGAGAGAAGTGTCAGATCCCACCTCTGGCAAATTCTATTACTATCACAGTATTACCAAGGAGTCTGTGTGGACGCTGCCAAGTCTTGTGGATGAAGGCGAGTCGTCTTTTACGAAGTTTTTCACCCGACTTAAAACCACTGCTGGTATTGTCTCTGTCTGCGAGTGTGCTAGTGTGTGTGTGTGAGCTCTCTCTCTCTCTCTCTCTCTCTCTCTATTTCTCTCGCGAGGATGCTGCAGATTCGTACTTCATCAACGCATTCTCCGAGTGCTGAAGTATTGAGGTCATGTGTGTATTTAGGTGTGTGTTTGCATGTAGGTGTGTTTACATGTATGCGTTTGTACGTGTGCGTAACGAAGAGGACACTGAGTCGTGCGTCAAGGTATGTATCTCTGACTTTAAAACACGTTAGATTCCAAACGTGCATGTGAAATTAGAGGGACTTTAACTTAGGAAATCGTCCTCCCTTAAAGTCAGTATTCTAGGCATGCTGCAGATGTGAAGCAACTGCCGTATCACCCTTCCTACTCCCTGCGCAGCGTTAGATGTCAACAGTCTCATTCGTCCCCCCCCGACTTGTGACCCTATCAATTCCCATCCCCCTTTATATCCAACTACACCTTCTCCCCCCCCCTCACTCTTCCCACCCCTGCACCCCTTTCCCTCTGCCTGAACACAAATATCAACACAAAACGTGGTCACAAATGTGAACACAAAAAGTGGCCACAAATATCACAAAACGGTGCCACAAACGTAGTATGCTCAACATGTCATCAATATTTTCACACGACACCATGAATATTTGCATCAATATCATCACTTGACATGATGAATGTTTTCGCATGACATCCTTGATATTTTCTCCGTCTTCAACAGGGGTGACGACCAACTTAACGTCTTCAATATTTTCGCGGGTTGGCGGGGCGGCAAAGAGCCTCGCAGCTGCTGCATCCACCACTACTACACCCACCACGGCGGCCGTACTCTCTGCTGCAGCACAGCCGGAAATGTATTGGGATGCGCAGAGAGGGGCGTGGATGACTCGTCAAGTCGACTCCTCGGGCGCGGTTGCCGCGCCGCAGGGCGAGATGGTGAGTTTGTTTTTTTCCAATGTCATCTTGCCGTCTGTCAGAGGGCACCGTTCGTGATAGACAAGGGAGCACGCAGAACGTTTGTGTCAAATAGCGATCTGTGTTGGTGAGAGAGAGAGAGAGAAGAGAGAAGCTTGACTGACATGTGTTAACCTTGACGAGTGCTCCTCCTTTGTGCCAGGGCTGGGTTTGGAGTGGAACTGATTGGGTGTGGCAATTGAAGCCCGTGGAACAAGCACATGAGCTGCAACTGCAGCAACAGCAACTGCAGCAACAGCAACTGCAGCAACAGCAACTGCAGCAACAGCAACTGCAGCAACAGCAACAGCAACTGCAGCAACAGCAACTGCAGCAACAGCAGCAACAACAACAGGTAGCAGCAGCACAATTAGAAGCAGGGCCGGCGGAACCTGCTGCAGCACATAGTATGGGGCCCTGGCAAAGACACTCTGCCCCTGATGGCCAATCCTACTGGTACACATACAAACTGAGCAAGCGAGCCAAAGATAGAGAGAAAGAAAGAGGCAGAGAGAGAAAGAGAGAAGTGGGGCCAGCTGAACCTGCTGCAGCACTTAGTATGGGCCCCTGGCAACGACCCTCTGCTCCTGGTCGCCACTCTGATTGGGATATTAGTGTCTTATTGGGATATACACAAACTGAGCGAGCGAGCGAAAGATCAGAAAAGGGAAAAGAGAGAGCGTGCGAGCGTGGGAGTGAGAGAGAAACGAACATGGAAGGGGGGGCAGGGGGGGGGAGAGAAGCGAGAGACAAGGAGAGACATGTGTACAGACGTAGTGAGTATTCAGATAGTGATATTCAGCGCCCGATCAAGTGCAAGATCTTGCATTGTTTGATTATTTTTGATGGTGTGTGAGAGGGAGAGATAGAGAGAAGGGAGAGATAGAGAGAAGAGAGAGAGCGTAAGAGGGAAACACAAAGACAGACATGGACGCAGACACGGACACAGACACAGACCGCTACACACAGACACACACGGCGCACGCGCGAGAAAGCGAGCGAGTGAGACCGACAGACAAACAGATAGATTGAGAAAGAGGGAGTGTGTGCGTGTTGTGTATGATCTTCATCAAGGTCAATCATGTGGAATCGGTTGTGATTGCTGCCCCCCGGATTTCCTTTCGCCACCCAACAAAACCATGTACATTTGTGTGTGTGTGTGTGTGTGTGTGTTTGTTTGTGTGTGTGTTTATTGGTGTGTGTGTGAATACGCTCGCTCACTCGCTCTTTCTTTCTTGTTCACTCACGCCTCCCATCTCACCCCCTGGCAGGTGGAATAGTTTGACAGGAGAGTCGCAATGGTTTCCCCCAACTCCCGAGCAAATTGCAAAATAATCACATTAAAATTCAAAAACGGGCACGGGACGGAAAGTGCGGAGGATACATAAAAAGTCGGGGAGGAGGAGAAGAAGAAGAAGGTGGGGAAGGAGGAGCAGGAGTTTGAGAGATGGCACGACAGAGAGGCGTTTATTAGGATGTCTCTCAGGACAATAGCGCGTGTACCCCCAGTGGGTTGTCATCTTCAGTAAGTCTGTGGGCGTGAGAGTGTTTTTGTGTGTGGTCTACATGTGTGCGTGTGCATGCACACACATTTGGCAAGAGCGAGAGGCTTTTGAGGGCCAGACAGAGAGAGAGTTGAAGGATGTTGTGCTTGTTTCGTGAGGGTGAAGGTGAGCATATAATTAGGGGGTGGGGCGAAGCAGTGAAACATGGTGGTGGTACGAGGTGACGAAGAGACAGCGAGAGTGAGAGAGACAGTGCGCGCGAGAGAGAAAGAGAGAATGAGAGAAAGAAAGAATGACGAGTGAGAAAAATCTTGGAGAGGAAAGAGAGGAGGGGGGACGGGGGGGGGGCTTGGATAGTTGAAGGAGAGAATGCATTATTCATCTGTGTTGTCTGTGCCTAGTGTATTGTCAAGTGTCGAAGCATTGGTGTACACAGTCCTGATGCATCCCATTGTGCCAGTGCGCTTGCACTGCCGATGTAACATCTGGCCCAGCCCGCAGCTCAGGGCAGCGTGTGATTTCAGCACGCACAAACAGACTTGCAATATCACATATGTAGCATATGCACACAAACTCTTCATTCGACGTCTGAAGGGCCTTTACTTAGACACCGTCCTTTTGTAGATGGGCACCCGTGCCAAAGCCTGCAGCTGTCTCTTCTCTGTCTCTGTCTCTCTCTATCTCTTGCGCGTGCGCACGCTCTGTTTCGCTCGCTTTCTGGTGATCTCTCACGCTCTGTCGCCGCATTGTTGCTCTCTGTGGCAGAGAGCAACACTAGTAGGCGCATGCTCGCGAATGAGGAAGCGCCGAATCAATCAAGGCAGCACATAGATTCAGGAGGCCTGTCAAGCTTACACTCATACCCAGTCTAAATGGGTAGCTCATAGGTCACATTGATTCAGAAGGAAATAGGTCACATTGATTCAGAAGGACATCCACAACGCCCTGCAACCAATTGCAACCGATTGCAACCAGCCGCAACCGCAACGCAGTTTAGGCAGCACACTTATTGAGGAGGCCCACGAAGCTTTGGATGCGCTGAGGCAACAGCACTTTCTTGTCCGTTGATACTGTGTTTGCATGCGTCTTCGTGAGGGTGTTTTTGTGTCGGGAGGGTGGGAGTGGAGCAGGACCAACATCCAGCATAAACTTCAAGCCAAACCACTGGAGTGCTAGGGCCAATCCAGCTGACAATTCGAGCGGGGCGTGGTGGTCGCACTGTGACACACATACACGCACTCGCAGTCCACGACCCCTTCCCAAACCCACACAAACATAAATCTAGACACAGACACATAAAGAGACACCGAGAGATGCAGACACACGTACCTTTGTTGATTTTGCCAGAAGGCAAGTCCTGACCTCCTCCGAAGCCGCAGCGCTCTTTGACTTTCTCCGCCTTCATGTGCTTGTAGAAAAACCATTTGAGTCCCGCGCGAAGCTCGGCCATTTCTGTATCGGCTCCTGAGATCTTGTCGACCAACTTTGCTAATGTGTGCTCGCCGCACTGTGTTGTAGTGTGTTGCAGTGCGTTGCAGTATGTTGCAATGTTTTGAGTACGTTGCACTTTGTTGCAGTGTGTTGAGTATGTTGCAGTGTGTTGCAGTGTGTTGCAGTGTGCTGCAGTGTGTTGCAGTGTGTTGCAGTGTGTTGCAGTGTGTGAACCAGCTTGGCTAATGTGTGCTCGTTGCACGGTGAATGAGTCATGGCACACTAAAGAATGAGTCACCAACTGAGAATGAGTCATGAACACACACATTTCTGTATCAGCTCCCGTGATTTTTTGTCGACCAACTTGGATAATTTGTTGCAGTGTGGTGCAGTGTGGTGCAGTGTGTTGCATTGCGTTGCAGTGTGCTGCAGTGTGTTGCAGTGTGTTGCAGTGTGTTGCAGTGTGTTGCATTGCGTTGCAGTGTGTTGCAGTGTGCTGCAGTGTGTGGCAGCGTGTTGCAATGTTCTGCAGTGTACTGTGGTGTGCTGCAGTGTGTTGCAGTGCGCTGCGGTGTTTTGCAGTCGCAGTGTGTTGCAGTGTGCTGCGGTGTGCCAAGCATCTTGGCTAGTGTGTGCTCCCCGAGGAGTCAGGGCACACACGTGAATGAAACATGGCACGCATGAGCATACGTCATGGCACATATAGGAATGAGTCACGGCACACATCTCGGTCAAATGGCGCGAAATGGCCAAGAAATGCGCTCGCCCTATTTTGGCGTGACACGTCCATGTGCGTGACATGACACAATCTTATGTGTGACGTGACTCGGTCCTACGTGTGTGCCATGACGTATTCATATGTGTGCCATGACGTATTCATATGTGTGCCATGACGTATTCATATGTGCCACATGACCCAATGATAAGTGCAACGTGACTCTCCCAATTTTCACTGTTGGATGCACACTTGAGCACACTTGGGCCTACTCCCACACACACACACACACGTGCGCACGCACACATACACACCACACACACACACACACACACACACACACACACATACACACATTCACGCACACACACTCTCTCTCTTTCTCTCGCTTTGAAACATTCCCACATTCTCTCTTTTTCACCCACCCACACACGCACTCGCACACAGACTCTCTCTTGCACACACTTACATATACACTCAATTTCTCTCTCTCTCCCACCCCCCCCACGTCCCCCCACCCTCTCTCTCTCTCTCTTGTTCTTTCTTCCACGCACACGCGTGCGCGCGCTCTCTCTCTCGCGGACACACACACACGCACACACACACACACTCATACACACACACATTCCTGCGCACACGCTTACACGCACTTACACGCACCCTCTCCCTCTCTCCAACACACAAGCATTCTCTCTCTTTCATTCACCCAGACAAGCACACGCACAAACATAATCTCTCTCTCACGTACATACACACACACAGAGATAATGTTGTTTATTGGAAAACCAAAGGGAAGATCAAAAATGATCTCCAATGCAACTAATCCTTTAAAAGAATCTCGAAAAGAATCTCTATTGAGATGTGCGGGTAGTACATCCATTTATGAGTGGTTGGTTTG
>Ga0335398_10009288_pt1 | contig 11414 bp, 8 predicted proteins | sample BON03_FD_205742 | JGI IMG/M metagenome (GOLD analysis project Ga0335398, IMG submission 205742) | Freshwater microbial communities from Lake Bonney liftoff mats and glacier meltwater in Antarctica - BON-03 (spades assembly) (version 2) | ecosystem: Environmental > Aquatic > Freshwater > Ice >...
TTTGTCCCCTTAATACATCCAGAAACCACGCAAAAACCTTTCGCTTCAGAATTATGATCAAACTCACAGTCGCGATCCCCACATACAACCGCAACATCAAGGCCGCGAATCAAGTCCGGCAACTGCTCGAACAAATTGGAGATTTCTGTGACCGGGAGATCGAACTGCTCGTCATCGACAACGCCTCGGACACACCACTTGAAGCCTCGTTTAAAGAACAAAATATCCCCTCCCACCCCTGCCTGCGTTTGGTAAGAAACCCAGTCAACGTAGGTTTATCAGCCAACATCATCCGCTGCTTCGAGCATGCGCAGGGTGAGTGGTTATGGCTGGTGGGTGACGACGATGAACTGTTGCCGAACGCTTTACAAGACGTCTTGGAGGTTCTCGAAAAAAGCCTACCCGAGATAGTCCATCACAAATTTTCCGTCGACAGAGCGACGAGCAGTAAAGCCCATGATCTGACCATTAATTCCCTGAGTGAAATATGCGATCATGCATCAGATCCATGGTGCTTTAGTAATCTGCTCTTCATTACCACATCAGTATATCGGCGTCAGGACTTTCTCCCTTACATCTCCACTGCCTATCATTGGAACGCAGCAGTGGCTCCGCATCTCGTTTGCTTGTTCAGTGCACTGCGTGACGGTAAAAAAGCCCGCATCCATCCCACACGTATTGCAAAGGTAATCCCTGCGGAGGGTGCAGAGCGCTGGAATCTGATACGCCTTAGAATGGGGCTTCAGACCTTGGCCGAGATCGAAGGCTGCGAGATCGAACTGCATCGTCTCTTCGGTGCCCTTATGCAAAAATGGTATGGAGGCTGGAAGCTCCCTTTGATCTCCATTTTGCTCTGTCTGCGAAGCAACCGCCCCCGCTGCTTCTGGCGCATGTGGTATTTCCGAGCCGCAGCATCCACCTCCTTTTGCCAATCCGCATTTCAAGCGATTCTAGCCCTATTCTGGGCGCCGATTGGCTGCTCAAAACTGGTGCGGTCTACAGTTAGCAAATTGCGTGGCACTCGTAATGATACGGGCGGCACAGCGAGAATGTAATCCCGAAGTGAAGCTCTCAATCTTTACCATCCAAATACCGTCAAATCTGTAACCTCACTTTAGGAATCGGTTTACTTGGTGGAGGGTTGCTTCTCGCTTTGAATAAATCAGCAATTACTCTGCTAGCTGGGGCTACCTTTTATCCTGGCGACTATGTAAATATCTGGTTCTCTGTCTCCCTGATCACTATACCGCTAACCGGTCTTTTTGTGATTCTTGTTCTAATTTCCGGGGACATGCGGAAGATCGCTTGGATCTATTTACTGAAGCTAGGGATTGCCTTACCGGGTGGATACCTCTCCTGGGAACTAGCTGGAATGACAGGTATTACCGCCTTCTTCACCTTAATTCCGCTGATCGGTGGTTTCTACGGCTACTGGCACGGTGGCAGAGAATGCGGTACTAGAGACATGCGCCGGACTTGCCACGTCGTAACCGCAACTGCCCTTGTGTGCGGGGTCGCAATTTTTATCTGCGGGCATTTCGCAGTCGTCTTCGCTGGAGAGGATTTGCTGCTCCAAATCCTAGGTCAAATGGTTTTGCTACCCTCCCCGCCTAGCCTCGCATTTTCACTGTTACCAAGTGTTGCGGGCGCTCTCTTGGCCATACAAGCCTTCGTGATTCTTTACAAAGGCAGTGCACCAAAGGACAGGGCTGTTGCTGTTTAAATTCTCACACTACAGCATCTGCGCATCTGAAAATCTCTTGATCGCATGAAACCCGCTTTCGTCCACGCCAACATCATCGCCTCCCCCAGCGATGCCCATGCTGGGGTGATTGATTCCACCGGCCACTTGCGTGCTTATCATGGCGGGCGCAGAAAGCCGCAACCGGGCATACGCCCCTCCATCCAAAAACGTCATCTGCTCTATGGCCTGGGCATTTACGCCGCGGCCAAGGTTCTTCCTCCTTACCTAGCGGAATCCACCCGCTTCGCCCTTTGTGATTCGTTTGAAAAGCGAGTCCTACGGGACTTGCAGCCAGGGGACAATCTGATAGGGGGCTTGGGCTACCTGAACCGCTGTATTGAGCGGGTTCAAGGCTGGGGCGGAATCTCGCTTCTCGATGCCCGCAATTCCCATCCCTCCTCCTTCTGGACTATCGTTGCTGAAGAATACGGGCGCTGGGATGTCAAACGCCCGCCCATTCTCCCGTATCACCACGCCCGCCAGCAACGCTCCGCCGCGATTTCCGATTACTTTTTTGTCCCCAGCAACTTCGTCCGAGATTCCTTTATCAAGCACGGTTTTCCCCCGGAAAAACTTCTTCTTCTCCCCTATCCTGTCGATCTGGATCTCTTCCATCCCCCGGCCAATCCCCGGCCAAAAGACCGCCCACTTACGATGATCTCGAGCGGCGGGCTGGATCTACGCAAAGGTGCTCCTTATCTTTTCGAGGCATTCCAAATCGTCCGCAAAGAAGTGCCAAACGCACGGCTAAAGCTCATCCACAACATCGCACCCTCCGTGGAAAGCATCATGAAGCGGAAAGGATACGATAAGCTACCCATAGATTGGGCACCATACATGCACGGGCGTCCTGCTCTCATCTCCTGGCTCCAGGAAGCCGATATTTTCGTCCTGCCCACACTAGAAGAAGGAATGGTGCGCAGCGCCGCCGAGGCCATGTCCTGCGGGCTTCCCGTTGTCACCACAGCAAATTCCGGAATTAACGATCACATTACCGAAGGAGAAAACGGCTCCATCGTCCCCCTCCGCGATCCCCAAGCAACCGCCGCAGCAGTCCTCGTCTGGTGGGAGAAAATCCAATCCGGCGACCACGATCCGACAACAGCCAAAATGAACCGCGAAGCCCTATCCCACAAAAACTTCACCAAAACCCTACTGACCCACCTCCAAAACATCAGATTCCCCCTGACCCCTGACCCCTGACCTCTGACCTCTGACCTTTGACCTTTGACCTTTGACCTTCGACCTCTGACCTCTGACCTCTGACCTTCGACCTTCGACCTTCGACCTTCGACCTCTGACCTTTGACCTTTGACCATGCGTATCGGCATCCTTACATTCCACCGTGGCCCCAACTACGGCGGCTTCCTACAAGCTTGGCACATGCGCCAAGCGATCCGCTCACTCGGCCACGAGGCTACCCTCATTAATTACCAAACCCGCACTCACCATGAAGGCGAAAGCCTGAGCTTCCCTCGCCTACGCCCCGGTTCTATCAAGGGTTTTATCTTGCATGCCCTGAAATCGCGACCGTTTCCTGCAATCGTCGCAGAGCTTTCCGATCATCCTTTTACCACCGACGCGGAGCGCATCGACTGGAGCCGTTTTTCATCAGTCGTCGTCGGGGCGGATATTGTCTGGGACTTTTCGAATAAATACTTCGGCGACGACCCAGCGTTCTTTGGGTCGCTCCCTTGTCAGGCGGGCACCCGTTTTGTTGGGTTTGCCCCGAGCTGTGGCGAGGCAGAAGCAAAGGGACAGCTCCCCGCCCATGTGAGCCGGGGCTTGCAAGGTTTCAAAAGCATCCAAGTCCGCGACGAGGCCACCGCTGATCTTGTAGAAAATGCCACCGGAAAACGCCCTCCTCTAGTTGTCGATCCCACATGGCTGCAGGCCGATCCCGAGATCCCTTATCCCAAGCGTCCCAAGGAACCCTACGCGCTAGTTTATGGGCACGGAGTGACTGCGGAGCGAGCTCGTGCGCTCCGAAAATACTGTGATCATCATGGCCTGAAGCTGGTGGCATGCGCCTTCCCTTGCGAAGGAGCCGACAAGCGTATCTTAACGATCTCACCATTCGAGTGGGTTGACCTTTTCCGACACGCAACTTGCGTGATTACCAGCACGTTTCACGGGCTTCTTTACGCAATCAAATACCAAAAGCCGCTCTTATTCATGGCGCGCGATGCAAGCCGCTCGAAATCTCGTCTTGCCATCGATCGCTGCGGCCTACAAGACCGCACAATCGAAGACGGTATGCCCTTCGATCCAGAACAACTCGATCACGCTTTGTCGCCCTACAATCCGACGCAGCCGCCGGAATCGTGGATCCAAGAGTCGCGAGAGGCGCTAAGCCAGTCGCTGCAAGAGTAGAAAACGAACGGTGAAGAAATAAAATAGGAACGGCGAAGAGGCGAAGAGGTGAAATGCGAACGTCCAACGTCCAACGTCCAACGTCCAACGTCCAACTTCCGACTTCTTTCTTTCAACGTTCGAAGTTGAGCGTTGGACGTTCTCCTCATTAATTTGAACGTCCAACTCCCAACGTCCAACTTCCAACTTCCAACTTCCAACTTCCAACTTCCAACTTCCATCTTCTGACTTCTGACTTTCAACGTTGGACGTTCGAAGTTGAGCGTTGGACGTTCCCCAGATTAATTTAAGCGTTCGTCTTCCGACGTCCGACGTCCGACGTCCGACGTCCGACGTCCGACGTCCGACGTCCGACATCCAACTTCCAACTTTCAACTTCCAACTTCTGGCTTCTGACTTCTGTCTTTCAACGTTGGACGTTCGAAGTTGAGCGTTGGACGTTCCCAGAAATAATTTAAGCATTCGACGTTTCCTACAATTTCGTTCCACTTTCCAGCACCGATGAAAATCGCCATTCTAGCCAACGTCCCCGTCTGGACTCTTCCAGGTCTTGAGCACCTCAAGCACAACCGGCATTATGCTACATGGCTAGAGCCACTGATCCCCGCCTTTGAAAGCCATCGCGATCTGGATATCCACTGGATTACGATGTGCAAGGAAACCGAAAAGCCCATTCAGCACCAAGCCTTCGGACAGACATTCCACATTCTGCCTCGCGGCAGCATGGCTCTCCAGATGCTGACCGGATATGTGACCGAAATCCTCAGAATCAGAAAGGTTTTACAGCAGATTAAGCCGGATGTGGTTCATGCTTGGGGTAGCGAGGATGTCTACGGGCTGGCGGGAGCCTCTAGCGGAGTGTGCAACCGGATTTTTACCCTTCAAGGTTGCCTTACAGAATACCTGCGCCTCCTCGGTGGTGGATTCCTCTTCCGCCTACAAACACTCTACGAGCGACCAATGGTGAGGCGGTATCAACGCGCAACGGCCGAGAGTCCCGATGCTGCCGGCCTTCTTCGCGACCTGAATCCAGCGCTCAATATCGAACTGGTTGATTACGGCGTCAATGCTGCCTTTTTCGAAGCCGCATGGTCTCCGGCCAAAGAACCCGAAATCCTTTTCCTAGGTTCTGTTAGTAAACGGAAGGGAATCATCGATCTAATCGCGGCAGCCGGGAAGCCCAAACTTTCGCATATCTGCTTTAAAATCGCTGGCGAAGGTGAACTCAGAACAGAGCTTGAGGCTATCTCGACCCCAAATGTTCATTGGCTGGGGAAATGTACTAGGCAAGAAGTCATCCGCCACTTGGAAGCCGCGTGGGCACTTGTGATCCCTACCTATTCAGACACCGGTCCTACCGTCATCAAGGAGGCGCGCGTCGTGGGTTTGCCGGTAATCACGACCACTGGAGCAGGTGCACGCTGCTACATCAAAGAGGGCGAATCGGGATTTGTTGGAGAACCGGGTGACAGGGATTTTCTCGAATCCGCGATCCTCGAAATCACCGGATCACGAAAAGAGGCAATCCGGATGGGAACCATCGATCATGAGCTGCAGCGTGAGCAACTTCACTCGCGAACGACTGCCAGGAAATTGGTCGAACTATATTCACAGACCGCCAAAGCACAAAGCGTGCTAAAAGATGGTTCACCGATCCGATGAAAAAGCATATCCTACAGCTGTATTGGGCAATAACCCGCGCATACCTTCGCCTCAGGGGTGCAGAAGTCGGGAAGAACGTGCGCTGTAACGGTTTTCCCCACATCAAAGTGCGTCAGGGTGGGCGCCTAGTCATTGGTGACGATGTCCAGATCAACGCGGCTCGCTGGTCCAACGCACACGTGGTCGCTGGTTCGACCAACCTTTTTGTCGCTGCAGGCGCAGAACTAATCCTCGGAAAAGGAGTGGGGCTTTCTGGCGCAAGAATCGTTGCAATGCAACGGATTGTCCTCGAGGAGGGGGCGATGATCGGCGCTGGATGCCTGATCTGTGATTCCGATATGCATGAGATCCCTCTCGGGGCAACGTCCGAGATTTCGGTAAAGCCAATCAACATTGGGAGGAAGGTTTTCGTCGGAGCGCAATCCATCATCCTGAAAGGTGTCACCATCGGGACGGGCAGCGTTATCGCAGCAGGCTCGGTAGTCACGAAATCCGTTTCCATCAATTCACTTGTCGGGGGGAATCCGTCGAGAGTGATCAAAACTTTCGATATGCCGTCGCAACCCAATAATTAATCTCCCCTAGATCCCACCAGAAAGGCTTCGGGCACCGTTCGGCCTTCGACTAACCCGTATTACACTTTGTTCTGATGCCGATAGTCAATTACATGGTCACCTCCAAACCACTGAGCCCTAACGACACTAGCAACTTTGTCAGGACTCCTCGAAATACTAGGTCTCTGTTAATTAATGTTTGTAATCTCAAGCTCGAAACGATTGCGGCTCAAGAGAAATTCGTCAGCAACATCAAGGTCCAGTGCTTTAACCGGACAGCTAATCACCTGATGAAGCCCCTGTCACCGAGCGGTTTTTTTTGGCATCCAGAGCATGCTCTGGAAAAACGACAGGATGCGCTTCAAGTCATAAAAAAGACTTTGGGTAGAATTACCAACTCAACCTCATCTGTTCGAAGTCGATCCTAAAGTTGAATTTTTTGATCCTTGGGGTGGTGGTGGTGGTACTTTCATGAACAAAATCCTACTATCTCCAGATTATTTACAATGAAAATTCGTATCATCATACCGGTATTCAATCCGCCTCCGTGTTTCTTTGACACCCTTACATCGCTAGAAGAAGAGGAACCTTCGCTTTGCCGAGATGTCATCGTGGTGGACGACGGTTCGACCAATGGGATCGGCGACAAAATCGCTTCTGATTACCCCGAGATCACCGTTCTACGTGGCGACGGGAATTTATGGTGGGCCGGTGGAATGAAGACGGGAATGCAATATGCATTGGAAGCTGGCGCGGATGTCATCGTGTGGCTCAATCACGATTGTGTCCCCGACAAAGGCACAATACAGGCACTGGCAGTAGCAGCAGCGGAGCCTCATACTGGGGCCGTTTCCGCATGGTGTAGAACCCGTGGGTATGAGGACAGCCGTGTGAATCCAGGCTTTATCAAGTTTAAACCTATCCCTGTATCACTGTTGTCCGGACAGAAAAAAACAAGGGTGGACGGGGTAAACGGCAACTGTGTAGCGATGAACGCCCTTGCCGTCCGGGAGATAGGGCTCCCGGACACATCGCGGCACCCGCACTATGGGGATGGTCCCTATGCTTGGCGCCTACACCGAGCGGGTTTCCACAATTTCGTCCTCCCGAGCGTTTCTGCGACACTCTCACGAGAGCTGGAGCGATGTATAGACGAGCGCAGCCACTCGCTGGTCTGGAAAGCCCATTTTTTAAAGAAAATCGCATACTATCTCCTTTCGCCGAGATCGAAATACCACTGGAAAAACAAGTTCCACGACATCCGGGTATTCAGGGGAAAGTTGAAGGGTTTGCTATATTACCCATCTGCTCAGATAATGCTAATTTCTAGAGTCGCCTCGGGGCACATGGTTGGGAAGTTCACAAAAAACGAAGACCTAATCGAAACTATCATATCACGCTACCGCAACTCACTGCCTGAAAAGGGATTGAGATCAGCTTTGGAGGCTCTATCGAAACGAAACGTATGAAATACATAGCAGGCATAATGAACGCCTACGACTGGCGTAACCGGGGCGACCGCGCAATCGTCGAAGCCCAAATGGCTTGGATCCGAACCCGTATTCCAAATGTTGAGTTCAGGGTTTTTTCTGCCTGCTGGGAAGAAAATCGCAAAGCCTTTGGCGCGGATACATCTTTCCCTCCCCCAGTGGCAGTCAAGCTCGGATCCGGGAAGTTAGGTGGCGTCATTTCCCCGCTGAAAGGTTGGGCTAACGCAGTTGGAAATAAAGCAAGTGGCAAAGCTTGGGAGGAATTCCAATCATGTGACGGGTATTTCCTTTGTGGCGGCGGATATCTCTATTCCTCCCACTCCCCCCTCATAAGTCGACAGCTATGGCTGCATGTTGCAAACTCGCTGGTCGCGTTGAAGAGCGGCAAACCCGTCATGCAGTTTCCCCAGTCATGGGGACCTTTCCGGAAGCGCGCAGATCGTTGGATAAGCCGGAGGCTGGCGTCCGGCTTATCCCGAATCGTCGCGAGGGGTATCATTTCTGAGGAAACAATTTCAGCAATGGGATTCTCTAATAAGACACTCAACCTTCCGGACGTGGTCCTAGCGATGCGGTCGCTACGTCCCGAGATTTTCCAGAACCAACAGGATGAGACCAAGCAAGGCCTCGGGATCGCTCCGATTGAATTTGGCTTCGCCCGTTCATGCGATGAATCACAAAGAGCCTCTTATCTAGGAAAGCTCCATGCAATCGCACTCCGGTTCCACCGCGAAACCGGGCAAACCGTCAACTTGTTCATACAGGTTTCCGTGACAGGACACGATGACGACGCTCCGATGGCGCAGCGTCTGGCAGCTCTGCTCGAAAGCTCTGGAGTTCCAGTCAGCATCCGCAATAACCCTGACTGGATCAAGCATTGGAGTGAGATCGGCAGCCAGTCCTGTTTCATCGGATGCAGGATGCACGCGTGTATTTTCGCGATGGTCGCGGGTGTTCCCACGGTAGGTTTAGCATATCAGCCCAAGTTCATTGAGCTCTTTACGGAGTTGGGATCAGCGGAGAAGTGCTTTGACATCAGCGACTTCGATCCTGATGCCGTAGCTAACACGATCCTCGATCCGAGCTTCACAAGCACTAGAAACATCAGTAATCTCTCCAAGGCAGTGGATGCAAGCGCCGCCGCCATGCTTGTGGGGCTCGAAGAATGCTGGAACGAAGCCGGATTCCCCCGTCCATAATTAAAAAGTAAACATTGAAGTTGCATAGAAGCTAATGCTTTAAAATTTGAAAAATTATATGCTTATGTTCTTATAATAACAAATATTACTCGCTCCCTCCTCGCTGCAATATTGCCTTTCTCACCGCTAAGCGCAGAGTAGGCCCCCTCGTTTCAGTCGAACCCACAGAGGATTGAGAAAGGTTGGAGGCCTTCTTAGCTAGGTGAAGAGCAAACCATATATCGCCTTAATGCGTTCCAAATGGAAAGTCACACAGCACACTCTTGACGAGCCCCCCAATAAATAACTTAAACTTGCAGCCCATCGACGATGATCTCAGGTCCAATCCTGCGAGTTTAAAAAATTAAAATTTTTCGTCCTGTTGCTCGTTGATGCCTCAACAAAATATGGTTTACGGCAAGCCATCGCGAAACTCCGCTCTCCGGCTTGTTCAAAATACCTCGCCAGAACCGGCTGGTCCGGTGATCCGCTACTACCAATCATCGCAAGCCTTGCATACAAGCAAGGCGCCGGGCATCAGGAGAATCTGGGCATACTTGAATCGGCCCTAGACGTGTGCCTCTGAAATATTCAGCCGCTCACGACATTATTGGTAAAAGCCTTGTTTTTCTATTCTCATTTTTGTAATTTTTTCCCAAATAGTCGCATAGGGCAACCAAGATGTTGCTTTGGCCAAAAATTCAATAGTCGCATGAAATTACACCCACTGGCACTCGTTGCTGTATTATCGCTAATCCTTAAGATTGGTGTTTACGCAGAGCAAATTCACAAATTTACAAATGAGCCTGAACAGCTGACAGATGGATGGAAATTATCTTGGGTAACAGAAGATCAGGTTATTTACAGATTAGAACGGAGTTCCGATCTGGGCAGCTGGGAAGAAGTAACAACCGCGCTTGGCACAGGACAAAATATTTCCAGAACAGACACCGAACTGGTGGATCTGGATAGAATAATGTTCTGGCGCGTTGAGCACGTGGGAAACCTCAATAGCACGGCTTTAGATTACGGGCTAAGGACATCACTTGAGGGCCCTGCACTTCATCGCTTGAGTTTCTTTCTCGATGAAATTGCCAACGCAGACATCCATCCGGTATGGATGGTGTTGGGTAAATCTGAGTTTATGGGACGCAGTGAGGCCACCCATCACGCCGTGTATGGCGGGGACGGCTCAGTCGGCGGTATCATTGAGAATGGTGTCACAGGAATTGGATTTCCCGGTGATAACGAAAACTTTGAGTTCGCCAATCCGATCCGCGGCACCACCATTTCGGAGTTTTCATTTTGGGCAAATGCTAGTTCTGAAAACGTAACCGGAAAACCTGCTATAATCAGCGGTTACAATGGAAGTTCTGCAAGGGGACCGAGTCTGTCCCTGGGTTACTCGCCCACCGCCGGTTTACCCTCCAGCGGTGCAGTCCATTCAGGGGTTCATATTTCTTCGAACGGCTCCGACGTTCTGACCCGTAACTCTTCGGTTCCCACACGCATCGCAGGTTCAAAGAGTTTCCTTGGCCTCAATTTCTCAGGGACTTATGCCCATGGAGATAGCGACAATCGTCCTCTCTTCATTATTCAGGGAGCCATTGATCTCACCGCCTGCGCCGCGACGCCGATTACCACAGCTTGGAATGACACACCCACGTTGAGGTTAGGAAGGCGCCTCGATGGCGGAGACGCTCTAAGCGGCGAGATCGATTTTGCGATGATCTGCGATCACGCCCTAACTAAATCCCAGCGTGTCATCCTCTACAATAGCGCAAAAAAGAACGGCATAATGACAGTTTCCAACCCCATCGCGCTGATTGCAGTCGGGGACAGCATGACTTTGGGAAACAACGGTGCGACATTTCCGTTCACTCGCACACCCCAGCTGATGTTTCAGCAGAACTCCGGCTGGAAAGGCGGAATTTACACCAACGAGGCACGGGGTGGCCAAGCCATCGACGTTCAGGAAGGATTCTATCACAACGACACTGTGCCAGTCCTCGAGATGCTACCCGCATTCGACCGCTACGTGATGTTCTGGGGCGGATACAACAGCACTGCAGCCGTATCCACAGAAGAAACCGTGCGGAACGCCTTAGTTGACCGTTACATCGCGATGGCTCTCGATGCACAGACCCGAGGTATCCAGTTAATCCACTGGAGTTACCTGATCGGGGGAAGTGCTGATCAGGATACTAACCCTGATTCATTCACTACAGCAAATGCCTTCAACGACTACTACGCGGCACAGTGCAAGCTGCACGGGGCTGCGCAAATATTTATCTGGTATGATCACAGGCTCACATTCAACGAGAACCAATTCGATGGCAGCGGGCGGAACGACGCCTATTTCGTCGATAGCCGTCATCTCTCAGAGCTAGGCCAAGCGACGCTAGTCGCGGAT
>Ga0335398_10009301_pt1 | contig 11405 bp, 11 predicted proteins | sample BON03_FD_205742 | JGI IMG/M metagenome (GOLD analysis project Ga0335398, IMG submission 205742) | Freshwater microbial communities from Lake Bonney liftoff mats and glacier meltwater in Antarctica - BON-03 (spades assembly) (version 2) | ecosystem: Environmental > Aquatic > Freshwater > Ice >...
ATCGAGGGTCCGAGGTGAGCTTGTCGAGTTTCAGAGCATTAAAGTGTCACATGTACTCTTGTGTCTCTTGCTTGTCCCACTTCCTCTGACGTGTCAACTCATGCTCAACGTTCAGAGGAACTGCTATCCCCCCGTCAAGTCTCCGCTTGAGAGATGGGGGTTTTAACATTACAATTGGTGGCTTATCTTCGAGTCACTTTGACTAAAGGCGTCTTCAGAGAGGGTGGGGAAAGGCCTGGAAGCGAACCGATTTCTAGAATTCTGATCCCTCATAGGCCATTGTTTTTGGAGTGCAGAATGACCACATGCTCAGAGTAATTGCACACAGATTCAAATCGTAGGTCTCTTTTGGGTTTGGCAGAGATTCAAAGATAATATCTGTATCATCCAAAAAAAAAGTTCGTGATAAGCTTGTCTTTTGGAGGTTGTTGATTTTGCCAGTTCGAGATGAGAGCCCAACCCCTAGAACCTAAACAAGTATGTTCAGGGAACCCATTTTTAGAATTCTGGTTCTTCACGAACAACTTGTTCGTTTGTGGGTTGCGAAATGACCAAATACTCAAAGTGACTGCACACAAGATTCAAATCGTATGTCTGTTTTGGATTTCAAGTCGGCCATGCGAAATGACAAAATGCTCAAAGTAACAGCGCAAAAGATTCAAGTCGCACGTGAATTCGTTTTTTAGAATATGCGCTAGATGAGGTAGCTCAAACCCGGTAAACCCTGAAATGGTATTTTGGAGGTTTCTTGATCCCTTAAGCTTGGATGAGGGAGCAGGAATGCCGTTGGACGACTCAGGGAATTCGTAGTTAAAGATTTATATATGATTACAAGCGCATATGTCTGCGAAATTGTGCATTCTCCGACTGAAGGTGATAAGACATCGCCGACACCAAGCAGCACACCCCCTTATGGATTTAACTTAGTAAAGCAAAGCAACACGCACACCTTCCACAGGATTATACCCACGAAATCGTGTGCCGCAGGGTCTCAAAGGGACAGCCTAGACACACACCTAGTATTTCAAGGCTAGGCCATGTAGAACACTTGCACAAGTCAGACTCTCATTAGGACAGGACCCACTTCACACTTGGAACTACACGCAGGATCGACACGTGGAAATTGAACCACGCAGACCGATGACACTGGTGTCCTGTCCCACCACAAGCGCCTTTCTGATTGCCATCTGTTCTGATTTGTTGATTGCGATGAAGCACTCCTTTGTGGCTACAAAAGAGACTTCAATTCGCATAAAATTCTTCTTGAGCCTTTCTAGATTTATCCATATGAATCCAAGTCTCCTGGAAGCTCAGGCTGGAACAGCAGCCGAGCATGGCAAACTTGTGTTATCTTGACTAAAAGGGCATTCTACGGCGGAAATGCGCATGGGTGTGACTTGATCAGGTGACAAATTAGTCCAGCAACGACTTGTATTGCAATGATCATTGCAACACAAGTCGTTGCTGGACTAATTTGTCACCTTTGGCCAATAGGGACGGGTCTCGTTGGCCCAGGATCGTTTTGTCCAAATATCGCGAATAGATTTTGGCGAGATACCGTACTGCATAGCCAAGAGGGCCGCTGTGGCTGCCGTTTTTGTAGTTTGTTGACGGAAGATGTCGATGGCCTGGTCTGGTGTCAGCTTGAATCGCTCAGCCTGCGCAAGAGTCTTGGTGCCAACTGGCAAGGGAGGAGTGCTACGGTGCTTTTGTGCCGTCGATTTCTTGCAAGCAACACTAGAGCCTGAGGCTTGGGCCGCCGCATTTTCAACTCTCGCTGTTTTCCTGTAAATGTAATTGCTAGTCTGAGTCAGCGGGCTCGAGCGGGTTGAGTCAGCTCCAATCCCGTAAATCTCGCCGAGCGTCCATCCCCTCAACCCATGCTGCTCGTTGACCTCCTGCCAAGGGCAGGCACTCACCGCGTTCATTTCCATGTGCAGACTTCTGATTCCTTCCTTAATTCCTCAAATGCAATGGCGTTATGACTGACTCCAATTGAAACGTGCTCTCAATGCTGGCTATAAACCTTATGATGACTAATCACGGATCTCGTTGGGTTTTGTTTGAACGAACGTGCGTGTTCACTGGAATTAAGTTCGAAGCATTTCATCGAATTCATTTTTGTGAAAACGAGCAAATTGTTCGTAATTCATGACCCGCACGGGCGAATAATGTCAAATTTAGTTGGCGTACAAATTCAATCGATTAGAAATCAAAAGGATCTTTCCAGATTCCAGTCATAATTTTTGTGAGGAAAGTCACGTGAGACAATCACGGATATATCATATTTTACTACAAGTGTTCCTTGATCATCAGATCGTGAGTACGAACGTGTGTTTTATACTCACGACGTGAAAATGGTCGTCACGAACTTGTATGTTTCGTGGGTGCCAAACAACAGAATCAAAAAGCCAAAAAAAGACACTCCTCCGGTCCGGGACACCCTCCAGAGCAGCCCACTGGGGGATAGGGCGTAGGGAAACCCGAGTGAGAGCACGCAGATTGTGTACACCCATGCACACTGCCTGCTCGACTGCTGCCACTGTGTTGCCCTTCACTGCACTGCTGCCCCCCCCTTCATCTGCTCCTGCCCCTCGCGTCGCCAAAACAAAAACTCCGAGGTTCGCTCGGAGACATCCTGGAGGACTCAGGACTGAGCACAACACTCAGTCCTTTTCGGGGTGTTAGTCTCTTTCGAGCACGAAGCCGCCTCGTTTTACACGAGGCATCAAAATCCCTATACGGTGGCGACCTAGGGTGATCTGGTGGGCAACTGAGCCCATCACTCCTCACCCTGACTTGACTTGCCTTATAACCTATCCCTACACCCCTCCGGAGCAAGACACACACCCAATCCTGATTCTGGTATGTCTGCAAGGACATGACCCAAACTCCCAGACGAGTCTAAACTCGTCAATATCCCGGTTCAGTAGCTCTCAAATGCGACCAACGCGGGTGTCTCTCCTTCGGGTTTTCTTTTTTCTTTTTTTCTTTTTCAAAAGAACAAGTGTTGCTTTGTTTAAGTTGTGGGACGTGGAGGATTACACAGACCTTGGGACCCCGTGCCCAAGGAATCTTACCATCACTTAGGACTCTCACCAACGAGGCCGAACGAACTTTGGACCTGCCAACACGACGGAGCCGCAAAGGGCAAAAGCCCCTGGTTGTCAACGGAGTAGTTGTGGGTCCGTTCGAAGAGGAAGAGGAGGGGACTGGTGTAGCCAGCGACGTAGTTAAGGTGCAGGGTGAGGATCCGGCCACCCCAGGTCCCCTGCCTTAAGGAATGACCCCGGGACCGTAACGATTCCCCAATATCGGTTTAATAAAAACAAAGCAACACACACAGGTTCTTGGGTCCTAAGTGGCTAATCGCAATCCGCTCAGTCCAGTGATTAAGTTGGGTCTTCGAAACCCAAGAAAGAAACAAAGAAAGTGACTGTACCCGTCCCGGAACATTCCAAGGCTTGGGTCCTGCAAGATTAATTGGGTGCGCACCACCAAGAAGATGGGGGAGGTGTGAACCGGGGGAGCTAGCGACATAGTGAAAGCGAAGAGTTCTGGAGGAGATCCCAGGGCAACTGGAGGCTTCGTTTCTAATCTTCCTCACCCTCGGGTCAATAAAACAAAGCAACACACACCCACTTCGTCCATGATTAAATTGGGTCTTCACCACCCAAGAAAGAAAGACGGAAACACCTAGATCCCAGGGCCGCGGCAACTAAAGGCCTCGTTTCCAATCTTCCTCACTCTTGGATCAATAAAACAAAGCACTGGCAACAAACATACCCTTGCCCTATGATGCCTTACCTACACAAGTGGAGTGGCACTTTTCCGATTGGACGCTACATTCCTTGTTATTTGAGCCCCGGGGAGACTTGATTGTTGGAACTTGTTAGCCCGAGGATACATACCCGCCCACAAACATTGGAGACTGCCAGTGTTGTTAACCACTGGAGGATCGGCAATTATGAGTAGGTAGGCAACGGTCCTGGACAGTCTTTTGGGTCAACGATTAATGCAATCAGTGGGTGCTCACCATCAACTTTGTCCAGTGGGCAGTCGCCACCCACGAAAGAAAGAATGAATGAATCAAAAAAACCAACGCCAGCCCATACACATTTTGGGCTGTTTTTATGTGCCAGCGGGTCTGCCATTATAAGAATGGTGAGCAGCGGTCCTGGACAGTCTCCTGGGTCCTACACGGTTGGTTATGTGCTCACTGGGCCACCCCTTAGTCCAGTGATTACTCACCGGGCCTGATTCAGTTGCTAAGGTATTTGCCACCCAAAAAAAAAAAGGAGCCTGAGGATACAGGCCAGCCTTCAGCATTGTAGACTGTTGTGAAGTATGTGGGTGATAGTCTCTTGGGTCCAAACTGAGTAATTCGGTACTCAACACCCACTTAGTCCAGCGATTAAGTTGGGGATTCCCCTCCAAAGAAAGAAAGAAAAGAATGCAGGCAAGCCCACAGATATGAACTGTTTTTACCCAGCGGATCCACCACCATAAGTAGGTGGGCAACTGTCCGGGACAGTCGATTGGGTCCTAAATTATTAATTGGGTTTTGAAAGTAGGTGGGCAACTGTCTGGGACAGTCGCTTGGGTCCTAAATTATTAATTGGGTTTAAAGCAACAAAGACATGCCGCAAAGGCTCGAAAACGAAAATCCAAGATCAGATGTTCGCACTGCTACCAGCAGCATGGTGAACCATGTTTGGGGTTTTCAACTTTGCTTTCTTGTGGTGTACTACAATACATTTTGTTCATCATCGTAAGTTGCTGCTTCCTTTTTTGGAAAATATTCAGACATAGCAATTAATTTTCGACTGTGGAGATCTTGTGATTCCGCTCACTTTCAGGTGTTTATTTTGTGAAGGATTGGTTTCTCAAAGGCACAAATGTGGTGCCTGTAGATTGAATATGTACCAGGTTTTGGTTCGTTTCCGAGCCCTCGCTACTGGTCATTCAGAGTAACAGTAATCACTGCAACTTCTGTGAGGCTTCATCTTTTGATTTTTCTCGAGAAAAAAAACGCCAAAACAATAATACCCAGGGCCCTCTCACCCCCTCTCCTGCACATCAAGTTACACCGCAATCTTTTTCACATACACACACTACATGCACGCACTCATCACCCCCCTTGCCTCAAAACCCAGTTTTGGTTGATTGAAAGAGATGTCGGACCCCCTTCGAGTTCAAATTTAATAGTGGTGGAGATACCCTAACCAAGCACCATCTTTGGGGAAGGAATAGTATTTGATAACAGCGAACTCAGAATTGATGGCATCAAATGCTACTCCTCGTCGCAGTGTTTTCCTGTCACTATCACTCAACCTTGAGGGTGTATGTAGTGCTGCACATCAGGTCACAGTCAACTGTAGTGCAATTTTTTCTTACACACACACACACTACGCACACACACTCACCACTCCTGCTGCACACACACACAAACCTCTCCTTGCTGGCGTAAAGGATCCCAATATATCGGAAAAGAGCCAAAGTATTGCAAACAGAGCCGTATGTATTGCAAAAAGAGCCCTATGCACTGATGGGTGGGCTCGATGTAAGATCCCCACGAAATGTTGAAAGAGTCCTATATATTGCAAAAAAATACCTTATCAGAAGGACAGAAAACATTGCATCAGAGTCGTATACCACGTGGCAAAAGCTGGAGGTTCGTCTGCGGCCAACTGCAAGGGCGAGCCTTAAACGAGTTGGATGGGGCCCGCACCAACGTGGATGATGGGATATTGCTTGTGCAACAACGTAGCCGCGACTGCGTCATGAGCTGTAGTGAATTTTTACTGTTTTTTGAGAAGAACGAAGGGACACGGAATACAGAAGGTTGAATGGTGGTAACATGCGGGGGCTACGCAGTCAGTCAGTCTCAGCCTGGGTGTTAAACCAGCATGCTCTTTGTTGGACGTTTGTTTCAACTAAAACGTCATCATGCTTCAACTCACTGTTTTTGTGTTTACCGAAGAACGGAAAGAAGTTTTCAAATTTCAAGATATTTTTTATTCATATTTCAAGGCAAAAAATTCCTGAACCCTCGGCATAGGTGTGCACACGTGGGTGTATGTGCATTTGTTGTGGTAGGCGTGGCATGCACTAAACAGGTGTCTTGAGTACTAGTGCATGTGCAGGTGTGTACACTATACTGTGACGGGTGGTTTGACACCAGTTTATATAATTGTAAACACCCTCTCCACAGGTTGTCACAGTGCACATGCGCTCGTGTATGCGCAATTTGTTCATTAGCATTGGGAAATGAGGTTGGGCGTGGTTTAGCTTTATGCAAGGCATTTGTTGCTGGCGTGGCACGTTATTTTCGACATGAGGAAGACAGGGTGTCGTGTGTATTTTCTCTATTTTTGACAGAGGTTGGAGTGTATGTGTGCGTGTGTGTGTGTATACGCACGCACACACACGCATACACGCTGACAAAAGTACTCACGCAGGCCTTGCTGCAGCACGTTGACCAATGCATGCGGCATGAAGATGTCATGAAACAAATTATGCTAGCGCGGTTAGCACGCATATTGGTAGAGTGGCACTGCAACTCATTTACTGACTTAATTGAAGAAATGGAGCTGTGGGACTGGAACGTCGCAAACCAAGACTTCTGGCCACAATTGGCAAGGTCGTTGCACAGTCATAAAGTGTCAGTCACATGGGCAGAAAAAATGGACAAAAAACTCGCTTCAGTGCTCATCCCTGAAAAGATGAGCTGTGCAACGGCAACGCGGTCCATCAGGAAGTGCAAAACACGAATTTAGAAGATTAGGGGATCGCGTGTAGACACTGGGCCAACTGCGTGGGGCCTTGATGTACATATCTGGAATCTGTTGTGGACAGGTGAAGAGGCTATGAAGAAAGGCATACTGATCTTAAAAAAGGCAGGGTTCAAAAGCGTGGAAGATCTACCAAGGACATCCGTAGGCTTTAGTTTAAAAGCATATGAAAATCTGCCACCACAGCTCAGGTTGTCTGCAAAGTCGAATGGTGAGCAAAGAGTCCGAGTGCATGAACCAAGGGCGCAAGGACTTTACCGCACCATCAAAATTTTGACGCAGGAGTACCTAAATCTAGTTGATTGGAAAGGCCTCAAACTACCATCAACAGAGAAAAGATGCAAAGCGAGTGTCAAGAAATTCGAACGCTCCCCAACGGTGTTGGCAGAGTGGATTGAACTGAAAAAAACTCTCGCGAAGTTCCAAGCTGAGAGAGGCAATGAGACGTCAGATGACAAGGGGTCTGATGATATGACATCAAAAGCCGAATGCAAGCGGAAATCAGACGCAAGCCCAGTGAAGTTTTGCCGAAGGAGCTTGGCGGGAGGTAAAATATGGGATTCTCTCGCTGACTTGCTAAAGATCATCAAGCTATGGGGAGCAGGTGCAGACGACGTAAAAGAGGTTCGGGAAATAGTGAAACACCTCTTTACGAATATTGTTAGGCCTGCACGTAGTAAGCGAGATAGTCGACAGGCAAAGACACATATCGACCACCTGCTGTATCAGCTCGTTGACGACATGCATTCCGATGGCGATATGGGACGCGGACTTTTTCCTAGATCGAGCCCAAGAATTGGTGAAGAAGGCAATTTTTGAGCATGCAGAATATAATACTGCAGAGCTTGACAGCAGTCGCCCAGTCAAAAAAGGAGCGGCGACAAGAAAACGACTTGGCGAACAGATATCAACACGCACAAGATGGGCACAAGCTTCGTCGGAAAGGTAAGAGACGTGCAGCAGATAGCAGAGGCGTAGTTTGCAGAGGGGGTGGCCGACATGGTGAAGTTTAAGGCTCAGGTAAATGGGCATGAAGCGACCGAAAAGGCCAACAGAATCCAAACCTGGCATGGTCTTTCAGACTGGCAGCTCGCCAACAGATTTGACAAGGATAGACCTTTTCTACTCTTACCGGGTTCTTGGTGGAGTGGGCAGCACGAGCTAGAGTTTGAGAGTGCAGGATGGTGGCAAAAGCCGACACGCCAAGCGAAGTGCAATCAATGTGCACGGTGCGGGGTCATCAAGGAGTTTAGTAAGGACTTTCACAAGATGCAACTGGGTCGAGATGGCAGGTGCTTAGCGTGCAAAGGAGGGATTCAAACGACGAATCTAAAACCACAGCAGCCACTGATCAGCATGATTTTCACCAATGCAGATCCGAGGTATGCTGGCAGATTCGACGACAAGCAAGTCGGCGACACTACTGTAACGATGGTGAGAGTTAGAGAAGCAATTTCTTTCAATGCGGAGTTGGCAGACGAGTCAACATGGTTCAAGTTGTGGCTTACATCGGAGCAAATGGGCTGTCCCTTGAGACCAACAGGTGAGGGAGAGCACGAGGAGAGAGCAGAGGATTTAGACAGCAACCAAAGTGTACGTGACCACTTCGTTGCGTATCACTTGGCGCCTGCGATCACTGACTTTATTTCGGATGAAAATCGGGAATGCTGCAACAACGATCTTGAACAGACGCTTCCATTCACTACACAGTGAATGGAATAAAGAAATCGAGCCCTCGAGGCAAAGCTCAATACATCATCCACTCATTGTCAGCAAAGCTCAACACATCATCCACTCATAAGGTTCGGAGTTCATGCGTAGAAACATTTGGTGTCTAAGTGCATGGTCATGGTGAGCAAGCTTTTCCTCACAAACTGCGTACAGGCCCATGACAATATGTTGGAGGTATCACGATACATCAATCTTTATCTCTCGACGAGACGGCCTCAAAATATTGGGTTTCCCGGTCATGCTGGGACTGGATTTTTGCAACTTCGTATTTCCAAGAATTCTGTCTTTCAAGACCAAGAATTTTTTTCTAAAAATCGACAAAAAATCATCAAAAAATAATTCGCAGGGCTGCGCCCCGCACCCCGTACTTACAGAGCTGCGCTCGTCACAGGTGCCAAATGACTGGCCGCAGTAGTGCTTGCTCACCATGACCGTGTACTTAGCCCGCTGGGAAGCGCCCTCGATGCCAACAGCTGCATATGACCCTGGTCTCCTTCGTGAGCAAAAATGCCACTAGTGATAGGACAGAATTGGTTCCTGGACCAAGAAATTTCAGCAGGTGGTTTCGTCAGAATCCAAGACTCGTCGCATTTATGGGGAGAGCGAGTGGACGAAACGAGAATCATCACGACGGAAGGTCTGACTACACGCCTGGACCCATTACGAGGATGGACAATCACTAGCAGGGGATGGAACTTTCTAAAAAAGCAGGAGTGTTGGGAAGGCCACGAGCAAGCGCTGATTACAACTATTCGGAAGAAGACAAAACGAACGGAAGAGTTGGAGGAAGCTGGATACAGATCACCAACGTGGGCATTATTATGAGCACTGCAGCAGATCAATAGTGCCACGAGAATTGAAGGAGAGGCAGCGATATGAGAGGCGGCAATGTCTGCCCCTCCTTTCTTTCAGTCGGCGGGACGAGGAGATCTACTCTTCTGGGGGAAAATAGAAGGACCAACGGTAGTAATATGTGAGAGAAACAAGAAAAAAAAACTTGGCTGGAAGACGCAAGCATGATGCACGACTGGGTCATGTTGTGCAAGTCATAAAAGGGGGCGGAAGAAATCCGCTCATTTGATCTCAGCGGGAAAGAAGTCTTCTATAACTATGATGAAACGAAATCGAAAGAGGAAAAGAACAAAAAGAACGGGAGCAAATAGAAGGCACATCGCGGGCAAAGCGAACGATACAGGTCATGGTGGAAGCAAGGCAACATCAAAATGGCAATGAGTAAGGATCACGCTTCATGCTGGGTTCACAAAGATCTCACTGTCACGACCAAACAAATTCAGGCTTTGTTGACAGCAGCGAGGGCGTTGGGCGGAAAGGACGAATGTCAGTACGATTGACAGGTATCGAGCGGGAATACTGGATGGGTGCAGAGATCGACAGACTAAGAGATCACGGCTTCCGAAGCAAAATCACAGCGGGTGATGGATCTAATCAAAAAGGGGGGAAAATGGGAGCAGGGTATGTGAACCCGCAGAAACAAAGGAAAAGGCAGCAGAGGAAGGTGGGACGCGAGGAGGAAGGATCCAGCTTGAACCGTCCGGAACTAGCGGCCTTTGTCTTGGCATTACGCGGCACCTCTGTGACAAAACCCATGCTGTATTTGGCGACAACCAAGCCCTGCTGAAAGCTGTACAAAGATGGGTAGGTGAAGGCGGAAAAGCGACGTTAGTAGAAGCGCCAGACGCAGACATTTTACTGGAAGCAATCGAAGAGCTCCGAAAAAGAACAACAGCAGGAGCAGCAACATTTCTGGTCAAGGTGAAAGCGCATCGAGAAGAACCTGCAACTGAAGAAGCCGACATCCAAGCAGACAAGGCTATTTTGGGCAAAGGTGTTCCCACGGAATGGCACAACAGTACAAATTAAGCAGTTTTCACATGGCAAGAGCCTCACTGGAAAAGAGGTACGGTGAGCTATGAAGATTAAAAGTCGACGTGGAACAGCGGGGTGCGGAAGGCGACGAGACGAGGATCAGCAGAAGAGGAGGTGCACAAGCACCGGGATCGTGTGAAAGTGAGATAAGAAGAGAGGCGTCACGGTCACGGACAGTAAGCCCCTCGACGGCGCGTCAGCGCACTATCCTGTGTTCCAGACGTTTATTGATAGAAACTGTTCTCATTATAATTCGAGTCTCTTCACGAGTCACTAGTATCGAGTCATGTCCCCAGACTCTATCTTCCCCGCTGACTCGTGTACGGAGTAGGAGACTCGTATTGAACATCCTGTCCTGTCATCCCCGCTGATGCTCGTACGGAGTAAGATTTAGTTGGTCCTATCTTTCTTTCGATACACTTCACATGTATTGACTCACACTTGCATACACATATGCCTTCAGCATGTACGTGCGTCGCATTATTGTATGTAGTGTGAGAAACGGCGGGAAAATGGCAGAAATGTAACCTCGTTTCGGGCATGGCCTCTGTGGCCAGCAACATGGGTTGGCTATGAACTGGGTGGATCAGCCCCGCACCAGTGCAGACGAGCGGGATGTTGTCTGTTCGCCGCGCTGTCGTGATTGTGTGTGGGCTGTTCAGGGTTTGGTCCTTTTTTTCATTGACCTCTCGTTTCTTCGTGAACAGTCAACTTGATCATTTTCGGGCTTGGATTCCTGCATGCTCGCTTACTTCAGCTCCGATGCACCGCTGTTTTCCCTCCAATCTTTTTACAACTACGCAAGGGGCCATTGTGAAGCTGCGCAAGCTTCGAACTGTTCTGGGGTATGTTGTTAAGAGGGGATGGGGGGTGGAGGGGTATTAGTGCTGCAGGACGTGGGTACAATGAAGTCCTTGCATTGGAGGTGCGAAATGTGGGTTGATTGCGTCGAACGAAAGAGAAGTGCAAAGCTTCCTTGGTCTGCAACGGCTC
>Ga0335398_10009310_pt1 | contig 11393 bp, 15 predicted proteins | sample BON03_FD_205742 | JGI IMG/M metagenome (GOLD analysis project Ga0335398, IMG submission 205742) | Freshwater microbial communities from Lake Bonney liftoff mats and glacier meltwater in Antarctica - BON-03 (spades assembly) (version 2) | ecosystem: Environmental > Aquatic > Freshwater > Ice >...
TGTGCTGGATATCCACGGGGACATGCCTACACTGGATCTATAATGTGTTACCTTGGAGATCATTATTGATCTTCCCCTTGGTTTTCCAATAAACAACATGATCTCTTATATGGACTCCGATTCGCATGACTCACTAATATTTTTTTAAATTTAAAAGTGTTTATTAAGGAGTAACCTCAGCAAGAGGAGTAAGCAACATCAAAATGGAGAGACACCAAGTTCGCAGCTGTTAAGCTCCCCAAATGTCTAGAGGCTCCCCACATCACCTACGACATTTAATACAGTTAACGGTTCTTCAGCACCCGAACCATCCGAAGTCGTCAGCAAAGCAGACCGACTAAAATAGATCCATTTCGAAAAATTGGCATTCGCGATAAACATCTCATCTGGCAATTGGTATCCAGTCTGATGCTGGGAAGGACGTGGAAAATTGAAGGGGACACCCCAAGCAAATGTCGTATTGTTCACTACTCCATAACACGTCATACCACCCACAGAGGTATTCACTCCTGAGAGAGATAATGTTGTTTATTGGAAAACCAAAAGGAAGATCAATGATGATCTCCAATTCACTCCTTGCAAATTGTCATTCGCTGGATGCCACTGGTTCTTGGCTATCGGGTTTTGACGGACAAGACGCCAGGTGGTGCTGTTATTTTGATGGGCTAACGAGGACAGTGTCTCGTTAAGCTTCCAATGCGCCATTCACTTCAATTCAAATATGCGCTCAGGAGAGTCATAGCTAGGATACATTGTAAATATATTGGGTTCTACATCAACAGCAGGGGCAACATATGTGGCCTGGTGAACAGAAATCTTGGCATTGACGTAGCCAATGTAGTAGCTGTACAAATTGACATAATCCAAATCATGTGAGCTCTGTGTGAATGCATATATCTCAACAGAAGTATCATAAGCGCCTGTAATATCGTTCTTGACCGCTTTCAATGCGTCTCGTTTGGCGATCCAATCTGATATGGTGTTGGCATCGTCAACGTGTTGCTTAACGAACGCGCGAGCCTGGAGAACAGCTTGACTTCAGCGACAGTGTCTTGTTGTACGGACACAGACTGAGATAGTGAAGTCTCAATGGCAGTAGCAAAATCTCGATAATGAGAAAATTTCCTGATTGCTACGAAACGAGGCAAAACCTCCATTTTCGAGGGCCAATATGACGCCGGTAACGTCATCTCTCATGACTCCAAGAGCAGTAATACTTTGTGATAAACTGCTCATGGTATTGGTCTGTGCCAAAAGCGTAACTTCATGTGCATCACGTGTTGAAAGAAACGCATGAAATTCGTCAAGTTCAACCTTGTTGTCAAACTCGGGGTAATCATACAGTGCGTCAAATTGCGCTTGAGGGTATAGTCTGGCCCCTGTGGTGTCGTGATAACTGACACCAGTAAGATCGCAACGCATCGCAAGGCTGGAGAATTCAATGGCGTGGCCTGCCAAATTAATCGCGTCGGCAATAGACTGGGACCACGAATGGATAGTACCACCAGCGCCCTGGTTGTCGGGTAACATGATCCACGTCGTGGCAGCAGCATGGTTGGTCTGGTCCAAACGAGTGAGATTGTTGTCATTATGATTGTCGAATATGATACCAGCAATCAAAGGCCTGAATATGTCGAGTAGAGCCTCCACCAGAGTGACTGGGGAGTAAACGGGGTCGGATGGTTGCTGAGGCACCATACTGGTCGCAGAACCATCCTGAGGAGGTTCGGGACTGCTGTAGTCAAACACGTCATCTGCCCCTCCTCCTCCGATGCCGCTGTCAAAGACCCCGGAAGGTTGGCCACCAGTGCCACTGGTGTCCCCGTCGTTGTCTTCGCGTTCCCGATTGCGGGTTTCAACAATGGTATAGGCTAGAGTCTGAATGCCTTCACTGTCTTGGTCAATAATATTGCCCCGGCCATCATGATAATAGGCGTCGAGGTCTGTGCCGGGCGCAGCTCGGATGAGGAAGGCCCTTTTCTGAGCTGCCCCTCCCGGCCTCTAGGCCTCTTTAAATTACAGGGTGTATTCGCAACCCACGTTGGTGATACGGGCAGTCGAAACAATGGCGCGTTGGTCGTTTTGGAGTCCCATACCAAGTCCATCTCTAGCTTCCACTTCCATGGCAGCATCTGTGACAGCAATTTGGACAAGTCTACCAAATGCGAGCACAGCCACATGCAGATTGGTCCAAGCGCCGTTGGACCCATAGGTCGTGGCCGAAGACTGGAAGCTGACAGCACAGTTCAGCTTAATGTTGATGTCTTCGATCTGGGAAACAGCATTGCCGTTGGAAAGAATACCATTCTTTTTGGGGATAATCGGATAATCAGTTTTTCAAAAATAACATGAGCGCCGCGTTTGTCCACCGAGCGCAGAAGGTTGTTAAAACCAACCGTTTCATCAATGCTGTCCTTGAGCATTCTGGCCCAAAGCAAATTTTGCACAAATTCTGGCCCAAGTGACAAAAAATATTGCGTCATTGCTCGTGTAGGGTTAAACACCAGTTTCTTCACAAATGTCTGTTGCACTCGCTGTTTCGACAACAAAAAAAAATAATTCGACTGAATTGCGAAAAAATTCATCTCACATACAAAACCCACATTTGACATGGACACTTCGATGGCCATGTTTAAGCTATTTGGCAACATTAAAATGTGGAGTTTTGTACACAAAGTAGGTGACAACGAGGAAGATAAACCGACTCCATATGAACACACACATGTGTTTGTGTGGTATGTCAAGAAATTGAACATAAACAATCCCAGGGTGTTTGACGTGTATTCGTTGGCCGGGATGGTGTATCAGGACATCCACCCCAATATCCAGAACAAGCGTGGTCTGGATTGGGCTAAAACCATAGTTTTGGCGTACCACAAGGGCAAGAAGACCAAGGCGTGTGGCAAAAAGCATTTCATTGAACCAGTGTTGCTTGAACAGTATGGCGTTGAGGAGTGGAAAATGGAGGAGGACATGTTTCTCATAGCGCTTGCAGCGCCCACGCTTGTCAATGCGTGCCTAGACTTGGGTATGTACCCCAAATCCATTTTGGATTTGAATCTTTTGCACAAAGTTGGCAAAAAGCGCGATTTCGACTATCCTCACCCCACGACAATTCCTGAAAAACTGAAGGATCTGCCAGGCTGGAATCGCGAAGACACCTGCCCGGTTATGACTGGCAAAGCCGGATCGGGTAAAAACAAATTGGCTTTGTCCCAAGGCAAAAAAGTGAACATGATCACGAAGATGGACTATTTGGAAAATGTGCGCGATGACTGTGATTTGCTTGTGTTTGATGAAATGTTCAGTCCCCGTGGATATCCAGCACAGCTGTAACTTTGGCATGTGCGTCCGCTGACGACTTCGGGTGGTTCTGGTGCTGCAGAACCGTTGAATGTATTAGCGAATCAAGCAAATCCGAGTCCACATAATGTAACACATTATTAGTGGTAGGAACCGGCTTTTGGACCAGTATTTTGTCACAGGTTTTTTGGGCCGGTTTGTCTCAAATTACTAGGTTTTGGACATACCAGATACTGGCAGCAGTACCGGTTTTCAAAGGTAGAGTAAATGATTAATGGTACTAATTAGTACCAGACAAAAGTTGACTAAAATTATCTGGTACAAATATTTTGGCGCCAAATTTACAAAACCTGTACGGCAAGGCACAGGTTCAAAGTCCACGGGCTTGGAGCCTCCCGCCTGGCTTAAGCGGAAACACTTTTCTCGTGCGGCCTATCCATCACAATCATGGAGCGAGTACCCTGCACCGGTGCATTTCTCTTGACATTTGAGAATAGATTTTTATTGAAAACTGATAGTGGCTTGTTTCTGTTACTTGCATTTTTTTGACATTTTTTTCCTGTTCTTTTTTTCGCAGGAATATGTGGCCGCCTGTTGCCTTGACGTCCGCGATGAGCCCAGTCTACCTGGGATATCTCCTATTGAACATGACAAGGCTTGGGTGATTGTGGAGGAGTTGTGTGTCAAGGTCATCAATAAAGTCAGAGGTTCGGAGGACGCGCACAATCACTACCACACCGACTACGGTACCTCAGATTTCATGTCCACCGCTGCCAGTTCGCTCACCACGCCGCTTCACCTGACGAGTGTTGAGATCGCGAGAAGGGAGATTCAAGTTTGGAAGAGTTGGACCATCCCGCTCCCAAAGACAAGCAATCCTCTCAAAGAATGGCGCAGCGGTGTGAAGATCTTCCCATGGCTTTCTCTTCTGGCCCGGCGTGTACTGGCAATTCCTACGACATCTGCCGCACCTGAGCGCCTTTTTTCTACCTCAGGTAACACCATGACCAAGAAGCAGTGCAGTTTGTCATGCGATCATCTTGAGGAATGCGTGTATTTACATGAGGCCTGTTCTCAAGTCTGGAAGTGGGCTGTTGACAAGAAGGTCCACGACATGCATTAGTCAGACTAGCCTTGATTTTTTTCTGGACCTTTAGTCTCAGAAGGGGCGTTCTATTATAAAGTTGCATTTATTCGATGTCGAATAAATTTATTTTCTCGAAGGTGAAAGGACCTCCACAAAAATTGGGTTGAAATTCACACTTCGTGTCCCGGTGTATGTGGTGTGCGTCTCCCCACATGATTTTTGTTTTTGAGAAGTAATTTGTTCCTGGACTTTGTTTGTTATTTTTAACGTGTCTCGTCATTATGATGTGGGTTGAACTACTTCATCTTTGACAGCACACGACAGATTGAATCGACTAATAATCCTCGACACTATTTGTAAAATAAAATGACAATCCAAACCTCGATATTGTATCAAGTTGTTCAAAATAGTAAACCCTACTTTCGGTGTGTACATCATCGTCTTTTGCCCGGAAAATGCTTCGAACGACTGTCACAGGTCCAAAACGAATTCCTGGTACTGACAAAATAAATACATACCGGACACCGGCAAGGATTCCGGTTTTTGAATGAGTTTTGTACGAGGAACACTTACAGACAAAAGACAAAATACACGAAACCGGCGCCAAATCCGGTTCCTAGCACTACACATTATAGATCTAGTGTAGGCATGTCCCCGTGGATATCCAGCTCAGCTGGCACGTGCGTCCGCCTCATCATCAATCATCGATTGATTGCTCGTTCTGGAAAGAGAAACCATTAGTCATGGCATGCGTGACACGTTTCAAATCAGTAAAAAATACGCACGTTTGTGCAACCCGCTCTGGCCGTCCACGAACGGACGAGTGTCTACTTTAGAGTAATACCATTTTGTCCAATTACTGAGATTACTGAGTACAGAAATTTTAGTCCATCAGAGCCCATTAGTGAATTTGTCTATAAAAGTGAGTAAAATATTGTACCAATTCGCCTTATTATTGAATCCATTTTGTTTTTGTGAAACAGAATATTTACATTTTACTACACGCTTGTTCGGCCACAGTGCGATTCTTGGGCGGCCACAGTGCGATTCTTGGGCGGCAAGGCATTGCCTTTGAAGGCAGGAGGAAAATACCAACGACTTGTGGTGTGTGTTGTTCACACAAGGTGTCCTCTTTGGTTGACTGAGATCAGGGCAGGGACGCCGACCGCCAGAAAATCAGAATCGCATTCAATGGGACATCATTTTGGCCCAAATGATCCGGGAGCAGGATTGCAGAGCAGCAGGATTGCAGGACTGCAAGATGATGAGTTGGATTATGAATACGCAGTGCCCGACAAAGTGCCACTCGCCAATGATAATAGTGCCCACATGTCTGTTGCACTGGAAAAGCGCAGCGCTGAGTCATCAACGCTGGCCAACTTGAGAGAGCAACCGACAATGATGGCTGCGCAGCGAGACGTGTTCTTAAGCGATGAGGACAACAAGCTGGCGAACTTACGAGAGCAGCAGGCAATGATGTCTGCGCCGCGAGACATAATTTCAAGTTCGCAAGCACCCAAGCCTAATTTTGACGTGCAAGGACATACTGCAGACACTTTCGGAGGTGGGTGGAGGATACAGGGGTCTTGGTCTAAGCTTGGGTGAGAGTGGTCGTGACATCAAATGCTCGACTCGATCCAGACGACATGAATCATAGTATGTACTGCAAATGAAATAGATTGCGAGTGACAGAAACATCTGTATTTCTCTGGCTCTTGCTCTCGCCCAAAAAGTTCCATTCACCAGGCCAACCTATGCGCCCTGAACTGACGTTGTATGGTGTCATACACAAATGCACACAAACATACAAATACGGGGTCATCTGTCATCGTTTGGATACAGGCAACTTGGCTGGAGCTAAAAGCCGAGAAGGAGGAGACGGGCCTCGCACTGGCTCACTCCCTCCCGCTGCAAGTCACGTAGAGCCTCTGCACCTCGAAGTGGCCCGAATTCCGATAGCAAAGGACAACCATTGTCTATTTAATTCCATTTCATATCTGTGTTGTGATACCGCCCAGGTACATATTTAAGCCATGTGACGTGGCAACTACACACGCAAATAGAATGCATGATTAATTGTGCAGCAATTCCGCAAATACCGTCTTACATGTATCACATCTACTACAGGGCGAATCTGCTGCGCGCAGTCTGAGGTCTGCAATTGCTAATGGGATTAGCAAGGAACCTCAGAAATACACCGAGATAATGTTGGGCATGCGCCAAGCGGAGTATTGCGACTGGATCACTAATGCCTCGAATTGGGGCGGCGAAATTGAGATCTGCATGATGTGCGAGGTGTGCCTTCTCAAAGCCAGCAACTTTGTGCATTTTAACTAGACATGTTTATCGTAATCATAGAAATAAAACAGCGTTTAGACCTTGTTATTGACATGACTTACCGTGGACTATTGGAAAAAAAATCAGCACTTCAACGTGGAAATCCAAGTGATCGTGATGGGGAAGAACGCAACAAGTCTCACATATGGAGAAACCTCGCAGCCAGCACGATTGGGTCGAATTTTCCTTCTATATAGCGGGCAACACTATGACGCTCTTGTCGCGCATCAAAGTAAGCAATCAGGATTGAAGACTATTCGAATGTTTCCTGTTGGCGTGTCAGAGATGAGTTCGCTTGCCCTTGTTTGTGGCGTGCAGGTGTTCGAGAATTCAAACAACGCTCTTGAGGAGGTGGACTTGATGATGTGCTTGAGACTACAACAGAATGACATTCAGGCCCAAGCACCTCCACAACCACTAAGCGCCCCGTCAAGATATTTCAGTGCAGAGTACCTACACAGGTGTCAAGACCGAGTGTCTTCTGATCTACAGAGCAAGCAGAGTGCGACCAACGATGGTGGTGCCATGTCTGCAGAGGACTCAGATATCATAAAGAGCCTCAAACTTGCTGCGGAGCTGACAAAAGAAGAGCTCAAAAATATCCAGGACAGCAGATTGATGCCTGTTGTTGATCCTGAAACCACTGCTGGGCTCGGTACGTTTTTTTGACAGGAAAAGATTTTCATTATTACAGCATGTAAATCGTAACTGTAAAGGCTTTCTGAACCATAATCCTTGTGTCGTCCTAAAGTCTGCTTGCAACTGTGACTTTTGGGAGTCATGAATTCTGGAATCAAACAAACATGAATGAAAGATATTACTTTGAAATATGGGCATACGCCGTACAGGTCTAGAGTTCAAAATATCAGAGGGCGGTCTTATCACAGTGTCAAGCGTTTTAGAATTATCGGCTGCTAACTTTGCCGGTATACGTGCGGGCGACGTACTGCTGCAATTTGAAGACTTGAGGATTGATTGTTTGAACGATGCTAGCTATGTTGATATAGCCAAGAGGTTTTTCTATTTTATGTGCAGATTTTCCTGGCTCACGCGCATATTTTCTTTGTGTATTTGTGCGTGGCTGTGTGAGGGGCAGAGAGCGCGCACGAACGTGCGATTGAAAGAGAGACTGAGTATGTGCCTTTGTGTGCCTGTGTGTGCCGGTGTGTGCCGGAGTGTGCTTGTGCGTGCCTGTATGTGCGTGCCTGTATGTGCCTGTGTGTGACAATGTGTATTTGCATGTTATAAATAGCATGTCCATGGATGTATACACGCATACATCACGCATACATATGTACGTGTGAACATGCATACCTGCCTACCTACCTACCTACCACCAACCCACATACATGCAAACATACGTGCATACGTACATCTTAAATGACAGGTGTCTGGGTGCCTATGGTTCTGTGGTTCACTTGAAATTCAGACAACCTGCCCATGGTCACGGTGGTCCAATCAAGCCCCAACTAGAGCATCGCGTGTCTCTTATTCGCGAGATCAAGGTATGCATGTGTGTGCATGTACGTATTTAGAAAAGATCCAAAACATATGATGTCAATTGGACTCGGTTATCAACATGAAGAGCAAATAACAACAGTAAAACTCATAGTAAAACTCATATTCACACACAACTAACATCTCAGGCATCAAAGCAGGCCGAAGTCGACCACAAAGTGACTGGAACTGCTGATACAGGAAAAACAAGAACTTTCCAAAACAATCTTATTGAACCTTCCAAACATACCGGTACTATCATTGCTTTTGAAATGTGTTGACCCTCAAAATAGAATCATAAAATAATGCAAAAAAAGAGAATGTGCGCGCGCAAAATAGAGAATTGCGTATATGCGTGTTCTTGCACACAAGCATACTACATCATCGTTACGTAACATAACTGATACTTTGAATGAGCATATTGACGTTGCGGGTGATTGCACGTCATAGAGTCTTCAGACGCGGCAACACAGAATTCGCCTATGACTCAACAAGCCCAGAGTGACAAATTTCTACAAGAGGCACGTGATTTCGTGAGCACATCCGGTGGCATCTTGGAAATTAACGAATCAATGTCGGAAAGTCCGCTTTCACATACTTTGCATAAAAGTAGCTGGAGGAAGGTACACGTAAAGTTGACTCCAGGATGTTTTCTTGTGGTCGACAAACGCATTTTGGAAGGGGGTGTTGTCTACGCAACCCTCCCACCAGATGCAGCAGTAGATTTGCAAGAGATGCAAATCATGGATCTGCAACTGTCAGTGGGTTCTGCCAAATCGCAAATTCGAGAATCGGAATTCTGTTTCGAGATCCATCTGAGAGCAGGCACGAAATGTCTCGCCTACAGTCAACAGGGTCTATTTGAGGTCGAGACAACTCGTGCCTGTATCTTTCGTGCAAAGAATGCCCGTGAAACCGACGTGTGGGTCAAGGGCATTAATTCTTATTGGAGTCACAGTCATCACTTTTCAAAAGATGTCGGTAAGCGACCCACAAAGGCGGCAACTCTGCAACATTGCAAACATCTTGATATGGTACAGAATCATAGACACTCTGAAGACTTAGCTATGCAATGCGAGATAGTGGTTGCGCAGGATGAGCTTGGGAAGATGGGATTTACGCAGGATCAGATTCTCGTAGCGCAGGTTGAATTGAACATGACATCGAACAGACTGAAGCGCAGCGATGTCAACGCGATTATAGAAGTACTCCTTGGTAATAACAGCCAATCGCAACATCTTGAACCCTCTCCGAGCTCTCCGAGCCCGCTTGTATCAGACACACGCCATCAAGAGCCTCTGGTGACTACGGTGCGTTTAGGCGACATATTTGATCATGCGCAGATACATGAAAGGAGTAGGCAGTGTCTTTGCAGACAGCGTGCTCAAAGCACAAAATACTTTTGGTTAATGCTCTTGTCTGATGTAATTTCGGTTGTAGCATTATCGTGCTTGTGCTTCTGGACCTTTTGATGTATCCTCTCTGCCGAATGCTCTGCCCCTGGAACAGATTAACTTGAACATAAACATACTCGAACGCACACACACTTATACACACCATCACAGGCCAGAATTGCAGACGTAAAGTGGTTAATGGCATCAGTGTACCGCGCCACAGAACCTGACCAAGCCGGCGAGGGTGATGCTGTTGCAATGGTAGTGATCAATGATATCCTCCAGGTGCCCTTCATGCAATGCAATAAGGCAAGATATTCCATATGTTTTGACTATCATACCGTGTCACATTATGACATAAAAGACACCGAAAGTATGATAGTTAAGAACACACGGAGTGCCGAGATCTAGGAGAGGCACAGCACAAGCAAAACACATGACATGCTGCCGAAAGAATCTGACTAACCTTGACACAAAAACAGGCACATCCCAATCTGATGGAAGAAGCGGTTAAAGCAATCAAGACTCGCTGCAAGGATAAGAATATACACGTGCAGATCATTGCACTAGATCTTCTCGACAAGTGCATGCGCAACCATGGCATTCAACTCCAACTGCACGTATGAATGTATGCACGTGTGTGTGAGTGAGTATGTGTGTGTGTGCGTGTGCATGTCCACTTGCTAACAGATGTGCATTTTTGGGCGTATCTAAATCATACCTTACATGTTGTGACATAATTAGTGAGCTCGTCCAGATTCTGTTCAAAGAAAAGAAATGCCTACAAATAGATTTCTTTATTGAAAAACGGTGCCATATTTGATCGAGCTTGTAACAGAAAAGATAGGCGCAGGCAATCTCGAAATGATTTCTATCACTTTCAAGTAGGACCAGGCGTGTTCGAACTCCTCCCATAGGACGTGCGATTAGTAACATGTAAAACACATTACCGATTATGAATCCCATCAGAATTCTGGTAACCTGGTACCAAGACTTGTGATTCAAGTTTTAGAAATAACCTCGAGATTTTTTGTGCCGCCCTATCTACATTCGGCTTTACCAATCGTTGCACTCAATACATTCTTGTCCTCGATTTTGTTTGTACAGGTAATGAAGAAATTGCTTCCGCGTATTCTCAAATTTGCAGATCCAACAAAACGTGAGTGCGGACGGGCGTGCCAGCAAAAATCCGCAGCCCTCATCAAAAATTGGGCTAGCCTTTATGGTGACCGTATGAAGGTTTGATATGTATGTTGGGAGAATGTGTTTGTGTAATGGGTGGAGGGGGGGGCGGGCAAGAAGAAGAAGAAGGAATTTGCCCAGTGGAGGAGGGTCCAAGCAAGGAACCCTGAAGTGCAGTAGCTGGTATAAATGGGGTGGTTGTGTAGGGCAGATTTTGTGTTAGTGGATGTTGTATGCGTGGTTCATGTGTTCGTGTGCGTGTTTGTGTGTGCTTGTGCCTGTGCTTGTATGTGTGTGTGTGTGTGTGCATGCATGTGCGTGCGTGTTTGCGTGTGCATGTGTTCGTGCGCGTGTGCGAGTTCGTGTGTGCTTGTGCTTGTGCTTGTGCGTGTGTGTGCGTGTGTGTGTGTGTGTGTGTGTGCGCGCGTGTGCATGTGTATGCATGCATGTGTGTGCTTGTCTGCGTGTGCGTGTGCGCGTGCGTGTGCGTGTGTGTGTGTGTGTGCGTGTGCGTGTGCGTGTGCGTGTGCGTGTGCGTGTGCGTGTGCGTGTGCGTGTGCGTGTGCGTGTGTGTGTGCGTGTGCGTGTGCGTG
>Ga0335398_10009313_pt1 | contig 11391 bp, 11 predicted proteins | sample BON03_FD_205742 | JGI IMG/M metagenome (GOLD analysis project Ga0335398, IMG submission 205742) | Freshwater microbial communities from Lake Bonney liftoff mats and glacier meltwater in Antarctica - BON-03 (spades assembly) (version 2) | ecosystem: Environmental > Aquatic > Freshwater > Ice >...
CATCATCGCGTGGCCCCACCAAAAGCACGCGCTTCCAGCCCCGCGATCAGCTCGCGCAGCGTAGCCCGTGCGATGAAGAGTGGCAGACGGCGTTCGTCAATGCAAACGTCCGGGATGGGACACATAGCCAGCACGAGCAATTTGTGGAAGCTTATTCCAGATAATCGTCAGGGAGAGTGTAATGGATGAAGTGGCAGCGGTGCGGGGCATAATAGGCTCTATTCCGGCCCTTTCGGGTTATACTGGCCCGGTGGAGCGTTTGGGAGGGTCCCGTCAGACAAAACCAGCTTGAAGCGGGCTGATCGGTTTCGTAGCGTGGTCGGGTGACAAAACGCTCCCCTTTTCGCTACTTCAAGACGAGTCCAGAAATCATCCGGCTGGCGGTAATGATGTATGTCCGGTTTCCGCTTTCGCTTCGGAATGTCGAGGATCTTCTGCACGAGCGAGGCATCGAGATCAGCCATGAAACGGTGCGGTTCTGGTGGAACCGTTTTGGTCCGATGTTCGCCGCGGAGATCCGAAGGAAACGGGTCAGTCGGATGCGATCCTATTCAAACTGGCAGTGGCATCTGGACGAGGTTTTTGTGAAAATCAACGGCGAGACACACTACCTGTGGCGGGCAGTTGATCACGAAGGTGAAGTACTGGAAAGCTATGTCACAAAGCGCCGGAATCGCAAAGCTGCATTAAAGTTCCTCAAGAAATCAATGAAGCGTCACGGTCGCCCTCATATTCTGGTGACTGACAAACTCAGGTCTTACGGTGCTGCAATGAAGGAAATCGGCAACGCGCAGAGGCAGGAATCGGACCGCTGGCTGAACAACCGGGCAGAGAATTCGCACCTACCGTTTCGACGACGGAAACGGGCCATGCGACGGTTCCGCAGCATGCGAAGTTTACAGAAATTCGCCTCCGTTCATGCCTCCGTCTGCAATCATTTTAACCAGGAGCGCGCGCTCTACAGCAGAGATAATTTCAAGATCAATCGTGCCGCTGCTCTCGCCGAGTGGCGCCAACTCTGTTCACCATAAGCTCCGGCATTTGACGGCAAACTGAGACTGGTTCGAATTGGTCTGACACCACCTCAGGCCGGGCTCAGGCTTAACGCGGCTGCGCGTTTGCGAACTTCCTCTGCAAAGAAGATGTGAAACGCCTTTGCCAGCGGGCTTAGCACCTTTTCGCCCCGGGTCAGAATGCCGACGGTTCGAAAACAGCTTTCATCGGCAAGCGGCAAGGCACAAAGCCCCGAGGGCAGCGCCGCCGTGGCCAGCGCAGGCAAAAGCGTTATCCCCATTCCCGCCTGAACCATCGCCGACAGTGAGCTGACATTGCGGACCGAAAGCGAGGAGGCGGCAGCCAACCGTTGAAACCCCGGCGACGTCAGGCCGCGGCACGCCTCGTTCAAGATAAGGTCTTGCTCCTCAAGATCATGCCACTCAACTGCGGCGACGTTTTGCGCAAGCGCAGATTCGGCACGGCAAACAACCCGAAACGGATCGGTGAAGAGCGGTGCGAATACCACGTTCGAGCCTGCACGCGGCCTGCCTGAAAAGCCAAGATCCACTTGTCCGCTTTCGACCAGCAGATGCACATCGGTGCTGTCAGTGTCGAAAAGCTCTATTTCTATACCCGGCCTTTGTTTGACAAAGGCTTGCAGTGCCAGTGGGACCAGATTCACCGCTACGGACGGCACGGAGGCCAGCCGCAATTTGCCCGACAACGCCCCGGCATGGGTCGCGATAACCTCCATTGCGCGGTCGTAGTCACGCAGCAACACGACAGAACTGTCATAGACCAATTGCCCAAGGTCCGAGAGTGTCTGTTTGCGGTCCGTTTCGAACAAAGGTCTGGCCAGCCGGTCTTCGATTTGCTTGAGCGTCATCGACACCGCCGACGGGGTGCGGTGCAACCGATCAGCGGCATCCTTGATGTTACCATGATCGGCCACTGTGACCAGCACCCTCAGAGCTTCGAAACGGATCATGCGCGCTCACTTCAGAAAAATTGAACTTGAGGATAGAATTAGTGGCTTGCCTGAAGTTACGCAACTGCGTTTGTGTCGGAAGGAACAACAAGGAAAGGACTGTCATGGAACATAACCTGAGCCTCGATGAGGTCGAAGCACTGGCGTTCGCGCGTCTGACAGCGGTTGGCGCGTCGGAGAGTGCCGCAAGGTCCATGGCGAAGTCTATCCGCGCAGCAGAGCGGGACGGCATTCGCAGTCACGGCCTGATGTATCTGCCGATCTATGCCGAACATGTCCAATGCGGCAAGGTTTTGGGCCATGCGGAACCCAAAGTTACCCGCCCGCGCCCGTCAGCCGTGGTCGTGGACGCGGCGAACGGATTTGCCCATCCTGCGATTGATGCGGGCTGGTCGGCGCTGACGGCAGCGGCGATGGAAAATGGCATCGCGGCGATGACCGTCACGCGGTCCTACAACTGCGGGGTGCTGGGTCACCATGCTGAACGTCTGGCGCAAGGCGGGCTGATCGGGCTTTGCCTGACGCATGCGCCAGCCTCAATCGCGCCTGTCGGTGGCAAGACACCCGTCATTGGAACGAACCCTTTTGCACTTGCCGTTCCCGATGGCGCGGGGGCTGCGGCGATGGTCATTGACCAGTCGGCCAGCGTGGTTGCCAAATCCGAAGTGATTCTTCGGTCCCGCAAAGGCGAATCGATCCCCGAAGGTTGGGCGCTGGATGCCGACGGTCGGCCCACCACATCCCCAGACGCCGGGCTTAAAGGATCAATGTTGCCGTCAGGCGGATATAAGGGTTTTGGCATTGGCCTTTTGGTTGAAGTCCTCGCCTCGGCCCTGTCGGGCGCCAACTCCAGCCAAGACGCAAGCCCGTTTTCAGGCACCGCTGGCGGCCCACCCGGCACAGGGCAGTGCTTTATAGCCATTGCCCCTGATGCGTATTCAAACAGTTTCACAAGCCATATTAATGCCCTGACACAGGCGATCGCTTCGCAGCCTGGTGCGCGACTGCCCGGTGCGCGCCGCAGTGCCGCACGCGCGCAGACCGATGCGAACGGGGTTAGTGTTGATGCAGCATTGATGGAGCGGATTCGGAAGTGACATAAGAAAAATTGAAATAGACTAAAAAATATCTGGTTTGATTGAAGTGTCCATCCAGCGCACTCTGGCCAAAGACGGCTAATTAAGCCGCGAGGTCCTTCAGGAGGTTCTATGACTAACAAGGTAAAAAACATGGGTCTGGCCGCAGTTGCCGCCTTTGCGATTGGCGGGGCTTCGACCGCGTCAGCAGCAGATTGCGGCACGGCAGAAACGGTCACAATCGCAGAAATGACATGGCTTTCGGCTGCGTCGCTTGCGCATGTCGCGCAGCGTGTGCTTTCGGCAGGTTATGGCTGTGACGCCCAACTGGTTCCCGGCGATACGGTTCCTACCGCGACGTCGATGTTGACCCGTGGTCAGCCAAATGTTGCGCCCGAATTGTGGGTCTCGACGGTTCAGTCGATCTGGGACGACGCCCAAGCCAAGGGTGCCTTCTACAAAGCTGGCGACATCTTTGCCAATGGCGGCGAAGAAGGCTGGTGGGTGCCTGACTATGTGGCGGCAGAACACCCCGAGCTGAAGTCGATCGAGGATTTGAAGGCCAACTGGAAGATCTTTGCTGAGGCCGCAAGCCCGAATCAGGGCCGACTTTACGGATGCCCCCCCGGTTGGGGCTGCGAGATCATCACCAACAACCTGTTCAAGGCCCTTGGCCTTGGCGAAACCTATGAGCTGTTCTCGCCGGGTTCGGGCGAAAACCTGAAAGCGTCGATTGCGCGCGCCGTTGCGCAAAAAGAGCCGATTGTTGGCTACTATTGGGGTCCGTCCGACGTTATCGGCAAATATAAGATGGTGCGCCTTGGCATGCCAGAGTCCGATCCGGCCAAGTTTACCTGCCTGACACAGACCGATTGTGCCGACCCGCAGGTCACCGGCTGGGCCGCAGGGCAGATCGCGGTCGCAGTTACCACGGACATCAAGGAAAAAGCCCCCGATGTGGCGGAATTCCTGTCCAAGATGCAGGTCCCTAACGATCTGATCAGCGCTGTGCTCGCATGGGGCGACGATAACAAGGCTACCCCAGAAGAAGTGGCCACCTATTTCCTCAAGAACCATGAAGCCGTTTGGTCGACCTGGGTTCCGGCGGATGTAGCAGAAAAAATCCGCGCCTCCCTTTAATAGGGGCTAATAAGGGGCGGCGGGTTCTGAATGGAGCCGCCGCCCTTTTTTTTTGTAAAAAAATAAGGATATGACATGGGTCCGGACTTTCCCCAACTGTTTGACCTCAAGGCGGTAAGCCGGATCATTGATGATGGTTTCAACCAAATCGTCAGCGATTATGGGCGCACGCTGGAGCAGATTTTCCTGCCCATGCTCAAGATGCTTCTGGCCATCGAAAAAGGCCTGATCTGGTTGCCGTGGTGGGTCATTCTTGTGGCGCTGGCTGCTTTGGCCTGGACTGCCTCGCGCAATTGGAAAACCGTGACGATTGTCAGTGTGCTGACCATTGGCCTTGGTGTTGCCGGGGTCTGGGAGGCCGCGATGGCGACAATCGCGTTGATGCTGGTGTCCACCTTCCTTGCTATTCTGATTGGCATCCCGATTGGCGTCGCGATTTCGCGGTCCAACACGATGCAGTCAATCGCGCTTCCGGTGCTCGACATCATGCAGACGATGCCGATCTTCATCTATCTGATCCCGTTTGTCATGCTGTTTGGCCCAGGCAAAATCCCTGCGCTTTTGGCGACAATCATCTTTGCCATTCCTCCGGTGATCCGCCTGACCAACCTTGGCATCCGTCAGGTCGATGCCGAGATAGTGGAGGCGGTTCGGTCCTTTGGTGCCTCCCCCACGCAGACCTTGTTTTCGGTACAAATCCCGCTGGCCCTGCCCACGATCATGGCGGGTATCAACCAGACCACGATGATGGCGCTGTCGATGGTGGTGATCGCGTCGATGATCGGAGCGGGCGGTCTGGGCTATCAGGTGTTGCAGGGTATCCAGCGGCTTGAGGTTAGCCGGGGGTTACTTGCGGGCCTTGGCATCGTGTTCCTGGCGATTATTTTTGACCGGATCGCGCAGTCGTATGGCCGCCGCATGCAAAAATCTCTGAAATTGGAGTCGTGATTGTGAACGCGGACATCAAAATCAAGGTCGAACAGGTCTGCAAGATCTTTGGTCCCACACCTAAGACAGCCTTGGAAAAGGTGCAGGCGGGGATGAGCAAAACCGATCTGCTGGCGCAGACGGGGCATGTTCTGGGGCTGACGGATATCAGCCTGGATATTCGCAAGGGTGAATTGTTCGTTATCATGGGGCTGTCCGGTTCGGGGAAATCCACACTGATCCGTCACTTCAACCGCCTTATTGAGCCAACTGCGGGCCGCATTCTAGTGGATGGTCAGGACATTCTGACATTGAATGATGTCGAGTTGCGCAACTTCCGTCGCCGCAAAATCTCGATGGTGTTTCAGAGATTTGCGCTTTTGCCGCATAAGACCGTGCTTGAAAATGTGCGCCTGGGGCTGATGCTGGACGGAATGGCAAAGCCCGAAGCGAACCGACGTTCGATGGAACAGATTGAACTGGTTGGATTGCAGGGCTTCGAAAACAGCTATCCCGGCCAGCTTTCCGGAGGCATGCAACAACGCGTTGGACTGGCCCGTGCGCTTGCCACCGATGCCGAAATCTTGTTGATGGACGAAGCGTTTTCGGCGCTCGACCCGTTGATCCGCAACGACATGCAGACCCAATTGAAAGAAATTCAGTCGCGGCTGCACAAGACTATCGTCTTTATCACCCATGATCTGGACGAGGCACTGTTTCTGGGCGACCATATCGCGATCCTGAAAGACGGTGAATTGCGCCAGATCGGCACTGGCCCTGAAATCTTGCTGACTCCCGCAGACGATTATGTTGAACGCTTCGTGCGCGATGTGAACCGCGCAAGGATTGTAACTTGCGGGTCCATAGCCGATCCCGCAGTGACTGGGTCGGGTCAGGAAGTATCCGCCGACAGCTTTTTGGAACAAGCCTTCGCGATCCTCGCTCAGAATGACGACGCGGTGACGGTGCGACATGCAGACGGCAGCGTCGCAGGTGGGCTTACACGGCAGGCAGCTTTCGCAGCACTTGCCCAACGCTAGAATTGGAATCTATAAATTGACGACTTTGACAGAGACCCGGAACTTCATCGCTGGCCGCTGGGTTGAGGGCGATAGCCAGATCGAAAGCCGCAATCCATCGGATATCTCCGATCTGATCGGCCTTTACGCCCAGGCAAGTGCCGGGCAATTGAATGAGGCGTTGGCGGCAGCGCGGGCAGCGCAACCGCTTTGGTGGGCCGCAGGTATCCAGAAACGCCACGATGTGCTGATGACGATCGGCACCGAGTTGATGGCGCGGGCGGGCGAGATCGGCGCGCTGTTGGCACGCGAAGAAGGCAAACCCGTTGCCGAGGGCAAAGGCGAGGTCTATCGCGCCGGTCAATTTTTCACCTATTTCGCGGCAGAAGCGCTTCGCCTGCAAGGCGACCAAGCAGAAAGCACACGGCTTGGCATTGATGTCGAGGTGCGGCGTGAACCCGTCGGTGTGGTCGCCGTTGTGTCCCCGTGGAACTTTCCCATTGCCACCCCTGCTTGGAAAATCGCGCCTGCGCTGGCCTTTGGCAATGCGGTGGTCTGGAAACCTGCCAACCTGACCCCGGCCTCGGCTGTCGCGATGGCAGAGGTTATTTCGCGGGCGGGTTTGCCGGAGGGCGTGTTCAACCTGGTGATGGGCCCAGGCGCGGCGGTAGGCAACCGACTGGTTACCGCTGACAGCGTCGACGCGATCAGCTTTACCGGCTCGGTCCCTGTGGGGCGGCAGATCGCTGCGGCCTCCATTGGTCACATGCCCAAGCTACAGATGGAAATGGGGTCCAAGAATCCGATGGTCATCATGGATGATTGCGACCTTGATCTGGCTGTTGCCCATGCCTGCAATGCGGCTTTTGGCGGCACCGGACAAAAATGCACTGCTGCTAGCCGCCTGATCGTGCACGCAAAGGCCTATGATGCCTTTGCCGAAAAGCTGGCAACCGCAGCAAAGGCACTGCGGGTTGGTCACGCCTTGGAAGATGGCACTCAGATTGGCCCGGTCGTCAGTGCCGGGCAATTGGAGCAGAACCTGCGCTATGTCGAAACCGGTCGCTCCGAGGGGGCCGAATTGCTGTGCGGTGGAACGCGACTCGAGCGGGCGACCGAAGGCTATTTCATGGCACCGGCGGTATTCATCGGCACCCGCAATGACATGGCGATCAACCGCGAAGAAATGTTCGCGCCGATCACCTGCCTGCAAAGTGTTGGCAGTTATGACGAAGCTTTGGCTGCGGCCAATGACACCGAATTTGGGCTGACCGCAGGGATCATGACCAAAAGCCTAGCGCGGGCGAACCATTTCCGTGCCAATGCGAAAGCGGGCTGCGTGATGGTCAACCTGCCCACCGCAGGCACGGATTACCATGTTCCATTTGGCGGGCGCGGCGCATCGTCCCATGGCCCACGCGAGCAAGGCCGCTATGCTGCAGAGTTCTATACAACAGTAAAAACATCCTACACCTACGCGGGTATGCCTGAATGAGCGTGCTGATTGATGGTCTGCAATATGCGAACTGGTCTGAGCGTATTTTCCGACAATTGCGCGTGGGCCGGGTCGACGCGGTTCATGTGACAATCACCTACCACGAGACCTTCCGTGAGACGGTGGCCAATATCGAACGCTGGAACCGCTGGTTTGAACTGTTTCCAGACCTGATTTTCCAAGGCTTCACTGCCGCCGATGTGAAAAAAGCGCAAGAATCTGGCCGCACAGCAATATTTTTTGGCGCTCAAAACCCCAGTTGCATCGAAGACGATATCGGGCTTGTTGAGGTGCTGCATCGTCTGGGCCTGCGCTTCATGCAGCTGACCTACAACAACCAGTCGCTTCTGGCGACCGGCTGCTATGAGGCTGAGGATACCGGGCTGACCCGCATGGGCCGCGCGGTGGTGACCGAGATGAACCGCGTTGGTATGGTGGTGGACATGAGCCATTCTGCGGAACGCTCGACGCTTGATGCGATCGCCCATTCGACGCGGCCCATCACAATCACTCATGCCAACCCTGCAAGCTGGCACAAGGCCCTGCGCAACAAATCCGACCGTGTGCTAAAGGCCCTGTCGGAAAGTGGCGGGATACTTGGCTTTTCGCTTTATCCGCATCACCTGAAAGGTGGCAGCGCCTGTAACTTGCAGGATTACTGCGCGATGATCGCAAGCGCGGCCGAGGTGATTGGCGTTGACCGCATCGCCATCGGTTCGGACCTTTGTCAGGATCAACCCGACAGCGTCGTCGAATGGATGCGCACGGGCCGTTGGACCAAGGCCGTTGACTTTGGCGAGGGGAGTGCGTCGGCCCCCGGTTTCCCGCCAATGCCCGATTGGTTTCGCGACAACCGTGACTTCGGCAAAATCGGGTCCGGCCTGCGAGACATCGGGTTTGCTGTGAATGAGGTTGACGCGATCATGGGCGGCAACTGGCTGCGGTTTTTCGAGGACAGCTTTGATGCCGCGCATGTTGCGCCCGTTGTGAAGGCCGCCCAATGACCTGCGCGGCGCTGAACCCGATGCCCAGTGCCGCTGCGTTTCGTCGTTCCGCTGCCGAAGTCATGGATCTGCGGCGAATAGGATGCGCCCATCCGACCCGACTGTCGTTCCTGCGCAGCCTTTTGCGGCGGGTGCAAAGCGAAGGTTGGCAGTTTGACCGCCCGGTTTGGCAAATCGACGCCAAAGGTGTGGGGCGTGCAGTCTATCGCGCCATCGGGCGGCATCGCACCTATAGCCTTGTCGCGTTTGCCCATGATCTGCCGGATGACATGCGCTCTGACCGGGTGATTGCCACCGCATGGGACGCAACCTTTACGCTGCATGATGGGGACCCGACCACGGCCGATATCGACCGTCTGGAAGCGAATGTTCCCCTGCAAGAAGCAGGTCGGGTGACGCCCCGCGAACTGACGCTAAGCCGGGCCAACCGTTCGGTCCGGCTTTTTGCCCATGTGGTGGATCGTCTCGCCACAGGCCTGCAACCCGATGACGCCGAAGTTAACGCAGTGGGCTACTTGATGCGGACCACCGCCGTTTATGGCGCTGGAAAATTCGGTGCGGCAGACCGCAGCGCAATTGCCGACCGGGACGAAGTTGGCGGCCCGTTTCAGGCAGAAATGCTGACAGTTTGGCTGATCCGACAATTCACCGTGGATATTGTAGAGCATTTGGCGGCCCTTCGTGGTGGTGATAAGGCGGTAACGCTGGATCCTGCCATTCGGCGCAGGTTGGGAGTCGGCAACTCTACTGGGCTGGGCATGGCCCCCTTCTTGGTCCGCCATCCAATGCTGCTGAACAACTGGGTGATGGCGCGGGAAGAGGCGCTGGCGCGGGTTCGTGCGCAAACTGGAGCTGCCGAACAGGCCTTGCATGGGCTGAAGCTTGCCTTGACCGAAGCCACCCAAAACGCGGCGGTCTGGACAACAGCCCATCCGATCCAGATAGAAAAGCTGGCCGATCTGCGCGCCGATCTTGCCCGGATTGCGCAAAGGCTGCTGATATGGCCAGCCCACCAAGACACCCATCCGTGGGATGCGCTCTGGCGCTGGGGCGCGGAGGTCCTGTCATTGGAGGGGCAGGAGGCATTGCTGTCGCTGATGCTGGAACCTCATGGCGACTTGATAGACGGTTTGGCCGATTGCATGACTGCAAATGAGGCCAGTGGCTTTGTCATTGATGGGGCGATGACCATAGAACAGGTTCGCAATATTTTGGTGGATAGCTATGCTTGGGCCTTAAAGATCAACTTCGCGCTGCCAGAAAATATCGCCCGGTTCTGGTATGTCTCCGAGGAGAAGCTGGAGCCGCGTCTTGGCAATCGTTTCACTGAGGACGGCGCAGAATTGGAGCAGCCGCTCTGTATCGCGCGCCTTGTCGCTGATCTGAATGACAGTCTCGCGGGTTTGCCTGCGGATCAGGCCATCGCTGGCTTCCTGCTTGAACACCCCGAACATCGCTTCACACTGCGCCGTATCCAAATCGCGGCGCGCCACCCCTTTGCCGAGGTTCGCGCAAACTTGATCGATAAAGATATGCTTCCTATTGATCTGATGCGCTGCAAGCTCGCCTTTTTTGGCGCAAGCAGGTTTGATCCGCGATCCGACAAATGGGTGCGCATTAGCCTGTTTCAAGGGGAGCCGTATCCAACCGAGTTGATGATGGCAGACGCTACATGAGCGACAACCAGACGACCCAGCTATCCAGCAATGAAATCGAGCAACTTTGCCTCAAGGCCGCGCGCGGTGCAGGCCTAAGTTGGGGGCTGGCCGAAGAGGCGGGGATGGCCGCGGCGTGGCTTGCGCTGCGCGGGGTAGACGGCCCCAGTCTCCTTTGTGACAGGCTTCAACTGGGTAAACTTGCTGGCCCTCAAATTCCCTGGAATTCGCAGAAACAGTTGCAGTGCCCAATCGCATTGGGTGCAGCTCTATCCGATCACGCAGGTCTTGGGCAGACTTTGATGCAGGACGAGCCAATAGACATAGGTTTCGTCGCTTCCCCGGCACTACTGCTACCATTTATCGGATCGGTGGCCTGCATAAGGGGCCATGCAATTAAAATGAATGCTTCGGTATTGAGTGTCGTCATTTCGATTGCGGGTGAAGTGTCCGCAGATCTAGGTGACGAAGATATGGCATCGCGATTTGTCACGCGATCGAAGGTGCTGATCTCGAAGGTCGAACCTTCAAAAATGGCCGCGCCAAGGCTCCTATGCCGTATCCCAGTTGACACTATCAAAGCGTTGGGCGGTTTTGCAATGCGCACAACGGTGCAGGCTTCAGACGTATCTCGGGCGGGTGCCGGAGCTTCTGGCGGCGATGCTGATTGACGTGGCGGGCACTGTCATTTGTGGACGGCTCCTGTTTTGCAAGGTTTTTCGTGTGCGACATCGATCAAAGCAGGTTGCGGTCATTTGTCCGGCCTATTGATGCGGTGCATATGACCGCTGGCCTTGATGAAGTCCGCTTGCCGGGTCCCAATCAGACAATCGAGCTTTGAAGCCCAGACAGCACCTCGGGGTGTCCCAGTTTTGCGGTCCCACTTGATCATCATCACTCACTTTTGCCCTTGCATCTCTCTATCGTAGCCTTCGCCACGACGGGTTGTTCTTGGTTCAGATGGCGTGTCAACGGCAAAGCAAAAGTGAGCCAAAGGGCAGAGCAAAATGTTGCCACTTTTGGGTTGGCATGATTGCCGCATAGGCGTGCGCCAGCATCTGGGCAGCCGCGCTTGTCATATAGCTGGCGGC
>Ga0335398_10009316_pt1 | contig 11389 bp, 11 predicted proteins | sample BON03_FD_205742 | JGI IMG/M metagenome (GOLD analysis project Ga0335398, IMG submission 205742) | Freshwater microbial communities from Lake Bonney liftoff mats and glacier meltwater in Antarctica - BON-03 (spades assembly) (version 2) | ecosystem: Environmental > Aquatic > Freshwater > Ice >...
ACACCCACACACACACACACACACACACACACACACGAGCACACACACACACACGAGCACACACACACGCACACACACATACACATACACATACACACACACGCACACATGCACGCACGCAGTGTGACACGAGACCAGGTGGCTGTAATGACGCCACTCAGTACACTCATTACTCTGCAGCTGGCCCTTTGATATGTCTCTTTGATAGGGTTTTTGGATACGTTTCTTTGCGTATACATACGTCTCTTTTGATACGTCTCTTAGCGTATACATACGTCTCTTTGATATGTCCCTTTGATAAGGCTCTCTGATACGTCACTTTGCATATACATACGTCTCTTTGCATATACATACGTCTCTTTGCATATACATACGTCTCTTTGCATACACATACGTCTCTTTGCATATACATACGTCTCTTCGCATATACATGCGTCTCTTTGCATATACCTACGTCTTTTCAAGTTTGCACATACATACTTGTCTTTCCGTATACATAGGTATCTTTACATACACATGCGTGTTTTCATACACTGTACATAAATCTTTTTGATTTGTCTTTTTGATATGTCTCTTTAATTTGTCTCTTTACACATACACATGTCTCCTTTGCATTTACATATCATAGTAGTATGTCTCTTTGACATGTCTCTTTGATACGTCTCTTGACATACAAATACTTCAATTTGGTATGTCTCTTTGTTCCAAGGACACAAGAAAGAGGTGAATAGAAGACTCGGACTCAGGGGGAAGAAGGGGAAAAGGTAGAATGAGGTGGACGGGAAGAGACGAGAGGTCAGGGGACCTATAAGCCTGCCCCAGACAGAGAAAGAAAAGGAGAGAGAGCGAGAAGAGAGAGAGAGAGAGAGAGAGAGGGACAGAGAGAGAGATGGCCTGAGAGAAAGGGAGGAGATGAGAAAGACTATCGTTTTGTCAACAAAGGGCCCGGGCCTCTCCGCCCGACCCAATCAATCATTTATGTTCCCTTATAGGTAAATAGATTTCAGAAAATCATTTTACTTATCGTTCAGTACAATATTTAAAATCCTGTTCCGATGATTTTATTCTCCAGAATCTGATCCTCCGCACAAGATTATGCGGTACTGGGTTTATTACTCAACACAGTTGTGTTCTTGATTTCCAACTGACAGAAATCTGTCAGGCGGAAATGATTTGTATTGGCGGTGTACCAGGTTTGAAAAGGCATTTCGGCGGGGCCGTTCCTTACATATTGAACTAAGGCCTAGTTCATTGGGGCGGGCTGGTATCATGAGGTGAAGCTCCAAGTCGATAAGTATACGGATATCACATGGGATTTCACATATATCATATGGACTGAGTACTCGGTATGTGATATCCCATGTGACATTTTCAACAATGGGCCTCTGTATCATGAGGTATCAACAACGCACGCTACATGCACAGAAATGAGTCGGGAACACGTGAGGGCAATCATTTCTAGGAGCGTCGCCGGCAGCTCTCCTGCGACAAGATGCAACATAATTGGCCCTTTAAGCAAATGTAGCTGTAGGCTACACCGCAGACCTCTATTCGATCAAATAGAGGTCGAATTGGCAGCATCCATAGCGGCATCATTGATTTGTGAACAGGCCATGTCAAGTGTTGTTTCCCCCGTTGCGGGGTGGCAATGATGAGTAGGCTCAGGCTCCCCAACCTGCTATTCACCATCCATCACATCCATATTCATATGTGCCTTTGTCTATAGACACGAGCGAGAAAGGAATAGGTTCAGGCAAGAGTCCGACTCAGGGGAAGACTCGGAGAAAGATTGTCCTTGCCGGGGCGCCTGTAGTTGCTATAGCCCCTCTAGAGGGGTTTACTCTCTTGTTTTGCCTCCTGGTACGGGTGGTGCGTCAGTAGTATCTGAGAGACCCGAGCCTAGATTGGTATGGGACAAGTCTATTTGAACCAGGCATAACAAATGTTTATTTAAAGGTGTTTCTACTTCTGTTTGGAGTGAAGAGAGGGTAGAAACAGGAGGAAGGGGAAAGAGAAGAGAGGTCAGAGGCCTGTAAGGCTGCTCGAGACAGAGAAAGTGAGAGAAGGAGAAAGGGAGAGAGAGAAGAGATAGAAACAGAAAGAGACAGAAACAGAAAGAATCGGAAAGAGAGGGACAGAGAGAGTGATAACTTGGGGGGAAACAGGTGATGAGACAGGGTATCATTTCGTCAGTAGAGGGCCGGGGTCTCTGCTTGAGGTATCAACAACACTAGCAACAGAAATAATTTGGAAACACGGGAGAGACTATACTAACGCTCCCAAAACTGCAATTTAAAACCTGAGGCAGGGGAAACAAAACTTTTTGCCACCTCCCACCAGACATTTTTTTTCAAGGGTCGCAGGGTTGCAGGGTCGGGCCCTGTTTGTAGACGCTAGTGGCTATGGGTTGACAGTGACTTGTTCTTGATTTGAGAAATTTCACTGGGCGTAGATGGTTGGGAATAGTCCACTAAATACACATACATGCACATACACACACATGCAAACATGTCACTCACACACGCACCCTAAAAAAGTGATGGACCGGCGCAAATGCATGTGCGTGCATGTGGGCAATGTGAATGCAGGCGCCAGAAGTGTGCCGTGACCTAGCACCGCTGTGCCATAGTCGAGTGCTAGCATGGCACGGATGTGGTGAGGCAAGGATGCAGGCACGACTTCAACGGTGCCTGCTGACCTTAAATACACAGTGCTCACTGATGTCAAAAAAAGTAAGGGTAAAGATGCATTCATGAGAGGTGGGTGAGGCAGTAAGCAGGGTGTATGATTGTATGCAATATAATGCTGTCTGATTGCATGCAATATAAGGCTGCATGATTGGATGCAAGAGATTGCCATGCTACACAGTATTGCATGCAATCTGCAATAGAATGCCATCCTACACACCCAACCTATTCTGAAATTCATCTGTGAGTACATCATTCGTGTGCCTATTGAATGTTCCATTTCATCAACATTTGTTTATACAAGGCTTTGTACTCCCCGCAACACTGACGGGCAGGTGGCAGATGACGATGCAATTGCATGTCGAGGTGGCAGATGACGATGCAATTGCATGTCGCTAAACAGCAGCATCCACTTGCATCTCGCTAGCGGGCTCAAGAGGCTTGTCCGAGTCGGTGCCAACATCATCACGCAGCGTTATGTGCGAGTCACCTCGTGAAACGCAAGTAACTACTGCACCACACACTAAAGAGTAGACCACTCCTGTTATCATCAGCGCCTCGTAGCCCCTGCTCACACCCAACAGCGCCAGGCAGGTCCAGAAGCAGAGAGAAGGCGAGTGGCGCCAGCGAGATTCAGGCAGTCACACAACACACCAGCACATAGTGAGTTAATGATGAGATAAAGCAGACACGGTGTAACAAACTGCGTGGTTGGTCAGCACAAAAGACCAGGCGCAATACACCACATCAACGTTTCGAGAATATAGCAGGAGCGCAAGACGTGGTGACACGCAGACAACAAGACGGACCGGAAGGAATATTGCGAGGAGATGGTGCCGTCTGGGTTGGTTTGCTGGCCCACTATTGAGAGCAGCGGGCCGGAGATGCAGGGCCCAAACATTGTTCCCAAGAAAGCCGCGATACCCCTGCATTGTACGTCACCCCTTTCCCATCAGTGTTTGTTCGTGTGCTCAAGTGTTTACATCCCACTATCGACATCGAAGCTGCTGTAGGATCCAAAAAGATTCCGCAATCGCCATCAAGATTCACATGCACCATCTTCATCATGCACCATCTTCATCAGTTGACTGTATGAATGTCTGTCGCAGCGCGTTGTCGATGCCCGTACAAGACACATGTCCAGAGTCTCCCATACAAAACCTTGGGCGCGCGGCGGCGAGACACCGCGCCGAAGCTGCCGCACGCCTCAGGGCAGGTCCAAAGGCATGAAGGAAAAAAATACGGGATAAACTCCCGTATTTATTTACCGTCGATGAACTCACGTAATCATATACCGTCGATAAACTCCCGTGTACATATACTGTTAACAAATTCTCGTGCATAAATCACGCAATCTTTGTTTTCCAGCATTTGGACCTACCCTGGTGGCGCGTGGCAGCTTCAGCACGGTGCGCCTCCGGGGCGCGCGGAGGCGGCTTCCGCCTCCGCGCGCCCCACCAGAAGTGCTCACGGGGTGGTGGGAACGGTTCGTATGAGAATGAGGGGTCACAATTGGGAGAGACCAGAGGGCGAGATCTTTGGCGTGATCGTCTTGATTGGGCAGACATTCTACAGCCAGCGCGTAATCGACGGCAAGATAGACGCCGTTGCTCGAACCATAGCACAACCCCAGCGCAATCACCCAGGGATACGTGTCGATAAAACAGTAGCCAACATATACCATGGCCATGACAAGACATGACAGGTAGATGAGAGGTTTGCGGCCGAAAGAATCGCACCACGAGCCAGCGATTGCTGCAACTATTCCAGAGGCTCCCTGGGAGATGACACACAAGATGGCTGTGTACTTTTGCGCGTTGTTTTTGATTTCAGCCTCCTTCATAGTGTCACGCAAGTAGTAAAGAATGTAAATCTGCACGGAAACTGCCATATAGTAGAAGGTTCGCGACACAAACACCCAAAAAAAGTCGCCGTGTGATGCGGGAGAAATCCAATATGACTTGTACAACTCAGCAGCGCTGGATATCTTGGCGTCCTCGCGTGATAGCGGTTTATCCCGAACCGCAAAGTAGGTAAAGGGCGTGCAAAAGAAGACAGCTGCCGCATACACTCCGTAGGCAAGGTCTAGCCTTTGCTCCCCCAGCCAGCCAAGGAAAACAAGGCCTGTCACCGCGCCAGCTGCTGTCATTGCTCCCATGACGCCCGAGGCAAACCCCATCTGAGTCAAGGGCACCACATCCGACACAAGCCCTGTGAACCCTGTGTATGCAACGTTGAGGGATATCACCGCAGCCAGCAATAGAGCTAGGTAGGTGTAGCCATACAAGTAGGTCCTGGCCAAGAACATGGCCCCGAGACAGAGGAAGAGCGTTAAATTGCCGAGTAAGATGTAGGGCATGCGCCGGCCCATCCAGTGGCACGTCCGATCTGACATGTAGCCGGCTGCTGGCGATACAAGCTGGCTCACGCCCGCTAGCGCCAGCATCACCGCCAGAAATATAGCGTGCTGCTCCTCAAACATGTGTAATGCTTCCTGCGGCAGCAGCAGTACACCCACACTGGCATAGAAAAGCCCGTAGCCAAATGCGTGCATCATGAGTCCCACCAGCTGAAAAAGGGAGAGATGCGGCCTGCACTTCGATCGCAAGTCAGCAAAGTAGTCATGTTTGATCTGTTCTCGACAATAGTGTTGCTCTGTGATTGCGTTCACAACAAAGGTGTACGCAGGGCAGTGGGGGAGGATGCAACAGCAGCGGCCCAAAAATATACGTACCCGTCATGTGCACTAAGCGCATCTCCCTCGACATAGCGGGGTTCCGCTTCGTCCAGCTCAGCTCCTCGGGTGCGAGGCGGTTCGTACTCGATATAGTCGCACTCCTCCTCGGCCGCGCCACCTGAGAGCAAACCCTGACGTGCCTCAGCACACGCCGTGTCCCCATTCTTTGGTCTCTGTTATGCCACACCGCGTCAGTTCGTCACCACACCTACTCCCTTACAACCTACAGCAAGGTGGAGGAAGCCCTGAGAGAAAGTGCTCACCTTATTGACAGAATGTCGAGCATCGCGAACATGCTGCGCGCTAGCCTTGGCGCTGTTTTTGGCGCTGCGCCACAGTGTTGACGGTGCCTCGTCACTCAGCATCAGACCGCGAGCACCATCGTTCTTGGGGTTCTCACCCATTGACGTTGTTCGAGTGAGTTTGCCAGTGTGAGCAACCTTGTGTTTGCTGCCCCAAAACTTGGCCGATGTCTCAACCAAAATGTTTTCTGGATCCTCAGATTAATATCAATCTTTTTGGCGATTATGTTCGAAATTGTTTGAATTTCAGAATCATATGGCTAATTGTAATATACGTAATTTACGGAAACCGACTCTGTTGTGTCGCTCTTGTTATGCGTTTTGCCTCCTGTCCTCCGGGCGAGATGTTAACTATTATAATTGCCAAAATAAGAATTTTGTCGTGTCATCGTGTGCAGGGAGGGAGGGAATAGAGAAGCGGAACGGCAAGCAGACTTGAAGTGCTGCAGACGTGTGTGTCCCCGCACCCGCCCGAGGATCGCCATCTTGTTTCAATCAGCTCCGTCGAATTCCATCTGTGTGGTCCCCTCGAAAAGCACCTACTTACTGCTCTACCTCTGCTGCTGAGCGACAGACAGAGCTGCTGATTACACGAGTCAACAACAATGAGCAAATCTAAGAGGGAGGAACCTTCCCTTGAACGCAGCAAGTTCCGTTCCAAGGGTCTCAAAGAGGGTGATGACGATGTCCGCGTCTTCTTCAAGGAGCCGCACAACGTGCGAGGCAAGGATCGTCTCCTGTGCTTCGTCAGCGAACACACGGTGAGCCCCTGTAATATCTCGCAAACCGTGGCGTTCAGTGTGCTGGTGTCAAACCTACTGTGCGTATAGTGCACGAAAAAGAACTGTGTGTCTTCTTGCATGTGGCCCGTCAAGCAGTAGGACACAACCGGCGGCTTGTGCGGCCCAGTGACACCGTAGGGCAGATAATACATTTTAATCAACTGTACTCCAGAATGTGACCCGGCGGAGCCTTTTGATACGACGGCATTCTGCGAATGCAACACGTGAACGCGTGGAATCATCCCCATGAGGATGAGGATCATCTGTGATCACGGATGATTCGATTCTGGCGGTCACAAGAGCATCATTGGGAGCTCGCAAGGGGGTTTGAAAAGCATCGAATCAAATATCTTGTGAGACTCTCAGCATGCAGCGATTGATGGATTGGCGAGAGTGTATTTGAGCTTTTATTTCTGTGTCTGTTTGTAATGCTCTGTTTGCTAATATCGTTTGGTCATTCGTTTGTTGTATGTGTGCACAGCGATACCCGTTTGTGGTTGTCTACAACGAAGCAAAGTGGAACCTCGAGAAGCGCTTCAGCGATTTCTCCGAATTGGACACGGCAATGGAGGATGAATTCAAGAACGACGAAGATGTCACGGTGCGTTGACGGCCTTGTTCTGAGCCCAGTAAATTGCTCATTGTAGTTTGTGGAAGCTGCCACAACACTGTCCAAAATCACAAATTTTCCTCAACATGCAGCACAGATATAATTGCCTCTTTCTGCTTCATCCCAGCACATACCAACTTGTGCACAAGTCGTCGAGTGGCCATTTACTCATTACTGCTTTTTGTGTTTGCTGATTGCGAGCGTGGTTGTGTGCTGTTGCCATTTGAGTTGTCAACAGCTGCCCGAGTTCCCCCCCAAGAAATACTTTGGATCGCTGTCACCAGCGCTCATCAAAGAGAGGCAGGAGGGCCTGGAAAAGTACATGAAACATCTCGTAAAGGACAATAAGGTGCTGCAAACAAAAGGTCTGCGCACATTTCTCGAGACGCCCGACATTGTGGGCAAGGACAAGCACAAGGAGTACGACTTTGGTCGGCGGTAGGCCGCACTCAGTGAATCAACTTGAGAAAGAGAGCAGGCAGTCAACTTTAGATGCACGGTCGCCGCTTGTCTTTGGTCTATCGTGCTGTGGAAGTGGGTTGGTAGATTCGCTTCCGACTTGCAGTGCACACGACAAATGCCTTGCAAGACTGCGGGTTGGGGAAACATGATATATAATTTTGGTGCGCGTGTCAGACGCTTGCGACACGCCGCCTCCAGTGCGCGGAAACCCAGCAAGAGTATATGTATATATGTGTGTTTGTGTGCCTGTGTGTGTGTGTGTTTCTACATAGTGGGGCAGATAAGAACCACGAGCGAGAGACAAAGGAGGGGTGCAAGCAAAGCGGCTGTATTTAAACAAGCGCAAGCAAACATTCACGGTGGGAGGAGGTGGAGGTAGGATCAGCTGGCAGGTATTGAAGCAGAAAGCATGTAAGGTTGCATGCGTCTTGCGACCGTAATGCCTCCGTATTGGCTGGCTGTGTGCTTGCTCCTGCCCGAGCCAGCATATGACCACCGTACTGCCCTTGCAATTTTGTTGGTAAGACTGTCAAGAGGGCCCTATTGCCTAGTGTTGAAATCACAATTGTTTATTACCACTTTGCACCAGCATGCAGTGGCTGTGTGCAAAGATCAGCTCAGAGAGCTACCATTCAAACATGAGGACAAGGCTGTGCGCTGTAGTCAAGGCTGCTCCAGGTCAGGACTGCTGCGTCGCCCTCCTTGTAATGCCGAATGTTGAGACAATAAACCAGTCTCCAAATCAACATTGTCGAGAGTCTTGGTCGAGGTGGCCTGTCGGCGATTTTCAGCAGTGAAGCACTCTACGACGTGAAAATAGTCAGTCTTGAATGAATTCATGCAGCTACACAGAGCACCTTTTGCTTGTCGACTCTCACTTCGAGTGTCGCCATGGTACGAGCCTGTTCAACGACTCACGAGGTTCGTAAGAAACTTACTTTTTGATTCTCTCTCTCTCTTCCTCTCTCTCTTTGTGTTTCTCTGTCTCCCTTTCTCTCTGTGTCTCTTTTTCTTTGTGATTTTTTGTCTGTATGTCCCTGTGTCTATGTTTCTCTGCATCTCTGTGTGTATCTGTATCTTTGTGTCTCGATTGTAAGTGCACTCACAATCGGGAAACAATGATTGTAATTGGTACCCACTTACAATGTACTTCGTCGAATTAAATACACGAACTTGACAAAACATCCGGTAGTACTCGACAAACAGTAATCCACAAACAGTAATCGACACACCGTTTGACATGCTGCAATCTCGAGAATTCGCATTCAAAAAAGAAGGCCTGGCTCCAGAATTCCCAAGAAAGGAAGAAACAAAAAGCAAGAAACATAACCTGCTTATCCATGGGCAAAGCTGGCAACACAGCACTTTCGGCGCTAGCCGGAAAATAATGATGATATATTTTATACTAATTTACTACTCGTCCGGTGCCCGGGCCATGTCCTAGTCACAAACATGTCATGTCACACATATGAATGGGTGATGGCACACGTACGAATGAGTCATGTGCCATGTATAAATAAAGTATATCTCGCATATGACGCATCATTTCACACACAAGAATAAGTTACAGGCACGCTTGAATGATGTATTTCACACATGAATGAGGCATGTCACGTATATCAATGAGTCATGTCACATGTGTGTCATGTCACACATGTGTCATGTCACACATGTGTCATGTCACCACTTGAATGATTATGAATAAGTGATGCCACAGCTAGGGATGAGTCATGTGGCAAATCTGTACAAAGCATGTCAAAGTCTTGTATATGATCATGTCACACGCAAAAATGAGTCATGTCCAGTGTAACGAGGTGATGCCACGGCTTCGCTACCAAATATAACGACGTGAAGCCAACCTGAGACAGTGGTGCTGTACAGATTGTCGGCGCTCAGTAAATATGGAGAAGCACACAACAATATTAGGAAAACGAGACTGACTTCATAGGGAAAACTGGAGTCACGGCCGACCGTGACAAGATCGAACTAGATTCAGTTTAGGTTGTTTAATTCTAGTTCGATCTTGTCACAGTCGGCCGTGACTCCAGTTTTCCCTTTCATGAAGGGTCATAAACCTTTAGAAAGGCTTCTCTTTTCCGGGAGTCTCGCCGTGACTCCCCCTGAGAGTCCTCTCTGACTCCCCCTCATACAGTGTCTCATGACAGTCAGCAACATGTCACACATGGTACATATATGTTTGTCCCACTGGCAATACGGCATCCATATCACACACCATCTGGTTAGATATTATATACATTTTTGCAAATAAGTTAGCATCATGATATATGTATACTTGTGTCACAACAACACTATTTGCATAAATGTTATACTATATATATATAGATATATATGTACATATATATATATATATACATATATATATATATACATGTGCATATAAATATCACATCACGATTTGCGTAAATATTATATTCATGTATATACAGTATACATATATATATATATATATATGTACATATCTATATATATGTTTATATAGTATGTACATATACTAGTATATATATATATATATATGTATATATATATATATATATATATATAAATACGTGCGTCTGCTCAAGTATGCAAATTGTTTCTCCTGGTCTCAATGGTCTATGTGCTGTGTTATCCTATTAATGTGTCAAATCTATTGCATTATTGCTTATACCTCTCTCTCGAGCTTTTAGGTAAGGAGGGGTGAACCGTGACGCAATGTTAAGGTGCTTGGATTCACCATTCTTGATGATTTTATTCTTTCACATATCTTTCGCTCAAATATGTCGGATGGTATGAGGGAAAGTTTAGACCTAAACGCGGTGGCGTAAACTGCAAGGGCAGAGACTAGAGAGTCGAGAAGATGGCGAATGTTGGCATTTGGTTTAGAGAAGAGGGCCTCAAGCTCTTCAATTTACGTGGAACACAGTTGTAGATTAAAAAGGAGTCCTTTGGAACGTGAAGTCTGATTCGTGACTGAAGTTGACTATCAACTTTGCGTGTATGTCGTATACCATTGACTATGATTTGAGTGGGGGGGGGTATCAGCCTGAGAGTCATTCTGTGACTCTAGCATGTGTAGCCTTTTAGACCGTGACTCGTGCCATGGCAGTCACGCTTGGGGTGGACTACTCTTTAGTCAGCTGAGAAATATTTGAGGGTTTACTCCTTAAGTATTTCCACCGCCTTTGAGAGTAGAGTTTATATTGAAAACTGATAGTGGGTATCCCAAGGACACGGGGGTTACTGTATTCACCCTGGCAACCCCTGGGAGTCCCCTCTGCCATAACACCCATCGGTCAGATCCACCAGTAGACCATCCATGTCAGCCGTCGTTTTGTTGGATCAAGTTCTGGCATGTACGGAATCCGCTACCTCAGAGTATTCGACTACGTCTCAGTATCTTGGTGCGCTCCTGGGCTTGCCAGGGAGAGTGAAGTTTAACGGCCTCAGCTGGAAAGAAGTACGAACGCACCTATCACTCCTGTACGCCCACTGCCTGGCGACTCAGCACCCTTCGGTGTAATGAATACGGCAGCAACTAGAGGCGGTAACGAATGCCACTCTAGAGGAGGGGGGGGACCGGTCCGCAAGGACATATCCCCCGTAAAAAAAATCCAAGAAAAACCCCCGAAGGAGAAAACCGTCTGGGTCGAGGTCCCAAGTCTTCCCCATGGCGAACCACGGTACTAAACTTGGTTTTTAAACCCTGACCCCTCGTTATAGGCGTGCATGTGTGCGTGCATGTGTGTGTAAGGCCAGAGTTCGTCACAGGCTGGGGAGAAAGCTGTCTTTTTTTGATTTGTGTCCACAAG
>Ga0335398_10009318_pt1 | contig 11387 bp, 4 predicted proteins | sample BON03_FD_205742 | JGI IMG/M metagenome (GOLD analysis project Ga0335398, IMG submission 205742) | Freshwater microbial communities from Lake Bonney liftoff mats and glacier meltwater in Antarctica - BON-03 (spades assembly) (version 2) | ecosystem: Environmental > Aquatic > Freshwater > Ice >...
AACGCGGCCAGATCAATTAGTATTCAGAAGGCCCTTCGATATGTTCGCCTTCATTGCGCAATTCCGTCGCTGCTTTCTGTGCTCGTTCCCAATCTGGGAACTCGACCGTCAAGCAAACGGAATCGGGTAGATCAATCTCACGATACGTTACGGCACCACCGTAAGTAGCAACCCGTTCGCGTGTCGAATTCTCTCGTCGTACGTCTTCTGGCTTCTTATAGTAAAATTCAATCATCGCAGTCATAATTTGTCTCCGTATTCGTAGTTACTATTCGGGAAAGAAGATATGTCCCCATGATCCGCCGGTTCCTTTCTTACCATTTGTCCAATCAACGAACTTGATGTGGGGTAAGTTATTTCCCACGCCTGGCTCTGGTGGATGGATCTGGAACCACTTCTTAACCCCGGGAGGAGGGCTCGGATAAGGTCGTCCTGCGATTGCTCGTGGCAGTTCCACCGTATCAGGCATTGCCTTTCGAATTGACGCGAGGGCGTCGTCTAGCGACTTTGCGGTATGATTGAATACACCAGCAGCCCGTATCCCGCGAATCGCAGCAGCATCGGCGATTCCACTAATTGGGGCTACAGATACATCGGGCGTTTTTCCATCGAGTTCTTTGGCAATGGCGTTGAGGTTAACATCATCGACTTTCTTTCCTAGTTTCTTTGCGATCTTTTCGGCGGTTAATTCAAAGGTTTCAAGTCCGGCTCGTACAAAGAGCTTGCCTCCTTTCGCAACGGCCGAGAGCGCTGTTCCTCCCGCGAATTCGACGCCTAATTCCACAGCGACCTGGCGGACCATTTGCGTAACAAGAGCCGCCGCGACTGGTCCACCTGCGCCCGCATAGTAGGTAACGTTGCCGTCTTCATCACCGCGGTCCCCAGCACGCAATGTCCCGTTGTTCCGGAAAAAGACCTCGTTGATCGCAAAGCGGAGATAGACGTCACGCTCAGCGTCACCCAGTCCCGTCAGCGAGGACACGCCAAAGGCCAGTGAATCGTTCTTGAGGCCGGCGTTCACAAAGGTTTGCAGCCTCGACAGTGGCACTGTACCGCCACCAAGGCTTGGTCGGAGGTGGATGACGTCTCCTTCGATGATTCCTAAATCGTGCGACTGTCCGTTGCGGCCGAAAGAGCCCTCTTCAACCCAAATCGCCATACTGCCGTCGACGTCGACGAAATCCAACCCGCTCGGATCCACCCCATTCGGCGTTGAGTTCCCGACATAGCGGTTGAGGTTGGCATCACCGGCGGCGAATCCGATGGGATCTTCGCTGATGAAGCGGCCTGTTCGGGGGTCGAACCAGCGGGCTCGGTAGTAGATGAGGCCGGTGGCGGGGTCGGGTTCTCGACCGGTGTAGCTGCGTTGTGGGGAGAATTCGTTGCCAGTTCCTTCGAGTCCCGGCCGGTCTCCGTCATTGACCGTGGCCGTCGTGGGATCATCCGCACTGGTGACGTTGCCGAAGGTGTTGTATTCCAGATGATTGCGAACGGTCGCCAGACTGCCGGTTGACGTCGAAGCAAACTTTGCGACGTCCCGCACGGTGTTTTGGGTGTCAGACAGATACCAGAGAACCCCATTCCCGCCCGTTTCATCGGCAAACACCTGATCAATCGCCGGACCGTTCATGTAGCGATGATCGACCTTTTGATAAGACTCCCCCGCCAGCCGCTCATCCAGCACGATCACGACTTCCCAAACAGCCCCCTCATCCGCCCTCCGGGCACCTTCTCCCCCGAGGGGGAGAAGGGACGAAAGGACATTGGTGTCATAAAGAAATCTCTGCTGAGTCGTCACCGTGCCAGCGGAGTTCGCTACTGTCCTTCGAATGCGTCGATCCAGCCCGTCGTACTCGTAAGTCACGGTTTGAAGCACCGCGTTGACTGCGCTGCGTTTAGTCACCGAAACCAGTCGCTGACGGTAGTCCCAGACATAGACTTCGTATTCGCCAGTCCCGGTGAGCGTCCGCCGAGTTCGGTTACCTTCCTTGTCGTACTGATACGAGTACGTCCCGTCGCTGGTGATGCGATTGTACTGGCCGGTCACAATTGCGGCGCTTGTTCGATTACCGTTTGTGTCGTAGTTGTACGATTCAGCAGTCTGAGCGGCTCCTGAAGCGCCGATCACCTGATCAAATGAGTCGTATTGGTATGTGCGAGTCCCGGCCGGTGACGTGAACGAGGAAATTCGACCATGATCATCGTAACCATACGAGTACACAACGCTTCCGCCGGTGAGACCCGAATGCGTGATGGAGGCGATCCGACCTTCGTTCTTTGTCCCGTCGGCGACGGTGGTGAATGTGGTGACCATGGGTGCTGTTGTCGCCCCAGTCGAGCCCTGAGCCCGTGAGATCGACTGCAGAGTGCTGTCCGCGAAGTAGTTCAGATCCACCGTTCGGGTTGTCGTGGCATTCGCCGTCCATGTGATGGCCAGGGGATCATTGGCTGATCGTTGCGTCACGATATCCACACGATTCAGTTTGTCCCAGACATAGGAGTTGCGGAAATCAAAGTAGTTGTTCGTCTGAGCCCCGGTCGTCGTATTGGACTTCGCGAACCGTGCTTCCGTGCCTGTCCGTCGATCAATTCCGTCAGCGTAAAGGTACTTCAACTCAAATCCTTCCGCTTTGGTATTTGGCTGCGAACTCAAAAGGGGCAACTTTTACTTTATCGATAAGCACAATGTCGTCTTTTGTGATTTCTGGCATCTTTTTATCCCTTTTGACTTTCAAGTCACTTTGGATGGCCCCGGCGACTGGAACTTTTCGTTGATGCCTTCAGGACGAAATCATGCCACATTTCTTGACGGCTCCATCAAAGAGACCTGACCCCTTTGATGCTTCTGACCCCTTTGATGCTTCGAAACGACCTCGCATTGTCCTACTGCATTCATTCGCGTGTATTCGCGTCCATTCGCGGTCTAAACACCAGTCCTTTTTCGCGCACTTCATTTGTCGTTGAACCGCAAAAATGCGAAGAAAGCTATGCGACTGTCACATTGTCTATCTCAACAATCATTAAGTCAGATTCCGGATCCGCGTCGATAAAGGTGGCTTGCAGTTCCAAATCCGATCTACCCTCTTCTTTAGTGAAAAGCCGGAACCGAATGGAATAGGTAGGCTTCACGGCCCCTTCTACTTCGACGACGTCTAATTCTTCAAAAGCCTGAGTCGGCGGACTTGTAAGCGTCCTTCCGTATGCGTCGACACCATCCTTGATGTAGTGTGCCTTCAATCGAACTCCGTCGCTCAGTGCCTCAAGTCGATCGTAATCACGACTCACTAGCAGATTGACAACTTTCGTAAGGGTAGAAATCAGCTTTCCGGATTTAGATGGATTTGTAATCATCGTCGATCCCCTGGTATGGTGGTTGGCGTGTTTCGATTGACGCCGATTGAATGGAAGTAGTCGTCACCCTGCTCGATCAAGCTTCTTGCATCAGCAGGCGTTTCTCCTGCACGTCTCAACGCCTTGTAGCCGATTTGTCTTTCGGCACCGTAGGTTCCTCCTCCAGCTTCCCGTTGAACTGGTCTTGTGCGGCTGTGAGGCGTGCCAGGGACGTTCGCGGGGCCGTCAAGGCGAACGCCTGGTGCTAAATTTGTGTTGTATCCTGGTAAATCACGAACCGCGGCGTCTTGGATAATGTGATGAGCGTCTTTTTGACCGGTTCGACGAAGCTCGCCTATGGGAGTCGTTGTCCTAACTGGGGCCAACCTAGCGGCGTCGTCCGCTCCGTCAATGGCTTTGGCGGCGACGGAAGCTTGCTTCAGTCGGCCACCAAGTCCAAGCAACAACAGGTCGTCTGGACCAGGAATGACCATCATCGGAACAGAAACAACACCGATCTCCATAATGAGCCTGGAGCGGTCGAGTTCCGCTTCATAAGCGAGGCGTTCCTGACGCACGTCATTCCAATCGGCATCCTGAAACGGCACGGCAGCCGTTCCGGGCTGGATACACTGGCCGAGATTCTCGCCCGGTTTGCCGTATCGGCGCGGTGAACGTGTCGAACCAATCACAGAACTTTCCAGCTCTGCTCGAATGCCCTCATCCATCGAATCAGTCACGGTGGATACTGAACCGTCGGCATTCAGGATTTGAGTGACCCGAGGATTGCCGCGGCGAGACTGGGCATCGGCAGCCTGTTCGAGCACTTCTCTTTCCTGCCGTGCCCGAATTCTTTCGTAATACTGCTTTTCCCCCGCATATAGATCGACAGGCTCAGGCTCGGGGAGGAAGACCACCCAACCCTCCAACCCGCTCGGATCGACCGCATTGGGGGTTGAGTTTCCGACGTAGCGGCTGAGGTTGGCATCACCGGCGGCGAAGCCGATGGGATCTTCGCTGATGAAGCGGCCTGTTCTGGGGTCGAACCAGCGGGCTCGGTAGTAGATGAGGCCGGTGGATGGGTCGGGTTCTCGTCCGGTGTAGCTGCGCTGTGGGGAGAATTCGTTACCGGTGCCTTCGAGTCCCGGTCGGTCTCCGTCATTGACCGTGGCCGTCGTGGGATCATCCGCACTGGTAACGTTGCCGAAGGTGTTGTATTCCAGATGATTGCGAACCGTCGCCAGACTGCCGGTTGACGTCGAAGCAAACTTTGCGACGTCCCGCACGGTGTTTTGGGTGTCAGACAGATACCAGAGAACCCCATTCCCGCCCGTTTCATCGGCAAACACCTGATCAATCGCCGGACCGTTCATGTAGCGATGATCGACCTTTTGATAAGACTCCCCCGCCAGCCGCTCATCCAGCACGATCACGACTTCCCAAACAGCCCCCTCATCCGCCCTCCGGGCACCTTCTCCCCCGAGGGGGAGAAGGGACGAAAGGACATTGGTGTCATAAAGAAATCTCTGCTGAGTCGTCACCGTGCCAGCGGAGTTCGCTACTGTCCTTCGAATGCGTCGATCCAGCCCGTCGTACTCGTAAGTCACGGTTTGAAGCACCGCGTTGACTGCGCTGCGTTTAGTCACCGAAACCAGTCGCTGACGGTAGTCCCAGACATAGACTTCGTATTCGCCAGTCCCGGTGAGCGTCCGCCGAGTTCGGTTACCTTCCTTGTCGTACTGATACGAGTACGTCCCGTCGCTGGTGATGCGATTGTACTGGCCGGTCACAATTGCGGCGCTTGTTCGATTACCGTTTGTGTCGTAGTTGTACGATTCAGCAGTCTGAGCGGCTCCTGAAGCGCCGATCACCTGATCAAATGAGTCGTATTGGTATGTGCGAGTCCCGGCCGGTGACGTGAACGAGGAAACTCGACCGTGATCATCGTAAGCGTACGCATACGCCACGTTTCCGTCGGTCAGACCCGAGTGGGTGATCGACGCGATGCGCCCTTCGTTCTTTGAACCGTCTGCGACGGTGGTGAAAGTGGTCACCATGGCCGCGGTGGTGGCTCCCGCAGCGCCCTGAGTTCGTGAGATCGACTGCAGAGTGCTGTCCGCAAAATAGTTCAGGTCGACCGTTCGGGTTGTTGTCGCATTCGCCGTCCATGTGGCGGCCAGAGGGTCACTGGCGGAGCGTTGTGTCACCGTGTCGACGCGGTTGAGTCGGTCCCAGACATACGAATTGCGGAAATCGAAGTAGTTGTTGGTCTGGGCGCCGGTCGTCGTGTTGAATTTGGCAAACCGGGCTTCAGTCCCCGTGCGTCGATCGACACCATCGGCGTAAAAGTACTTCAGCTCAAATCCTTCCGCCTTCGTGCCAGGCTGAAGCCAGTCGGTGGTGGTGATGACTCGTGCCAGCTGGTCGTAGGTGAAGCCAACACGAGAGGTGATGGTGTCGCTGGTTTGAAGGTTTTTCCTGTCGTTTACTTCCGTGACAAGCAGACCATTGCCCTGTGCATTGTCGTAGGAATAAGTGATCCTGTTGTTGAAAATACTGCCGGAAACCCACCAGGATTCCTCCTTCAGACGATAGTTGTCAGCTGCTCCAAAGGCAAAGTCGTAAGCGTAACGCGTCCAACGGTTTTCACGGTCTTTTGACCAGAACAGCTTGTCGGTATTTGTGTACCAGTACTCACGGATTGCCGGTAGGCCGTTGAGCGTGATGCTGTCTTCGCGAAGCCGGTTTCGGTGGTCGTATCTGTAGGAAGTGACGTTGCCAGAAGGATCCGTGAGGGAAGCCAGATTCCCATCCAGGTCATAGGTATAGGCTGTTGTTGGCGTCCCGGCCGCCTGAACGGGATCGGTTTGCAGGATCTGCCGCCCGAGATTGTCGTAAGCATAAGTTGTCAGATTATTCAGCGGGTCTGTGGACACTGCGACGCGGTCCATCGCATCGTAGGTGTACCGCTGACTGCCGACAGACTGAGAAAAACCTTCTGTCCACTGCGCGGAGAGACGGCCAATGTTGTCGTAGTTGAGATAAGCCGAATGATTCCTTTCGTTGTCGACTCGTGACAGGAAACCGCGTACATCGTACGTGTAGTTGGTCTGGCCGAGTAGAGGGTCAATGACTTTCGTCTGGCGATCGAGCAGGTCGTACTGGTAGCTGGTGACCATCTCCTTTCCGGCGACACCCGCCAGTGCTTTTGTCTGACTGACTCGGCCAAAACCATCGTACGCGATTGTGGAAACGTCACTGACGGAAGTCCCGAGCATGCGCTGTGACTGAGTGAGTCGCCCGAGACCGTCGTAGCCGGTCAGTTGCGTCGTTCGTCCGAGAGGATCCGTTGTGCTTGTCAGGTCCCCATTGGTGGCGCTGTAAACATACGATTGCCGTCGGGTATTGTCGCCGACGCTGGTCAATCGTGACAAGGAGTCATATTGGTAGGTGATCGAATTACCGAGCGCATCCGTCGATGTTCGGAGCTGGCCAAGTGCATCGTACGTCCAGGTTTCGGTTGGCGTTGTCGAAGCAGTTCCGCCGGCATAGACGTTTGTGTAGTCGCTGCCCACGGGATTCAGGTTCTGCGGTCGGAATTGCTCGATCAGACGGCCCGCACTGTCAAATGAAAACTTTGTCTGACTGTTGTCGGTGTCCAACGTTTCCTGAAGGAACTGCCCGGCTGTGCCACTTGCATAGATGTAGGTCATGGAGACCGGCGTCAGCGGACCGGTGCCGTCAGGATCTGGGGAACGGGTCTGGCTGATGTTGCCCAGTGCGTCATAGGCCACCGTACTTAGACCGTCGGGCGTGCTGAATCCAGTGACTCGATTGAGATTGTCGTAGCTGTAAGTCGTATAAATTCCCGGCACAGGGGAGCCATTGTCATTTCGGCTGAGTGTTCCAAGGAGACCATCGTTACGCCATCCAATCACCTGGGAAACGCCCGATGGTCCGGTTTCCGAGACCTGCCGCTGCAGCCTGTCATAGCCATACAATGTCACAAGGGCCGGCAGACCTGGCGACGGAGCAGGAGTAGTGAATGTCTGCAACAGGTCGCGGAAATCGAATACATAGTCCGTTGTACGGCTTAGTGAGCCGGAAACTTCGGTCACTGTGTCAACATTGCCGCGGTAATCGTATGCGGTGGTCGTGTCAAGCAATGCCAGCGGTCCCGTTGCATCGGGATCAGGCGTTTGCGTTCTGCGCACAAGTCCCGTTGGACCGTACTTGACCCACCATTGTTTTGTGGCTGCGAGATCCGTATCGGATGTCCGTTCATCGTTGATTGCGACAAGGGTACCTTTCCCGGCCCAGGTACTGTTGTCGAGATAACGCATGGTCCGCGAAAGGGCTCCCTGAGCGACTTTCGTGGGACGACCAATCGCATCAAATTCCTGAATCGTATCGGTCACATTCAGATTGATGACGCCTACGCCGGATGTGGAGACCGAAGTGGTGACTCTTCGCAGGACATCATTGTACACCTGAGTCGTCACCAGGAACTTGTTTTCCGCGAGGCCGGTTTTGCCGACAGGAGAAAACGTTTTCGTGACACGCCCGACTGCGTCGTATTCATACTGGGTCATTTCATTGGTCTGCAGTGGAGCAGTCGCTGAAAGGGCCATCGACTCAAATCTCATACGCCCGAGGGAATCGAATCCAAAGCGTTTTCGGCTGACCACTGCGGAACCGTTCATTTGCCGCGTTTCGGAGGTGAATCCATTCAAATCGTACACGAACACGGTGGATGGGACGGCAAGTGGCCCGGCATCGTCAGGGTCGGGCGAAGACATTGAGCGGAGTTCGCCGAACGAGTTGTACGCAACGGCCGTTCTTCGTGTTGCAAGCGTCGTTGTTCCAGGCTCAGCCGAAGTCAGGAGCCGACCGACTGCATCATAGGTCATCGTCGTCAACAACCTTGCCTGCCCCACACCAGGTACAGGAGAAAGAGAAGTCAGGATTCTTCCCTGCACGTCCGTGGTTACGTCCGTACGAACAGCAACCAGATTGACGTCTGTGGCCGACGGTACAGCCGGAACGCTAGCGAGTGCAGTGGCCTGGAACTGCGAAGTCGACCAAATCAGGTTGTCCTGCGCGTTGTAACCGTAAGAGACCCAGATGTCCATGGGAGCTGCCGGCGAAATCACTCCTGCATCGGTCGCGGTCGTGGTTCGAGAGTGAATCAGGTTCAGGCGACTGTCATAATACATTTCCACCCCAACGCCTGTCCCATTGAGGCCGTTCGGATCTGTCATCGCCATGGTCTTGATTCGACCGTTGAGGTACGTGTATCGCGTTTGCGAAATCAGGGTTCCGCCGTTGCTGGAGAACCGGTTGATTTGAGTTGGGGAAGAATTGCTGTACGGGCCGTACGTAAAGTAGTGTCCGACACGATTTTTGTATGTGGATGGCTGCACTGCAGACGCGCCTGCGTTGAATGTCCAGGCTTCGGTGGTGCCATCAAGATACGTGGCCGAAATTTGTCGACCCGCGGAATCGTAACCATACGTCACCGCTGGAATGACGGTCGCGGCATTCGTTCCCACCCTTTGTTCAATGGGGCCATGCGCGGTCAGCTGTCCATCCGCATTTCGGGTGTAATGTGTGGTGATGACGGTGTTTGCAAGGTACCCGAGCACGGTGCGTTCTTCACGGATCACATTGCCGTACTGGTCGACAATCGATTTTGCAATGGAGCCGTCAGGAAAGGTCAACTGGTCATAGGCATCCTGCGGATCAAATTCGGCCAGGGGATCGATTACCCTTATTTGATTCATTTGGCGCGACTCTGCGGATTGGAATGTCCATGTCCTGGTCCCACCGCTGTTTCCCTGAGTATCCAGTTTGCGAATCTGGCTGACGTTCCCTGCGGCATCCCAGTCGACCTGCGTTGTTTCAGTAATGGTCGACGCTGTGTCTGTTGATGTGTACGAAGCGATTCGAGTTGTGCCGGGATGGTAAGTCATCAGCACCCTCGGAGCGGGCAATCCGACCTGTGGAGCTGGTCCTGTCATCGATGTCAGCAATCCGCTGACAGAGTCATAAGCATAGGTCCAGGCTCGGCCCGCCCAGTCGGTTACCGTCTGAATTCTTCCGCCGACGTAAGCATAATCGACAACCTGCCCGGTATGCACAGATTGAACACGCACGAGATCATCTGGCGTGCCGTCATTCTTTCTGTCCTGATAAGCAAATCGAATGACATCGCCATTCGGTTCGCATCGTTCCAGTAGTAGCCCAGCGGCGCTATACAGCGAGATCATTCCGGACGCTCCCGTGAGTCGGTACGCCGCAACCCGATTGGCGCCACCGAGCGGATCGGGAACATTCGTTGAAAACGATTCGGCCGTTGTAAATGAGCCCTCCGGCGCCGTAAAAGCCGCACCGGCGTTTGCGAATCGCATAGACGTGCCATTGCTTCGATTCAGGCTGATACCCGTTGAGTCCACTCGAAGACGGTTTACACCCGACGCAGAAAATCCCCTCGAAAACGAACGGTCGTTCGGATTGACATACTGCACACTCGTTGTCGCTGCGGGAAAGATAATGGTGACGGGAGTAGACCCCGGAAGGTCCGCGCGGATGTTTGCAGTCACCGAATAGTTGCCTGTCGCCAGGGCAGGCACTGGGGCTCCCGCGCTGTTCTTCAGACCTGCCGGATCAATCTGGAGCGACATTGTCCCATTCTGATTGGCCGGTAACGCCGTGGCTGAAGGAATTAATGTGGTGTAACCGACAATACTGCCAGTGGAGTTCCTGACTTCAACATCCACAGTCACAGCGGTCGGAGTGGCGGGGAGCAAAATCGTTGCGTCGACCGACATCTGGCTGTCGCCGCCCGAAACGTTTGTTGGGAACAAGTAAGACGACAAGGCAGACGCAGCGGTGGAGACGAGATCCTTGAGCGGCAGCAGAAGATCGCCGTTTCCCTGCCCCACGCGCGCCCCATTCACATCAGCTCCCGGTGGCAGCGGATCAAATTCATCGGAGTGTTCATAATTGTTGTGCTGGCCAAGGTTCTGCACCTGCGGCGCAGGGGCGACATCGTTGATGAACACTGAAGCACTGGCACCGGACACGTACCCATCGCCAGCAGTAACCGTCAATACGACACTTTCCGCTTCCGCAACCGTGTCCGATATGGGAACAATGGGAATCGATACGTTGGCTGCCCCCTGAGCGAAAAAGACGGGAGAATTTACGTATGTATAGTCCACGCCATTTGTTGCCAGGCCACCTAACTCGAAGTTGACCGCCAACGCCTGCGAAAGATCGCCGTCGCGATGGATCGTAAACATACCTGGCATCTGGCTTGACTCGTATGCCTGTGGCACATGGGCGAAAACGCTGAGGTAGGTTACTAAAAGTGCTCGTGATTCCAGACGTTCAGACTCATTCCCGTTCCACCGATTCAGGCGTGATCTACGGCGCCTTTTGATGGCAGTCAGCCCCCCCCCCCCCGACTCGCGCGGGGCTAACAGCTTTGATTGTCCGTGCAATGAACGACGCAAGTGCGGCCGATGCCATCTGCTGAATCCTCGTCAAAGTTAAAAAAATCAATGATGTTCAATGAGGCAAAGTGCGGAGCTGCGAGAACGCCCCGGAAGGCAGAGCCTGATCCTAAACGGACGACTCTTCCAACGTGAACACCTGCACCTTACAAGACTGTGTTTATACTTCTGCTCTTCAGATGTCAAACGTCCATAAGGTGAAGAAAAGATCCTCAAAAAAACGGCCGATCGCCAGCTATCGTTATCACAACCCGAAGCGTTAGCGAGGGATCCATTTTCTGCCGTGACTCACCCCAAAATCCCTCGCTGACGCGTCGGGTTGGGATGACCTGCTGATTGAAAATCACTCAATCAACAGCCCACAGGCGCAGTGCGCTGCTGCAAAAAAGCGATCCCGCTAAGGTACACTCATCTCTTCCAGCAAATGATCGGCCTCATAAACGATGCCGGTAATCCACAGCACATAACGAATATCCACGCCGATCGAACGACTGTAGTCCTGATTCCACGCAAAATCGTTGATCGTGGCTTCAAAGCAGC
>Ga0335398_10009321_pt1 | contig 11385 bp, 15 predicted proteins | sample BON03_FD_205742 | JGI IMG/M metagenome (GOLD analysis project Ga0335398, IMG submission 205742) | Freshwater microbial communities from Lake Bonney liftoff mats and glacier meltwater in Antarctica - BON-03 (spades assembly) (version 2) | ecosystem: Environmental > Aquatic > Freshwater > Ice >...
ACACACACACACACACACACACACACACACACACACACACACACACACATATATATACCTTGGTTGTACAGGAGCAGGCGGCAGCGGCAGGGTGTGGTATTGATTTTCTTGTGTTTTAAAATCTGATTTATACTCGGATTTCGAATCAGACCCAGTAGCTTCCTGTGTGAGGCCACTTCGCTGCGAACGCAATAATAACGGCCCTGCTTATTTGTATTTTTTTGAAATCAGACCTCAGCAGCTTCTTGTGTGGGGCCGCTTGACTGCGAACACAAAGATCATCGTGCTATTTGAGTTTCATTTTGTGTTTTTTTGAGATCAGACTTCAGCAGCTTTTTGCGTGGGGCCGCTTGACTGCGAACGCAGTCACGCAAATAGGACCATCAGGACAATCACGCAAATAGGACCATCAGGACCATCATTATTTTTGCGTTCGCAGTCATGCAGCCCCACACAAAAAGCTGCTGTGGGGCCGCATACTGGGCCGCTGTGTTGGGCCGCTGTGTGGGCCGCTTGACTGCGGACGCAGTCAATTTTTTCGAAATCAGACCCCAGCAGCCTTTTGTGTGGGGCTGCAGCCCCACACAAACTCGCTTGACTGCGAACACAAAGATGACGTTCCTACTTAAGATTCAGTTTGTGTTTTGCAAAACTCATATCTCGCCTTGTACACATGCACTTGGCCCTGTTTGTTTTTGTATTCAGACCCCTCCTACACACAGCTTGGGGTGTGCCCAGTCGAATGCTGAATGGCCCGCGTTTGACTGTTCAATGGTTTGAGCTGCAACACGTTATAACACACTGCGCCACACTTCGACACACTGCGCCACACTGCGACAGTCGTATTGACTGCTCAGTGCTGCTACCACGAACAAACCAGATTGTATTTCGAACGGAGCCCTATGTATGTAGGGTTCTCTAGGAAACCCAACATATAGTAGGTCTCTTTCATGTGTCACTGTATAGGTCTCTCTCCAAGGTTTTTTTTTTCAAAGGAACCCTACATGCGTAGAATTGTCCGCGATAAACGACCCCTTGCTGCATTCAGGGAGCCTTGCGAAAGCATCATTCAGCCCATACTTGTCTGCTGCAACACACTGCAACACACTACAACACACTGCAACACACATACCCATCTGCTGCAGCGGATGCGGCTGCGTCTGCTACTGCGCTTTCCACTCTCGGGCCGCTGCAGCACACCACAACACACTGCAACACCCTGCACCACACTGCAACATGCTGCAACACACTGCAATATGCTGCAGCATACTGCAACACACATACCTGTCTGCTGCAGCGGCTGCGGCTGCTTCTGTTGCTGCTCTTTCCACTCTCGGATCTCCGCCTCTGTGTACTCGCGCTGTGCTGTCTCAGTGCACTGCACGCCTGCTTGCTGCGGTAAAGTGTTTGACAAGTTGTCGTCGGTACCTGCTGACATTTGCTGTTTGTCACCGCAACACACTACAATACACTGCAACACACTGCCACACACTGAAACACACAGGCATACTAGACTGTCGTTTGTACCTGCCGACAATAGCCATTTGTCTGCCATTTCAAAATCCCCCGCTGTGGCACCCGTTGGGTTCAGCGGGTCTCGTTGTTGCAACTGTTGCAGCTGCTGCTGTTCCTTCCACTCTCGGATTTCTGCCTCGGTGTACTGCGTCTGAGGCTGCTGCTGTTGCAGCTGCTGCTGTTCCTTCCACTCTCGGATCTCTGCTTCTGTGTACTGTGGCTCAGTCGGCTGCTGCTGCAACTGTTGCTCTTTCCATTCTCGGGTTTCTGCCTCTGTGTACTGCGGCGGCGGCTGCTGCTGCTGCTGCGGCGGCGCGTGGAGCTGCTATTTATTGGGGTGTAGTTGTGTGTATGGTTGTGAATGGTTGTGTATGGGTGTGTATGGGTGTGTATGAGTGTGTATGAGTGTGTATGGATGTGAGTTGGTGTGTATGCATGTGCGTTGGCGCACAAGCAAAATCCTGATCAGGGTGTGTTTGAGATGTTTAGCGCGTGGTCTGTAGTAGTGTAGACTAGTGCGCGTGCACGTGTGTGCTCGTGCGTGTTGGGGGGCATTGGCGCGTAGTAGTGCGTGTCAGCGTGGACTTGTGCATATGAGTTGTGCATATTATTTGTGCAAGTTATTTGTGCATATGAGTTGTGCATATGAATCTGCACAAGTGGACTTGTGCATAACATGCAGTGTGCATACATCAGTATGGGGTAGCTTCGATTAGTAGGCTCCTGGAAATTATAAGTCTCTTTTGCAGATTATAGTCTCTTTTATAGGGCTCTTTTGCAAAAGAGACCTACAATTTAAAGGAGCCTACTAATCGTAGCCACCCCATATGCACAGGTTGACTTGTCGTGAGACGATGTCTCATGCGTCACAAGTGGACTTGCACGCTGCAAATTAGCGTGCACTCAAGTCCACTTGTGAGACAGCTATGGGGTGGCTACGATTAGTAGGCTCCTTAAAATTATAGGTCTCTTTTGCAGAATACAGTCTCTTTTATAGGGCGCTTTTGCAAAAGAGACCTGTAATTTTCAGGAGCCTACTAATCGTGGCCACCCCATAAGTTGCAGTGTGCAAGTCCACTTGTGAGACAGCAAGTGCACGTGCACACTTAAGGGGTGGCTACGATTAGCAGGCTCCTTAAAATTACAGGTCTCTTTTGCAAAAGAGCCCTGTAAATGAGACTATATTCTGCAAAAGAGACCTATAATTGTAAGGACTTGCACACTAATTCAATTAGCGTGCACTCAAGTCCACTTGTGAGACAGCAAGTGCACGTGCACACTTATGGGGTGGCTACGATTAACAGGCTCCTTAAAATTACAGGTCTCTTTTGCAAAAGAGCCCTATAAAAGAGACAATATTCTGCAAAAAAGACCTAGAATTTTGAGGACTTGCACACTAGTTCAATTGGCGTGCACTCAAGTCCACGTGTGAGACAGCACGTCAACACGCGCCAAAACACACTAATACAAACTAATACACGCCAATTTTGCAGAATATCGTCTCTTTTATAGGGCTCTTTTGCAAAAGAGACCTATGACAGTGATACACGTCGACACACGCCGAAACACACGAGTACAAACTCATACACGCCAATACCCCCCCACAAACACAGATTCAAACTATGGGGTGGCTACGGTTAGTAGGCTCCTTCAAAATTTAGGTCTCTTTTGCAGAATATCGTCTCTTTTATAGGGCTCTTTTGCAAAAGAGACCTATGATTTGAAGGAGCCTACTAATCGTAGCCACCCCATACCACATTATCGTACACGCCACAACACACGAGTACACACGAGTATGACATCATGAGTGTACCTGCTGCTGCTGCTGCTGCTGTTCCTTCCACTCTCGGATTGCCGCCTCTGTATACTGTGGCTCAGTCGCCTGCTGCTGCAACCGCTGTTCCTTCCACTCTCGGATTTCTGCCTCTGTGTACTGTGGCTCGGTCTGCTGCTGCTGCAACTGCTGCTCTTTCCATTCTCGGGTGTCTGCCTTTGTGTACTGTTGTATAATAATATGTATACATATATATATATGTAAATGTATATATATATATACATATACATATATATGTACATATATATACATATATATATACATACACATATATACATATGTATATATAAATATATATATATACATGTATATGTATACGTATACACATACATATATGTACTCTTGAGAAATGTGTGCATGAGTGTGTGTGAGTGTGTGTGTGCAACCAAAAAAACATATATGCATGTAGATCTAGGTTTGTCTGTAAACATCAGAGCGAAAGCCCGCACGCACGTGTGCGCATTTCTTTACTAATATGTGGCGGTGGACAGGCATCTCAGGGTGTCTTGCATCATCTCGAGCCGTCTTAAGCCGTCATAAGTCGTCTTAAGCCGTCTTAAGTCGTCCAGACGACCAGACGACTGAAGACAGTCTTCTTAAGACGACTTAGGACGGCTTAAGACGACTTAACACGGCTTAAGACGGCTCCGGACGACTGAAGACGGCTTAAGACGGCTCCAGACGAGTGAAGACGGCTTAAGACGGCTTAGGACGGCTTAAGTTGGCGGTCTTGAGCCGTCTTAAGCTGTCTTGAACAGTCTTCAGCCGTCTTAAGCCATCGTAAGCCGTCATCGTTTGTCTTAAGACGTCTTGAGACATATTAAGACATCTTGTAAAATGTTGGCAGACATCTTGACGTCTCAACATTTGAATAGACATTAAGATGTCTTACAGCCAATTTCAGATAGGATGGCACACAATCTTGAGATTATTTCTAACCTTTCATATATTACCAGGCGTACCAGAATTATCATGGAATTGATACTTAGTAGCGCTTTGTTACACGGTATTAATCGTAAATCCCATAGGCAGAATCCTGGTAGATTGACAAAGTTTTAGAAATATTCTCAAGATTCTGTGCCACCCTATCTGGAATCGGCTGTAAAACGTCTCAAATGGCAATATTAAGACATCTTGTAAGATGTCTGCAAATATTGATTTCTCAACTTTTGAATACATCTTAAGATGTCTCAAGAAATCCCGAGACGAGACATATTAAAGACATTTTTGTAAGATGTCTGCAAATATCTTGATGTCTCAACACATTTTTTGGCGCCTTGAGACATCTTACGACTGTGCAAGTGCGTCTTAAGCGTCTTAAGTCTTAAGTGGAAGTGCGTCGTAAGACTTCTGAGGATGAATTAAGACGTCTGAAGATGATCTACAGCCGATTGCAGATAGGGTGGCACAGAATCTCGAGACTATTTCTAAAACTTTTCCAACGAACCAGAATTCTGCCCATGGGATTTACGATTAGTACCAAGTAATAAATGATCAATCCCATGATAATCCTGGTACGCCTGGTACTGAATTGAAAGATTTTAGAAATAGTCTCCAGATTCTGTGCCACCCTATCTGCAACTGGCTGTAAGGCGTCTTGAGACACGATCCAGAAGTCTTAAGATGTCTTAAGAAGCTTTAAGACGACTGAAGACGTCTTAAGACGCATTCAAACGCTTTGATATACATATATATATATACGTGTATACATTTGTAGATATATACACACATATATATATATATATATATATATATATATATGTATATATATATGTATATATATGTCATATCCATAGTCATTCTTTGTTGCAAATCTAGCAGCTCACGCACTTTATGAGAATTTGTACCTGCGGATGCTGCGTTTGTATTTATATACGTATATATACATACATGTATATGAATATGTATACACATATATATACATGCGTATATACACACTTACATATAGATATAAATACAGATATATGTGTATGTATATGTGTAGCAGCAGCAGCTGTAGACACGTCGCGTTTTTACACACACACACTCACTCACACACACACACACGCTACCTGCGGCTGGCTTGTCTGCTGCTGCAGCTGCTGCCGCTCTTTCCACATTCGGGTTTCTGCCTCTGTGTACTGTGGCTGAGGCGGCGGTGGCTGCTGCACCTGCAGCTGCTGCTGTTTCCACTCGCGGATTTCCGCCTCCGTGTACTGCGGCTGGCTTGTCTGCTGCTGCAGCTTCTGCTGTTCTTTCCACATGCGGGTTTCCGCCTCTGTATACTGTGGCTGCAGCGGTTGCTGCAGCGGCTGCTGGTGCTGTTGTATGTAGGGTTTCAGAATGATCCTAGTGTGTAGTAGAATATACATTGAATGATCAAATTAAAAATTTCACACTTTGAGGGTGACACACAGAGACCACCTGCTGCTGCTGCTGCTGTCGAAGATGCCACTCAGACCACATCTTTTGCTGGTCTTGCTGCTGCTGATGGCTGTGGTGGTGATACTGTCGATGATGCTGATTGTTGTAGTGCACCTGGGACATGTGCTGCTGCTGCAGTGGCTGCGAGTAATGTCCCGCGTTCATACTCAATTGCTGCTGATGAAATTGTTCTTGCTGTTGCTGCTGGTGTTGCTGGTGGTGCTGTTGATGATGATATCTCTGCTTTTGTAGACACAGAAACCGCACATGATTAACAACGATTAAATCTATTCATTCGAAGTCCGCATCGCTGCCGTCTATAGGCGACCGGGGGAAATCTGGGGAATGGGTGTTCAGAGAATCCGTATGGGTGCGAAGGTAACCGAATGGCGCGCAGCAGCAGAGGGCTGAAAATGAATAAGAATCGAGTATAGGTGCGAAGGTAACCGATTGGCGCGCGGCAGCATAAGGCTAAAGCCCTCCGCCGGCGCGCACCCAACTTTTGGGTGATTGTGTGAAATTTTTGCCACAATGCGGGAAGAATAGGCCTCTGACAACTCAAAAGTCGTCGAAAATGAATGCATTTGATCGTGCAGAGGTATGCAAAATTCTTTCTGCGGGTATGTACAAGAAAAATGTGTATGTGTGTTTGTGTGCATACATGCACAATACGACTACACGTGAACATGTCTATGCATGTTCGTGTGCGTCTGTAGGCGTGCATGCGTGTTCGTTTATGTGTGCGTACCTGGCACGACGAAAACCATCAGACAGCGACCCACGACTGATCTACAAATACAGTACAGTATTAACTTGTGATTTGTATGTCTATACACATTCTAAATGTGTTTAGATATGTATCGATGTAAAAATATATCATGTACCTGCTTTTCCTGCTGCTGGTAATGCTCACACATTTGGCGCTGTTGCGCATACTGCGCTGCATCTAGCTGCAGCTGATCATGACCGAGCTGCTGGATGGGTGACCTTTGTCGGTCTTTTGGAGCAGAGTGATGTTGTGCATGCTGTGCAGGCTCAAGGGACTGCAACAGCGAGACTTGATTATTGCGCACTGCTGTGTGTGTCCCCGGGGGATTTGTCTGCACTGGCTGCACCGGCCTGGCGACGTTGTATGTCACAGGCTGCAAAGGAGGAATCCGACCTCCAAGATCTATGCCCGACCCATTGTCCTCTTCCATCTGTGCCTGTGGTGGAGGCTCAACATTATACGTCAACGGCTGGAGTGGCGGCAGTCCACCCCCACAGTCTTGTGCGTGCGAGGGGTGAGAGCTGTGCGAGCCGTTACCCCACTTACCAACTCCAGCCACGCCACCCACACATGCCGAACCTGCTTCGGTGGACCAACCCGCACTGCTATTTGAAAGCATCGAAGCTCCACTTTCTTCGCGCCCATACTGCACGTGCCCACTCTGTTCACGCGCATAATGGGTGTGTGGTTTACTGTGCGTGTGCTGCGACAACTGCATGGTAATCTCGACGACAGCCCCGACTTCTCCTGCCGTTCCAATATGATCCGACCCCGCTGCTGCCCCTCCCATGCCTGCAATGTGATCCTTCTCCACGCCGTCAACCGTTGGAGTAGCAGCACTTGTCACCTGAGCACCCGACGCAATTACCGTAGGATCCCAAGACTGACTGTGTGCACCTGTGAGTGTCTGCAGATTTGAAGTGATTGGCGAGATGCCACTGTTCTCTCCGAGTGACGACCCCGTGTCGTGCCTGTCATACCGCTGCAACCCCCCCCCTCCTCCACCACAGCCATGCGATAGGGAGCTGTGAACACTGCCCTGTCTACCACCTCTAGATTCTCCAAGCGGTGAGTGTGGCACATCCATTTCCCATATCGGTCTGACTTGCCTCTTGGAAACGTTGGGCGCGTGGGGGGACGTACGAGCAGGAATCACTGGCGATGGAGGCAGCAATGGGGCATGTGCCCACGATCCTGCTGACTCCGCAGCTGTGTGCGTGTGTGTGTGTGTGTGTGTACAATCAAAATGCAATCGCAATTGATGGTTCCCACGTTCAATACATTTATTTGACGTGGCACAAAAAATGCCGATCCTTCAGACGCTCAAAATGCCGATCCCTTGGACACCCAAAATCACGATGCCCCTCACACCAAAAAATTCCGATCCCTCCCACACACGTGATTTCGCAGAATATCCCTCGGACATATGGTACATAGCACATGGTATCCGGAGGGATATTTTTCCCCAGGAATTTTGTGTATGAGAGATAATTTTCTGTGTCCGAGGGATCGAAAAAAATGATCCCCCACAGACCCATCCAAGAGAGTTTGGACCTACTTGAGTGGGTGCGCGGCAGTTTTGAAGCGTTGCGCCTTGCTGCCGCGCGCCCAATTCGCAAACACGCGCCCAATTCGCAAACACGCATTCCCTCGCCTGCACACAGCCATGCGCGTGCTCCCGCGCAAACGCACTCACGCGCTCCCTCTCTCCTTCTCTCTCTTTCCCCCACACATGAACACACACAACACACCGGAGTCCGCAAAGCTGGTGTGCTCGAAGAGTGACGAAGTCTGCGCGAATTGCGCGGGCGACACCAAGGCAAGAGGCTCCAATGTGTTATTTGGTGTGCATGGCGCCAGCAAGGGCATTGTCGACTCGGCTACACCGCCCAATCTAGGGTCGGCGCCTGTAGACGATGCCTGTCATGCATGTGTTTAGGTCAGAAAGAGTGTAAAGAGTGCATCATGGCGTGATGAAACTACACCCACGCAGGAAGCGAACAACCACAACTGTGCTCGACTAGTCACAGTCATTATTGCATCGTTATATGATGAATTTGTTGCACGACTCACTACCGCCTTTGGCACGTGGTTTTCAATTTTCACACCTTTGCTACGCTGCGCGCTGCACCGAAGACAAAACTATGTTCGAGGACGCGCGCATGAGTGGGACCCTAAACCCTGAAACCCACCTCTACTAGGCTGCGCGCTGCGCCGAAAACACTTGTGTTCGAGGACTCGCGCATGAGTGGGAGCAGCGCCGGTTGAGCACTAGTGCTCCACGCAGAGTCTTTGACACCTACCGACATAGCATACCACATTAGTACATGAAGCAGCAAAAAAAAGGCAGAACAATCGAAAAAACCACAAACAATCGAAGAAAGAGGCCGGATACGAGCCAGAGCAGAGAAAGAAAACTTACTGCCCGGCACAAGATTTTTTAAAGATGTAGGCTGGCCCCGCTGTTGAACGTGGTGGAGGCACAGCTCACCCGTCCAGCCTCGAGACCAGCCTACAGCGATTCCACTCCTCTGAGTCTGCAGGGCAGTTGACACACGTTGGGACGTGTACAAATGGGGAAAATGCAAGCACAGAGCAGGGGCGGTAAAATATGACAGGCCTACCGGCGGAAGCTTGCAAATCGGTGACGCCATCGTGCATGATCGTTCGCACCGCCACTCTATGATAACATTTAAACCCGCTTGACCAGCCACTGCCAGTTGTGAGGGAATGAGGTGGAAGCGAAAATCTGCGCTTTGCCACGCGAAAATTGCGCCACTACCATCCACACTGCTTGATGCAGGCCGGCGCCTCGCGATTGTTCAGTTGCCTCTGGCCGTGCGCAATTGCAACCAAGTCGTGTTGAATGAGGTTCGAAAAAAAAAACTTTCAAGTGTGAAACGAACGAAATATCAAGTGTGCAAGTGTGCGAACGAACAAGTCTTTGGTCACGTGGAAATCACTAGAAAGGGTGGTTGTTGACGCCGGTTGTGGAAGCCGGGTTCGCATCAAGGAAACGATGCTTGGATGCGGGGGCGGGTGTCAGGCAGACGAGGAGGACGGAGACGCGGTGGACAGCGCGCCACAAGTAGCGGGGGATGCGGGCACATGCTGCAGCACCGGAGCAGAGGGGTGCGGAGATGGTGGGTGCGGAGACCAGAGCGGCAATAAGACGAGGCTGCGGAATTCCATATACGAAGAGACCAAGCGCGCGGCGCTACAGGCTACTATCCCTGGAGGTCCCCCGCGGTGTTACCGCTGCCCTGGCGTGGGGAAGTGCAACCCTCGCGGCGGCGAGGTGCGTGTTGTTGTATTGCACACATGCTTCCCAGAACTGGGCGATGAGTTGTTGGAATATAGTGTGCGTTTGTGAAAGCGCACACACACAATGCACACATGCATACACGTACAATAAAACACATACACACAAACACACGTGCGCGCACACACACATTTGTAGATGCTCGCAAACAGACACAAAACCCCGCTCTCTCTCTTCAGCACACACGCACGCATGTACACACGCACACACGCAAGCAGCAAACGCACGCACACACTCACCGACACATACAGACAAGTGCTTGGCAAGAAGTTTACAGATGCAAGTGCATGTGTGTGTGTGTGCGCGCGCGCGCGTGCGCGCGCTTGTGTTTGTGTGTGTGTGTGTGTGTGACTACGTGTGGTGTGTGTGTATGTGTGCGTGTGCGTGAGTGTGAGCGTGTGCGTGTGCATGTGCGTGAGCGCAAATTTGAGCGTGCGAGTGTGCACATGTGCGTGCGCGTGCGTGAGCGTGTGCACGGCGCGTGCGCGTGCACGTGCATGTGTGTGTGCGTGTGCGTGTACGTGTGTGTGTGTGTATGAATATGTGTGTGCATGTATGTGTGCGTATGTGTGTATATGTGTGCATATATATACCCACACGCAGACGCACACACACACACACACACGCTCGCACACTCACACCACAAACACCCACAAACAACAAGCACAAGCACACACAAAATACAACACACCCGCACACACACACACGCACACATGTACAATATGTTTTCATATCTATACGTGTAAATGCACATGTGTATCTATACACGTAAACATTAATAGATATTAGATAAAGTCGCAAACGAAGATGCGCAGTTTCAATTTTGCGGGTAATTGATACACAGGTACCATGCTGGCAGTGTGTAGGTACGCAGTCAACGTGCAACTTCTGCAACCAAATGCAACCGAACACTGCAACACACTGCAACACACTGCAACGCAGTGCAACACATTACAACACAACTGCAACACACATTCACAGGTGCTATGCTGGGAGTGTCTAGAAACGCAGCTAACGCGCAACTTCCGCAAATAAATGCAACCTAACACTGCAACACACTGTAACACAACTGCAACGCACTGCAACACAACTGCAACACACGTTCATAGGTGCTATGCTGGGAGTGTCTGGGGACGCAGCTAACGCGCAACTTTCGCAACCAGATGACGCGAGCGCGTGCGTCCGCGCCGAGCGAGCGCTTGCTTGTCGCGTTTTCGGGTATACATATATATATGTATATATATATGTATATACATATAAAGATGCACATATATATATATGTATACTACGTGTGTACGCACACGTATTAGATGTAAATGTATATATACATATATATATATATATATATATGTACATAAACATCTATGTGTGTATACACATATATACATGTATACGTGCGCGACTACATGATGAATATATTCATGTATACGGGTTCATATCTGAATATATGTATAATATGCATATGTATATGTATATATATACATATATATATATATATATATATATATATATATATATATATATATATATATATTATATATA
>Ga0335398_10009323_pt1 | contig 11383 bp, 13 predicted proteins | sample BON03_FD_205742 | JGI IMG/M metagenome (GOLD analysis project Ga0335398, IMG submission 205742) | Freshwater microbial communities from Lake Bonney liftoff mats and glacier meltwater in Antarctica - BON-03 (spades assembly) (version 2) | ecosystem: Environmental > Aquatic > Freshwater > Ice >...
ATATATATATATATATATATATATATATATATATATATATATATATATATATGTATATATATATATATATATTTATATTTATATATATATATATATATGTGTGTGTCTCTGTGTGTGTGTGTGTGTGTGTGTCTGTGTCTGTGTGTATCGGGTTAACCTCTGACCTGCGACCCATTCCTACCCTATAGGGGGCCGGACGGGAAAGCAGGGGCGGCCGGGGTGGCGCTTACCCACTGGGCACAGAGCGTCATATTTATATATACATATACGTATATACATATATATTTATATATGTATGTTTGTCTTCATTTATATCTGTGTGTGTGTGTGTCGGGTTACTGCGACCCATTCCTACCCTACAGGGAGCCGGACGGGGAAGCAGGGGCGGCGCTTACCCGCTGGGCACAGACCGTCCGCGCGTCGCAGAACGCAAAGTACATTTCAGAGTACAGGGCGCACATTGAGGCCAGTCTAACCGAGCGCGCGGAGCACGCGGCTGTCGTCCACGCATACTCGGCGCGCGTAGCTTTGGTAAGATGATGATAAGTTTACCCCTACGAAACACCTAACACCCCCTCCCCACCACAGCAGCCGGCCCGCAGCGGCTCACACCGACACGGAGACACCACTGCTGCAATACAAAGAAGGGTAGGGCCCGTAACGGTAAGGAATTTACTGTAGAATTCGGTCCATCTACCCGGCCCAAACACCAAAGGGTTAACCTCCCAAACCTCCGACCGGGTGCACGGAGCACGCGGCACTCGTTCAAGCCTACTCGGCGCGCGTGGCTTTGGTAAGGAAGATGATCTGCTTACCCCCACGGGTTAACCCGTATAATGCGTTAGTAGTTCACCCGACGCACATACACTACACACACACACACAACCAACAAACAAACGCATCCATAACACGCACGCCCACACACACGACACGCCCACACACGCACAACAAACAAACAGACAACACACACAGGTGATGATGATATGCTTACCCCCACAGGGTACCCCCCTCCCCAGCACAGCAGCCGACATGGCCCACAGCACACACAGCACACAGCCAGCACTGCGGCCACACTGCGCTACCCCCAGGGTAGAAGACACACCTCCGCAGACGCGCTGACCCCACTCAAACGGTCTATGCTCACCCCTTTCGGAGGGCCCAGACCTCATTGTATAACTCGGTCACTCTAACCGGCCCAAGCACCACAGTGGTCACCCGTACAGCGACAGGTGTAAGAAGAGACAGGTCACACATACAAACACACAACAAGAACAACACAACACACGACACGACAAGAACAACACCACAACAACACAGGTCACACATACAAACACACAACAAGAACAACACAACACACGACACGACAAATCAACACCACAACAACACATCACACGACACGACAAGAACAACACCACAAACGACCACACGCAGCGACAGGTGACAACCTCCCTAACCTTCGACCTGGCGCACGGAGCATGCGGCACTCGTGCAAACCTACTCAGCGCGCGTAGCTTCGGTAAGGAATTAAAGGTGCCCTGCAGCTACGAATTCACCGCACTGGGTAAATTCGCGTTGCTCAGGTACCTGAGCGAGTTTCGACGTCGAGCTTCGTCGTTTGAACTCGAAGTCGAATCACTTAGGCGCACAGGACACCTTAAACTGTATAACTCGGTCAACCTAACCGGCCCAAGCACCAAAGTGGCCACCCGTACAGTAACAGGTGCCAACCGCCCAAACCGCGAAACAGCGCCGACGCGTTGGCCTTTACACGAGATTGCCGATACCATTATTGTATGGTGTATAGTATACGAAAGCGGTGGCGGGGTTGGCCCTTACACGATATTCGTTTGTTTATTCGGGGATCGTGCACTGGTCAATACCATTCTTGGCATTCAACACATCCTTTATTGCACCCGCCCCCCGGTGGATTTTGCAATGAATATCGCGCAATATATGCCCCCCCCCATGCCCCCTTGTTTCGCCATTCAACATACAATATTGGTAATGGCAATATCGTGTAAGGGCCAATGGCGGAGGAGGGTTGTATATTGCGCAGTAGCCGTGCAAAAGTATTGCAACAGTGTGTGCAATGCAGGTGGGGGGGGGGTAATGTGAGGCGGATTAACTCTTGCACAGAAGCCTTGAAGTGAAACAATATCTTGTAAAGGCCAACCGACGCGCCGCTGCGGTTAGCCCCCTAAGAGAGCCCTCCCCTGGAGTGTATTTTTGGTCATATCCCGTTTTCGAGGCGGTGGGATACGGTGAGATACAGCGGGATACAGCTAGATACAGCTAGATACGTACGGATACAGCTGGATACAGTGGGATACAGCGGGACACAGTGGATCTGCTGCAAAATGGATAGATATAGAATCGATACAGGGATACACGGGATACCAAGGATACGGTGAGATACAGGCGGGATACAGGTGAAATACAGGCGGGACATCCCAAAAGTGCACGCCAAGGGAGGGCTTAAGAGTAGTAGGTCACTGCTGCTAACTCCGTCGAGTCCAGAATTGGACCAAAGCGGGGTTTCGGATTCACTCCGGGTGAACTCTGAACCATAAGTAAACCGAACCCTTACCCTAAATCTGAAAAAAAAATCACCGCGGAAATGGTTCTCGAAACCAAATCCCTGAAATCCCCTCGGTAGATTCGACGGCTAAAGCGAACCGATGTCGTTTCCCATGTAGGCGGCTACGCGGTTAACCCTAAGACCGTCGAATCTACCGAGGGGGGTCACAGAGTTTACCCGGGAGGTAATTTCTTCGCTGGGCTAAAAGCGGGCTACCTCCCACTTCGGGGTAACACTAAGTTTTACTTAGGAGTTAGGAGTTTACCCGGGGTTAATCCGAAACCCCCCTTCAGCCCTATTTTGGATTCGACGGGCAGGTCACTGCTGCTAAATACTAAGAGCGAACCGATGTCGCTCCTCAGGTGGGCGGGTTTGTGGTGTTGTTCTTGTCGTGTCGTGTGTTGTGGTGTTCTTGTTGTGTGTTTGTGTGTGACCTGTCTCGCGTAACCAACGGCTGTGAAATCGTTACAGATACACGAATTGCCGTTACGTTAGTTGACCTAGTTATAAAGTAACTATGCCCGTGCGTCCGCCCGGCCGCAGGTGAATTATTACCCATTGACACGAACACGAGACAAGCTACAACCCCTGCGGCGTTGAGCTATAGTCTCTCATCTTTCAGGTGGGCGGCTATGCTCGGCGGATGGGTCAACCCACACAGAGAGCAACAAACTATACCGCAAGGTCAAACATCGATACCGCCCAACTCTTTCCCCACGCCAACGGCCAACGGCCAAAGCGCGCCATGATCAGGCAGCGCTCGCGGCGTCGGCAGAGGCGCGGGGAGCCACACACCGAGCACGGCCTCGGAGTCCTTCTCGCGCACTGACAGCACTCGCTCAACACATTTCACACTCACACAGCGGCATCGATGAAAAGAGACCGACGGAAAAGTTTGTACGCGCTAGACGGGCCCGCTGGAGGTTAGGGTCAACCACAAAAATGCATTCCGTATTCCGCCTGGTTAACCCTGTTACGTACATATTCAAGGTGAGTGTATTCACAAAACAGGCTAAATATGAATAGAATACCGTATATACGCCGTATGCCTGCCCTCCTTCGGTATTCAACATGTAGGCTGCTAACTGCTAAAGTGAACCGATGTCGCTTCTCAGGTGGGCGGCTACGCGCTAGACGGCCGGCTGGAGGGGTACGCCGACGCGCCGCGGCGAGACGCGGAGTGGCGGCAAGGGTGGACCGGGGGCTACCCGCTCGTGGCCGAAGTGATTTGATATGCGCGGGGCGCGTCGCCCTCGTGTGGCTACGCTAGACGGCTCGCTGGAGGGGTACGCCGACGCGCCGCGGCGGGATGCGGAGTGGCCTATACAAGATATTGTTTTGTGGCTGGGCCTTTGTGCACGAATCAATACTATTCTTTATGAACACACCCTTTGTTTAGGCACCCCACCCCACCCCGTCATCGCCCACACTATTGCGCAATGTAATGTTCCCCCCGAACCCTGTTATTGCAATATACCCCATTCAATATTGGCAATGGCAATATCGTGTAAAGGCCAAGATGCGGAGTGGCGGCAAGGGTGGACCGGGGGGTATCCGCTCGTGGCCGAAGTGATTTGATATGCGCGGGGCGTGTCGCCCTCGTGTGGCTACGCTAGACGGCCCGCTGGAGGGGTACGCCGACGCGCCGCGGCGAGATGCGGAGTGGCGGCAAGGGTGGACCGGGGGTTGGCCTTTACACAATATTGCCATCACCAATAGTGTATGGTATATATTGCAATAACGGGGGATCGGAGGGAAAATTATATTGCGCAATAGCGTGGGCGATGACGGGGCGGGGAGAGGTGCCTAAACAAAGGGTGTGTGTGCAAAGAACAGTATTGATTCTTGCACAAAAGTTCAGACATAAAACAATATCTTGTATAGGCTAAACCGGGGGGTATCCGCTCGTGGCCGAAGTGATTTGATATCAAGCAGAGCCGCGCGTCTTTGTGCAACACCCTGCTGCCAGTTGGCCTTTGCAAGATATTTGTTCACTCAAACGCTTTCTTGCACTAGTCAATCATCCGTATATTGCCCCCTCCATCTGCATTGCTCACACTATTGCAATACTATTGCACGACTAATGCGCAATATACGACCCCACCTGACCCCCTTTGTGTATGGCATACACCATACAATATTGGCAGTAACAATATCGTGTAAAGGCCAAGTTGGCCTTTGCAAGATATTGTTTTACTTCAAGACTTTCATGCATGAATCAATCATCCGTTTATTGCCCCCTCCAACCTGTACTGCCTGCACGATTGCAATGCTATTGTACGTCTATTCCGCAGTATACGACGCCCCTCCGACCCCCTCTTTGTATACCATACACCATACAGTATTGGCAATGGCAATATCGCGCAAAGACCAATGACCAGACCGCCTTCAGCTTTCGCACTTTGCTCGAGAAGAGGTGTGCGTCGAAGGAATCCTGCTGCTTAGCTGCAATTGAATGCAACGCGCCGCTCGAAAATAGCCGCGCACGGGTTAGCCCGAGTCGCCGGCGCCTGGGGCGCCGGTGAGATTCTTCCGCCCTGCGCTCAGCTCTTGCGGTGTGAGTTGTATGTTATGAAGGATTCACATTGAATGATTCACACACACACAAACAAGAATGCTCACTCCCTTTCGGCATGTGTACACTAGCCGAGCAGCTGCCCCCGTGGTCCGTCTTGTGCATGGTTTGGGACGTCGAGTCTGTGGGCAATATTGTGTGTGTGTGTGGCCTGTATCTGTTGATCTGCCACCGGGCTCGAGCTCGTGCGAGCTCGTCCTGGCTTAAATGCTGAACATACCCGACCCACACAGTTGACAGTTTAGTCGAACCACAAAAATACAGGCGGGTTGAGGCGGGCGCCATTTTTTTCCGGCGGCTCAACTGGTCCACGTCGGACAGCGCAGCCACCTCCGATGGGTGTCACATACAGCGCGATGCGATTCCTCCACTCGGACGGGAGCAACGTGCGGCAGGCGCGCTCGTTGCTCTACCGGTTCGCCTGGTCCAGCGCGTGTTTGCTCGTAATCTACAGCAGCATGGTTTGGGTGACCCTGTCCAACGTTGGGCTCTCTCGAAAGCTGATCACTCCCAATCTGCTGGTCAATGTTGTCCTTGGGCTACTCTTTGTCGCCGACACCGCTTCAGCCGTCTGGTCTGCCAGGGTGAGTGTCGCGCCGGCGTGCAATGCCCGTCCCGCTGCTAGCGCTGCAACGCGCGGCTCCGGCGACTGACACCTATTCGCGCGATCCGGCAGGTGATGGGCATGCCGGCCATCCTGACGTGTGCGCTGAGCAATACCCTGAGCGTACTGATCTACACGGGGAGAGAGGTGAGCTGCGCCGCCCAAGCGCCACGACTGATAAGCCTGTGCAGGCCTTTCCAGCCACTCAACGCGCGTGCACCTCCTGCCACTCGCTCGACAGGTCTGGTTGCTTTACATGCTGCATCGCACCCGCCTTGGCGCGTCGACGCAGCACGTACTGGTGGCGGCGGCAGCAGCGATTATTCTAGTCAAGCTGCTCACGGCGGCGGCGCTGTGGAAAGTGGCGCGGCGGCTCTACACTGGGGATTTGGCCGAGCTCGCGGTTGTGTTGCGGGACGAGGGCGTGGCCAAGCCGTGGTCCATCCCGCCCCTGGTCTCCACGGAGGCGCGCGGGCTGGTCGCGGCGCTGGGATGGGGGGCGGAGTCGACGGACGCGGACGGAGAGCTGTTGAACGAGGGCGAGTTTACAATGCAGGGCCGTGGGAGCAGCGACAGAGGGAGCCAAGAGTGTGGGATTTATACCGTCGGGTCGTCATCGCCGTTGGCCGTCAGGCAATACTGACACACGAGCTGCTTGTAGCCAACGGGGCCAGCCGATGCGGCGAGGGATCAACTTTTTTAGCTCTGTGTGGACGGGCTCTTTTTTTTCAGTGGAGGCGGCGAGGTGGGGAGACGCAGAAGGGGGACGCCGCACGCAGCAGCACGGCTGCCCGCTCGCTCGCCCGGACACGAGCAGCGCATGGCGCTTTGCGGGCGGGCTGAAGAGGACCAGCGAGCGCCGGCGCGTAAGACGAGACCCAGAGTGCATGTGCATTATTAGAGAGAGAGGAGCGGGGCGAGGGGCGAGCGCGCAGAGCTGCAGACGCTCGACGACAGGAGCCCTCCCCTGGCGTGTATTGTTTGGATATCCCGCCTGTATTTCTCACCTGTATCCGCCTGTATCTCACCGTATCCTTGGTATCCCGCTGTGTCCCTGTATCGATCTATATCTATATCTAGCCATTTATTTGCAGCAGATCCATCGTGTCCCGCCGTATCCGTATCCCACTGTATCCAGCTATATCTATATGATATCCGTACGGTCCGTACGTAGTATCTTCTAGCTGTATGGGCTGTATCCACAGCTTAGTATCTATACCTAGCTGTATCCCGCTGTATGCTGTATGGTACCGTATCTCACCGCCTCAAAAGCCGGGATGTGGCCAAAAAATACACTCCAGAGGAGCGGCTCGACAGCCAGAGCCAGCGCCAGCCAGCGCGCTACCGACTACCGGAGCGCGCATCGTGCGTTCGTGCCTCTGCCTCTGCCCCTACCCCTACCCCTACTCCCTACTGCTATACGACCTCTGCTCGTTCCCCATCTTTAATGTATTCTATCTGGATCTGTGGATCTGATGTGTGGAGGAGGGAGTCACATATTTATATTATTAATATAATATAATAAGGGAAGAAGCAGAAAAGAATTACTTTTTGTTATTAAGTTATTATTATATAATATGTGTTTTTGCACGCACATACGAACCAACCACACAGCGCTTTAAATATTTAAAAATGTATGTATTTATCTATAATCTAGGATCGGTTGGTTTAGGCGCGACTCGCCGCGCTGTATCTCCGGAAATAATAAACATGTTTCCCTTCCCTTCGCAAGGGGGCCGACACCACACAGCACACAGCCACAACAGCATCATCGGCGTCGTGCGTCGTCGGAGGTCATCGGTGTCTCCCCCCCCTCCCCTTCTCGGAGAAACTCTCGCAGCTGTGCCTGCACGGACGCGTTGCCGTCCGTCCCCTATTATAGCCGCGGCGCCCCATAAAGACCATGCCTCGCGAGACTACTTACTGCTCGGCTTGCCGTCCACGTCCACTACGCCGTCACCATCGCGCCCAAAGTCGCGCCTGCTGCCGCCACCAAACGGCCCCGGCTCCCTGTCCGACGCGGCCGTGTTGAAGTTTTGGCCAAACTCGGTGTTCTCAAGCAGCCAGCCTATTGTCGCCGTCGGTATGAAGTCGGTACCGGGCAGTAACTCTTCGCAAAAAGCCAGCCCCGTGAGCAACCCGTTGCCATACAAGTAGTTGACCAAGAGTGCCGAGACGGGCGCCCACGCGAGGTCCGCCGCATCGCCGGCGAGCGGCACGAGGAACGACGAGAATCCGACCAGGTCGATGAGCAGAGAGACAATCAGCTTGGCCGCCTTTGCCTGCTGCGCGTCCGCTGCGCCACCGGGCTGCCGGCAACGAGGCGTCACAGCGCAACGCCACGGCGCGCTCGTCGGCGGCAGCACAAGAGCGCGGTTGGTCAATGGGCGCAGGGGGGCGTTGAACGCCAGGCTGGCGAGGAAGAGCCCGGCGGCTAGCATTGGATTCACCTTGCGTTTCCCGCTGCTTAGCTGAAATTGCAAGGTTGATTCACGGAGCTCTGTTCACAGCAGTCACCAGCTGGATGTTGTTGGCGATTTTGACCAACCCAAACTCCTTGCGCGTAGTGCCATCCAACAGCGAGCAGGCCTGAGATGCTCGTCGCTCTGTTGGCCGCGCTCGCCGCGCCCACCGTCAGCGATCTACTTCGTCAGGAGATGCAGGTGCTGAACCGCGTGCTCGACGAACCGGATCGCGCCCTTCGGCCAACCTCGCTGGTGCGCGAGTTCAACACGATGATGCAACTGGAGGCAGCGGCCCAACGGCGGGAGGATGGGCTTATGCGACTGAGCGACGCCGCAACCTTGCAGGGGCAGCACGAGGTCTATCCTAATATCTTGGCCGCGGCCACCGATGTGAGCTTGCCGCCCGTGGACGATGCTCATCGTGGCATGGAGCCCTTCAAAATTGGCGGACAGATCTACTGGGCCGCTGCTGCGCCATCACCACCGTCTGCGCTGATGCGACTGAGCGACGCCGCAACCTCTCACCGGCTGGGGCAGCACGAGGTCTACCCCAATCTCTTGGCCGCGGCCACCGATGCGAGCTTGCCGCCCGTGGACGATGCTCATCGTGGCATGGAGCCCTTCAAAATTGGCGGACAGGTCTACTGGGCCGCTGCCGCGCCATCACCACCGTCTACTTCGCCTTCTGCGTCGCCACTCGCCAAGTTGGCGGCACCCAACAGCATGGCCTCGATCGCCTCGATTGCCATTGGCATGAGCCGTCTCAACACACGCAGCACGCCACAAAACCCCGTGGCTCCCCAGAGCAACGGAGAAGAGGAGCCGCAGTGGTCGAAATGGCTCGCTGTTCTGGCGACAGATACGGTGGATGGCGCTACAGACGAATTATTTCTGTTTTGGGCGAGTGCGGCTGCTATATTGCTACTATTCGCGTGCGCCGTAGTGCACGTCTGCCTTGGAAGCGAGTCTGCGACACGAGATGTCCAGGTAGTTTCGGTGGGTGCTCGAGTGGCGCCCCACGACATTGTGGCCGAGAAGAAGGCCAACGTGCAATACGCCAGGGCCATCTTGGTGTGAGGCGCTTTGCTCCCTGATGCACTGCAGCACCATAGACTCCTGCGCCGCCTCTGCCATCCTGCTGTAGCTCCGAGTTCAGGGCTTTGCGGCACGCCGAAGTAGTAGTAGTAGTGGCGGTAGTAGTAGTAGTAGTAGTAGTAGTAGTAGTAGTAGTAGAAGTGGTGGTGGTGGTGGTGAGGTGCCGGACGTAACCGCCTCGTCTGCACATCTAGTCCATGCCTGAATTTGGGTATCCCCCCTTGTCTATTTGCTGGACCACATGCAATTTGCTAGGTCTCTGCTCCCTTTATGGAATCGCCTTACGCCTACTGTACGCTTTTTGCTACCCTGACCCTGTGGCGCTTTGGATTAATCAAACGCCAGGCCGGCCAGGCACTCCGGCAGGCAAGCAAGTGCGCGGACGATTGACTGCTCGCTGTGCTCACGCCAGAGCCCAGAGCCCAGAGCCAGAGAGAGAGCCAAACTTACCCCACGCCTCGACTCTCGCTGCTAGAGTTGGGGCTTTCAGCCTCCCAAGCCTGTCACTTCGTGACGTAGGGTTTGCTAGCTGTGCCCCCTGTGGCAGTGCTAGGATCGGCTTCTCCTTGCCCCGTGTGTGGCTCTGCGATGATCTTTGGTTGTGGTTGATTGATTGTTAGGGGCCGCTTTGCCTGCCGCGCGAGCTGGCCGGGGCTTAACCCGAGTTACAAGTTAGTTCTTGGGAGGTCGAGTTTACTATACCCAGGTTTGTATGTGGATATATACATGCGTTCCCATTTGCTTGGTGGTGCCGTGTGTGTGTGCGTGTGCTGTGTGTGTGGTGTGTCGTATGTAGTGCCGGTGAATTGTGTGGGTTTGGGCTTGGATCGAATGTGTGCTATGTGCCTTGCAGGTACGATATGTGCTGAGTTGTGTGTGTGTGTGTGTGTGCATATGCATATGCCGTATACTACCGCCCTCTCGCCTCTCCTCTTTACCCGCGCTGCCACCCCTCAGCTCCGCTCCGCCTCTTGCTTGTGCCTCTACTCGCCGCTCTTTCTTGAACCGCTCGCGCCTCCTCCCGACTCACACGACGACACAAAACAATTATATATAATATCATATAATAATCAATGTTTATATATATATACAGTATACAGTATACATATATACAAATACTATTTATAATTTATAATATGTATACACACATATATATACATATACATATACATATATATATACATATCGGGTTCACCCGGCCTGGGGAAGCACGCGTCCCTTCTTTCTCTTCATCGCCATCCGGCGGCGTATCGTCTCGACCACTGTGCTCAGCGAGTGGGTCAATCCACACAGAGAGCCGCTAACTATACCGCAAGGTCAAACATCGAGCCCGCCCAAAAGTTTCTTCACGCCAACGAACAAAGCGCGCCACAACCAAGTGATGATCGCTACGGCGGGAGAGGCGGGCCCGGCCCCTGGCCCCTGGTTGGCCGGTTCTTTCGAACCGTTGTGGGTTCGCTGAGCATGAGCATGTCAGAACTGTGTCTGGCCAAGTCTACTGTGAGACATCCGAGTGAGACTGAATGCCCCCAGACTACATCAGTCATGGTACGTCTGGTCGATTCAGCGCTGCTCAAGCGCCCCTCCCCCAGCCCCGTGCGTAGCGTCGTCTATCCTACTCGACCACCTAGAGCTCTAGTCAAAATCATCCTGCGCCAGCAGCTGCGCACCGCCCCTCGCCTATTCAGCTCGCCTCACCTTGGGAACGCTGCTCGAGCGCGCCCCCCCCAGCCCCGTGCGTAGCGTCATCTATCCTACTCGATTACCTAGAGCTCTAGCTCTAGTCTATATCGCCCTGCGCCAGCAGCAGCGCACCGCCCTCGCCCGTTCAGCTCGCCTCGCCTTGGGAACGCTGCTCAAGCACGCCTCCCCCAGCCCAGTGCGTAGCGTCGTCTATCCTACTCGATTACCTAGAGCTCTAGTCGATACCGTCCTGCGCCAGCAGCAGCGCACCGAACACTATCATATATATATGTATATATATATGTATATATATATGTATATATATATGTATATATATTTACATACATATATATATATATATATATATATATATATATATATAT
>Ga0335398_10009326_pt1 | contig 11379 bp, 15 predicted proteins | sample BON03_FD_205742 | JGI IMG/M metagenome (GOLD analysis project Ga0335398, IMG submission 205742) | Freshwater microbial communities from Lake Bonney liftoff mats and glacier meltwater in Antarctica - BON-03 (spades assembly) (version 2) | ecosystem: Environmental > Aquatic > Freshwater > Ice >...
TATATATATATATATATATGTATATAATATTTGTTTCGTTGTGCAGGGCGCCTACCGCGTGGTACGCACTACAAAGGACAACACGGGCGAGCGCAAGTACACCGAGGGCATGGTGTTCCCGACGCTCCAGTTCCCCTCTGACCACGGCGTCCTGGCTACCACGCTCGAAGAGCTCTGAACAGTTTACCGCTCAGGGTTCACCCGATATTTATACTGTTGTTAGCCAGGAGAGACCTTCGACCAGTGGACCACAATCAGCGCTGATTGTGGTCCAGTTGTCGAAGGTCCCTCCTGGCTGACAACAAATCAAGAGGTCGAATCCCATGGGGGACGCTCGTAGCGCGAGTCGTTCGCGGCTCCAGTGGTCGAAGATCCCTCCTGGTTTACAACATATATATCTATATCTATCTATCTATGGCATGATGTTCTCGACACTCCAGTTCCCCTCCGATCACGGCGTCCTCGCCACCACACTCGAAGAGCTCTGAGCAGTTTACCGCTCAGATGATGATTGTTTTACCCCCCCGAACCCCCCCCCCCCCCCACGTAACACAACACACAGCAGCGAAAACGCCCCGCAGCGCCGACACACGAGTGTACCGGGCCGGCCAGCACCGGCCCGAGACGCATCGCCACCGAAAAAAAGGGTAAGGTGCGTAGAACCGCGACGGGCCAACAGGCGTAACCCGATATCTATCTATATATACATCTATCTATCTATGGCATGGTGTTCTCGACACTCCAGTTCCCCTCTGACCACGGCGTCCTCGCCAGCACGCTCGACGAGATCTGAGCCATCTCTCTATTGTTCTCTATCTATCTATCTATCTATCTATCTATATACCTATACAGCTATACATCTGTATATCTATATATCTATATCTATATCTATATGTATGTATGTATGTGTGTCCGTGTGTATATGTGTGTAGATTTATCTATTTATCTCTATCTGTTTCTCCTGAGCGGTTTACCGTTCCGGATGAACCCGATATCTAGATATCTATATCTATCTATCTATGGCATAGTGTTCCCGACGCTCCAGCTCCCCTCCGACCACGGCGTCCTCGCCACCACGCTCGAAGAGCTCTGAACAGTTTACCGCTCAGGGTTCACCCGATATTTATACTGTTGTTAGCCAGGAGAGACCTTCGACCCACTGGACCACAATCAGCGCTGATTGTGGTCCAGTGGTCGAAGGTCCCTCCTGGCTGACAACAAATCAAGAGGTCGAATCCCATGGGGGACGCTCGTAGCGCGAGTCGTTCGCGGCTCCAGTGGTCGAAGGTCCCTCCTGGCTAACAACATATATATCTATATCTGTCTATCTATGGCTTGGTGTTCCCGACGCTCCAGTTCCTCTCCGACCACGGCGTCCTCGCCACCACGCTCGAAGAGCTCTGAGCAGTTTACCGCTCAGGGTTTGTAGAGGACAAAAGACCACTCTGCCAGTTGCCCTCTAAGCGCTTGAAAGACAACTAGCAGAATGGTCGTTTGTCCTCTACAAAACATCGGCTTTCTGGAAGGCGCTCACCCGATTGCCGCTGCCAGTTGTCCTCTAAGCGCTTAGAGGCCAACTGACAGAGTGGTCTTTTGTCCTCTACAGGGTGGACCCGATATCTATATATCTATATATATTTATTCATTGCATGGTGTTCTCGACACTACCAGTTCTCCTCCGATCACGGCGTCCTCGCCACCACACTCGAAGATATTTGAGCGGTTCTCTCGCTAGCGTTTTAGAGACACTCCTCACAGCACAAGGGTTAACCCCTCTAACAGTCCTGCCTGAGCGTGTCACGGAGGCCCCCCTCCAGTTCTATTAGCTCGGCCCCCCTCCGGTAGCTCTTGCATTGACCACGCTCGAAACTCGAAACGCGGGCTAACCCCCCGTAGGCAAGGGGGGGCGTGCGGTAGAGACGGAGGGCGTCTGCGTTTGGGACAGAGCGAGAAGGACACTGAGGCCGTGCTCGGTGTGTGGCTCCCCGCGCCTCTGCCGAAGTCGCGAGCGCCGCGGGTACGTAACGCGCCGCTCGCGCCGGTATCAGCCTGCACTGCCCCTCTGCAACTGTGTGTGCACGCGGCCTTGGCCGTAGCTGGAGACTAGAGAGAGACGCTACTCCCTCCGCCTCTGGGTGTGTCTAGCTGTTACTTGGCCTTTACAAAATATTGTTCAACTTCAAAGCTTTTGTGAGCGAGAGTTCATCATCCTTGTATTGCACCTCCACCTGCAATGCCCACACTATTGCAGTACTAATGCACTGCTATTGCCCAATATACGCCCCCCACCGACCCTCCCTTTGTATACCATACACCATACAATATTGGTGGCGGCAATATCGTGTAAAGGCCGAGCTGTTCCCTGCCTATTGCCACAACGGCGAGGACACCTTTATGCATAAGCGTTACGGTTACGGATGGATTAGAGCTGAACTCGGCATACACATTCACTCGTCCGCAGCGTCGGGCGGACTCCCGCGACCCACACACAGTTTGGAGTTTTATTATAACTTGCTGAAGATACAAACATACACATACACGCAAACACACAAACAAAACGCATCGACGGAACGTGCGACGTAGAGCCTTCTACGAGTACGAGTCGTGCACACCAGGTGGGAGGGGAGGGGGGTGCGTGTGCGTGCAGAAGAGCTCTTAGCTCGTGTGTATCGTGCACGCCGAGCTATTAGGGATCATGTGTGTTTCCGTAGGGGAGGATAACGAGTGTGCTCTCTCCCTGCTAGTATCTCTGGTGTCCCCCGGACGGTATTCATCACCTCCGCTTCGGGTGCGCCGGCTCCGACTTAGCTCCGACTATCCCGGTATCGTATCTACGTGGGATGCTGTCGTTGATCTCCGCCTTCTCCGATAGATCTCTCGGACGGAAGTCGTCGGAGTCGGTTATTTCCTGAGGAGGGCGCTAGGGGTGCGGCGGGAAAAGCTCGAAGCGGGCGGGTTAACCTCAGCTGCGGTGAAGAAGGGTGAATTCTTGAGACTGTGTGACACTGTATGTGTGTCGCGGGGCCGGGGGCGGGGCGCTGATCTACGTTCTATGTGATATGTATGAATATAATATATACGCATATATATAATATTTAAATATCATAAATTGTATAGACTGAGACTGTATACACTGTAGACTGTCCTCGCCCTCGCCTTCCGTCGTCGACGCCCTACCGTTACCGTGATCATGTGGCCTGTGGCCTGTACAACAAACATCTGGCAACGACCGTGCCTGTGCTGGTGCTGGAAGGAATTTCTTATTCCTCGTATGTAGCGACGTCGCTTGACGCGGCGCCAGCTAAAATTGTTTTGAGGAAGTTGTGTGCGGCGGCACATGGCTGAAAGCTGAAAATTACATGATACATGAACGATGAACGAACCCCAGATATAGCATTTTGTCGGCGGGATGGGTAGTTCTCGACTCCCTGTCGTCTCCCCGTCCCCATGTTATTAGGTGCCCCCGCCCACGGTACCGCCTACCTACAGCCTAATCTAGCATCTAGCCGCGTTTTCGTGTGATGTGTGATTTTATTGGACACTCCGTCGGACACACCCGAAAGTGATGTATGTATAGGCAAAGTATTGTATAATAATTATTATATATAGCTAATAACATTGTTTTTTTGGCGTCGGCGCGGCACAACAGCACACGCGCGCACACGGCTACATGATACATGACCCCCCTGCCCCTGCCCCTGCGCCCCCGGCGCCACACAGGCTAAGACAGCCAGAGCTCCGTGTGGCGTGTGTGGCGTGGCAAACTATGACGAGTGGATTAGCCTCCTCGCCTTCGCTATAAGCCCAACGCTGAACCACAGTGTTAATTACTGCAGGCGCCTCGACTTTCGCTGCTGGCGAGTTTTGGGGTTTTCACACAGCTTCCCCCCCCCCCACCCGCCTCCCCCCCCCCCCCCGCCCGCTCCCCAAGCTGTGTGTGTCACTATCCACTGTCATCACTGAAGAATCAGACTGTCACTGTCACTATCACTATAGTCACTCCGTGGCGCAGGGTTTGCTGTCCCCGGCGGTGGCAGTGGTGCGTTCTGGGACCGGCCGCGGATTCTCCGCTTTGCCCGTGGTGTGGCTTTGTGAGAATATCTTTGCTTTTATAGCTTTGCATATAATAGTAATAGATTGATTTATTAATTCAGGTACCAATGGTACCTACACCAACACCATTACCAAAATAGCTTCAATAACGGCTGGGTTAATCCGATTCAGAAATCACGGACGGTTTATAATATATTTATACATATCCAATATAAGTTAATTTACGAGTCCAAGTCACAGTTACACGTCAATAAAAGCACACACACGACACATCACGCACACGCACGAGAGCAGCACACACACAAAGGACAAAGGGACCTGATCCGAATCTGAGACGTTGACGTTGGTGGCTTATTTCGGAGCCTACGCCTGTTAAGGGGAGCTCTCCTTAGGAACTATCTAGCCGCTTGGGGGGGGGAGTCGACGCTTGGCCTTTACAAGATATTGTTTTATTTCGAGACTTTATTGCACAATAATATTCTTTGCAAACACCCCCTTTATTGTGCGATATATTGCCCAATATTACTACTTATTGCACCCCCCCGGCCAGTTTTGAGGTATTTTTGAGGTGTTTTGAGGATTTTTTTTGTTTTTAGGAGGCGGATTTGGGGTGGGTCGAGGCGTCGAAAAAAAAATCCGTTCTCGACACGGAAAAGGGGTATTATTGCACGTTATTGTGCATTTCCTCACTCCCAGCCCCCCTTTATTGCCTACAATATTGCGCAATATCTTTTCCCCACGACCCCCTTTATTGCGCAATAAATTATTGGCAATATCTTGTAAGGGCCAAGTCGACGCAATGCGGCTCTATACGGTCTACGCGGCCCATCTTGGCCTTTACAAGATATTGTTTCACTTCGAGGCTTTATATTGCACAATAATATTTTTTGCAAACACCTCCTTTATTGTGCGATATATTGCACAATATTACCAGTGATTGCACCCCCCCGCGCCCGATTTTGAGGTGTTTTTGAGGTGTTTGGAGGTGTTTGAAGGTATTTTTTTGTTAGCAGCTTTAGTGGTCGGATTTTGGATGGGTGGAGGTGTCTAAAAAAATCGTTCTCGACACGGAAAAGGGGGCATTATTGCACATTATTGTGCAATACCCCCTCCCAGCCCCCCTATATTGCCTGCAATATTGCGCAATATATTTTCCCCACGACCCCCTTTATTGCAATAAAATATTGGCAATATCTTGTAAGGGCCAAGGCCCATCACCGGCACCATCACGCGCCTCAAGCGCCAGCCCGCCGCCCCCCCGCCGCGTGCCGCGTGTACGGTTCAACCCACATCGCCTCTTTGTGTTAACCCACAGTCTACAGTACTCCTATATCATAACCGTAACCCTGCTAGCCTTAGCCGTAGCCGCCAACGGGACAACACCTAGTAGCAGGGGTTCTGTACCCTACTATACCCTTATACCCTCCCGGATAGGGTATAGGGTATATAAATAAAGTGTTTATACCATGGTATATAGTGTAAAATATACCCTCTCCTGAGTTTTTTTTGAGCAGTAGCACAGCAGTCAGTCTCAACAGTCAGCACACACCATGGCCGCTGCTCACACGGACTCTCTCTGCTCATACTATAAGCTTATACTCAGCTAATATATAATAACTATAACTATAACTTTAACTAAAATAACGCCTATATCTATATGTTTTCGTCGAAAGGACTCGGGTTCTACCACACCCTAGGGCACGAGGCTACGTGGTCACGTAGGGACGTGGCCCTCGGGTTAATGACACGAGCGCGTGCTTTGCGCGGTCGCATTCCCGCCCTAAATGCTAAATGAGGCTATTTATTATAGTTTATAGTTTATTTGTTTTTTAGTGTTTAAGTGTACATTGCACTATACCCAGGGTATAGAGAATATACCCTCTGGTGCTGGAGGGCATATACCCTTATACCGTTATACCATGGTATATACCATGGTATAGAACATCCAAATCCAACATCCAAGGACACAACCGCCTCTCTGTTAACCCACACCGAGCTCCTATCCTAGCTTCGGCCGCCCACGAGTCACCGCCGCCTCTGGCCGATAGGTGCGCTTGCGCTCGTAAAGTACTATCACAATCCGGGACACCACCGCCTCTGTGTTAATCCACCGAACACCTATCCTAGCTACTCCTATCCTAGCTTCGGCCGCCCACGAGTCACCGCCGCCTCTGGCCGACAGGTGCGCTTGCGCTCGGCCCCGAGTGCGGCCTTCAAGAAACGCGGCGCCGGCCGCGCCGGATTGCGCTCCGTACCAATGTCGATGACCGGGATGCCGCGCGCCTTGAACCAGTCGGCGCCGTTGCGGTACCTGAAGATGAGACAACACGATTGAATGAGCAGGCGTTATAATTGAAGGCGGATAAATGGCTAAATAAATTAGGCCGACACAATTGGAGAAAACAACGATTATTCGCCATTTTGCAATGAAGTACACACCCTCTGCTCGAGTCGACAAGTTCTCTATTAGAAACGCAAAATAGGGCCTGCTCATTCAATTCAGGGGCCACTGTGGGGCCACGCCAGTGAAACTGTACACCGAACAGCCCGCTCGCTTGGATAGTTCGCAGCTTGCAGGGCACGTGGCCACTTGCTTTCTCGACAACGATGCCAAATTAACACCTGGCAGCGCACGTGGCCACTTGCTTTCTCGACAACGATTCCAAACTATGGTTTGAGGCGCGCCTACATATGCCGGTACTGGAGAAGACTAAATTCAATCGTTTGTTGCATCCTGAGCGGTACCTGAACAGGATGAGTTCATGCCTGGCCACGGGCTCGCAAAGTTCCAACTCCAGAGCGACCAAGCAACCGAAGCAGCACGTGCAAGACTGTCGCTTCTCCCGATTGAGCAGCGTGCGGCACTGCCCACGGGCGCTGCCCTTGACGTGAGTTAGGTTGCGCGACTCGCGGGGGCCAGGGGCGGAGGCGAACTGCAGCTTGGATCCGGCGTGCGGCGTCGGGTCAACCACACCCGTGTGCGGCGCGAAGTCCATAGCCCAGTCCGCGGAGCGCGCCTTGGGGTCCCACTCGGACAGCGTACCCCAGAAGGCGAACCGGTAGCCGCGCGGCAAGTCGCGCGAGGCGGCAAGCACCTTTCCGAGGGCCTCAACGTCATGCTCGAACTCGTAGACAGCCGGGTCGCCGTCTCGCATGTGCTGCTCGCAGTAGCCACAGGTACCGCCGCCGGGTTCCGCGTGCACGGCACTGGGGCACGGCCCATTCGGCGTGGTCGCCAGGCACAGCCCGGACACCGACTGGTGTTGCTGGTGTTCTCTCACGTTGGCGTCGTCAGCTTCAAGCTGCGGCTGTCCAGCCAACGCGCTCGTTTGCATCGCATCTTCAGGGTAACCGGGGTTCTCGTGTCGCACGCATCGCATGCCGCCGTAGCGAACGTGCGAAGCCGCAGTGAGAGCAGGTAAACACAGGAGCGAATAAATTCAATTTCACATGAATAAAAAACAGGTCGACATACCGCAGGGTCGTGATTCACTCCAATTCACTCTGATAGGCCATCTGTGAACAATCCCTGTGAATGATGTGCGCTGAAAAAGCTTTTAACGTCCGCCGCGGCACGCGCCATAATGGGCGGCCAGCGTAAGCGCAAGGTAGAAGATGCTCGCGAACTGTGCGTGGTGGACGCGCCCGTTGACCTGCAGACGGCCATCCAGGCGACCAAGCAGAGGCAGCGCGACTCCAAGCGGATCGCGACCGGGGATCTACGCAAGCGTCTCCAGGGCAGGCGACAATCACGGCAGCAGTACGACGGCGATGGTTCCGAGGTCGTCATCCGTCAACCTCGACCCTCGACTGGCCAGGAGTACGACGGCGGCGGTACCCCGGTCGTCATCCGTCTACCTCGACCCTCGGCCGACCAGGAGCACGACGTTGACGTCTCGGCGGTCTTCGTCCGTCAACCTTCGGCCGGCCAGGAACACGACGATTCCCCGGTCTCTATCCGCCATCCTCGACCCTCTGCAGGGAAGCTGCACGACATCAGCGGCTCGGCGGTCTTCGCACGCCAGGCTGGACCCTCAGCCGGTCATGAGGACTACGATGATGGTTCACCGGTCTTCATCCGTAAACCTCGACCCTCGGCTCATGCAACCCTAATCCGCAGGGATTCTCCGACCGGCAGACAGTCTCGACCTCCAGCTGGCCGGCAGTACGACGGCAGTTCCGCGGTCTCCAGCCATCAACATCTCCATTCGACAGAGCAACAGCACGACAGTGATTCGTCGGGCTTCGCCGATCGACATCAACCCTCGTCCAGCCAGCAGCATGACGGCGGTTCACCGGTCTCCAGCAATCAGTCTGGGCCCTTTTTCGGCCAGCAGCAGGTCCGACCCTCGGCAGAGCAGCAGTTTGAGGAGGGTTCTACGGTCTCCAGCCATCAGTCTCGACCCGTTTCCGACCAGCAGTGCGACGGCGGTTCCCCTGTCTTCATCTGGCAACCTCGACCTTTGGCCGGCCAACATAACGACGGCGATCCCCCGGTCTCTGGCCCTCCGTCTCGACCTCCAGGTGGCCGGCAGCACGACGGCAGTTCCGCGGTTTCCAGCCGTCAACATCGACCCTTGGCAGAGCAGCAGCATGGAGATTCCTCGAGCTTCGCCGATCAACATCCACCCTCGACCGGCTGGCAGCACAATGGCGGTTCCGCGGTCTTTGGCCGTCAGCACAACAGGGATTCCGCGGACTTCGCCGATCGGCACCGACCCTCGTCCGGCTGGCAGCATGACGATGGTTCCCCAGTCTCTAGCCACCAGTTTCGACCCCGAGCGGGTCTGCAGCGCGACGGTGGCTCCCCGGGCTTCGCCTGGAGACCTCGACCTTCGACAGAGCAGCAGCAGGACAGAGGTTCTCCGGTCTCCGGCCATCAGTCTCGATCCTCAGCTGGCCTGCAGCGCAACGGTGGCTCCCCGGGCTTCGCCTGGAAACCTCGACCTTCGACAGATCAGCAGCAGGACAGAGGTTCTCCGGTCTCCAGCCACCAGTTTCGACCCGGCGCGGGCCTGCAGCGCGACGGTGGCTCCCCGGGCTTCGCCTGGAAACCTCGACCTTCGACAGAGCAGCAGCAGGACAGAGGTTCTACAGTCTCCAGCCATGAGTCTCGACCCTTAGCTGGCCGGCAGCGCGGAGGTGGTTCCCCTGTCTACAGCCGTCACGGTCGACCCTCGGCAGAGCAGCAGCATGGAGATTCTCTGGGCTTCGCCGATCAACATCGACCCTCGACTGGCCGGCAGCACGATAGCGGTTCTGGGAACTTCGGCCGTCAGCACGACAGGGATTCCCCAGGCTTCGCCGATCGACATCGACCCTCGTCCGAGCGGCAGCACGACGGTGGTTCCCCAATCTCCAGCCACCATTCTCGGCCCCGAGCGGGCCTGCAGCGCGACGGTGGCTCCCCGGGCTTCGCCTGGCAACCTCGACCTTCGACAGAGCAGCAGCAAGACAGAGGTTCTCCGATCCGGAGCCATCAGTCTCGATCCCCAGCTGACCAGCAGCGCGACGGTGGTTCCCCTGTCTTCGCATGGCAACCACGTCCTTCAGCCGGCCAACAGAACGACGGATGTTCCCCAGTTTTTGGCGGTGACGGCGGTTCCCCAGTATTTGGCGGTCAAGCTAGACCCTTTGTCGGCCAGCCGCACGACAGCGGTTCCCAGGTATTCGCCGATCAACTTCAACAGCAACCCGTCGGCGGTTCCGCGGACTTTGTGGTTCCTTCCATGGTAGTCGGTGGTTCCTCGGTTTTTGCCACCCGAGCTAGACCCTTGGCGCCTACAAGCAGTTTCGCTGTTGTTGCCCCTCAAGCTACACCATTGGTGGAACAGCAGCACGAAGGCGGTTCCACTGTATTCGCCCTTCAAGCTAGACCATCGGAAAACCAGGGACAATTCGGTGGTTCCCCGGTCTCCGCCCCGCAAGCAAGACCATTGGCCTGGACGCAAATCAGCAGCGCCTCGGTCTTCGCCCCAACAGCTACACCATCGGTGGGCCAGCAGCATGACTGCGGTTTCACGGGCTCCGCCGATCAACCTCCACCCTCCGCCACCCAGCAACCCGTCGACGGTTCTCAGAACCAAATTGGCGCCTCTGCTTGGATTAACCCGCACATCAGCAGTTCCTCGGTCTTCGCCCATCGAGCTACACCATTGTTGGATGAGCAGCACGACAGCGGTTCCACGTCCTTCGCCCCTCCAGCTAGCCCATCGGCCAAGCAGGCGCACGACGGTGGCGGCTCGGCGGTCATCGCCCGTGCCCAAGAGGCTGGACCCTCGGCCATGGTCGGCTGTGAGCCCACTGATGGCAACGGCGCTACAGCCAAAGCAAATTGCGAACAAGCCAATCGCGAAAATGCCGCAGCAAGGAAGCACGATGTCGTGGTCTCTGCCATCACCTTTGACGATGTGGTTGGTGCAGGAGATCAGTCTGTGCAGACGGTCCGCGTGGACAATGGCGGAGACAAGGCGTGCACGCTGACGTTGGTCCGGTTTAAGCGGAAGAGCCACGTTGCTTTTGAGCTGGCCGACCAGCCACCACTCGTGATGCCTGTGGACCTCGCTCCTGGACAGGGCCTCGAGATCTCTGTCGCGTTTCGGCCCCTTGATGATGGTCCGGCCGGTGCGCATAGCAGAGCAACTGGGTCCCACCCTCGGAGGTGTAACTTGGGCTCACTCTCCCGCCTGTCATGGTAGAAGCCACTGCCCCCGAAACGAAATAGCTGGACAGCGGTGCACGAGAGGGCATGCGCCACGTGCCAATTTTTCAATCTCTCCTATCTATTTAAGCAAACACGCTCGGGGTGACCGATGCGAACCGGCGGACCCATCACGAACTTGAAATGCGCTCCAGCATACAGCCCCCTGTTGAGATTTGCTGTTTGCTGTTTTATTGTTTAGATGGCTGCCTCCATATTTGCTTTTCCTACTTTTCCCCCGAGAACGAGGAGTGCTACTTCCACATTGGACGACACTTCGAGGCGCGCTGCGGAGACGCGATGCTACTAGACTTTCTCAAGCCGACCGCGCCATTCGTCAGACTCCGGTACATATGTATGTTCGTACTACTACTACTACTTCTACTACTACTACATCTTCTTATACTACTTCTCATGCTACTTCTACTGTTACTACTGCTGCTACCACTACTACTACTCCTACTCCTACTCCTACTCCTACTCCTACTCCTACAACAACAACAACTACTACTACTACTACTACTACTACTACTACTACTACTACTTCTACTACTACTACTACTACTACTACTACTACTACTACTACTACTACTACTACTACTACTACTACTACTACTACTACTACT
>Ga0335398_10009329_pt1 | contig 11375 bp, 8 predicted proteins | sample BON03_FD_205742 | JGI IMG/M metagenome (GOLD analysis project Ga0335398, IMG submission 205742) | Freshwater microbial communities from Lake Bonney liftoff mats and glacier meltwater in Antarctica - BON-03 (spades assembly) (version 2) | ecosystem: Environmental > Aquatic > Freshwater > Ice >...
GTGGAATCGGTACCTTGCATGGATTCAAAGTAACTCCAGTAGTGGTATAAGGAAGAAGGACAGGGGATGTCATCTCCCAATTGCACATGCCCGTTGTCGTAAGACTTGGAAGCCCTCTCTGCTAGCACATCGAATTGAGCCTGCTGATCTGCAGAGGGGCAAGCATTGACGATGTCAAGTTGAATCACGACAAGAGGATTCTCATCGGGATGTTACACCCATGCTGCTGCTAAAAATTGAGTGACTTGTGCGCATCGAGTGGCCCCACCTGATTCGCCACCAAATTGAATGAAATTTGCCAGTGCGTATTGCAACATGAAAAAAGTAGCCACATTGCTGTGCACTTCCACAACGCCAAGACGTGCAACGCATCGACGCCATAGAGAGCCGATGACGATGGGTCGCAAAGAATTGTTTGCCTTTTCGAGCACACACATCCTGCCATCAGCAATTTCATCAAGATGTTCTGCAAGGAAGTCCCCCAGAATGTTAGGCAAAATGCGATGCTTGCGAAGTAGGTCCTGTAAAGTAGAATCGTCATCTGAAAATAGCAATTCAACGTGTTCGCGTCCTCGCCATCCATCCGCGTCCTGTGCACTCAAAGGTTTTCAGTTGCGAAAGTATTGCCCAATTTTCTTTATAGAAAACGAATCTTCTTGAATGTTGAGCCATTAATCTTGTCGGCGCATCTCGTCGAGCGCATCTGTTGTCGGCCAGAATTGTTTGTTGAAAACGACTGAACCGACCGGTTTCTTTTCCTGTAATTTGTGCGAATTGTCGTGATGCAGGTTTAAGAACTGAGCATACAGTCAGATTTGCTTTGGGAAGGTTGCCTGCCCTAGCCTGTTTTTGAGCCATGGCGTCCTTTTGAGCAGACGTGCGTGACGATGCTGATAGTGGATTTGCAGCGAGTTTATCCTGGCGAGCATGACCATGAATTTGTTCTAAAGAGATTCCCATTCTCCTTTGAGGAATTTGTTGTACGCAGCGCGAATCTCCACTTTGCTGTGAGTAAGTAATAGCAACGGTAGAGTGCGGGCTAGTTGACGTAAAGCTTCGCAAGCTCGCTTGTCATAATTGAAACGACCAGACGTCGTGAGCGTTTTCTTTACACAATCTTTGAATAAACTGCGCTGTATGTCATTCAGGACCGTTGCAGTTGAGCTTGTGAAAGCTGGTAACTCAAACAGACGACCGTCTCGGTAAAGACGGCTCAAGAAATCTGAAGCGCCAGCATTGATCCAAGTTACAGACGGATCATCTGGGTTGAGAGAAGAGATGAAATGTCAGTAAATGTTTTCATGTGCTGGTTCTACATTGGTGCCAGCGTTTTGGGGAACGTTTGCCGAATTTTCCCCAAAGGAAGACGACTCCGAACCTGTTCGCTGCTGAAGACCTCCAGTCCTGCTAGACTGTGATGCCAGGGGTGGTTGGGCGCCTAAACCTTCCCGACCCTCGTTGTTAGATGATGGTCTGTTATTCGGGCGCTAAGAATCAGAGTTTATTGGTGCTGAAGAAGGTGCGGGGGGATGATTCCAGCCCTGACGCGCTCTTGCAGCATTCCAATCTGCATAAGCCGGTTGAAGCTTCATGTCAGCTACGTCTGTTCCAGTCAAACCACATTTCAGGGTGAATGAGTTTCACAGCTTGATTGTATGCTCTGACTACCTGGTAGCTGCACGCAGCGCGCAAGCCAAGCATGCCAACAAGCAAATCATGAGAGGAGATTGAATGGAGGCGAGCCAGTTGCTGTGCTGTGCGATGCTCTGATCGAGCTTCCGAGGCAGTTCGCCATTCAGCATCTCCCTCGCTGTAGAAAACACAGTAAGATACATTTTTACGTGTGTCAGCTGACAAGGGCGAGTAGAAGATGCCATCACACTTAACATCATACAGACTATTTGACGCTGGCTCTTTTCAAGGCACTTTCATCAACCCTACATTTTACAGCGCTGTAGGTGCGCGATGCAGGACCAACGGGCCAACCGCTAACCTGTTTGTGCATGGAGGGCTCTCTACAGCTTTTCGCTTGCAGATATTCAATTTCTCGCCGACCCAACAGGCCAATCTCGATCTCCTTGCCTTATCTTTTTCGTCTCGCATACGCCCAGTAAAGGTGCTAATTTGTTTTTGCTGAGCAAAGTGCAATATTCACCATCGCTGCCGGATGATAAGCCCGGAAAATTATTGTCATTTGCCCGAGGACGACGTAACAAGCTTGCAGGTACATTTGACCCAGACGCTTTGCTGAGGGGTCCAATATCCGCAGTGTTGGAGCGAGAATTGGAGCAAGAAAGTCGCCCCGAGCCATTCTGAGGGCCTGATATTATGGGTAACGCTGAGATGGGTGCAGAAGATGACGTGCCCCTGTCCCTAGCGTTGCCCGAAAAAGCCTCCTCCCCCACGCAAGCGGGCTATGCAGCTTGCGATGCCACAGGCCCAGCGGCGGTCGTCCCTGGGGCCGAAGGAACTTAATGCGTTGTACAAGATTCTGTGCCCCTGCCCCTAGTGTTACCTGTATCTGCCTCCTGCCCCAGGCCGGCGAACTGACTTGTGCTAGCTTGCGGTGCTAGAGGCCCGGCGGAGGGTACCCCTGCAGCAGAGGGTGGCCGCAATTTTGGTCGCTCAGCGGTGGCAGCTCCTTGACCTGAACCAACCGTGGGATCAATCTGTAGGCGGGAAGCATGGGTGCTTAGGGAAGATGCTGATAATTCCGTACCCATGATGTGCTCCATTCCTCTTTGAGCCAAAAATAAAGGTTGGACGACACCTTGCACGTTGGCATTTCGCCATTGTACTGTCTCGTCATAATGAGAATCTGTTAAACTCATAGTGAGACTTTTCCCCGAGGGCAGTGAAAAGGCATGAGTTTCATTAGGCATGGAGTGAATGATTGTCAAATCACAATTCAAGTAGTGTACATGCATGCAATTGCTGCGAAAACGGTGTGATTGACAAAGAACCCCCCAGAACCAGTGAAATCTACTTTCTGCACAAAAGTGGCCCAGTTTGAGGCATCATCTTGAGGAAACTGAGACCATGTGTATTCCTTATCACTCAGAAAAGCTGCTACATCTGTACGCAAAAATTGTAGAGTGGCATTGAAACCCTGATGTCGGAGTTGATCTGCAACGGAGTGAATTCCACAATGTCCATCTCCACCTAATTCTTTAAAATGGCAACCAATGGAAGTGGCCTGCTGGACGAGAATATTGTGCTCGCCTGCGGGTTGTTTTCACCTGTTGATCTCCTTTTCTTTTCCTTTTGGCACTTTGGCCCTTGGGTCCTTTTCACGTGCGTCATCAATTTCAGATGCGTAAGAGCAAGTGCGCATGACTGCGTGTTGAGTGAGTCTAAGAATGTGAGATCACAAAGACAGTTGCACAAATATAAAGTACGACAGCATTTCCCTCTTCGGAGGTATCCCCTATTAAGGTTCACTGCAACTCCTGCACCCTGTCTTTGGTAGCTATCAGGTCAGATTGATCACGACACCCTCAAAAAACAAACTTCAAGAGCACACTTTCACATTGGTGATGTCGGCACAGTATCGAGTGTTACCGAGATTCGAGCACATAGAGCTTCCAGCAAAACTTCTTGACTATTTCTTACGAAGTAATAAAAGCAACATCAATCAATCCGGCACATTGTTAGCTGTTTCGGCACCGTTATTGACTGTAAACCATGCAGCTAGAGCAATGGCTTTCTTCAACCCAGCTAAAATGCCTGCATGCTCGGTGTGGAACCCTTGCGACTGCCTGCCAAATTCTGGCTTGAAAACCCCCTGCGCGGCCCTTCTGCGCGACGATATTGATGTTGGCGCCACCAGCGTGTGTCTCGTGCTGCGGCCTCAAACGCTTTTTCACCACCGGTCTTTCTCAGCTCTTTTGTAAATTATGATCGCGACTGTAGGCTAAGTGCACGGTCAGGGTTGTCCACAAATCCTCACACTGAATGTGCATTCAGGCCCATGACAATATGTTGGAGGTACTTCCACACATCAATCTTTACCTCTCAACGAGACGGCCTCAAAATATTGTGTTTCCTGATTACGCTGGGACCGGATTTTTTTTTGTCAAAAATGGACTCGATATTTTCGACGGAGAACATAGTTTTCAGATCAAAGGATGCATGACATGGAGTATGACACAGAGAACATAGAGGTGCGCTCAAGAATGGATGATGTGGCGCATGCTATCCAAGCTATGCCTGCTGTGAGTCGAATGTCGCAGACTCACAATGGCCACATGTTCTCACGAAAGCCGACAATTGGAGATCATCCTTGATCCTTCTTTTGGTTTTCCAATAAACAACATTATCTCTCAAAGCCGACAGGGGAATTTTTCTTGTTTTTGAAAAAAAGGTCCCTTTCCCTTGAGGTGATCCTAAAGGCTAGGTGCAAAATGTCTGTCTGCAGTGGTGCTGGATAACCAGGACCGTGCACTTCACCTGTTGATTGTACCGAAAGCTTTGCAACCTGTTGCTAGAAATCCGATGTCCCGCCTGCTGTTGTAACTCATACGATGACAGCGAAAGACATGACGCGATGATGCTGATCACTCTACTTTGCCGCCGTCTCAAAATGCCATTGTGGCCTTTTTTCGCCTCTTTATTAATTCAAGTCAACCCCCGAGCCTAGAATATATCTAGACCATGAAGGGAACTGCAAAGGCGACAAAAGTCCGAATTGAGGCAAACCAAACACGAGAGTCCACATCCGCACTATCGAGACGTCGTGCACGCCAAGGTCCCAGGGAGGGGGACGGTACGAATGCTGCTTTCATGCCTCCCAGAAACATGAAGATCCTGGGCAAGGGAAGGAGGTGTGTAGGTTGGAAGAAGAAGAAGACGTAGAAGAATATTTACATACATTATATTAATACTATTGGTAGGACCGTCAGGGGCAGCTGCACATTTCGGGTGGATACACTCAACGGGATTTTGCTTCCCTTCTAGGGAGGGAGGAAGGATTTTGGGGTTCAAATTTTATAACAACCAAAAAACAAACAAACAAATTACGCCAGTACTGCCAGTGTTGTAGATAATAGTAACTTGAAAGACTAAATGTAAACAACTGGATATGAAACGAAATACATATTTATGTCTACATAAATGTATATAAACAATCAACATAAACCAATAAAAATATGGATTAAAAATATATATATATACATATATATATATATATATATATATATATATGTGTATATATATATCTATATATATATTGACACTAAATAAATATAGATTAAACAATAAATAAACACAGATGAATAAATCAAATCATAATAATTCAAGTACATGAAATACACAATGAAATGTATAAAGAAAAATTTACATACGCAAGACAAAGGACCCCACGTCTCCTCACAATCGACAGGCTTTGCTTTTGGACGGACACCCTGGGCCTGTGGTGCCTTGCCACCCTGGGCATATTGTGCCATACCTATTTTTCCCGACTTGCGGAGCCGCAAGACAAAATTTTCTTGTTGCATGTTTGCATTCGCAACGTCTCAACAATGTGTCTATAAATTTATTTTTTCCCATCGACTTTCGGTGCCGAAACTCATTTTTTTTTAGTTGGACATTTTTGCATCCTCTTGTTTGTAATTTGTTCGTTTTTTCTATTTTTTTCATTTTTCCGACTTACGGTGCGGCAAGTCGATTTTTCTTTGAACATTTTCGCATGGTCTGGTCTGCTGTTTGTTATGTTCCCCCCTCTTTTTTCCATCAAAAAAATTTCGACTTGCGGCGCTTTCAAAAGTTATCCCACTTGCGATGATTTTGTGGGGGGGGCTTCATTACAATTGGGAGGGCACCATAACGATTGGGCGCTACGTTCCTTGGTAGGTAGGGGAACTTGATTGTTGGTGGCCCTGAACTTGTTAACCTGAGGATGCATGCTAGTCCACAAACATTGTAGACTGTTCTGACCCACGGCGAGTCGGCCATCGAATCTCAAATCGATAACCCATACTCATCTGTCAGTTGGTTTGCAGAAAAAACGAGCTTGTTTGTACAGAATCTCCAAGTCAAAAACCCGGACGGGCAAAATAAAACTGGATTGGCCAAAAAAAACGAATTTAACTAAAACGGTCAAAAAGACATGATCTGTATCTAGTTTCAAAGTTCTCTGTTCCGTATGGGTCATCGCCTTGAAGATTCAAGTAGGTCGGCAACGGTCCGGGACAGTCTCTTGGGTCCGAAGTCAGTGATTAAGTTGGGCGTTCGCCACTCAAGAATAAATGAAAGAAAGAAAGACATTGAGTTTCGCATTTATTTCCACACAATTCTCTTCTATTCTATGTGGTCTCAAATACCTTTTCTATCGGTGCTCACAACATCATTCAAATAGATACATATATATATATATATATATGTTTACAAATACAAAGATTCCTCAAAAATAGAAAAATGAAAAAACTACCTATATAGATATATCTATGCACAAGTTTGTGGCAATTATCAATAATAATCATGGTCATTATATATTCCAATCTTTATATCTCTCGTCGTCTCTCGTAACTATTTTGACTCCTTTTGTTTTGTCTTGTTCTGTGTGTTTTTTCCAATCATGTTTCGATTTTGTCCTTGTGTGTTTTGTTTTAATACTTTTTGTTGCCTTCTTGTGTACATGTACGGTTTCAGATCCATTGCGGGAGTGCCATCGTGCCGGAAGCCTGAAGGCTACCCTACAGTATATTACTACGCCCCATGCGTATGCGTTCTGAAATTTCAGGTATGGTTACAAGTGTGGCGGCTCAACCAATTAAGATCAAAACCAAATCTGACGCCAGTTCTCAGAAAAGAAAGTTCGAAAAGTTCTGGAGAAGATTCTGGGTGGCTCATTAGAGGTTTCCTTGCTAATAATCTTCCGCACCCTCGGGTCAATACAACAAAGTAATACACAAATACCCTGACATCATTCCGATGGTGGACATATCGGCTAAGCAGGGTGCTCGGGTGCCGCGGCCAACAGTTAATCATGATGTGTTTAGTACGAACTTGTCCCCACTCCGAAAGAAAGAAAAGAGTATCTGTCACAAGTTCGGAAAAAAAAGAAACACATCAAAGGTTGCAAGTTTCTAGGAAAGAACAAACAAGCAAACGTGTAAATATGTAGAGGGAAAAGAAGACTAGCATGTCATCAGTGAACAAAACTCGTCAATGACTTGTTTATGACTCCGAGGCCAGATCTTGGAGTGGCCCACAGCCTGAGGGCTTGATATCATAGATTAATGTTATAGATGATTCGTTCGGACAAAACGAGGCGCCAAAAAAGAGAGGGGAGGGGGCGAGGGGGGGAGGGGATGCATGCGATGTGCGTGAGATCGAGCGTGACAAGAGTTGCTACACGAATGTGTGTTGTGCAGACCTCACCTTCCCCTTGATTTGTCATCAAGTATGACCGTTCCCACTGAAAATATTACATCTCCAAAATTTGCCGAATCCAAAAACTCTTATTCCTTGGTATCATGCGTTACAGATTCTAGTTGAAATTTGATCTAATTTAAATTTGAATCAAGGGATTTGATTTTTGCAATTTCCAGTTGGTCGATTTCGGGGTTGCCAGTACAGCATTTTCGGTGGAATCTTGGTCTAGTTCTCTGTCCTTGTTTTGGATTGGTCTGTGATCTGCTAATAAGAGGTGGTCGAGGACTGTCGCCCGATTGCACATTGCCAGACTCGGAAGAGTATCTCGGTCACAATCTTGGCGAGCACTGCTTGGAGGACACCGGGCCGTCTGGTGTCGGGGCCTTACATACCATAGATAGTTGGAGGGCACTATTATTTCGGGCGCTACATTCGTTGGTAGTTAGGGAGACTTAATTGTTGGGACCTGTCAGCCCGAGGATGCATGCCAGCCCACAAACATTGTGAAATGTTTTAACCCGCGGGTCGACCTTAAATTAAGTCGGCAACGTGGATGTAAGGCTAATTAGCAAACTTTGGAAAAACTAACAATCTATAACACAAATAGAAGTGAAATCCACCACATGCGCACATCGCTTTCTCTTGCTGCTGCTCTGTCTCTCAGACTGTACCGTGAAAACAAGCTGTTTCGACGCACCTTGCAAGGCAAATACATTTGTCCAAAAAAAAATGCAAAATAAAGTGTATACATAATACACAATAACGTATATACATAATGCAAATGCACCTTCCAGGGCAAATTTACCCGCAAATGAAAGTATTAAATTAAATAGACAGAAGGAAAGAAATAGAGACATGGGAAGTTTTCAATTGGCAATGGGCAATTATATTCAAGCTCATTAAGCTTTCCAGGCACACCACAACGAAAAACAAGGCACAATCACGCATTTGAAGGCGTGAGATCTGTCGCCCGGGTGAGGTGGGGGGGGTGGCAGAATATCTTGCAAATTTTTATTGAACAACACAAACACACACACACACACACACAACACAGACGAACCCGCCGATGACGGTGAGGCTCTAGAAGCCCTCCGCAGCCTACTTGCTGGCGTATCTATGGGGTGGCTACGATTAGTAGTCTCCTTGAAAGTCAAATTGAAGGTCTTTTTTGCAAAAGAGCCCTATAAAAAAGACGATATTCTGCAAAAGAGACCTAGAATTTTAAGGAGCCTACTAATCGTAGCCACCCCATATATGAATTTGGTTATGGACTTGACTTGCGACTTGCGGCGCTACACGATGTGGGTTAAAGGAGCCAGTGTGCGGAGGGAGGAACGGAGAGCGAGAGAGAGAGAGCGAGCGAGAGAGAGAGAGAGAGTGTGTGTGTGCGAGGGAGGAGGAGGGGGGGCGTGCGTGTGTGTGCAAGGGGTGTGTGGGTTTGTGTGTGTGTGTGTGTGTGTGTGTGTGTGTGTGTGCTGCGAGGCATCCTCAATGGAGCTGGGGGTCAAGATTGAAGAGATACTCGGCGAGGTAATCGACGGGGTCATCAGGGCGCACTTTCGCAACTTCCTGCAGCCCACGCGTCAGCGAGGGCAACACATTATCCATGAGGTACTTGCGCATGGGCTGTGATCGCAGCAGCAGCGCATCACGCTCCTCATCCTGCAGTTTCGCAAGACGTTCCGCGTCCAACTTCGCCTTTCCATCCCGCTGCACTCTGTTAGCCTCCTCCTCAGCCTTTTTTGACGCAGCGGCGGCGGCTGCCTTAGCCTCGGCAAGCGCCTTGGCCTTGGCCTCGCGCTCGCGCCGCGGTTTGGAGGGGTCGTAGTTACGCGGGTCGCCAATGGACAGGCGGATTTTATCCTGGATGAAATTGAGATCGTAATCGGTGACGATGTCGACCACCTGCTCGCACATTTGCCGCCCCGGCACTCCGTTGGTTGTATCCTCTGCGCCCCCCTCTGTCTGTGGCTTGGGCTTGTTGGTCATGTAGAGCCCGAGGCATCCGAGCTGCTGGCCTTCCTCGTCGAGGCCGTTGTCTGTAAGCCAGGCATCGATCTCCTCGACGGGTGGCTGCTTCTCGCGTGTCTCCTCGTCCAGCAGCGCCAGGCGCGCGCTGAGAACTGTGGTGTAGGCCTCCAACTTGGCCGCCTTTATCTTCTCAGCCATGGGTGTATCGTCAGGGTCCGGTTCCTCGCCCTCCGCTGGCACCGGCGGCACCGCCGGGTCGGGCACATTGACAATGAGGCTGAGCACTGTCTGCGGCAGCGGCGCCTTTGGGGGCTTGCCCTCAACAGTCTCACCCACATCAGGCGGCTCCTCGCCCTCGGCAGGCACAACATCGCAGTCAAAGAGCGCCTCGGCATCCTCGCGGGTAGCCGGGTAGTTGTCAAGAATAAAGCCTTGGTTGCGGCATTGCGGCTGTTGCAGTTTGAGTTGCACCATCTCGATCACGCTCTTCTCCTCCTCGGGCTCTCCCTCCGGCTCCGCACCCTCGGCGGGCTCTTTGGCTTTGAACTCCTCCTTGAGACTGTCTATGTCGATGTAAGTCACCTGGTACTCGCTCGAAAAGTCTCTCGCAAGCGAGAGCATGTCCTCCGGCTTGAGGAACTGTCCATCAGGCAGCGCCTGTTTCATGGGGTACCAAGCCAGTGTGGGTGGCCCGTAAAACAGCACGCGTACAGGCTGTAGATTGCGCCACTTACGGTACTCCTCCACTATGCGATCGATGTTCTCAATGAAGCCAGTCTTGGCCACCCACTTTTCCTCCTCTTCACCATAGCCCAGCACCTCGCCGTTGAGCAGCGTCATTTTCATGTTAAGCTGCAGCAGCAGTGAATTGACGTGCGGCTCCTCAAAGTCCGTCATGAATTGCAGGTACTGATTCTGATCTAGATTCATCACATCGCCGCTCTGCATCGCCTTGGAAATGGCCCCGACGCAGCCTGCAAGCGTCGTCTCGCCCTTGTCTACAGCCAGCACCGACTTGACATCTTCTGGCCGCCGCTTGGCAAGCTCCAGCACCATCCCTGCAAGATCCGACACGTGGATCATCGGGATCTTGTTTTTGCCCGAGCCTAGGATGGGCAGCTTCTTCTCAGTGCACCAGGCGCGGCGTAGACTGAGCGCATCGTCAGAGCCCACCTCCTCTGGCGGCAGCCACGAGCAGCGGAAGAGCGAGTGCAGCACGCCCTCGCCACACCCATAGAGCAGACCCGCCCATACCACATACGTCTTAAGCCTGTCCTTTCTGCAGTTACCCTTATTAATGATGAGGTTCTCGACTGTGACCTGCGCCTTGTAATTGTCGTGCGGCTTGCGCTCGGGCGCGTCCTCCGACGCGAGCACGCGCTCGTCGCCCGGGGCAGGCTCCTCACCATCGGCGATCAGTGGCACCTTGTTGTTGTACCAACTAAGCAGGTTCGACACGCCGATCATAACTTTGTCCGTCTCGTCCTCGGGATTCTCGGCATAGTCGTACTTGAGCAGCACCTTGAGCGCCGACGTCGCCTCCTTGGGCGTCGACGCAACGTCATAGACGATAATGTCTGACGACAGCAAAGCCTTCTTGAGACCCAGCAGGTCATCCTTGCGCACTACTTCATCCGCCCACGTTGGCTTGTTGCGCGGGTCGATGAGCGAGCCGCTGATTATGGGCGTCTCTCCCTCGGCAAAGCCCTTGTTCTTGGCAAACTCCCCGAGCACCTTGCCGAGGTAGCCGTCGAGCTCATAGATGAAGATCTTCTTGGACCCACCGCCACCGCCGGGGGGCGGTGCGGCCTCTTTCGGCGGCATCCTGGCTGATCGCTGCTCACCTGTCCGTTGACTTTGTTCGTGAGCCTGTGTTCGTGGGAATTTTTTTTGATCTCACCAATCGTCGTCAATGCCAATGAGGAGAATCATCCTCCTGGTACTCTTTGTCAATTGTGTGTGTGTGTGTGTGTGTGTGTGTGTGTGCGTGTGTGTGTGTGTGTGTGTGTGTGTGTGGGTGTGTGTGTGGG
>Ga0335398_10009330_pt1 | contig 11374 bp, 9 predicted proteins | sample BON03_FD_205742 | JGI IMG/M metagenome (GOLD analysis project Ga0335398, IMG submission 205742) | Freshwater microbial communities from Lake Bonney liftoff mats and glacier meltwater in Antarctica - BON-03 (spades assembly) (version 2) | ecosystem: Environmental > Aquatic > Freshwater > Ice >...
ATCTTTTTTCAGAAAATAAAGAATATGATATGATGCTTCTAAATCATCAGGATTTATGGTAAAATTTAATAGATGGATTAAGAAATTTACCTTTTCCGAATTTTTTAATAATAAAGTTTCCGATGATATTATAGGAATGTCATTTTTGCTCAAAAAATCAGCCAATAAAACACCATTTTTTTTATCTCGTACAAGAATACAAATATCGCTTAAAGGATATTCTTTTTCTAAAAGTGAATTAATAACGCTTAAAACTTCATCGCAATAGTTTTCGTTGTTACTTTTTTCGTCGTTTTCTTCAATAAAAGAAATTTGGACTAAGCCGCCTTTTTTCTGATTGTATTCTTGTTGATTTCCGTTTTTAAATAAAGTGCTATAAATCGGGTTATTTAAATTGATGCTTGTTGAAGTAAAAAAATCATTATTAAATTGTATCACTTCTTGATAACTTCGGTAATTAGCCGGTAAATTTTCTATTTTTGGGACAGCAACAAAAGGATTTTGTTCACCTGTAACCAAGTCTAAAAACTGCTCTGCTTTACCACCTCGCCAGCGATAAATGGCTTGTTTGGCATCACCCACCAATAACAAAGACCCTAAATCTCCTTTTTCATCTTCACTTTCTAATGCGTTGCCAATTAATGGAATTAAATTTGTCCATTGCATTTCGGAGGTATCTTGAAATTCATCGACAAAATAATGCTTGTATTTTTCGCCTAAACGTTCGTAAATAAAAGGAACTGGCTGGTCTTTTATTTCTTTTGAAATAATAGTATTGAAGGTAGATAAAGGAATTTCATCACGCTCTAATTCTAAATTTTTAACTTCTTTTTGTACGGCATTGATGACTGTAAGCGGTACAATATTTTTATAGGCATTTTTAAGCATCGCTCTTTGATAAAGATGCTGTTTTATAAATTGATAATTTTTTAAAATTTCATTGGTAAAATCTTTAGTTGGGGCTTTCACTTTAGTCAAAACAATTTTATTTTCTATGAGATTTTCTTCTACTTTATTTGCATAAACAATGCCTGGATTAAACTCTTTATCTCTGATTTTTTTAAAATGATTTGGTAAAGTTTGGCGGGGAAAATCATGGTCTTGATAACCCGAGGAATATATAAATTCTAGTGTCTTTTTGGATGTATCAATTGCGGCAGCTTCTGCCTCTTTTATCTTTTTTCTCAGGTGCTTTTTAAAAGCATCAAAATCTGCTATATTTTTTTCTAAAAAAGCGGCTAAATGTTGCTCATGTTTTTCTTGAAATAGTAGTTCTTTTGCCATTTCAAAAATATCTAAAGAAATATCCCAGCTTTTATCATCGTCAGCTTTTTCCAAAGCAAAATCAATCAATACTTTTGTTATTTCAGCATCCGTACCAGCCTTATTTACCAATCTTTCCACGGCTTCATTGAGCAATAATGATGTGTCTAAAATAACCTCAAAATTTTGAGGAAGTTTTAAGTCCTTCGCAAAAGTTCGTATAAGTCGGTACGTAAATTTATCAATAGTAGAAACATCAAAAAAAGCGTAGTTGTGTAATATTTCTTTCAGTGTTTTTTTAGCTCTTTTTTGTAAAATATCAGCGGTTATATTCAATTCTTCTGAAATGGCTTTGAACATGGGTTTGGCCTTATCACTTAAAGGAATTTTTCCAAATTCCGCTAGGCTCCCTAATATGCGTTCTTTCATTTCGTTTACTGCTTTGTTGGTAAACGTAATGGCTAATATTTCTCTGTAATTTGCCGATGAGGAATTGGCGAGAATAATTTTTAAATACGCTTTGGTAAGGGTATAAGTTTTACCGGAACCAGCAGAGGCACTATAAATATGGTATGATGAGGTTTGCAAGCTGTTATATTAGTTTTAAATTAAGTTAATCAATGCACTGTTGCGGATTCGTCTTTTCCCAAATTAGTTGAAGCCATAAAGCAGTTTTCAGTAGCAGTGGATTGGGCTAAATATGCGTGCTAAGGCTTACTGATTATTTTTCTAACTACTGTAAATGACTTGATAGTAATTTTATTTCAAAACTGATGGAACTTTAGGCTATTTACTATCTTCCTTTGCAAATTACAAAATCTTAAGCCAATTTTAATGTAAAAAGGCGATTCTAAAGTTCTTAACAAATAATTAATGTAATTCATTTTTGAAAGTCTTAACTTTGTAGAACAACGATTTATTAATTAAAAACTATAATTATGGCATTTGAATTACCAAAGCTACCATACGCATACGATGCACTTGAACCAAATATTGATGCTCGTACTATGGAGATACACCACACAAAACATCACAACGGGTATACCACGAACTTGAACAATGCCGTTGCTGGTACTGATTTAGACAATAAATCTATTCAGGATATTTTGAAAAATTTAGACATGAGCAACGCTGCAGTCCGCAATAACGGAGGTGGTTTTTACAATCATTCTTTATTTTGGGAGATAATGTCAGCTGACGGTGGCGGGAAGCCTTCGGGAGAATTAGCTACTGCAATAGACAAGGACTTTGATTCTTTCGATGCGTTTAAAGAAGCATTTTCCAAGGCAGCAGGAACTAGATTTGGTTCTGGTTGGGCATGGTTATGCGTGCATAAAGGAGGAAAATTAGAAATTTGTTCTACCCCTAATCAAGATAACCCATTAATGCCTGAAGTAGGTTGCACAGGTTTCCCAATTTTAGGATTGGATGTTTGGGAACACGCGTATTATTTAAACTATCAAAACAGAAGACCAGATTATGTAACTGCGTTTTTTAATGTGATAAACTGGAATAAAGTTTCTGAATTATATGCAGCGAATAAATAGATGTGCTATTTCATAGTATCTTTAAGATAAAAAAAGTCCGTTTGGGTAACCAAACGGACTTTTGCTTTCGATACCAATAGAAAAGTTTACACCCTTTTCATCCCAAATCTTACCATAAACTTAACCTACTTATGTTATGGCAAGCCTCAATTTAGACTCATTGTCTTTGAAATGACCATAAATACGACGAATGACTAATATTATCGACGAAATACGCTTAAAAATGTATTTCTTCGAAATAAATTTTTAGTATGCTCGTTCGTTTTTTCCTTCATAAAAATTAATAAATGCTCTATTTACAACTCTATTGCCTCCTGGAGTAGGGTAATCGCCTGTAAAATACCAATCGCCTAAGTTTTGTGGACAGGCTTGGTGTAGGTTTTTTATAGTTTGATATATAATTTGAACTTCGGCCTTAATCTCAGGTGGACTTAGTAATTCTGCTATTTTAGTGGATATTTCATCCGATGTAAAAGGGGCGTAAAATTCTCTAACATAGTTGATAATATCCGTATCTTTTGAGCTTACTTGTAACAAACATTTTTGATAAATATCATCTATAATTTTTGTTGTTCCCCTATCTTTATGTAATTCTAAAGTAGCTTTAAAAGCGATAAAGTCTTCCAACTTAGCCATATCAATACCATAACAATCGGGATACCTAATTTGTGGTGCAGAAGATACCACAACTATTTTTTTTGGATGCAGCCTATCTAATATTTTAAGAATACTCTTTTTAAGGGTAGTGCCTCTTACGATACTATCGTCTATAATAACTAAATTATCACCAGGTTTTACCGAGCCATAAGAAATATCATAAACATGAGCTACCAAATCATCTCGGCCACTATCTTGAGATATAAATGTTCTTAGTTTTGCATCCTTAATTGCTACTTTTTCTATTCTAGGACGTATGTCTAAAATGGCATGCAGTTGTTCTTTGGTAATATTATAGCCTAGGGAAAGAATTTGTTCTTCTTTCTTTTTATTCATATAATTTTGTGCCTCTTTAACCATTCCAAAAAAGGAAACTTCAGCGGTATTAGGGATATATGAAAAAACTGTATTTTTTATGTCTTCACCAATAGCTTTCAAGATTTTAGGAAAAATAAGCTTTCCTAATTCTTTACGTTCTTGGTAAATTTCTTTGTCACTACCCCTTGAAAAATAAATTCGTTCAAAAGAACAAGCTTTCCGCTCGGTAGGTTCAAGGATTTTTTTGATTTTAACATTGCCATTCTTTTTTATTAAAATAGCATGTCCAGGATCTAGTTCTTTTACATCTTCAAACTGAACATTAAATACAGTTTGTATTGCGGGTCTTTCTGATGCAATAGCAACCACTTCATCATCTTGATAATAATAAGCAGGTCTTATGCCCGCAGGATCGCGCAAAACAAAAGCATCTCCATGCCCCAATAAACCCGCCATAGCGTAACCACCGTCCCAGTTTTTGGCAGCTCTTCTCAGTATTTTTGCAACATTCAATCGATCGGCAATTAGTGGAGAAGCCTCTTGTTTGTTAAAACCTTCTTTTTTAATCTCTTTATAGAGTTTAGCTACTGCATCATCTAAAAAATGACCTATTTTTTCCATGACCGTAACCGTATCAGCCATTTCTTTGGGATGTTGTCCAATCTGAATTAAATTATCAAAAAGCACATCAACATTGGTCATGTTAAAATTACCTGCAACAATTAGATTGCGGTGCATCCAGTTGTTTTGTCTTAAAAAAGGATGTACACTTTCAATGCTGTTTTTGCCAAAAGTACCATAACGCACATGTCCTAAAAGTAATTCTCCAATATAGGGCATGTTCTTTTTTTGCAAAGCCACATTATCCTCATATTCCGGATGTTCTTTAAAAGTAGTATTTATTCGATCGTTAATTTGGGCAAAAATATCTTGGATGGGTTGTTGCGCAATGGAGCGTACTCTGCTCATATAACGCTCGCCAGCTTTCATGTCTAATTTGATACTTGCAAAACCAGCACCATCTTGACCTCGGTTATGCTGTTTTTCCATCATCAAGTACATTTTATTTACGCCGTAAAAGGCAGTACCATATTTTTCTTGATAATATTCTAACGGCTTTAATAAGCGAATTAAAGATATTCCACATTCATGTTTAATTGCGTCACTCATTGTATTTGTAGAGATGTATTAAAAAAGCCCTGAAATATCAGGGCATGCGTTACTCTAATTCTATATCGAACTGGCTCAATTCTTTAAATTGAAACAGTCTTTTGTTTATTTCTTCTTTATTAAGATTGACCATGCGTTCGGTGCCAAATTTCTCTACACAAAACGATGCTAAATTAGAACCTTGTATGACCGCATTTTTCATGTTCTCAAAAGAAACATTCTTAGTGGATGCCAAATAGCCTGAAAATCCTCCAGCAAAAGTATCACCAGCGCCTGTTGGATCAAACACTTCCTCTAAAGGCAAAGCAGGTGCAAAAAACACTTTGTTTTTATGAAAAAGCAAAGCTCCATGTTCTCCTTTTTTAATCACCACATATTTAGGCCCCATAGCTTCAATCTTAGCAGCGGCTTTTACGAGGGAATATTCACCTGTTAATTGGCGAGCCTCTTCATCATTAATCGTAATAATATCAACTTTGTTGATTACGTTTAGCAATTCTGGCAAACTATTATCCATCCAAAAATTCATCGTATCTAAAACTATAAATTTTGGTCGTTCTGTCATTTGATTAATTACACTTAATTGAATATTTGGGTGTAAATTTCCTAACATCACAACATCAGCATCTTTAAAATTCTCAGGAACGACAGGATTAAAATCGGCCAGCACATTTAGTTCTGTAGCAAGAGTATCTCTAACATTCAAATCATTATGATATTTGCCTTTCCAAAAAAATGTTTTACCACCTTCAACAATTTCAATACCTGAAATATCAATATTTTTATTTGCTAATAAATTTAAGTATGCTGCTGGCATATCATCTCCTACGATAGAAACAATAGCCGAATTTACATTGAATTGAGAAGCTGCTAAGCCTATAAAAGTGGCCGCTCCGCCTAAAATTTTATCTGTTTTCCCAAAAGGAGTTTCTATGGCATCGAAAGCAACGGTGCCCACAATTAATAATTTACCCATTATTGTGTTTAATTTTTGCAAATATAGGGGTAACTTTTGAGGTATGTTAACTTGTTTCAAAAAAGAATGAACAGTTTCCCCTATCCTGTATTCATCAAATTTTGTTAACCAATTGATGTTAGTATTTCTGAATTATTAGTATTATTTTTATAGTGTAAACCTCTTTTTTAAAGTCAGTTTTTATGAAATCAATTTTACTTAGCATCAGCCTTGTTTTATTTTTTAATTTGAATTTCGGACAAAGCCGAAAATTACCTCTTGATACTATAATTGCCACAAAAAATACGGTTACCATAAATGGGATAGTTATTCCTTATACAGCGCAAACAGGAACGCAACCTGTTTGGGACGAAAGCGGTAAGCCAACTGCAAGTTTGCATTATACTTATTACACTCGCGATAATATTAAAGATAGATCTTCAAGACCTTTGTTAATTTCGTTTAATGGTGGCCCAGGTTCAGCGTCAGTTTGGATGCATTTGGCTTATACAGGACCGAGAATTTTAAAAATTGATGATGAAGGATATCCAGTTCAACCTTACGGTGTAAAAGAAAATCCTTTTTCGGTTTTAGACGTAACAGATATTGTTTATATAAACCCGGTAAATACAGGCTATAGCAGAACTATTCCGGAAACTGGATCAGACGTAGATCGAAAAAAGTTTTATGGTATCAATGCAGATATCAAATACTTGGCAGAATGGTTAAATACTTTTGTAACAAGAAATAATCGCTGGTTATCACCCAAATATATTATTGGCGAAAGTTACGGCGGTACTCGGGTAATGGGTCTATCATTGGCATTGCAGAACCAACAATGGATGTATTTAAACGGCGTCATTATGGTTTCCCCTGCCGATTATAAAGTGATACGTGAAGACGGTCCAGTTTCAAACGCATTAAATTTACCTTATTATACGGCGGCGGCATGGCATCATAAAGTTTTGCCTTCAGCCTTGCAAAATAAGGATCTGGAAGAAATTTTGCCTGAGGCAGAGGCTTACACAGTAAATTCTCTAATTCCAGCACTATCCAAAGGTGGTTTTATTGATGAAAACGAAAAAAATACCGTAGCCGAAAAAATGGCCTATTATTCTGGCTTATCTAAAAAAGAGATAATTGATCAGAACTTAGTGGTACCAACAGATTATTTTTGGAAGCATTTATTAAAAGAAAAAACCGGGTTTACGATAGGTAGATTAGATAGCAGATATTTAGGAATTGATAGGCAATTGGCGGGTGATAGTCCTGATTATAGTGCAGAATTAACTTCTTGGTTGCACAGTTTTACGCCAGCGATTAATTATTATCTGCAAGAAGAATTAAAGTTTAAGACCGATGTTAAGTACAATATGTTTGGGCCAGTGCAACCTTGGGATAATAGTGATGATAATACACGAGATAATTTAAGACAAGCTATGGCGCAAAATCCTTACTTAAATGTATTGATACAAAGCGGTTATTATGATGGCGCTACCACTTATTTCAACGCTAAATATACCATGTGGCAAATTGATCCTAGCGGGCGAATGAAAGATAGGTTTGAGTTTAAAGGTTATCGCAGTGGGCACATGATGTATCTGCGTTATGAGGACTTAAAAAACTCAAATGATGATATTCGGGCTTTTATTAAAAGAACACAGGCTAACGGTAAAAGTGCTAAATATTGAAGAAATAGTGAATTAGTGAGTGAAATAGTTAAAGAGTGAAAAAGTAAAACCATCCTATTTTTGTTATTTTTCAAAAAATGCAATTTTCTAGTTTTGATTAATATTAGTTGTGGCTAGCAAAGCCCACATCTATTTTCAGCTTTTTTTCTTTGGATGCCGCAACGGCTAAAACATCGCAACGTTCGTTTTGTGGGTGGTTATTGTGGCCTTTAATCCATTTAAAGCTTATATGGTGTTTTCTGTATTCTATTAAAAACAATTGCCATAAATCAGGATTTTTTTTATCCTTGAAATTGGTTTTTTCCCATTTTACGTACCATTTTTTCTCAACGGTGTCAACCACATATTTAGAATCAGTGAAAACCGTAGCGTAAATTCCGTCTTTTTTGAGTTTTTTTAAAGCCTCGATGACGGCGAGCAACTCCATTCGGTTGTTTGTCGTATGAACAAAACCTTCTGAAAATTCTTTTCTATAAGGTTTGCCAACCCATTCCATTACAATACCGTAACCCCCCGGTCCTGGATTTCCTCGTGCGGCACCATCCGTATAAATATGCACTTGCGCTTTATCCATGTAATAATCTATCTATTGCTTTTGGAAAATGCTCACATTCTAATTTATGTACTTTTTTGGCAATATCTTCTGCGCTATCTTCAGGTAAAATTTTGACTTTTACCTGCTTAATTATCGCTCCTTCATCATAATTTTCGTTTACAAAATGGATAGTGATGCCCGTTTCTTGCTCTAAATTATCTTTTACAGCATGGTGAACATACATTCCGTACATTCCTTTGCCGCCGTATTTTGGCAATAGTGCCGGATGTATATTTATGATTTTATTGGGGAAGTTTTCAATCAATTTTTCAGGTACTTTCCAAAGAAAACCAGCAAGGATAATCAAATCGGGATTGCAGCTTTTTAAAATGTCTAGCACAAAATCGGTTTCATAAAAAGCAGTTTTATTAAAATATAAAGCACTTATATTCAATCTATTACATCGTTCTAAAACTTTAGCGTCGCTTCTATTTGTTAAAACAGCGGCAATAGTAACCTTAGCATTATTGACAAAATATTGTGAAATGTTTTCAACATTAGAACCAGAACCAGAGGCAAATAGAACAATACGTTTCATGCAGTGTTTTAAGTGTATTAAAAAAGAATAATTTTGGGTAAAATTAATACTCTTGTATTTAATTTTCGTAAATTACAATACATTTTAAGTACAAATGCTGTTATTAATCTAAAGTTTTTTATTTTTGCCATCAGTTAAATTTTTAAAACAAATATTATTATGTCAGATATTGCATCAAGAGTAAAAGCTATCATCGTTGATAAATTAGGTGTAGATGAAAACGAAGTTGTTACAGAAGCAAGCTTTACGAACGACCTAGGAGCAGATTCATTAGATACTGTTGAGTTAATTATGGAATTCGAAAAAGAATTCGATATCCAAATTCCAGATGATCAAGCAGAAAACATTGCTACTGTTGGTCAAGCTATTAGTTATATAGAACAAGCAAAGTAATTTTATGATATCTTAGTTTAAGATTATAAAATATCCATGCGGTAATTATTCTGCATGGATATTTTTTTTAATTAGCACCCTAGTTAAGCAATGTAAACTACTTAAATAAATTTTAATCAATGCAGTTAAAGCGAGTTGTTGTCACAGGAATTGGAGCATTGACCCCAATTGGTAATAATATTGAGGAATATTGGGATGGATTAGTGAACGGAAAAAGCGGTTCGGCTCCTATTACCTATTACGATAGTGAAAAATTTAAAACTAAGTTTGCTTGCGAACTTAAAAACTTCAATGCTGAAGATTATTTTGATCGGAAAGAAGCCAGAAAATTAGATCGATTTGCACAATATGCTTTAATATCTTCTGATGAGGCTATAAAGGATAGTGGTATCGATTTTGATACTGTTGATAAATTTAGAGTCGGCGTTATTTGGGGAGCAGGTATTGGAGGTTTGGAAACTTTCCAGAATGAGGTTTTAAATTTTGCTGCTGGTGATGGTACGCCTAGGTTTAATCCTTTCTTTATTCCAAAAATGATTGCTGATATTGCGCCCGGTAATATATCCATTAAACACGGGTTTATGGGTCCAAATTATACCACAGTCTCGGCTTGTGCCTCTTCTGCAAATGCTATTATTGATGCTTTAAACACCATTCGTTTAGGTTACTGTGATATAATTGTTACAGGAGGCAGTGAGGCAGCCGTAACCATTGCAGGTATGGGAGGTTTTGGAGCCATGCACGCTTTGTCCACCAGAAATGATGAAATGGAAACCGCTTCTCGACCTTTTGATGCCACTCGGGACGGTTTTGTACTCGGTGAAGGAGCAGGAGCATTAATACTCGAAGAATACGAACACGCCATAGCCAGAGGTGCGAAAATATATGCGGAAGTTGCTGGAGGGGGTTTATCAAGTGATGCTTATCATATGACTGCGCCACACCCAGAAGGTATTGGGGTAGTTCGGGTAATGGAAAACTGCTTAAAAGATGCAGGCTTAAAACCCGAAGATGTTGATGCAATAAACACACATGGAACCTCAACACCGTTGGGCGATGTGGCAGAATTAAAAGCAATTACCAAGGTATTTGGCGACCACGCGCCACATATCAATATCAATTCAACAAAGTCTATGACGGGTCATTTATTGGGTGCTGCGGGAGCTATCGAGGCCATTGCATCTATACTTTCTATGGTTCATGGTATTGTGCCACCAACGATTAACCACACAACTGTTGATGAAAATATTGATCCAAGATTAAACCTAACCTTAAATAAAGCTCAAAAAAGAGATGTTAAAGTAGCATTGAGTAATACTTTTGGTTTTGGAGGTCATAATGCTTGTGTTATTTTCAAAAAATTAAGCTAATTCTACAGATGAATTTTCCCTCAAATATATTTAATTCCTATTCTAAAGAGGAGGGGGATTTTTTTTTAGGGATGACTAAAATATTAGGCTTTAAACCAAAAAAGCTTTCAATTTATAAAAAAGCTTTTCTCCATAGATCGGCTAATGTAAAAAACGAAAAAGGAGAGGCCATGAACTATGAGCGTTTAGAGTTTTTAGGGGATTCTATGTTAGGCACCATTATATCAAAATATTTATACAACGAAGTTCCTACTGGAGACGAGGGTTATTTAACCAAAATGCGGTCCAAAATTGTCAGTAGAGAACACTTAAACGAATTGGGAAAAGATTTAAAATTAATTCAATTTGTAGAAAGTAGAATTCCGAAATCGCATTTCGGAGAAAATATTCATGGAAACGTTTTTGAAGCCATAGTTGGAGCCATATATTTAGATAGAGGCTATAAATACTGTGAGAAATTTATTTATAAAAGAGTGGTTGCTCCCTATGTTGACATTGAACAACTAGAAGGCAAAGTAATCAGCTACAAAAGCTTAATGATAGAATGGTGTCAAAAGCAAAAAAAAGTATTTAAATACGATATTTATGAAGATTCTGGAAATGAAGTTTTAAAGCATTTTGCAGTAAAATTACATATAAACGGTAAAATTGTTGCAAAAGCAAGAGCTACCTCAAAAAAAAAGGCCGAAGAAATGGCATCAAAAAGAGCCTATTATGCTTTACAGAGCAAAATAGATAAAAGCTAAGTTCTTTTTTAAATCTACAACGTTTTCGCTAGGTTTCACTCCTTAAAAAAGTCTTAACTAATAGTATTAGACACTTAGAAATCATATATTTACAACTTGTTTTTTTCGGATATCTATGGAAGCAACGCACA
>Ga0335398_10009333_pt1 | contig 11372 bp, 7 predicted proteins | sample BON03_FD_205742 | JGI IMG/M metagenome (GOLD analysis project Ga0335398, IMG submission 205742) | Freshwater microbial communities from Lake Bonney liftoff mats and glacier meltwater in Antarctica - BON-03 (spades assembly) (version 2) | ecosystem: Environmental > Aquatic > Freshwater > Ice >...
TCCCCCCTAGAAGGGGGGGGGGGGGGGGTATTCCCCCTGAATTTTGGAGTCGGTCGAGACCTCACATCACAATTCTTTTTGTTGACACGCCTGACAAAATCCGGACACAATCACACCCGGCCATAATGGTTGTGTCCTGTTTTCGAGTACGCCCGTTTTTTGGTTGTGTCCGGTTTTTGTGAGAACTCGAACGATTCTGAGGTTCTGACATGGGGACTGTAGTTCCACATTTTGTCGCTGTGGCTGTTGTCACAATCCAGATTTTGAGTGGATTGCGACGCAATCCGGACGGAATGAAAATGTGGCCCAAGGGGAAAATATCCCGAATCCGATCGTAACCCTGTGGCGTGCGGCAGCTTGGGGCTAAAGCTGCCGCGCGCCCAGATGAGAGAGTGGCGCGCGCCCCCGCATCTTTTTTTGTGTTTTCTCAACCCTAAACCCTAAACGATCGGCACAGGTGACAGACCCAGTGGATCTCAGAACAATTCTCAACACCTTGGAACTTGGATTCTACAGAGATCAAGCCAACTCGGACGCTTGGATCGAACGTGCAGCAGCAGATGTGGAGCAAGTCTGGAAAAATGCCCAAATCTTTAATCCGCCGGGGCATGTGGTGCACGAAAGCGCCGAGGAACTCCGCAAGTATTTTGATGAGCAGCTTGATCAGCAAGTACGGAAAGAGGTATCCGGCAGTACTCCAGGCACAGCAGATGAAGTGCGCATTCCGTTGCAGCTAGTGCTCACTGATTTCGCCTTTGTCAATGCGAAAGGTGGCATATTGCCACCGGCCGCCGTGATGCAGCGCGGTTTTCAGGACGCCTTGTTGGTAGGCCACGTGATGCGAAACCGCTCGGACCTCAAAACAAAGGAGCAGCCCACAAAAGTACTCGAGGCACATCCCAAGGAGTGGCATTTTGAGTGTGAGGAGATCAAGGAAGGTGCTAGCTGCAGGAAAACCGGCAAGCTTGTGGTCTGGGTGCGCACTGATCGCTCATGGATCAGGCTCATGGATGCTGCTGCTGAGTGGCGGCAGGAGGCCGTGCAATGGTTGGAGCAGATGCGAATGTGCTCGATTCTGTGCGTGTGTGCGGGTGAGACTCCGCGCGAGGCTCCCGACCGCATCCTTCGCCAGGTTATCAAGGCTGCTATGGTGAGGGGAGGGGGTAAGGCAGATGAGGACAGGCTTCAGTCGGTGCTGCTCGAAAGTGCTGAATTTGCGGCGATCGAGGTTGAGCGCCTCTGGCTGGAAGGTGGCAAGTTGAGTTCCCAAAATGGGAAAAAGCTCGTGTCTAAGCTGCTCAAGGATGCCGAAAAGGAGCGTGCCCGCCTCATGATTCTGGGCGGCTCCAAAGGCACGCAGTCTAAATCAAAAGTCGAGAAAGAAGATTCAAGCATAGGGTGCGCCTTATCGAGCATCGTTTCTCGGCTGGAGACTGACGCTCTACGCGCGTCGTTTGGGCTGAAAGTTGCAGCAAGAGAAGATGTGGGGAGACCCGCCTCGTTTCTTCTGACTCCGTCAGCCCAGGAGTCGGTCGGTCAGAACAGCACGAAGAAACGGCAACGGCCGTCATCTGACGGGCAGGATGAGATTTCAGAAGCAAAGTATGAAAGCAAGGCAACTGAGAGCATCGAGCAGACAGCGCAGGGCCATTGGGAGAGAGATGATAATGGAAAGAGAGTGTGGGTGCCCTCATTGACCATTTCGAGCCCAGACGATTCGAGTCGAAGCGCGGCAGGTTCTGGAAGAGGACGCGGCCGAGGAAGAGGTGGGAAGGGAGGAGGGAGGGGGGGTGGACATGCTGGCGCGAGAGCGCTCAGCGATGAAGTCTTGTCGTCAGACTACAGCATAGGGTGTCGAGTGCGCGTGAATTTTGATGACGGTCTTTGGTATGTGGGCAAGCTGCAGTCTTTAAAAGGCAGGAAATGGCGCGTTGTATTCGGCGACGACGACGAGGACGATATGCAGCTGCCCGATCCAGATGCAATTCTGGTGCCATCGGTAGATGCCATTCTGGCATCAGTAGACAATGCAGCCAAGGCCATCAAGACAGCGCTGCAAGAGCTGTGCGAGAGCAGCAAGGCACTTAGCAGCAAGTTGATAGAAATGCAGCAGAAAGTAATTGCTGTGCATCAGTCGCTCAGGGAGCAAGTGAATGCCAAGAACATTGGTGTGTTGCCAGAGCACATGTGGTCCGAGGACAAAGTTCAGAGCGAAATGCTGCAGCAAGCCAAGGCTAGTTTGGTGTCGCAGGAAAGACATTCCAGCTTGAAAGATGCACAGTGGGCTACTATTGAGAAATCTTGCAGGGGCAGATTCCATGAAAGGGTGGCGCGGTCATCAGCAGCAGCAGAACAAGCAGAGCAGCCTGTAGCGAGCCGTAAGCGCTCTGCAAAGGCTCTGGGGTCTGAATCTGACGAGCAGAATCGGGGAAAGAAACATGCCAAGGCAGTGGATTCTCCGCTCAAAGTTCAGGAAGAAAAGGATGATTCGGAAAAGGCGGGCGAGCTGAAGGTGGAGAAGGAGAAAACGAAAGTCAAGGTGTGGAAGGATGCACCGGAGTGGCTGGAGCCAGATGCAATTGTCGAGGTGGAGTCTGAAGGCGAATGGTGGCAGGCCAAGGCTGTTTTGATGAAGAAAGGTAAGATCAAGTTTGAATTTGTGGGTGGAAGTGAAGACGAGGCCGAGTGGCTGCCGCCGAACAGCGCTAGGATTCGGCCGTCAGAAGGCACGCCAGTCGAGGGTGTTGTGGGAGAAAAGGTGCATGCTAGACGGCCCAAGGATAAGGGAGAACTCAAAAATTCGTGGAATGTGGCTGTTATTGTCGAAGTCAAAGATGATGATGATGCACCATCTGTTAGAGTCAAATATCTCCAACGGAGGGGAGTACGAGATGAATGGCTTGCCATCGATACCGCGCTTGTTCGCAAGTTAGAGTGTGAGGAAGATGATGACGACACGATGAAAATTGAGCCGAAAATTGAGGATGGACCCCCGTGGCCGCAAGGCAACCCAGCCTTTGTGGATGCTGACAAAACTAGTTTCTCGAGCTGCCTGCAGCTTCTAGAATTTGTGGCAACGTTTGGCGGCACGCCGGTGCTCATGGATGCTGATGTCACGCACGCGGCGAGATCTCCTCCGGAGTTGCAGGTAATGTGGGGGTCCATCACGGTAGCGCACATGATGCAGATGCTCAACGGCAACTCGCAGGACGAGTGTATGATGGATCTGATACTGCGTCTCTTGACAATACTAGTGAAGCAAGACAGCGCAGAGCAAGGGTTCGTGGCACCCAACGCCCTCAACTTTTTGGCATGGCTCAAAAGGCTTATTCAGAAAGAAATGTTCGAACGCGCACGCCGCATTCTTCACGACCGCATTGAAGAAGCCTACACGCCCGAGTACGAGCTGGAAAACGCAGGATTGACCCGTGCTGCCCTCAACAAGGGCAAGAGCGAGAAAGGACACCTGTCGACATTGAGTGTCAAGGGAGATGACATGGGAGGTGTGGTTGGGCCTGACGGTCTGCAAGTCGAAGTCGCATGCTCGGATGTGTACAATAGTGTAAAATTGGCGGGAGTGTTGATAGCGGATACCGAGGCGGGTGCGGGTGTGCGTGTCAGTTGCAATGGTATGGAGATGGGCTTGTCGGATTTCGCACATTTTGCACAGCCATGGGTCTACTCCCCACCCTTGCAGGTGGTGATGCGGAGACACGTACATACATTCAAAAATGCTTGTATGCATGCGTACGTTCTTACATATGCTTGCATACATACATGCATATATACGTGCCTGCATTCACGCATACACTCCTGCAGACATGAAAAAAAAATGTACATGCATGATTTGTTCGTACATGTGTTCTTCTGATTGTGCGTTTTCTTCCATGTGTACATTCGATACATGAATAGCTACATATGTATGTATGAATTATGCAGCCTGTATGAGTTCATACACTCCCCCTATTAGATAAGCTACCCCTATCTTGGGTCTATATTTTTTTGCCCCCTCGTTGGGCTTCGGCGTAGTGCGCCTCGCCGCCGTGCGCCTATGAATCTTTGGATACATGAGTATATTGCATCACACAACTAAGAAGGCATACAAACGTACTGACACACACGTACACATGTATGCGCGCATATACACACACACATGTATACATCCAACAACTCAAATATACACCTGTAATCATGCGCGAACATGTGGTAGCGCCTTGGAAAATTTCTGAAAGTTTTTGGGCTTTATTTGTGTGTACACATATTGCAGGACCCCAAGACGATAATCCATGCGAAAGAGACTGACGAACCGCTGGGGACGTGGGAGGCAAGTGCACGTGCAGCAAAATGGGAAGCGAGTGAAAAGGGTAGCGAGCAAGAAGAGCGTGGGCCCGGGACGTGCGCGGCAGTGTCGCGAGGTTTGCAGCAGGCGCAGCGCACGCAAGCTGCTCTTGAGTCCTTGCTCGGCCCGCATGTCATGAAGGTAGGATCTCGAATGTTGCAACGGGCAAGACAAAGCGAGAGAGCGGGAATGTGAGAGTGCGAGGGAAGCAGAGTGAAGGAGTGAGCGCAAGGCTGGGAGCACCAGCGAGCTGAGGAAATGCGAATGTAAAACATTGACTTGTGATTGAGCTATCTTGACAGAAAAGGCCAAGAGTGAACCGGGTTTTTGTGCCGGGAATTTCAAATTTGCGCCAAGTTTTTTTATTTTAATGTCAGAGATTACCGATTCTGAGATTCAACAAAAATCAGTATGGGTTATGGATTTTGAGATTCGACAGACGGGGCGTGCGAAATGCACACTCTGTGTGTGCTATGTGATGAAGGCTGACGTCGTTGACATCGATGGCACGTGAATGTGCAGGAGGAACGTGAGCTCTTATCAAGCATATCCAACAATGACTGGGCAAATGTGTCGAACAGTATCAAATGGCGTGCTCTGGCGTGGATGTGCGATGCCGTAGCAGAGTCTGAGACCCTGCGTGCACAGCTCCAAGAGCATGTCGATGTGATGACGGCGAAACCCGACAAGAAGGTTGCGACCGGTTTCGATCTCTTTTTGGCGGTGCGAGGCGGTCCCGCTCGTCAAAGGGAGGCGCAGTACGAGTGGGACAGAACAGAAGAGCTTGTCAAAAGCGGGTGGATTGAAAAGGCAAAATCGATTGATAAAGAGCAGAAAAAAGCTGACAGGATAGTGCTCGAGGCTGAAGGCAAAGGCGAGTCTGAAAAACTGTCGGCCCGAGTGCGTCATGAGCCGATTGGTCTGGATAGGGAGAGTCGGCGGTATTGGTTGCTGAGGCGCGGCCCGTCTGACTGGCTCTTGTCGGTTGAAATTGGTGTGCAAAAGCCGCACGTGCCGCCCGCTCCGCCTTACCCGGTGAGTTGTGCGCTAATCCGCTAATCACTCACACACAAAATCGGAGTCGTCCGTTGTTTCTTTTTCGTTGTGCCAACGTTTTGTACCCGCACATTTGTTCCTTTACGTATCTATCTCTGTGTATCATTCATTCATATCTTCTTGTGTTGTCGCGCGCAGACTCGAGTATTTGTTACTTGCATATTTCACTCACAGTCTTCCAGACATTTCCTACTTCATATAATTGCATCTTGACATGTGTGTCTCCGTTTTCCCTGTGCGTTGGTCTTCTTGCGCACCTGTGATTGTGATTGTTAACTGTGTCCTGTGACAGCGCACCGGTACGAATCGCAAGGAGCCGTTTGAGGGAGCTCGCGAGTGGCGCTACTACGCCCAAGTGGAGGATCTTGTTGCGCTGCTTGACTACCTTGACACACCCAACCACTCTGACATGAAACTGGCAAAGCGATTGCAAGCTGAATTTCACTCGCACCTCCCCGCAAAATCTCCGGCTCCGTCTGTACTCAAACCTAAGGGGTCGAGATCTAGGGGCGAGCATTCAGAACAACAAGACACACCCCACCCCTCACATGTTTCAGTCGTAGCTATCTTGGCGACACCGCCGGTTGCAGCTGAGAGCGCGCATAATAAGATGGGTGACACGACAGCGAAAGGGGCAGCGAGTATGGAGGTGCAGCAGGCTAGTAGCCGAGCCATTGTGATGCAATTGCCGGACCCCTTTCGCATGTTCCCGAAGAAGAACGGCGAGTATTTGGCCTTGGATGACGAGACTCCCAAGATCATTGCTTCCAAATTTTCCATCGACCTGGACGCGCTGATCACTTTTAACAAGCACATGTACGATGGGCTGTATGCAGGCGCTCGTTTTAAGGGCGGTACGCTTGTCTTCCTTCCGACGCCTACCATGGCGAGTCTCAGACGGCCTGTCACTGCCACGCCCCTAGAGTTATTTGGCGACCTCCTGAAGATGATTACGACAGAGTTCGACATGCTGCCTCTGTGTCCGCGTATTGTGCAGGTATTGGCGCAGTGGAGGACTGTGATGCAGGAGCTCTTGGTGGATAGAGCACAGCACCACACTGTGCAGCACTACAAAGCATTTGCACATGCAACCTTGGCACTTGAGCATACGCTGGCTTTGCCACTGGCGCATTGGGCCGATGCTGGCGATGAGCCACTTGAACTGCGCGCCGCAGATGCGCGTCTACTATCTGCGCATTGGATTTCCGACGTACGCCAAACTTGGGTGATGGAAATGGAGTCAGTGGCTACAATGGCGCAGCTGGGGCTGCTGGTGGAGGAACTACATCTCTTTGCCTTTGCGGGCTTGCGCGACCTCCGGCACCATTGTACTTCCAGTTGGTTCTTTAGTGCTGATTGCAAAAAACTCAAGGAGCTGGTACGCAAGCGTTCACACATGGACAGGGCTGCAGTAGATGTTGACAAGCCTCTCGCCTATATTCCTGACATGCAGGACCGCGTTATATACTTCCGCAAGGGCCATTTGATGCATCTCTCTGATTCTGAGTACCCCGAACGCCCGTGGGACTGCTGTCCTGATGTGCGCTTTCCTATGGCGGTGTGTTCGGTCGAAGAGAAAGTGATGTACCGGCAGAGCAACCATGAGTCGCCTGCTTTCTGCGCCATACGCCTGCTGCCCATTTGCCATGGCAAGGATTTGGTCAACAAGAAGATCCTTGTGTATAGCCCCGGCATTTCGGGACAGGTTGTTCCTCCAATGCCCTACACAGTCACAGACTTTCGGCAGACTACAGCTGACGTGCCACATGTCCCCATGCCGCACGGGGGGGGGGGTATTTTGCCCGGTGTGCCTACTATTTTGACAGCGACAGCAGCAGGCAGTGCAACAGCAGGTCTGGCAGGCTCGACCAGTCAAATGCCACACCCTACTGCGTCAGCACCCGGGGCTCAAAATGGGGGGATAGTGCTCTCAACAGCAGTGGCGGGCGCAGGAGGCGAGGTTGTCTACACCCAACGCACTGTAAACGAACACCTGCTTCGACTTGATGCGCCGGGTGCTACGGCTGCGGGCTCTCAAGAACAGTGGGTCAACCTCGATTTTCTCAAATACTCGGTGCAGAGGTGAGTCCTATGCTAATCGTGTGCTTTTTTGTCACGTGTGCATCTTCTCTTTTCTTCTGAGATGTTAAACTTCGTAGAGTGTTTCTGGCCCTTGTTTGATGTGGATGCATTCTCGTTACACGTGTCTTGTTCTTTGTGCGTTTTCGTTGTTGTTGGTCCTTTGTACCATCTGTCCGCTGTGTGTGCATGCGTGTGTGCATGTGCGTGTGCGTGTGCGTGCATGTGTGTACATACACACACATACACACATGTCTGTGTGAACATACATCTATATATATATATATAGGTCAACATAGGCATACTTCCATACGTACAAACATACAAACAACATGCATACAAACATACATACAAACATACATACGTACATACATACAAATATATGTATATATATGATATACATGAAAATATATATGCCAAGATACATACGTATTATATGCACATATATAAATATATATGCATATATACATATATATATATATATAAAAATATTTACATACATGCTAAAACCATGCCAAAACACGCAAAAACAGTTGCGAGGAGGGCGGCACAAGTTTCTGGGTGACAGTGCACTATCACCAAAAGCATCCTGAATTCTTGGTCAAGCCTCGTGAATTTGCACAGCTCAATATGCGATGGAAGCCGCACACACGCGTCCGCATGTTCTGGCGCAATGAGGAGCATCCCGCCGGCGGAGAGTATGTGCCCTTGAAGTTGTCTTGAAGTTGTCCTCTTGATGTGTTGTTCCTTGAAGTTATTGCCTTGACGTCTGTTCCGTCGAGTCTTATTCCCTCCGTGTGCCTCTGACCTCATTGTCTCGCCCTTATTTTGTGAAGCCAAAAATGCTTGCGCACAAGCACCATGTGTGTTAAGTGGCTAGTCGTGTGCAGGCGCGTCTACTGACCTTGGAGGCGCGTGCAACAGGTACTATACAGGCGAGGTGATTGAACATGCCGACAGCCCTGACCCGTGGGACTCGGTGCTCGTCAAGTGGGACACGGAAGATGGCGAGGAGGAGGACCATGGCTACGTCAGCCCGTGGGAGCTGCTGGTGAGCCACGGTGCAAGTTCGCTTGCCAAACACTCAAGCTCTAACACCAAGGGCATGGTCGTGCGCAACGCGGCAGAGGTCGAGCGCATGCCCTGGGGTGGGGTTTACACGTGCATCGACGACGACTCGGACTCGCCGCAGAGCATCGCCGAGAAGCGCGGCCTCGATATCGAACTTATTGTGTTGCTCAACAAGGAAACTCTCAAAGGGCTGACTAAGTATAGTAAGCTGCTGAAAGGAACTAAGGTGCAGCTGCCACTGAAAGGCTACAAGTACCAGCGCAGTGGAGGCACTGTCATCAACACCACTGTAGATGGCACGGCCGAGCTCCAATTTCCGAAGGAAGACGAGATCTTTTGGGAGGGCGAATGGACAGAGGAAAAGTACAAAATTGCTGAGACTGTGCTTACAAAATTGAAGAAATATCGCGGCAGCGGCCCGTTCCGTAGCCCCGTGGATTACGAAGCCCTTCATCTTGACGATTATACAAAAGTCATCACCACACCCATGGATCTGTACACTGTTGAGAATCGTTTGAAGGGCGAACGCGGCGAGCAGAAACAGACGCTGCCAAAGGACTATTATCGCGAGGTGAAGCTCGTGTTTGAAAACGCCAAGCTCTACAACCCCGAGGGCTCCGAACTCCATCGCAAAGGCGTCAATTGCCTCAACAACTTCGAGGACTGGTGGCGCCAGGAGAAGAAGGCTGCCGAGCGTGACGAAATGTTACAGCGGCGAAAAGCCCTCGAAAAGGCATCTGCATACAAGAAGAAGCAGATGATGATGGTGTCACAGCAGATGGCAGCAATGGGCACTCCCCCGATGGCCATCCCGCCAATTGCCACTCTGGGCAACCCGTTTGCCTCGTCGCAACCGGCTCATCCGCACATTCCCAACCTCACCTTCACCATGCCCTCCGCCCTCACCCCGGGTGCAACAGCTGGCGGTGCCGCAGCTGGCGGTGCCGCAGCTGGTGGTGCCGCGGCGGCCGGTGCCATTGCTGCTGGTGCCGCGGCTGCTGGCGAAGGGTCCGACAGAAAGAGCACTGTGACGTGCGGGATTTGTGGGGCTGACGGTCACAATCGACGCACCTGCCCGCAGATATACGGATCTGCCGCTCACAATGGTGCAGGATATCCGTGAGTGCTTCATGAGTGCTTCGTGGGTGCTTCTTGAGTTCTTCCTCTTTCGTGTTTTCTCTCCCCTTTTAATCTTTAAACCACTTTTCACTATTTTGGACTTGTACCCTCGTTGAGTCTTCCCCACTCTCGTGTTGACTGTTTCTCGTGTAATGGAGTCTTGTGCAAGCATCACAGCCTTTTGATACCATCACAACATGTACCACTTGGCTGCGGAATCCAATTTCCTATATCTTTATCCACAGATAGCAGATCCCTTGTGTGGACTTTCTGTTTTTCTATCGAAACTTACAGTAGATCACCTCCTACGGATCACAAACCTCTTTTCAACACCCCACTCTTCTTTGACTGGCAAGTGGAGACGGCCTGTGCGGCATGCCACTTTGTGTGCTCATTTCAAGACCCGAGCAAAGCTGAGTGTTGTGGAGTCTTTGGACACAACAACGTGTCCACTATTCCACTCTCCTTATCAGCCTTGTCACTTTCGTGGACCACCACGTGCTCGCTCTCGCAAGTGAGAACGAGCGTGGTTGTGCTAGGTTAATCGGGAAAAATTCGCCTTTTTTTTCCAATCCCCGGAATTTTTGGCACGAAGTCTATCTAGGTGGAGGTGTGACAACCAAAGAACCCCCCCATTCAAATCAAAAATGGGGAGGGGGCTACGTTCCTTGAAAGTTCCAAACAAACTCCCCTCATTAATTCTCCACAATACATATATAGGTAAAACAAGAGAGCACCCTTATAACATAAAAAAAACGCTGTCTGGATCAAATGGGTTAAAACACCACCTTCTGTGACCAGAAAAGTTGAGAGGATATGTTAACAGTACAAAAGATTCAATAAAAAAATGACACATCGAATGTCCACAATATCGAAAAAGATGAGATTCCATTGACCAAACAGATAGAATTGGACGTTTCCTGGATTGGGAGAATTGATGAACATTTCTCACAAACAACAAAAACATTTGTGAAAATTAGAATGTCCACACAAACGCAGCACGGACCGGTTCCCCCCTATTTCATGGTGATGTTACTGTATAGACTGATTTTGATTGCGGGGTTGACAAAATAATAAGGGAGCAATTTGTACCAGAACTGCTCCCTTATTTTGAAATTTCATCTCCTCATATGAAAGACAAGCTTAACAAGCTTAATAGGAAAAATCGCAAGTCAAAATCAGTCTATTGGAAATTACAAAAATGATTGTGACTATTCAAATGTCGGAAAGGTCGAAAACTGTGTCAATTCGTTGGTGAAATTGATTGAATTCGAATTTTCCAAAGTCAGAGAATTGATGGAAATTACAAACAAAAACCCCCCAAAAATTGTGTCACTCCAAATCTCCAAAATCGACACTCCGTCAATGCATGGGTCAACTTGAAGAAATTGGAATTGACCGAAATGGAATCCGGGATGAAAATTCCATACAAAGATCACCAAAAGTTGAAACCCATTGAAGTGTCAAAAAACACTAAAATTTTGTCACTTGATTGGTCAAATACATTGACTTTGTGATACCCTGACTTCTAGAAATTGATCAAACTTCCAAACAAAATTCGAAGAAATTGGAGACAATTCAAATGTCAACAAATCGAATCATCAAGAAATTCATGTGTCAAATAGATTAAATTGGGCCTGTCCAGCATTCGGGAAATTGTTGGAAATTGCATATCACAAGCATACAAAAAAATGCCAATGAAAAATGC
>Ga0335398_10009337_pt1 | contig 11367 bp, 7 predicted proteins | sample BON03_FD_205742 | JGI IMG/M metagenome (GOLD analysis project Ga0335398, IMG submission 205742) | Freshwater microbial communities from Lake Bonney liftoff mats and glacier meltwater in Antarctica - BON-03 (spades assembly) (version 2) | ecosystem: Environmental > Aquatic > Freshwater > Ice >...
CGCCATCGAACGCGATCAGGTCCCGTTGTTCCTCGATGCCATCGATGGCCGCATCAGCAGCAGAGTGTTGCGATCCGCTCTGTTCTCCGCCGCCCGCGACATCGCCGGCGTCGACAATCAGCTGACACCCGACGAGGGCTCGATCGTGGCCCAGATCGGCGTCCGCTTCGGCTGAAACGACCAGGGGTCACGCGCTCACGCGCGGCGGGCAACGGCGATGCGGTCGCGGCCGCTGAGATCCGGGCGGACCTCGACGCCGACCAGTCCGGCTCGCTCGAGGACGTCCTCGACCGCTCGGCCCTGATCGGCCCCGATCTCCAGCACCAAGCTGCCGCCCGAGCGCAACCACTCGGATGCTCCGTTCGCGAGGATTCGGATGTCGTCGAGGCCGTCGTCTCCGGAGAACAACGCCTGCGCCGGTTCCCACTCGCCGACCTTGGCGTCGAGATCGGGAGATCCGACGGCCACATAGGGCGGGTTCGACACGATCACGTCGAACGAGATGTCGTCCGGGAACGCCTCGTACCACGAGCCGTGGGCCACACGAACGTTCGCCGCAGCGGGTCCGATGCCCGCCAGATTCGCCCTGGCCACATCGATCGCGTCGGCGCTCGCGTCGGTCAACCAGACCTCGGTTCCATGGTGGGGGAGTTCGAACGCCATCGACAGCCCGATCGCCCCCGATCCGGTACCGAGGTCGGCCACCGTGCGGAGCGGCCCACACCCCGCAGCGATCTCGATCGCGACCTCGGCGACGAGTTCGGTCTCCGGCCGTGGGATCAGCACCCGGCGATCGACCGTCAGGGTGAGATGTCGGAAGCTCCACTCGCCCAGCACGTACTGCAACGGCTCGCCGGTGCGGTAGCGGGCCACCATCGAGTCGAGATGCGCCACCATGCGCACCGTCGCCGGCTCGTCGAGCCGGGTGAGGAAGTCGTCACCGTCGAGGCTGGCCGACGCGACCTCGCAGAGCCAGCGCGCCTGCGCCCGGTCAGCGACGACGTCGGCCGTCTGTGTCCACAAGTCGCGCCAGACCACCGTGTCCCCGACCTGATCCTCCACCTGGTTCCCGGCGCTCATTCGCCCTCGGCCAGGAGGCGAGCACGCTCATCGGCCTGCAACGCGTCGATCACCACCTGGAGCTCACCACCGAGGATTGCCGCCAGGCGATACACGGTGAAGCCGATTCGATGATCGGTGACCCGGTTCTCCTTGTAGTTGTAGGTGCGGATCTTCTCGCTCCGACCACCGCCGCCCACCTGGGAACGGCGCTCTGCCGACAGTTCGTCGTTGCGTTCGCGGTCGGCCAACTCGAACAGCCTGGCCCGCAGCACCAGCATCGCCCGTGCCTTGTTCTGGAGCTGCGATCGTTCGTCCTGCATCGACACCACCACACCGGTCGGGCGATGGGTGATGCGCACGGCCGAGTCGGTGGTGTTCACGCTCTGGCCGCCTGGCCCACTGGCCCGGAAGACATCGACGTCGAGGTCTCGCTCGTCGATCTGCACCTCGATCTCGTCGACCGCTGGCAACACCGTGACCGTTGCCGACGACGTGTGGATCCGCCCCTGGCTCTCGGTCGCCGGCACCCGTTGCACCCGATGCGGGCCACCCTCGAACTTCAGGTTGCGCCACGCCGTGTCACCACGGACCTCGAACGTGACGTCGTTGAGCCCGCCCATGTCGCTCGGCGACGACGACAGCGTCTCGACCTTCCAGCGCTGCGATGCGGCGTAGGTGAGATACATCTCGTAGAGGTCGCGGGCGAACAGGTTGGCCTCTTCGCCACCCTCGGCGCCACGGATCTCCATGATCACGTCCTTGCCGTCGTGGGGGTCGGCGGGCAGCATCAGCTCGCGCAATTCGTTTTCGATCGCTGCGGCGTCGTGCGCGGCAGCGTCGATCTCGGCCACGAGCATGTCGCGTTCGGCCCCCGCCGCGCCGACCAGCATCTCGCGGGCAGCGTCGGCGTCGGCCTGACGGGAGTCGCGACGGCGATACGCCTCGACCACGGGGCCGAGTTCGGTGTATCGCTTCGACAATCGCCGGAGCTCACCCGAATCGGCCAACACCTCCGGATCCGACAATTGCTGCTCGATCGTCTCGTACTCGTCGACGACGTGGCGGAGGCGTTCGAGCATGGCCAGTGGAGGCTACTGGCACACCCGGTGGCCGTCAGACGACTCGGATGTCGACCGGCGTGGCCAACAGGTCGAGGAGGTCGCGGGTGATCGCCATGGCGTCACGGGGTCGCAACACCACGATCACCGGAGCATCGGCCATCTCTTGCACATCGGCGACGAATCCGACAAGGTCGACATCGACACCGACCGAGCAGACGACCATCGACTCGCGCCCATCGGAGCCGGTCGCGCGAGCCACACACGGGATGGGGTCCTTCAGATTCGGGCGGGGCTGCGGCGGTTCGGTGGGCGTCACCGCAACCATGTCGACGAGTGTCGGATCCTGTTCGAGCTGCCAGCGCAGGTATCGCTCCTGACCCAGGCGGTTGAGTGGATGTTGCGGCGCGTCCGATGACCGGTGGGCGAGCACCGAGTCGACCACCGCGGCGAGAGCCTCGGTCGTGGGGATGTCGCCGTGCAACATCCGGAACGCCTCACGATCGTTGGCGCCGACACCGACTTCGAGTAGCACACCATCGGCCGTGACCGAATCGGGCCGCGGTGCGATGTCGACGTCGCCGAGATCGGCGAAGTGGCCGACGGTGGGTTGGTCGACGACCCGGCAGACCTCGAGCCCACGCACCTCACCGACCACCACACCGTGTTCGATGTTGGCAGTTGCGCCAGCAGCTTCGATGACGGCGACCAGTTCGAGATGCAGAGGTGAGGGCGCGGCGGGTTCGAAAAGCGGTTCGGCCACGACGGGCAACAGTGAGCGGTCCTGCGGAAACCAGACCGTGACCGCGAAGGCGAGCCGTTGCGCCCGGCGGGCGAGGAGGCCCGTGTTGTCCTCGGCCACCAGATGCAGCGACGCCGTGTCGTGGCGGATGGCCCATGCGAGCGCGGCTCCGAGCGACCGGGCAGCGGAACCCTCGACGAGCACCCACGCCGTGTCGTCGTCGACGAGTGCGGCACCGCTCGGGAATGCTTCGGGTTCGGCATCGACTGCGCGACCGAGATGCTCGGCGACGAGAGCCCGCAGTTTGATGCCGAGCAGTCGGCTGCGTCGACCGCCATCGGCCGATCCGATCGACTTGCGCGCATCGTCCGGGCTCTCGCTCATCGACGCGAACCTACCGGCGCGATGTCGACGCTCGCTCGCCCGACGAGGTGCTGCGACGAGCAACCGGCCGAGATCAGATGAAGTAGCCGGTGACGTCGGCGAGCAGATGGAGGCCACCGGCGTCGTTGTAGAGCCGCACCTTGCCGTTCGCTCCGACCTTGGCGACGACGAGGTTGGCGATCGTCGCTCCCTGGGCGACGTTCAGGCTCGACGCCCCGGGGCGACCGACACCGTCGGGGTAGACCGTCACGTAGGTCTCCGCTGTTGCGCCGGTTGCCGTGACGTTGAGGATGACCGCCTTCGCCGCCGGGTCCACACCCGCGATTCCGACGACGCCGAGATCGATCTCGCTCGCCGCTGCGACCTGGCCTGACCGGGCACCGATTCCGTGACGGGTGTCGAGCAGCCTCGTCGGGGCGACTGACACCTGGCTCGCTCCATCGCTGGCGAAGCATCCGACGACGTCGACGATCACGTCGAGTTCGCCGGCGTTGGCGACGAGGCTGACGGCACCATCAGGGCCGAGCTTGCACACCACGAGATTCGGCACGTTGCGGCCAGGGTCGTAGTTGAGATTGGAGACGCCGGGCAGCGCCATCCCCGACGGGTAGACCGACAGGAAACCGGAGACCGACGGGCGAAGCGCGGCAACGTTCAACACCACTGCGTCGACACCGCTTGGCGGGACGCCGCCGAGTCCGGCGATCGCCAGATCGAACCGCTGGCCGCCACGCAGCCGAGCGAGCGGCGCGCCCACACCATTTCGTGTATCGAGTAAGCGGGTCGGAACGAGTGGCAGGAGGCCGAAACCGGCCCCAGCGCTGACGTATCCCATCACGTCGACGATGCAATCGGTGGTACCGCCTGCGTTGAACACGCCGATCTTGCCGTCCGGGCCGACACCGACGATCGCCATGTTGGGAACCGCTCGACCAGGGACCGTGTTGAGACTCGACGAGCCGGTCGCAGCGACGTTCGACGGGAACACGCTGAAGAAGCCCGGCTCGGACGGATTCACCGAGGTCACGTTGACCGCAACACCGAGCACGCCACTGGCGGGGACGCCAGCCAGGCCGGCGATCTGTACGGCCAGTGTCTGACCGGGTCCGATCGGGGCGAGCTGCGCGCCGATGCCATTTCGGGTGTCGCACACCCGTTGCGGCGCGAGTGCCACGAATCTTCCGGGTGCAGTGGGCGCGAACGACGCCGGCGTGGGCGTGATCGTCGTTGCGGTCGTCGCGGTCGTCGCGGTCGGACTGCCGCCGGGCGGTAGTGCCGGTACCGTGCCGGGCGATCGAGCGAAAAGGCCGAGGTTCTGCACCGCTCGGCCGCCGAGTACGTCGGACGCTCCCCCACCGAGCCATCCGTCGATGAGGCTGCCGTAGTAGTCACGGAAGTCGACATGGAACGGCATCCGGTCCCACCGTCGCAACCCGGCGAGCGACGGACGCTGACCGTACCGGCCGCCGCGGACGTTCGCTCCGAGCACGAAGTGCGGCGCAGCGGTGCCGTGATCGGTGCCGGCGCCGTCGTTGCTCCAACTCGTGCGACCGAACTCCGAGAACGTCATGATCGTCACTCTGCTGGCCCATCCCGGCGACAGCACCTGGAAGAACCGGGACACGGCGGCATTCAACTCGCGCATGCGCGAGGTGTGCTGAGCCGGTTGGCCGGCATGGCTGTCGAAATCGCCCCAACCGGCGCTGAGTACCCGCAGCCCGAGGTTGGCGTTGACCAGGCGGGCCATCACTTCCATCTCGGCGACGAGCGGCACACTGGACATGTCACCGGCGGCCGGGATGAGCGGTGCGAGCGTTCCGGCCATGTCGAGCTGGTCGATCATCGCCTGACCGATGCGGCCCTTCCACGTCATCGGATCGCCAGCCCCCAGGCGGCGCATACCCTGATAGATCTTTCGATCGTCGGCGCTGGTCGACGCGCCGAATGCGGGGCGACCGGCTGGGACGGCGGTACCCCGCTGGGCCTGTCCGATCATGTGCAACGGCACCGATTGGCCGATCTGCGCTGCGGCGTAGAGGTCCTTGCCGCCGCCGATGTAGCGGTCGAGCCACCGCCCGACCCAGCCTGACGTCGGAATACCGGTGGGGCTCCCGGCCATCCACTTTGCCATCGAGTTGAAGTGGCTGAGGTCGGGATCGGGGTAGCCGACGCCTTCGACGATGGCGAGTTGGCCGGCGTCCCAGAACTGCTTGAACACGGTGAGCTCGGGGTTCAATCCGGTTGCGGCGTCGATCGGTAGGGCGCTCTGGGGACTGATCGCGAGATTGCTGTGCTGGCCGTAGTAGAGCCCGTCATTGATCGGTACCACCGTGTTGAGACCGTCGTTGCCGCCGAACATGCCGATCACGATCAGCACCCCGTCGTTCGGTCCGGCCGGACCCGCCGCCCAGACCGACGGGTCGAGTCCCGGCAGCGAGAGATCGAGCAACGAACTGGCTGGACCGGCGAGCGCGCCGGCGCCGAGGCCGAGGCCGACGAGTTGGAGGAACCGTCGCCGGTCGAGAGCGTGCGGATCGGTTTCGGCGACCTGCAGGAGAGCAAGGGCGTCGGCGGTGGAGATGTCGGGATCGAGCATGAGTCAGGCCATGTGCATTTCGGGAGCGAGCATGATCAACAGCAATGCGTTGTTGCGTTCCCACACGGTGGCGCCGTCGGCGTAGCGCACGATCTCGGCCGTCGCAGCCGGTGAGAGCTGGACCCGCATCAGGGCGAGGAATCGAGCCACGAGCGCAGCGTTCGACAGCACCGGCCGCTCCTCGGGCCACGGTGTGCGGGCGGTGATCTCCGATCGCATGATCGAGCCGCCGGCAAGTGTGATCGGGCCGTCGTTGCCACTCCAGTAGTTGCGCCCTGCGACCCAGCTCATGTGCTGCGCGGTTCGGGCACGACCTCCCATGGCGCTGGCGTTGACCCAGTAGCCGTTCGGGCGCCATCCACTGACGTTCGGTGGAAACAGCAGTTGTTGTCCCATCGATTCCATCAGCCAGGTCATGTTGGCTTCACGGGATCGTCGACCGGTGGCCACGAGCAGGGCCACGACGAGTTCGACCGGCGTTCGCACCAGTCCCTGCTTGACCCCGTCGGTATAGAAGTCGGGGTGGGTGAGCAGTGCTGTCACCCACGGGCGAACTTCGAAGTCGTTGGTCAGCAGCGCGTTGCGCATCGCCGCCATCGCCCCGGGAGGCGGGGGCGTATCGGTGGCGAACGACGTCCACAGCTTGCGCGACAGGAATTCGGCGGCCACCTCCTTGCTCGGGCGGCCACGGTTGGCGACGTTGTCGGCGCCTTGCGGCACGATGCCGTTGCCGAGCATCACCGAGATCGTCTCGGGCCCATGGGCCGGCCATGCCGCCTGGGAGCTGTCGCCGTTGATCTGGCGTCCGAGAAAGGTCTTCTGCGACGAATCGTGCCAGTCGGCTCGCCACCGATAGGCATTGACGTCGTCGTTCCACTGGTCGCTGTGCCCGGTCCACGCAAGCGTGGAGGCTTCGACGTCGAGCTCGGTGTAGTTGCCGACGCCGAGGAGGAACAGCTCCATCAGTTCGCGAGCGAAGTTCTGGTTCGGCGACGTCTTCTTGTTCTGGTTGTTGTCGAGGTAGCGGATCATGGCCACCTGGGTCGACATGGTGGTGGCGAGGCCTCTGATGTTGCCGAGGCCCACGCGTCGCCACAGGTCGATCTGTTCGGCCATGTACTTCGACGAGTTGACCTTGCTGAACTCGCTGCAGAAGTGCCCGTGCCAGAAGAACGCCATGCGCTCCTGGAACGGGCGGGACGAATCACTCGCCATCTGATCGAGCCAGAAATGCGTGAGATCTTGTCCGCGTTCCCAGTCGCGATCCGCCGGTGACGTGAAGGTGACCGATGGCGGGTTCGCGGTGACGGCGAGGATGTTCGCGACGGCCGCGTCGATCGAACCGGCACCGATGAGTTCGGTGACGCGGGACGGCCGATCGACGAACTCGGTTCGTCGGAGAAGGTGTCGCAGGTTCGAATCGGTGAGCGCAGGTGCCGGCATGAGAGATGTCCCCTCAGTTCATCGGCCCGCTACTCAGAGAACTTGATCAACTTCTCTGCGCGTTGTCGTCATCGAACCGTAATAATTTCCGTGAGTGCACCGAAAACGACGAACGCCACCCCGGAGGGCGGCGCTCGGTCGAAATGGAATCAGGCTCGGTCGCCCGATCGCAATCAGTCTTCGTCGGGGGTTGCCGGCGCGTTCTTGCGCTGCCCGTACCGCTTGTTGAAGCGCTCGACGCGTCCACCGGCGTCGACGAGCTTCTGCTTGCCGGTGAAGAACGGGTGACACTCGTTGCAGAGTTCGACGGTGAGGTCTCCCTCGCGAGTCGACTTGGTCACGAAGGTGTTGCCACACGAGCAGCGCACCGTGGTGTCGGCGTAATGGGGATGGATGTCGGTCTTCATGATGGATCTCCTGTGAATGGCTGAGCGGGCGGCCCTGTGCCCCCGGTCGTCATCCAGATCGGCAGCCAACGCTATCGACCCGAACCAACTGTCACACCGTGCCGGGCCTACTGTGACAGTTCCCGAGCCCTACGGTTGTTTGGCAATCTCCGCGAGGAACTCGTCGTTGGTACGGAACGTCTTGAGCCGGTCGATGAGGAGCTCGAGGCCGGCAGCAGCGCTGCCGTCCTGCGCGAGGCCCGACAGCACGCGACGCAGCTTCCACACCTGCTGCAGTTGTTTGCGGTCGAACAGCAGCTCCTCATGGCGCGTCGACGACGCGTCGACGTCGATCGCCGGGTAGATGCGGCGCTCGGCGACCTTGCGGTCGAGGCGCAGCTCCATGTTGCCGGTGCCCTTGAACTCCTCGAAGATCGCATCGTCCATGCGGCTGTTGGTGTCGACCAGCGCCGTTGCGAGGATGGTGAGCGAACCACCCTCTTCGCAGTTGCGGGCCGAGCCGAAGAACTTCTTCGGCGGATAGAGCGCACCGGCATCGATACCGCCCGACAGGATCTTGCCACTGGCCGGCGCAGCCAGGTTGTAGGCCCGGCTGAGACGGGTGATGCCGTCGAGGATGATCACGACGTCCTTGCCGGCTTCGACCATGCGGCGAGCCTTGGCGATGGTCATCTCGGCCACGTGGGTGTGCTCGTCGCTCGGACGGTCGAACGTGGACGAGATCACTTCGCCCTTGACGCTGCGACGCATGTCGGTGACTTCTTCGGGCCGCTCGTCGATCAACAGCACGAGCAGTACCACTTCGGGGTTGTTGAGCTCGATCGACTTCGCGATCGTCTTCATCACCGTGGTCTTGCCTGCCTTCGGGGGCGACACGATGATGCCTCGCTGGCCCTTGCCGATCGGTGACACGAGGTCGATGATCCGCGCTGTCATGTTCGACGGATCGTTGGGGTCTTCGAGGGTGAGACGCTTGTCGGGGAACAACGCGGTCAAACTCTCGAAGTGCGGGCGCTTCTTGGCCGCCTCCGGATCGCCACCGTTGATCGTGTAGATCTCGAGCAGGCCCGGGTTCTTCTCGTTGCGGCCAGCCGGGCGCACCTTGCCCGTGATGTGGTCGCCCTTGCGGAGACCGAACTGGCGGGCGAGCTTCAGCGGAATGTAGGCGTCGTCCTTACTCGGCAGGTAGCCATTGACACGAAGGAATCCGTAGCCCTCGTCACGGATGTCGAGGTAGCCCTCGGTATCGACCGGCTCGCTGCTCTCGAAACCGGGTTCCTGTTCGATGAGCTCGACGTCTTCGCCCTGAGGGCCATCTTGGCCGCCACGGCCCTTGCGGCGACGCCGGCGACGCTTGTTCGCGTCGCCCGACTCGTTGCTGCGATCGTTTCGATTGTCGGTGCGCTGACCTCCACCTTGCTGACCTCCACCTTGCTCACCTCCACCTTGCTGACCTCCACCTTGCTCACCTCCACCTTGCTGACCTCCACCTTGTTGACCTCCACCCTGAGGGTTCCGGTTGCGGTCGGACTGGCCGCCCTGCTCGGCGCGGTCACCATTCTCACCGTTCTTCTGGTCACCGTTCTTCTGGTCACCGTTCTTCTGGTCACCACGGTGCTGTTCGTTGCGGTTGCGGTCGTTGCGTGGCGCCGTGGCGCGGGAGCGACCGTTGCCCGGTGCCGACCGGTCGTCGCTGGCTCCCGAGTTGGTGTCTCCGCCGTTCGACGCGAGTTCGATCTCCCAATCGGCGAGGGGTTCGCCGTCAGGACCGATCACGACCTCGGCCGGTGAATCCTCCGCGTCGGACGAGGGGGACTCGTCCTTCGACTCGTTCGCAGGCGCTGAGCCCTTGGGAGCGGCGCTCCTCAGCTCGGGGCGCTCTGCTGCGATGTCGCCGGCTGGCGCAGCCTGCGTACTCTGGCTATTTCCAGAGGGAGCGGCGACCGCTGCCGGAGTGTTCGATCCGGTCAGATCGAGGATCTTGTCGATGATGTCGGACTTCTTCTGGCGAGCGGTGACCTTGACGCCGAGCGCCTTGGCCATCTCCAGGAGTGTGTCCTTGTCCTTCGATTCCAGCATGGACTGTTCGAGTGCGGCTGCGGCCACGGGGATTCCTCTCATCTCGTTCGCCGTCGATCGGCTGGACGAGTCGTGGGGTACCAGGGGAGGTGGGTGTGTGGAGACGCATCACGCGCCCGCAGACGTCACACCCCTGACAAAAATTCGCACACGACCGAGATCTCGGGGTGCGGCCCGGACGAACCGAGCAAGTGCGATCGTATCACGCCCGTTTGACACAACCACGCATCCCCAACCCGCCCGGAACCCACCCCCCCAACCCGAAAAATCTCGCGTACGTCTCGCTCAGCGCAACGCTGGCGCGACATTTCGGCTTCGGGCGAACGTGTAGCGCTCGTTCGGCGAGCTCAGCGAGCAATGAGGTGTTCGACCAGCGCTTGCACCGCAGCGAGGTCGTTCGCGACGGTCTGCGTGCGCTCGGGGCGCTCGTACAGGTCGGCGAGATGCTCGGGCAGCGACGGACGCTGTCCGATCGCCCGCTCGACGGCGTCGGGGAACTTGGCGGGATGCGCTGTGCCGAGCGTGATGACGGGATGGTCGTCGCGATCGAGGCAGGTGAGCATCGCCGCCGCTGCCGTGCCGGTGGCGGTGTGCGGATCGAGCACCATCCCGGTGGCTGCATGCACCCGCCGGATCTCGGCGAGTGTCGCGTCGTCGTCGAAGGCGGCCGCATGGAATGTGCCCGAGATGTACTGCTCGCGCTGGTCGCCCTCGATGTCGAGTCGGCCCGTCGCCCGGAACCGGCCGAGCTGCTCGGCGGTCAACCCACCGTCGCGGCCGTTCATCTCGAACAGCAGCCGCTCGAAGTTCGACGACACCTGGATGTCCATCGATGGGCTTACCGTCGGCACCACGTCGCTGGTGCTCATGTCGCCGTCGTTGATGAACCGCGTGAGGATGTCGTTGCTGTTCGATGACACGATGAAGTCGCTGATCGTGGCGCCCATCTCACGAGCGATCCACCCCGCCAGCACATTGCCGAAGTTGCCCGTCGGCACGCTGAACGTGACCGGGTCGGCGAAGGTTTCAGATGCAGTCACGTAGTACACGGTCTGGGCCATCACCCGGGCCCAGTTGATCGAGTTCACCGCCGACAGCTGATTTCGTTCGCGGAACGCAGCGTCGTTGAACATCGCCTTCACGAGGTCCTGGCAGTCGTCGAACGTGCCCTCGACGGCGACGGCGTGCACGTTCGGCTGGTCGACCGTGGTCATCTGGCGTCGCTGCACCTCACTGGTACGCCCGAGCGGATAGAGGATGACGATGTCGACGTGTTCGCACCCTGCGACGCCATCGATCGCCGCCGGGCCGGTGTCGCCGCTGGTGGCGCCGACGATCGCAACACGCTGGCCGCGCTCGCCGAGCACGTGGTCGAACATGCGCCCGACCAGCTGGAGTGCGACATCCTTGAACGCGAGCGTCGGACCATGGAACAGCTCCTGCACCCACTGGCGGTGATCGAGCTGCACCAGCGGGACGACTGCGGGGTGGCGGAACGTGGCGTACGCCTCGGTGCAGAGGCGCGTGAGCGTGACCTCGTCGATGTCGGGTTCGACGAACGGCAACATCACCTCGACGGCCCGCTCGGCATAGGAG
>Ga0335398_10009343_pt1 | contig 11360 bp, 18 predicted proteins | sample BON03_FD_205742 | JGI IMG/M metagenome (GOLD analysis project Ga0335398, IMG submission 205742) | Freshwater microbial communities from Lake Bonney liftoff mats and glacier meltwater in Antarctica - BON-03 (spades assembly) (version 2) | ecosystem: Environmental > Aquatic > Freshwater > Ice >...
TCACAGGATTCTTACTTGAGGTGGGAATTTGCAGGTAACGGCAAAGTCAAAGGAATGGTTCAGCAAGACATCACTACGGGTATGCACTACATTCCCTACGAGAAGTCGCTCCTGTTCAGAACAAATGAATTTAAGGATAACCCAGAAGGCGTTTCGTTGTTGCGTAAGGCTTACACTTCTTGGTATTACAAAAAGCGTATTCAAGAAATTGAAGCCATTGGCATTGAGCGCGACCTAGCGGGCTACCCAGTTGTGTATGCGCCGAACGAATGGTTTGCCAGCGATGGTGACGAAGGTGCGGCACAGTCGTTAGCGGCAGTTCAATCATTGGTGACGAACATTAAGAGGAATCAATCCGAAGGTGCTGTCTTACCTTTCATAACTGACGAAAACGGCACTAAGGTTCTCACCCTCGAACTTCTAAGCTCAGGTGGGTCGCGTTCTTTTGACACAGGCGCAATTATTGACCGCTACAACAAAATGATTGCCACCTCGATGCTTGCTGATTTTGTCTTGCTGGGACAGGGCAATGTGGGTTCGTTTGCTCTGGGTTCTCAAAAGCTTGAATCATGGCAGATGATTATTGAGTCGCTTGCAAAATCCATCGCCGAGGTTTTCAATAAGAACGCGATAAAAAAACTGCTAAAACTAAACGGGATGAGTTGCAAAACGCCACCTAAATTAGTATTCGGTTCGGTTGCTAGGTCAGACCTTTCTGCACTCGCGCCTTACTTGTCTGCGTTGGCAGATTCGGGTATCCTAACTATGAGCGACCCAGACCTAGAGGCTTGGGCTAGACGACAGGCAGATATCCCGCCACTGGCTGAGGAGTAATAATGGCAAAGAATCCTTGGGTTCTCCCAGCTGGATTTAATGCCGCTACCGCAGAAGCCCTAAAAATTCTTCGTGCTGCCCTGAAAGAATCTGGGTCTACATTACCTGATGCCGCTTTTGAACAATTGCGAATGGGCAATGTAGATGCCTTTTTGGGTTTTGTCGATTGGGATAAAATCAGAATAGGTTTTGGCGACCTCGAAACGCTAATTGCCAATACCGCTGGAAAATCAGGAGTCGCGACTTTTAAGCTTGGGGGCATTGATGCCAACCTGATGTTCGAGTTGATAGATGAGCGAGCTGTTCAATACGCCAAAAAACGCACTGCAAAACTCATCGTTGAAATTAGCGAACAAATGCGAGATACTGTTCGCGCTGTAATTGCACAAGCAGAACAAGGTCTAATCACTTATCAAGGCGCTGCAATACGCTTGCAGTCAACAATACCTCTCACCTCGCGCGATGCCGCCGCAGTCGATAAATTCATTGACAGACAATTCCAGCGGTTTGTCAAAAATGGATTATCCACCACCAAAGCTACTATCAAAGCACAAAACATGGGTGCAAAATACGCCGCTAAATTACTCGGCTCACGCACCAGAACAATTGCACGAACTGAAATTATGGATGCGGCGATGTCGGGTCGTTATCTTGGGTGGGAAGCTGGGGTTGATGCTGGGCTTATCGCAAGTGATTCAGTAAAAGAATGGATTGCTGAACCCGATGCTTGTCCTATTTGCAAACCCCTCGATGGCACACTCATTGGGTGGAATGAAGAATGGCAATTCCCTGAAGGCGTTTCTGCGGGGTCATCGAACAAGATGCCACCCGCTCATCCCAACTGTCGTTGTTCGGTAGCCATCTTGCCGCCTGACTATGTTGACAATGTGTTTACTCCCGCAAGTGGTGGCAAAATGCCCAAGGGTGCAATTGAATTGACCAAGATGGCAGGAAGCGATTTTCTCAACGAAATTGTAAAACATCTTCCCGGAAAACATGACCAAGCCACTCATGGGCGAGGAGGCTCAAAGGCTTATAACACCGCTGGTTACGATGAATTGATTAGTCCTGATGGCAAAAAATTCATGGAAGCAATGAACGAATTAAAACGACCTGATGGGACAGCGGTTTCTGATGACTACATTCGTTTCGGAGCGAATCGATTTGGGTTTCGTTCCTTACCAGCTACTGAAGGTTTTGAAAATAAGTTTAAAGTGTTAGATGAGGAGTTTAGTGCTTTCGTGAAAGACAATCCAGTTTCGGTTATGATGCCCGAACAAGTAATTGAATCACTTTTAGATGATGGTAAAATGAAAACCATCTTCGATATGCCTGATGCAAAAGGCGACATTTATTTTGACCACAGATTGATTTATGAACGAGCGGCGTTTGGCTATGAAGGCACTTTTCCCAATGAATCAAGACCCGTATCTGGCACAGTATTGCCAACAGCAGAAAATCAAGAAGCTTTCTACGCTTTTGGCGACCACTTCGGGTCTGCTCAAGTTGTGTTGAAAGATGAAGTAAAGAGCAGAACGACTTATACACTCGGTGATAGTTTAGACAAATTCCAAAAGCCGAACTCTGGCACAGGCAAAGTTCCACGAACTATGGACTTAATCACTACTGCACAAAGAGCCGCATACAGCCGTAAAAATGAGAATACAAACATGTTTGACACACTTCGATTTTGGAATGAAAATTATATTGAAGCGCAAGTGCATGGGGGAGTTAAGTTAAAAGACATAGCCAAAATTATCTTTCATTCGCCTATGATTGATATACCAGCAACACAATTAGATGAGCTGGGCATCAAATATGAGGTGACTGAACGATGATAACGCTACCTTTTGAATACAAAAGCGGCACGACCTTGCTTGCCGAGTTAGATGCAGAACATTACATAACCAATACAAAAAAAGTAATCGCAAAACTAACCGCTGACAATTTGTGGGAAAAACCAGTCAAGCCAATTAAGCCTGTCGGCGAATTGATTTTATTAGACAATGAATACGCCGAACTAGTCGCCGACTGGAAAGCCTTTCAAGCGTGGGCAACTGACAATGTGACCAAACACCTCGCGGGTCAGCATGACCAATCGACCCACGCGGGCAAGAGGTCTTATAAATCGACAGACGACCTTGTAAAAGACGGCTTAGACATTCAAGAAGCGATTGATGAACTAGGCATTTCTGGAGCGGCAGACGGGAATGTGGAAATGCGAGTATTGCTTGAGCGTGTGGGCAAAGGTGGAAAGCCCGAAATCGTTGCTGCTGTAGCCGATTTAGATGGCGAACCCTTTTATCGTGGCGCTGCTGATATTACAAATGACTCTTTCAAAACATCTGAGTATGACAGAATCGGTCTTGGTCAGTATGGGGATGGGTATTACTTTTCTGATACCAAAGCGACTGCTCAGGATTATGCTCAAAGAGCTGTCGATGACCGCATTTATGGCAACACCACAGCAGATGTGATGATAGGCGGTTGGAAAAAAGACGCAAAAGTTTATGATGTTGGCAATACTGACGGCTGGCTCGATGTGGCAACTGCATCTAATAGCAATGCCATTGACAAGCTCAACATAAACACGCGAGCATCAGACGCTGAAGATTCAATTTTTAACAACTTTTATGGTGATTATGGCAATGCGCTTGTGACAGACCTCATCTTAGAAGGTTATGATGGTATGCAGATAGATATTGGATTGACTGAAACCTACACAGTCGTTTTCAACAGAGAGGCGGTGCAAGTTGTTGGCAACTAACCCACGAATCTCACAATTGGCTGGCATGGTCAAACACTATGCGCCATTGAAAACAAAATTTGGCATTGATATGGTCAAGTTACTCGCGACCACAAGCGAATTTGACGCATTGCCACAATGGTTGCAAGACCATTTGCTCAAGGTAGAACAATTGGTCGAACAAGATAAAGCAAATGTGATTGAAAAACACGGCAAGCATAATCAAAAGACTCATGGGCGAAAAGGTTCAAGGGCATCGTTTGAAGCGGTTTCATTTACTGGTAGTGAACTTTCGTCTATTGCAACCTATACGAAAGCAACAATTCAAGTCAACCGCCAATTGCGCGGGATATCTCGCAGGGGCATCGCCCCAAGTGTTTTTGATTTATCAGAAAATGAAATGGATTCTGTAATAGACAACCTTGATTCGGCTATTGACAAATCTCGCCTCGCAGAAAAAATGGAACTGGGGCGTGAAATGCCATTGAGCATGTTAAAAAGAGGGTCGGTAAAAAGAAGTGCTGGCAAGGTAATTTCTGACAAGGGATTTTTGTCATTACGCAGTACGGTTTCTTCCGTGCCACCCAGAACGGGTTTCGCAAAATTCAGAGTAACTGCACCCGCTGGGACAAAGGCTCTCGACCTATCTTTTTTGACACCAAATTCAATGGGTGAAATAATTTTTCCTCGCGAAACCAAAATCAAAATTAATAGCATTACTGGTCAAGATGACGATATGGTGATTAGAGGTGAGATAGTTGAGTAGATGGGATGACCTTCTTGAAGAAGAATTTGAATTTGAAATTGTTGACGAAAACGAATCAACACCAAAGCCATAGGTTGCGCGTGTCAAACCCGTTGTAAGCTGGCGACACAAGTAAATTAAACTTAGAATTGAGGATTACTATGCTGCCCAATCAAACATCTAAATTGTCAAGTGATTCAATTGTTGCAAAATCGCCCAGTGTCAAAATTGAAATTGAAGGCGAGGATTTAGAAATGCTGCATGATTTGTTTATGCCTGACGATATTGACGCAGAGCAGGATATTGATTCAGCTTCGTTAAACACATAAGGGTTGTAATGCCTGACACAAAAATAATATCAATCACCGAGGCAATGGAAATCACTCAGGAAATTCCTGAAATTTTGCAACAGCTTCAGATGCTTTTTGATGCTGATGTTGAATTTGTAGAGTTGGGTGTTGATGGCGACCAGATAATTGTCAAACCTGTTGAAAAACATAGCCCATCCGCCTCAGCTTCGCATGTGCCGTCAGTAAATTGGGACAACGACCAATTGCTCGTATCTAAAGCAATTGACGAGGAAAAGCGTTATACACTTGCACCTTGGTATATCCCAGATTCTCTTGATGCTCACGATGAATGGGCAGACAAAGACGAAATACAGCGAGCGTTCTGGAATTATCTGAAAAATCCTGACCGAACAATTAAGTTGCAACATAATCGCGACATTGTTGCAGGTGAGTGGGTTGAAGGATTGACATGGCCTCATGAGGTTGAAGTGCAAGTCAAACATCCTGACGGAGACAGGGCGATAAAGTTTCCAGCAGGAACACCGTTTCTTGGCGTTATCTGGGAACCTTGGGCATGGCAACTTATCAAAGATGGCGAAATTCGCGGATTGTCTATCGGCGGTAAAGGCAAAAGGATGGAAGCAGACCTCGAAGATTACAGTTACGAAAACACAGGCGGGGCATCATTTACAAAAACACAGACTGATTTTTTTGAAGAAAGCGAAGGCGTTGTTCCAGCCGCGACTCTAGACATCATAAAAACTTTTATTGATTCAATTATTAAACACCTGCCCGGAAAACATGACCAAGCCACACATGGTAAAGGCGGATATAAAGGAATCAGACCTGAAAGAGAACGGCTGATGAAGGTTAGCAACAAGCCTGCTTTGCCAGTTGACAAAGACGGGCGAATTATAAACTCACACGCTACTGGTGGTTATAATGCTGGGATTCCTGATTCAATCAGCATGGAGGGCTTTGATGAGCCACTAACCCCAAAGACAAGCATTTGGCATCATCTTGAATCAGATGGTGAGGGCGGATATAAAGTCACAGATGAGCGACAAGCTCTGCACGAAAAAATTATAAAACAAACTGTAAACGATGTCCCAGCTTCTAGTAACCCGACTTTTCACATGCTCGGCGGAGGTCCTGCAACTGGCAAATCAACTTTTGTCAAAGATTCTGGCGGCATTGTTCCAGACAGCAATCAAGCAGTGCATTTAAATTCAGACGACATGAAAGCAAAACTGCCTGAATATAAAAGCATGTCCATGTCTAACGACAATGGTGATTTTTTCCATGCGGCTTCATTTGCTCATGAGGAATCAAGCTACTTAACTGAGGCTAGTCGCAAGGCGGCATTGGCTAAAGGCACAGACATCGTTCTAGACGGCACAGGAAATGGTAATTACGACAAACTGGTTGGCAAAATAGAAGAGCAAAGAGCGTTTGGGTATGAAATAAAAGCAACCTATTTGACTGTTCCAACAAAAGAAGCGATTACAAGGTCGAATAACCGAGCATTGGATTCTTCAAAACGCAGATATGTTCCAGAGAAAATTGTGACAAACACTCACGCAAGCGTTTCAAGGATTTACCCGCGAGCAGTTGCAGACGGCTTGTTTGATTCTAGCGCAGTATATTTCACAGGTGGGGGTCGCGGCAGTAAAGCTATCCTGATTGCCGAATCATTGGGTAAACAGCTCACTATACTTGATATTGATGGATATACTACTTTTACCAACAAAGCCGTAGAGGAATTGATTAATGCCAATTGACACAGATGACATGGCGACAATGCTAAAGGCAATCATGCAAGACAATACTTTCGCATCTACCAAGCTTCCTCAGACAGCAGAGTTCAAGACCTTTTTTGCTCAGCTGGAAGATGAAGTCAACAACGCCCCAGAAGGCGTGATGATTGAAGTTATAGAGGAGTTGCCTTTTGGTAAGTGGGATGGCTTGATTGCGGCGAATGAAAAGGCTCGCGAAAAGCTGTCTTAATGCCAAAAAAGCTTACCCAAGGTGAAAAGCTCCTGCGGGGCATTTCTGAGCGTGATTGGCAATCTCATGTTTGCAAAATCGCGGCTCTAAAGGGATGGCGTTATTACCACCCGCCAGATAATCGCCCAGTCAACGGCAGGGTGCAGAAAGTTGTTTCGGGTTTTCCTGATTTGTGTCTAATAAAAAACTCACGCATGATATTCGTTGAACTCAAACGCGAAAAGGGAATTGTTTCGTTGGAACAACAGGAGTGGATAACAGCAATTAAAGCTTGTGGCATAGAAGCTTATGTCTGGCGACCATCAAATATGCATGACATGATAGCAATATTAGATTTATAGATTATTCAATTTAATACACACATTTATCGCAAAGGCGTGGTAGTATCCTTTTCAACAGTCAATCGAAAGGGAGAATACCAATGCCACTAAAAGACATCCTTATCAAAGCATCCCCAAGGAAGCAAAAGAACTGGCTAGGAGTCTGCGAAGCGGGCTTGGACAAAGAGGATTTTGAACACCTTATGTCTGTAATGCACAATGAAGAAGAATATTCAGGAGCTTACATCGCGCGAATCATGACCAAACAAGGTTTCCCCGTTTCAGCAACAACGGTTCAAACAGCTAGACGCAATTTCAATGGGTAGCTTAAAAGACCACCTAGTCACCCCAACCGCCAACGAACCCAAACCAGCTTGGTCGCTAAATCGAGTGACGGAGTATGACGGGAACAGGGGTTACATTCAAACAGAGCCGATGTCAAAAGCCCCAAACTATGACGAACTGTTAGAAATGTTTGGATACGACCCTAAAGAAGTTCGCATTATTGGGTTGCTCAAAACATCAAAATGGCAACAGCGCGAAGATGGCAATTTTTTGCACTCATATCGTTTTGCCCTTGCGCCCGCATCTACTGTTTCAATCGATGAGATAATTTCTCAAGTCACCAAGCGCAAATTCACACCCCCAAAGTCGCAGGGGTCTGCTGTGTATCATTGGTTGGCGGGCGACTTGCAATTGGGCAAGATTGATGGAGACGGCACACAAGGAATAGTTGATAGAGTTCTGGCATCGATTGACAATGGTGTAACCGACTTCAAACAACTTCGTAAGTTCAATAAAATCGGTATGGTGCATCAAGCTTGGTTGGGTGATTGCGGCGAAGGCAATCAAGCACAAGGCGGAAAATTGATGTGGCGAACCGAATTGACAGTCACCGAACAATATCGCCTGTTCAGACGACTTGCTCTTTATGCAATTGATGCTTTTGCTCCATACATCGAACGACTAGAAATTGATGTTGTAAATGGTAATCATGATGAAGCGCAAAGGATGCCCGTTGCTACTCGCTCAGACGATGGACATGCCACAGAAGCCCTCATTGCACTCGCTGACGGGTTGGCATTGAATCCTGCGTCTTATGGACATGTAAAGATTTTCGTGCCTCAGAAAGACGAAATGACGCTTACTCGCGAAATTGGTGACAGCGTTTTTACTCACGCTCATGGGCATCAATGGAGCAAGGGTAAAGTGTTCGACTGGTGGGCTGGTCAAGCGTTAAACAATCATTCTCCTGCCGCAGCTCAGTTTCTATTGCATGGGCATGAACACGAATTTAAGATTCAATCAAAGAAAGACCGCACTCAAATTTGTGTCCCGACTTTTGAATCTGAGTCAACCTATTGGAGAGAGCGACATGGAGATGTTGCCAAGACTGGCGCGGTGAGTATGATAACTGAAAACAAAGAGTTCAGAAGCTTCACTCTGGTTTAATCGAAGGATTTCTTTCTTTCTTTCTTGTCCTACGATGATTCAGGGTGATAATCGCTTGGGTGTGATGGTTGCACATTGGTGTCCAAAGCCAAAGGATTAGGTTCAATTCCTAGAGGCGATGCAATTTTAGTCATTTGTTTTATTATTGCGATATTCAATTTCATTAGAAAGCCACAACCTCACAGTATCTATTTCAGGAGTTTGCTCTTTCTTTAATATGTCAGTAAAAGCATCAATCAGTTTCTTGTCTGACATTTGCTCGATTAACAAACGCGCCCTTTTTATCAGTTCTTCATTTTTCATCTTCTCACACCCTTTCTTTGATTTTCCAACCGTTGTCAGCAACTTCGTAAATTCGACCATCGACCATTATCGTGTCGCCAATTTGAGTTAGTTCTCCATCAATCTTTGAGCCGTAAAAAACGCTCAGCGCGGTGTGTGTTCTTTCCTCTGGCAAAACAAGCTTGATGACTTCCCAAACTTCGCCAGTATAAAGATTTGTTTCTTGATAGATTTTGTTGCAAATTTCAAGGTCGGTTAATTCTCCGAAATTGTAAAAGAATGTTGCATCGGTGTCATCCCCGTTGAAACCCGTAGTTGGGTGAAACCCTGCTTTCCAAGTAATTGTGATGTGTGTCATTTCGATTTTCCTTTCAATTTGATGAAGCTTTAGGCGGCTATTTTTTTTACACAGGGAAAAACTTTTGCATGTAAATCCATGTAATAACCAGAATTGGAGTCACCGCTTTCTTCTTGGTAAACATCGTTCTCGCACTCAATGATTTCTTTGGCTTCTTCCAAAGATTCAATCGTGAAAGTATGATTTGATTCTTTCTTGTGAATGTCCTTGCATCCTTTGGCGTGAATTTCAAAAAAATAATCCGTTACCCATGTAAGATTTATGAACACTAACTTGTCTGTTTGTTTCATCATTTTGATTTTCCTTTCTTCAATGTCAATTATTGCAGGTCAAGACATAAAAATCAAGTCAATGTGTGATGTTATTTATTCATAATTTATTAGACGGGATGAAAATTGAAGGGGTGTAATCATAGGCAAGGGGTCGTGAAAACCCGTTAGAAGTCAAACTATGGCTTGCGCGTGTCATTTATCTGCCCATTAGCGCAGCTTAGAGAATTGTCTTGTGAAAATGAAACGATTGAACGACCTGACACAGGCGGACTTAAATAAGCGAGTCACGGTGGGAACTGTTTACGACCAAAAGGAATCTGGGATTTTGACTGATTTCTATGGGGCGATGGATTCAGACACTCACGCGGTAATCGCGATTGAGTTTGATAACGCGCTGACTTTTTATTTGCCGCCAAACAGTCAGATTGAAATTGACTAACTCTTAACGATTATTTCACAATTCGTAACTGAATCGGCTTTTCATCCGTTACTGTCACTACATACTGCTCAGGAAAAAACGACCTGTGCCATTCTTGAACCATTACTAATGCCTCGCCAACAGACGCATAAAAAAACCTCGTCTTGTCGGCTTCAATCATTGACGCATTTAGAATGACACTCAACTCAACCTGACTTGTTTTTTTGTCGCGTTGCATTGCATTACCCAAACTAAATACAAACTCTATGTTTCCATCAGTCGGCGATATCACATTTCCATTTTTGATATTATGAAAAACACACTCATCAAGCAATTGAGCAAGGGATTCAATTTCGGCAACTTCTTGCGGATTCGGGCGCAACATTATTTACGCTTTCTTAGTTCGCGAAACAACCCATAAACTATCAAGGCACAGGCGCTCGCCGCTACGAGAATAAGTATTACAGCAAACCCCCAAAACACTAATTCAATTGGGTTATTAAACATTTTTGGTCTCCTTTATTAAAGCTATCGATTTGGCAATTGCGCGAACAACGGAATCGTTATGGTTGAATTGAGATGGCATTGTTTGAAGTATTGCCAAGATGCGTTCGCGTTCTTGGTTGCGGTAAGTGTCCCTCACAATTTCAGCATGGTCAATCATTTCTTGACAACCTTATTCATGAAGGCGTTCATCGTAGTTCAACCCGAAAGTCGTTCTCGGTTGCTATCAGCGTTCTGACTAGGCTGATGAGCGCAGGATGATTACCTGCACCTAACGCCGCCTTGACCTCTAGATAATTTGCCAAGTTCAGTTTTATAGCTTCCATGTCGCTACTCCAAACCAAATCGTGCCGAAGTAATCCCACAGCTTGGCTGAAGTCATTCTCTATTCTGCGTTGCTCTTTTCTTAGTGTCATTTTTCATCCTCGTCTTGTAGATAAGCGATTAAGTCGTCAAGGAACACCATCTCTCTCGGCTCACCAATTGCAGGCTCGCTGGGTACTGAAATGTGCCGAGCCAAGCGTATTGCTCGATGGCGTTCTGCAAGCTGTCCAGCTGTATACCAGACTTTGCCGTTGGTTGCAATTAGTTCGTTGATGCTCATTTGGTTCCTTTCGTGTAGGTGTAAAAGGTAGTCTGCCGAGGGTGAAAAAGGTGTGCCTTAAGGGTCACATGCCTTTATTGTGCAAAATAGTGCGCTTTTGCGGGGGGTCACTAAATTAGCGTTTTCAGCATAGTTCTGACATAAGTGGTAATTAGGTGCGAAGTATGCACTAAATTCCCTGCCAATCTCTGACCGAGTTTTCTTAGTCGTTAGGTCTGACCTTGTTTTGCTAGTCATCTTGTGCCTGTCTGATTGCACTGAGTCGCCTAGTGCAAATGTCCACATAATCCTTGCTTATCTCACTACCGATGTAATTTCGATTGTTTAGCACTGCCATCTTTGCGGTTGTTCCAGAACCCATAAAAGGGTCAAAAACAACATCACCCTCATTGCTCCAAGTGAGTATGTGGTCATTGGCAAGAGACTCTGGGAATGGTGCTGGATGAAGTGGTCGCATCTCTGTTTTTACTCTCCAAATGTTATAACGCATACCAAATTCAGTGTTTACCTTTTTAGCTCGTTCAACAA